>Ga0164306_10000001_pt1 | contig 366160 bp, 593 predicted proteins | sample Whisoiple_242_MG_FD_110213 | JGI IMG/M metagenome (GOLD analysis project Ga0164306, IMG submission 110213) | Soil microbial communities amended with fresh organic matter from upstate New York, USA - Whitman soil sample_242_MG | ecosystem: Environmental > Terrestrial > Soil > Unclassified >... | reverse complement strand
CGTTCGGCGTTCGCTTCTTGGGTAGGAGTCCAATCAATGTTATAATCAAGTTCTACACTGCCGCCTACAGTGTTTTCGTGACTGTAACGGCTTGAGCTACGGTTAACCTTTGCGTGAATCTCTTCACGGTCTACAATGTTATGTAAGACACGGAATTTTGACCACGCTTTACATTTGCGTAAAAACTTCTCAATATCAATATAGTACTCTGTGCTAATGCTTGCACCGTCGCCCTGTGAGCTAAAACCAGACCAGTAGATCACGGCTTCACTGATGCCATAGTTTGATTCTAAATGCTCTTTCCAATCTTCCAGAATGCATTGTGACCAAAACGGAGTAGAGTCATGATTTTCTAAATCTCTCATAATCTCAATTGCCTGTGCTTTCTGTGCTTCATTCAGTGCGTCATAAGATACTGCTTTGATAACGTCGATGATGTTTTCCATGATTCTTTCCTTAATGTGTTTCGTTTGTATGTAAGTATTATAAAGTACTCGCTTATACTTTGCAAGTACTTTTAATACTAACTTACAAAGTACCGTTTGAGATCATTTCGTCGGCATTCATAAAGGCCGTTACTTTGTATTCTGAAATATCCACACAAGGGCAAACAAAACGTTCAACATATGAGATAGTAAAGAATTGATATCCTTCACGCTCAAAGAAGCGACTCAGTAAATCGTGTAAATGGTTGGCATTATCTTCGGATACTACAACTGCATAAACAATTGCTTTACCTACTGATGGAGTCATTTTAACAATGCGTAACATAATACTTTCCTTAATGTGTTTGTGTATCTCGTTTCGATAGAGCTATTATGACAGAATGAAAAAACAATGCAAGTACTTTTTAAAGATATTCTAAAACTTTTATTTCAGTACTTTTTATTACTTCTAAACACTGATATTCAAACGCAACGTTTACAGTACTAAAACGCTGGCTATCAACTTCTAACAGTACAACAGATTGATCCCCTACTGCATCCCCGTACCAATTAGCTAAAGCGTCGTATGCATCGTCAACGTGCTTAAACAAGTATACCGCCGCCACTTTTTCACCAAACGCCCGACTACGCGATCCAATAGCAGGGATTAAACCCTTTTCCAAAATGCTAGATAAATGCTTTTCTAATGTTAAATGATACATTGTTTTCATTCCTTATATAGTAGGCTTTAAGTATGCCAGTACTGGAGGGATAAAACAACCGGAATTATTTTCGATTTTCTTTTAAAAAGATGTTGACTCAAGCACAGGAAACCCGTATAATGTTTTACATGGAGGCGAAACTCCCGAACCCACAGGGTGCGGAAATGTATCATATGAGCGAAATGATAATCATTCGCATTTAAAAAATTAAGGACAGACCCCCGCACCCTGTGGGCTACAAATTTCTCTTTGTTGTGATTATTATATATCAGTACTGGCTACCCTGTCAACTACTATTTTTAGTAAAATAAACGCTTGACACTTCCCCCATATATTGAGATAATAGCCGTGAACAAAAAAAGATGAATTGAGATACTGCCGGAATAATATATTCCGTCGCGGTAGGCTAGGCAATGGCAAAAACAGGCCAGTACTGCAAATGATAGTCATTATCATTCTCAGGGGCTAATGCGAATCATTATCATTTCCACCAGCAAATGAGAATCAATCTCATTCGCAAATGCAAACGAGAACCATTCTCAAAAGGAGAACGCTTATCATTCGTATAAACGCAACTAGCACAACTACGCCCAAAATCCGTCCAGAGTACAGGACAAGTATACCCAAAATCCATCCAACAAATCTTACCATAAAAGTGTCAGTACTACAATAGTCTTCTCATTCTTGTGGAGTAACTATTGTAGTACTGATAATCTCAATAGACTGTATTTCTCAGTGGGGATTCTCCCTTCTTATTATTCTTACATTTTTTATCATTTCCCAGATTGGAAGTCTGGTAGGTGATAGGTGGTGAACTTCCTCTTAGCTTAATATCAGTACTGAATACTTGCAGGGTAAGCCGTACTGTTTATATTCAACGAAAAGTTATGGAAGGAAAACCATGACTCTATGGCAACTATTATGCCTAAAACCCACCAGCATGTCAATCATTATTTTCATTAAATTTACTGTTAATTTATCCAGTACTGGTATTATATACATACACGTACACGCAGGGTGGATTCCCACTAATGGCATGTTACCATAGTCTAACAAACGTGTCAAGTACTTTTGGTGCATCGGTTAATGATTTGGTCAGTACTCCAACATTGGGCTGAAGGTTGGAAGGTACTCCAAAATTTCTAGGATCGAGATTTAGGATGGAGTACTTTCCAGATTTTAGCTCAAGGGTCGATGGTACTTTCCCTGAAAGGTGAAAGGGCTTTTACAAAACAAGGTACAAGTACTTTTCAGTACTTTATACTTCTCTTTAAGAGAAGATATAGCGGAAGGGGGTAAAGTACAGAAGGAGTACTTCACAGTAGCTTACCGTAGCTTACCGTAGCTTACCGTAGCTCACATGAGTACAGGAGAATAGTTGCATATGAAACGATTCCCTGTATAATTATAAAAAGAAAAGTACTGTACAACACAACAGTTGGGTATTTTTACAGGTGTTGAATCCTTTCGATAAGCGTCTACTGGACGCAATCTACAGGAGCGACACCTGTACAGGGTGTAAGAGAAGTCTTGCCTACGGGCTTCCTATGCGTTCTGGCGTATACTTATTTGAGGATAAATGGAGTATACCCTAGTGCTGAATAGACTTGTTGTTTGATATCATATGCTTTATCTGTAATAGAGAACGTACCAGAGTTATGGAAGTGTTGTAAAATTCGATAACCTTGACAAGTGGCATCGAATAGTTTGTATGTACTACGTAGTGCTTTAATTTCTTCCTCATCCATTTTGTTATTCTGTAGAATGAATGTAGGGATGGTATGAATAGTGTTATTAAAGTTTTTGTTTATTACTTGTAGTACAGAAGAGTTATCTGGGTCGTACTGTAGTTTGTAGGTAATATTTGCATCTTCTTTATCTATAATATCTATTGAGAGTTTGTCGTTGATATTAATGATATAGGTGGTGTCATTGACTGTTGCTTTGACTTGTAGTTCTAGGCTATTAGTTTCTTTAACGCTTTGAGTACTGAGATTATTGAGGTAATCAATTACTCCGGTGATTTCCTGCATATCTTTTTCTGTACTGAGGATAATTTCTTGTTCGCGATTATTGAAGTGTAAGATAGTACGATTGATGCATTCTGCTACATGGGCTTTAAGTTCTTTAGCGGTATTAAAGATTTTATCTTTACCGTTGTTATATGCTGGTGTGACATATGGGATGTACTTAAGGATTTGGTACGCGATAGCCACTGAGTCGATGAATGGTTTTTTGCTTTGTTTAACATCTGACTGTAGTTGGACGGCATTAATTTCGTTGAAAGATACATCATAGATTAGGTCATCGGTTTTGTAGTCTCTGAGAGATACGGTAAGGGTTTCGGTATCTACTTTTACGTATAGGTTATATTCTGTATTACTGATATGTAGTACAGGAGGGTTAGTCATTACGAATGTATTGTTTAGTGTTTTATACGTAGGTGAATTGAAGTTCACGGAGAGAATTGTATTGTTGTCGAGATTCATAACTACGGTATTGTCGTCGGAGGTTATGATGTGAGAGTATACTTGTGCGATGAATTTGGTATAGAATGGTGTATTTTTTGGTTTATTCATGATTGCTCCTTGCGGGATTTATATACAGATATTATAGGACATTTTGTGGTGTTTGTCCCAAGAATCTTTTGGGGAATTTGGGTAAATATGTAATAATGGAAAATTATGGAGGGGGGAAATGATACCATTTGCGAGAATAAGTAAGTACGGGAACACTGTGTTGCCATGGTACAGTGGATCATTATTGGCATGGGATAGTACTATATTTTCTAGTACAGAGTTTACTGATTATGTAGGTAATACGATAACTGTACAGGATATAAATGGTGCTGCTGGTTCAGCTACTATCAGTATTGGAACTGATATGCCATATGGTTCAGGGGTACAAGTAAAGAAGAGTATTATAGGTAAAAATGGTTTTCCGGTTCAATGGGTTACATCATCATATACTTTAGATTTTTGGCACCGGACATTGATATCAGGATATACATTTTTTGGTGCAATTAATTGTTTAAATACATTTAGCGGTCCGTGGGCTAGTACTCCCAAATATCAATTATTAAATGATTATAGTGGTAGTTCTGCGACATTTAAATTAGGTAATAACGTTCAATATTACAATTACACTGCAATTCCATGGAATACTCCAGTGTGGCATCATTATTGTTTTATGTATGATTCGTCAATAAACCGACATTATTTGTATATAGATGGTGTACCTACTGCACAGTACGATGTATTAAGTACTGGTGGATCGTTGGCTGCTTTCACTTTATGTGGTGATGTATATAACAGTACTCCTACAAATAGTGCTATAGTTGAGAGATACCGGATGCGGGCTGGTATGAAGTATCCGGTTACCGGATTCACAGTACAGGAGATTTATTCATGATACCTTTTGCGAGGATAGTAAAGTACGGGAATGTGATTATACCACAAAATTCATTCTTAGGAAATTACGAAGCACAGACTTACAGTGCAATGAGTACAAGAGCGGAGATGGGTTTTTGTGCGGCGAGTACAGGAGAGATATATGCTATGGGTGGAGTACTGACCAATACATATTACCGAGACTTTTGGAGATATAATCCTAGTACTAATAACTGGACACAGCTAGCACAATTTGGTTCAAACCGAAGTGCACCAGCAATGGCATTTGATGATGTTAATAACAGAGTATATTCATTTGGTGGTAGTACATCATTACCAGCGGGTGGAAGTATGCAGAACGATTTATATGTATATAATGTCAGTACTAATGCGTGGAGTTTAGTTAATACTTTAGGGACGAAACCAGCAGCCAGATTACATGCTTCTATGGTATGTTATGATAATAAGTTGTGGTTGTTTGGTTCTTATAGTACATTAGCGGCGGCTAACACAGCGTCAGTATTTGATATCAGTACTTCAACGTGGACGACATTAGCCACTTCCCCATATCCTATGGCATTGGGAACGAGCATGGTGTTGGTTGGTACTGAATTATTGGTTATGGGAGGCACAGGGAGCACGTTATACCTAATGGGGTATAATACGGTGTCTGGGACGTGGCGAGTCATATTGAGCACTACAGAGGCTATAGGGCGTATAGCTGCATATAAAGACATTGTTGTATTGTTTGGTTATAGTACTGGTAATATGTACACATATGTTCCGGGTAATTCTTCTATTGAGTCTATGGGTACGGTTCCTAGTTATTTGGTGAACTGTAATATATTCGCGAATAGTGCGAATAATTTTATACTCACTATGGGTGGAAAGAATAATTCTGGTGCAACGACAACACAAGCATTTAAGTTAACATAAGGAGAGAGACATGATACCTTTTGCTAGAATAAGCAAATATGGTAATACCGTAGCGGGGTTACAAAAGATTAAAGATTTACAAGCAAACGATACACATTTGATGTTATTAACGGCTGATGGTGAAATGTGGGCATTTGGATATACTTCGAGTGGGTCTATGGGAATTGGGACAACTGTTTCAACTGCAAATCAGGGTTGGTACAAAAGTAATATCTCAAATGTTAAATCATTTAGTTCAAATAGACTGGCTAGTACAATAGCAGTTACAAATGATGATAAAGTATATGTATGTGGTTCAATATTAGCGGCGAAGTTTAGTACTCCAAACTTACCAACATCTAATTTATCATGGTTGGATGTTACTGATCATATCCCTGCGGAAATTTTGGCAAAGGGTATTAAGCAGATATATAATCATACAAATTATGTTGCTATATTAACATATGATAATACATTATATAGTGTAGCGTTGACATTAGCAGATGGCAGTACTGTTATAGATCGCACATGGAGATTAAACACATCGAGTGTAGTAACAGTTGAAAAAATGATATCATTCGAGCAAACTGCAAGTGGGTTTGTTTTTATCATTCAGGGTACTGATGGGTTCTTATATGGTATAGGTTCGAATAGTAACAGATTAATTAGTTCTGCTGCAACTAGTACGTTTTTTTCGTTCACTAAATTGGGAACATTAGCTTATACAGATTATCAGATGGCGAATGGTGGAACATTCAGTACTGGTATATTGAGTGATGGTAGGGCGGTACATTGTGGTTCATTAACTGGTGTCGCTAGTTTTAATAATACCTTAACTGCTGCATCTAATGCACCAAGACGAGTTGCTGCGTTTGCTGGATGTGGAATAGGAATAACAACGCTAATGCTTGGTGCGTATTCATCAAATCAGTTGCCGATTGCTAGTTCGTCTAACAGTAACAGTGGAAGTGTTGTGAATATAAGAGCAATGCCTAGTGGTTTTAATTCCAGTGATATTAAGTTCATATGCGGTAACGGTGGGACTTCATCTGGTAACAAAAACATGTACGTGTTATATCAAGATGTAGATGGTAAAAGTACTCTATACTGCGTTGGTTACTGTGTTGGACAGGGTTCGATTGTTAATGCACCATTTGTTAAATTGGATTTACCGGGAGGTTTAGAATGATACCTTTTGCAAGGATAGTGAAATACGGGAATACTTCGTATGACAATCCAAATAAAATAATCTCAGTACTACAGAATCAGATGCATGATTTTGTGGTAAAGAGTTCAAACATAAATGTTACACCGACTAATTTTGTGACTTCGCAGAATAATGCTATACAATTTCCAGCATCTGGATATTTGCAGATAGGTTCTGGTGGAGTTCCATCGGTGTTTAGTATAGGTAACAGTACTAATTTTGTTATTGAGAGTAATGTGTATTTGACTTCTACTGCTACGCAGATATTAGTTGGTAATTTAAATAATAACTTAGGTACTGGATCTTATTGGGTTACATTAAACAACGTGTTTGGTGCAGCTAGTCAGATATCGTTAGATGGTTACAGTACTACAGGATCGGTACAGAGATTCCGATTCGGTGTTGGTTCTACTAAGTTACCGATTAATACTTGGTTCAAGATTAAGTTACAGAGAGTTGGTACGAACTTATCTTTTTGGCTTAATGATGTACAGATTGGTACATCACAGGTGATGAGTTTAGGTTTTAGTTCATCTTCGAATACATTGAGGATTGGTAATAGTACTGATAATGCTATACCATTAATAGGGATAATAGATAATTACAGGATGACAATGAGTGTATAAGATGGGTCAGTACATTGACTGTACTGGCCTTTTTTTGGTTAAATACATAATAAGTATCTTTAGAGATAATTGATGAGATTACCTTAAGGGAGGGTAAAAAAATATGATACCGTTTGCTAGAATATCCAAATATGGTAATTCAGTTAAGATTAAAAATATAGTTGATATACAGGTATCTAGGTCACATGCATTGGTTTTAGACAGTGATGGTAACTTGTGGGGACGAGGAACAAATACTAACAACATTCTAAACAATAGTTTAATAACTACGACTTCTACCTTTGTATTGGTTGATACTGGAGTATCAGCTATGTTTTGTGGATATCAATTCACGATGTATGTTAAAAACACTACGCTATACCGTATAGGCGTAGCCGTATCTTTTGATAGTGGAGGTGTGGTTTCTGTTCCAACAGTGATGACTTTACCGTTTAGTGCGATTAATATTAAGAAAATACAATGCAGTACTAATGCGAGTGCTATGATACTATTAAATGATGGTACATTATACTTCCGTGGAGCGGGAACTAACGGTAGATTTGGAAATGCAAGTACTGGATTGATTAGTACATGGACTTTGAGCAGTAAGAATAACATTAAAGATATGTTTCATACATTTGTTACAAGTGAAGGTAGTAGTGCATATAGTACATTGTTGCTTAATGATGGTACAGTATGGGGTGCTGGTTCAGTTCGTGCGGTTGGTACTGGATTTGGATTTGGAACATATATTAGTACTACAGCATGGATACAGAGAACAGCAGCTAGTAATATAGTTCAGATTGCATGTGGAAGTGGGGCGAGTATTATGTACTTAGATGATACTGGGACACTATATGGTGATGGTAATTTAAATGGTGAGTTGGACGGAAATCTAAACAGGCCAACATTTAATAATACTTTAATGGCTAGTGGAGTTAAGTTATTTGGTTTGAACTATGAGAGTTCGTATTATGTACTTACTGCTACTCCTACAGTACTGAATGCTGGTGGTAGAAATGTGAATAGAACTTCGTCATTTGATTCAGTTGGGTCATATGTTGGTCGTGCTAATAAAAATGTTGATGAAGTTATTACTAAAATTTATACTCCAAGTACTGAAAGTGCTACCTCTATTCAGTATATATCATTACAGAAAACTGGTGTTGTTATGGGTGGTAATAGTTTAGCATATCAATTGGGTGTTAATACTGGTAATATAAATCTAGTTAAATCTACATTAGTGGGAGTGAGTTAATATGATACCTTTTCCAAGAATAAGTACTTACGGAAATAGACCAGATCCGTGGTATAAAGATACATTAATTGCATTTGACAGTACTAGAATTGTTGGTACAAGTGGATGGACTGATTATAATGGTGTACCATTGTTAAAGGGTAATGGTGGTGCGGCAACTAGTACTATAGAGAGTTATCCAGATTCACCGTTTGGTACTGGTTTGATGATTAAAAGTGGTGGTATATATTGGAACATAGGAGCTAGTAGTTTTCCTATTGGAAATTATATAGATAATGATTGGACTATAGATTATCACACTAAACAACTTGATGCGTATGTATATCCTGCGGTAGTGCATTTATATCCATTAGCGATTAACACTCCGTTTTCTGCTATTGCTTCTACATCAAGAATATTAATAGCATATAGTGGTGGTAATCAGCCGGGATATGTGCACTTATGGAATAACAGTGGTGCACCAGTTTCTTATAGTTCTTGGCCTACTACTGCATATTATGGTCAAGGAGTATGGCAGCATCATGCTATTACATATGAGAAGTCTTCGGGACTGTTGAAATTTTATATTAATGAAGTATATCAGGGTTCAGTTACTAGAACATTAGCATCACCGGGTGCAACAACAACAGCTAGCATCAGGACCGTAGACAATGCTAATTTTACTGCGGCGATTGATAGGTATAGAATGAGAGCGGGAATACATTATTAAGGAGAGAAAATATGATACCTTTTGCACGAATAAGCAAATATGGTAATACTGTTACAGATTTAACGTTATTGGACGTTGATTTTAGAAAAAGTACTGTAGGAGATACTAATATTGTTGATAATAGTTCACATGCAAATGTTTTTACAAAATTAAATTCCGGTGCGGCATCGGTTGTTTACGATAATACAAGTGCTGGTAATGTGATGTATTTCACCGGAGCTATATTTGGTTCTCCTATAACATCAAATTCAGCGTTAGATTTGAGTACTAAAAACTGGGTCATGGAATTTGAATATTTAAGTTCAGCGGGATCAACCGCATTGGTATGGGGAACTGGTTATTATCCTGATGCCGCAAACTGGAGTACAGGGATATGCTATCAAATACACCAAACTTCAGGACAAGCACAGATATTCACTACTGGTAACACAATAAGTGATTATTGGCGTAACTACGTAACTGGTGCAGTTGATAATGCATGGAGGCGTGTTGTCATTACACGCATTGGATTGACAACAACGGCAACCATATACGATATGAACGGAGTACAACAGGGTACAGTTACTGGCACAAACCAACCATTTGGTGCTAGCACTACATTTGGTATTGGGGGATACTTTAAGGGATTGAGTTCTGCCTTTACTGGATATATAAAATACTTAAATATAAAAGAGATAAAATAATAGGACAAAATATGATACCATTTGCAAGAATATCAAAATATGGTAATACATTACCAATTAGTCCACCTTGGTATACTGATAGTAATGTAGTAATGGCGTGGGATGGTAATAATTTTTCCAGTAATGGATTTACTGATTATGTAGGTAATACTATGACCTTGGAAATGCAGAATGCTGGATACTTACGTCCCAATTTAATGATTGACAGTACAGGGCCATACGGTACAAATATAATAAACTTGGCTGCGGGATTAGTTAGTAGTTTAGACAGTACTGTTCTTTCCGTGCAGCTTGGGAGTAGTCAGTCATTTACTGTAGATTTTTGGCAAAGACAAATCTCCAATGGTTCATTAGAAACTATACCATTTGGACATTATATAACGGCTTCCAATAATAACCCTAAACTAATGGCATGGTTTCCTTTTAATCCCAATGTATACTATCAATATGCCGGGACAAGTACTTCTCGTTCAGGAACTTTATATGCAGGATTAAGTACTAATGTATGGAAACATATTTTGTATTCATATGATTCTGTTACAAAGAATAGTTATTTCTTTATCAACGGGGTTCAAGTAGATACTTTTACATTTACATTTCCAACACCAACTGGTGCAACTAGATTTGGAATAGGTGGACATGTAAATAACAATGGTTCAAACCATACATACGTAGATAGATACAGGGTTCGTAAGGATTTAGTGGTTAATGCCAATTTCAGTTTAACTAACTTATATCCTTAAGTAATTTGAGTACTTAAATATAAAAAGAGATAAAATAAAGGATAACAATATGATACCATTTGCAAGAATAAGTAAGTACGGTAATATTGCCCCGGACTTAAAGAATATTAAAAAAATGGCAATAATGAACAATAATACATTGTTTATATTATATCAAAATGGTGATTTGTATGCTAGAGGAAGTGATGCTTCCGTATATCCCGATGGAGTTTCTAGTCCCGGTGCATTTAAATTAATAAGAAGTAATGTACAACGTTTATATTGTGGTTATGGTGATAAATGTGCATTAGCCATCACCGAAGATGGTACATGGTGGCATATCGGAAGACAGTCATTGTATACTGCTTCAAGTTCTGGTACTCAAAATACGGTCTGGACTGATGTTACTCCAAACTTTACACATTTTACACTAGATACGATTGCCGATATTACATTAACAAGTACTGGTATGGTTTACTTATTAACTGATGGCAAAGTATACACACGTGGTTATAATACATATGGGGAAATATACAGTACTACATCTACGCCGCAATATGTATATGCAGATGGAGCTAAGATATTCTCATGTAGTAATGTTACATGTGTTGTACTGAAAGACGGTTCATTATACTGTGGTGGATATAACGGTGGTGGTCAATTGGGGCGTAGTACTGGGGCATCTAGTTCAGGTCCGTTGGGAGCATCCACAATGACAAACATCCGTGATGTGGTTACAAACGGAGCAGCGACTTATGCTGTGAACTATTCAAATGTCGCCTATGCGTGTGGTAGCACGTTTTTGAACACCAATGGTAGTTCGGGTCAATGGACAGGCATTGGTAACGCTACAGGCGATTTGGTGCAGTCTGGTGCGTGTGGTGATAACATCTTTGCCAGTGCTAATCCACAAAGTGGATTATATAGTGCAGGTCGCAATGATAACAATACATTGGGTACTGGTGATTTGGTAACACATTCACAGTTTGGTAGGTATTCATCTGGGTTACCATTGACGAATGTTGAATGGGTGTCCAGTTCTTCAAACAACTGCGTATTTGTTGTTGTTGATAGTAAGTTATATGCTACTGGTACTGGTAGCAGTGCACTTTCTGTTTTTAATATAAATTCCACTTCATTTACTGAAATACAATTACCGTAGGAGAAAAATAATGATTCCATTCGCAAGAATAGTAAAATATGGTAATATATTACCAGAAGCACCAAAAATAAAGAAAGTTAGTACCAGTACTGGTGGTATCTTTATCCTATATGATAACGGTGAGTTGTATTGCCTAGGAGGTCAAGGATTTGGTAACTTTGGTTTAGGTGACAACAGCCCTAGAACAACGTGGACATTAACAAATACAAATGTTCGTGATTTTTATTCATCGAACTATACCACGTTTATTATTAAAAACGATGATACTACTTACTGGTGTGGATTACAGTATACGATGTTAGCCACCGGAAGTAGTAGTACTCAAGTGTGGACCCAAATAACAACAATCAGTCCTGTGATTCCGCTTAATACAATTGTAGATATGAAGTTTGGACAGTACAGTACACTAATACTTGATAATGCGGGTAATATGTATGGTATGGGTTATAACTTAGAAGGTGCATTAGGTTCTGGGGCAGTTGGGACAAGATATGGAACGCCATTCTTGATCAAAAGTGGTGTATTAAAAATCTCAATACATAATCGAAGTGCTGCTCATATTGATACCTCAAATAAAGTATGGTTCGCTGGATATAACGCCAATGGACAATTTGGTAATAACAATACTACACAAGTTAATACATGGACACAAAGTACTAGTTCAACAGTCGTTACTACATATCCACTAATCACTGATGTTGTTGCAGGTTCTGATTTTGTCCAACTTATCGCACAGACTAATAGTTCGACCAAGAAAGTTGTTCTTTTTGCTGGAAATGCGGCGTTTGGTGGTAATGGTGCAACTACTGGAAACCAATTGACGTTTGCTCTTTCCACACAATTCGGTACTGGTGGTACTGCTGCAACACCAGTCAAGTTAATGCCTTCACAACAGAGTAGTAATACAGTAAGTGTTATTGCAACTACTGGTATATATTCTGTCGGTAATGGTAACCAATACGGTAATGGTAATGGGAGTACAGCAGTACTTTCTTCATATGTATTAAGTTCAGGTACACCAACACCCACCGATTATAATGAGTTTTTATTTCCGGGTAAAATGTTATCAGGTACAGTGTTTGTATACAATGGTAAATTGTATGGTACTGGATCAGTGTTTACGCCATCACATCCAATTTATTCAATTGATACTACAGTTCCGTACTATATTCCATAAAAGAAAAGCCCCTTACTGGGGCTTTTGACGTTTAAGGATACTATTATTACGTAAGGTAATTATACCTTCTTTTACATTGAGTACTGTATAATACGCCCATGTAATAGTCCATGCCAATGACATGTAGAAAGTTGTTAGGTCTTTAAATGTTGTACTGTCCAACATAATAGCCCATAAATGCAGGACACCAGCAATTAGGATTACTGCACCTGCTATTAGAATAATAGCGTGGCGGTCGGTGCAGAGAGCTTCGCGTATATTTTTTAGCTTATCCGTTCCGAACATATAATCGAGTGCAATTATTGAACCCAATGTTGCCAGAACAAAGAAAATGATTTCACTAACAAATCCCCACATAGTTTATTCCTTCTCGTTCAGTACTTTAACATACCACAGCAATAGATCGAGGTAGGACTCTTCGATTGCTGTGCGTTCTTTTGTTCCCCGCATACGGCGAATGTCTTCGATAATCCAGCTTTCAGGTTTCATTCTTTGTGCACCAAAATATACTTCTCCCGATAAATCATCAACCCTTTGAATGCAGTCATTATAGCAAAAGCACAAAAGAATATCAAGTACAATCCTTGAATGATGTATAAATCTTTGCTACCATCAAACCAGACGGAATATGCTAACGCAGGGAGCAGGTAGAAGTTACCAACTACACCGATGGTAATTTGTATCCCAAACGTTTTTTGTGCCGAATGGTAAGAGTCTGCGTTAAAGAACCAACCTAGTGCTAGGAACGCACCAAGTACTAAAAAGATAATTGGCAATGTCCAGAAAAGCATTTTCAGTACTCCTAATATAGATTCTTCTTACGTTTTAGTTTGTGATGATATGAACCAAGAAAATCATAACCCATACCCAATACAAAGCAAACTACGATTATAGTAAAGACCCCGCCGCATAACATCATTGCTAAGACTGATAATAGTATCATTGTTTTCCACACAAAGAACAGTGAAACGTAAGCTACCATTAGAATACCAAAGCCGATGATGAGACAGACATTTAAACCGTAATCAAGTTTGCGGTCCAGTACGTTGTATACTTCGTATAGCCTCCGAACACAGAAGTACTTACCAAGTGCTAATAGTAAGAAGGCTACACTAATGGAAGTGTACACGTAGTAAACTAAGTGTATATTCTCCCAGTTCATAGTTACGCCCGGATAAACTTGTGAGTACTAACCGCGATAGAACCAATGCAGAATAGGATGTATGCTAGTAGGATTAGTACTTGCGTAGAACCAATTGCACCGATTGTAATTGCTAGTACAAGTAATAGTGAATTGAATGCACCAAGAGCGGTGATGAACCAACCATTAAATTCAACAAAGAATTCAAAGTATTCAGTGAATTTGTTTTCCCAGATTAGTGCTACTGCACCAATCACATAGAAAGCTAGAACAATTGCTGATAGTACAAAAAGGATCGTAGTCATGGTTTCTCCATTATTTTTCAAGGAACATATTTTCACACTTCTCTTCCCAATCGAATGGGAATTTGTTATACATTGCACTCATGAGTACAGGCATACGTAAAGAAGGTGAACGCAGTTTAGATTCATGTTTAAGCATCCACGCGAGGATCAAATCAGAACCCTCTTTGTTGATACCGTACTTAGCTAACATATTATGCTTACGCATAAGGTTTTCGATGTGGATCATTACTTCTTCATTAGTAAAGAGTTGCAGATCAACAAAGATACTACGGGTTAACAATGCGTCAACGTGTGGAGAAAGAGCATTCTCCATCTTAGCCATACGAGCTAAGTTTTTGTTCGTGATGAAGATTACCTTCCCACGGAATTCAAACTCTTGAGGAATACCAGATTCAGCCAGTACCTTAGAGCTAGTGATGTATGATACATTACGAATGGCTGAGGTGTCAAGTACAGCTTTCAGCAAGTCGATAGTTGTTTCGTTTGCGAACACATCAACGTCATCTAACAGAAGGATATCAGTACTGTGACGGCTTTCGTACAGAGCCTTATACAGACCCATTGTAGTAATCTTACCAGAAATGCTTTTGAAGTTGCATTCCATGTTGTCGTTGGCTTTATTCAGACGTTGTTCGATGTTATAGGTTTTACCAACACCGCCTTTACCAGACACGATCATGCTGTTGATTGCACTGTTAGGGGCGATCAGGCATTCCAGAGCATCCATCATGCTATTGAAGTTCTTTTCAATTTGGATTGCTTTTTCTTCGCGTGTCATGGTAAGTCTCCTTTGTTTCGATACAGATATAATAACAAAAGGGCTGACCGAAGTCAACCCTTTATTCTAATTCTTCACTGGATTTATTGGTTTAACACCAGCACCAGATTCTTTAGGTACAGAAGGACTCCGGGGCTTGATAGTGATGTAGTACTTATCATCAGTACCAACATACTCGCTTTGCGAAGCAATCTTTTGTGCTGACTTCTGACACGCTTCAACAAGGTCGGATAGATCTTCTGCTGGCTTCTTCGCATCTACTTTGAAAGTACTTAAGCATCCGAGGAATACACGCTCATATGTTACGCTGTCAACATCAACTACTTTGTGTGTACCAGTGATTTCACCACCAGCAGTTGCATAGAATGATACCATTGTTAGTAATGCGATTGCAATCTTTTTCATTCGTCAACACTCCTTAAAATTGGATTACGGATTAATGCTGCGGCAGTAGTTACTGCATCACAGAACTGGTCTTTGGTACGTGCATCCAGAGCCTTTGCAAAGAGCTTGGTGCAGTTTTCTTTACCAACACAAGCAATCATAAGAGTTTGCTTTGCGGCCTTCATAGTGAAGTGTACGCACTTATAACGCACTTCTTCAGCTAGGCGAATGATCTCTTCTTTTGGCATCTCTTCATCTTGCACCGTGTAGCCAGTTTCTTCAGCCCATTTCTTAGCTGATTCAGTACTGATAAAGGACGGGTGCATAATGAGTTTACCAGCATTATAGCCAGATTCAATCACTAAGAAGTACTTTGGAGTACCGTGCTGCAACCGTGGCTGAATTGATACGAGAATTGGCATAGTGAGTTCCTTAATGTGTTTCGTTTTGGTAGTACTATAATAACAAAAGGGCTGACTATTGTCAACCCTTTTCTTTTTAAAAGATATCGTCTTCTTGCACTTCGTATTCAACGAGGGTTTCACGCCAATCCATACCTTCCAGATCGACCGTACCCATGTCCATATCATAGGTTTCGCCTACCCAATCATCTACGCCCCATGAATACATGCGAACATAAGGTTCGTACACACCGAACCAAAGGACAATCTCACCTTCACTATCAACACTAATGTACTTAATATCTTCAGGAACGATCAGTTCTAAGTTGAAGTACTGGACTGTTTTCATCTTAGTACTATTTGGTACGCGAGTTAATTTCATGGCAGTTCCTTATATTAAAAAATATTCACCATGACATGCACAGAGATATACTGGCAAGCCACATCCTTCACATGTACTATAATCAATTTTAACATTTAATACTTTCATTTAATACTTTCATTTAATCCTCTTAACGCAATAAGTAAATGGCAGCTTCAATGAAGAAAGTGATGATCAGTACTAAACAAGATACAATGAACAATGCACCAGCTAAAGGAAGTAATGGGTTAATCAATAGACCAAGTACGCCTAGTACAATTGATACTACAATCCCAACGATACTAATCCCAAAAATCTTTTCCATCATTTTTCTCCGCTTCTGGCTTTTTGTGTTCTTTCCAAGTTTCAGATTTGGACTTATGGAAAGCACCTTCTGGATGAATATGTAAGTAATAGTAAGCTATCGCACATGCAATGATAGTTACTATTACGCTGAAGATGAATCCACCAATGTCACCCATTAGTAGATATCATCCATTACGTCAGAGTTCCAGTACTCAATACCTTCGTTCAGAAGGTCAACCGCAAGCTGTTTAGCTTTACGGGCTGGCATACGAAAGCCCAATACGAAATGTGCTTTCACTGCTTTGATGCTGGTTTCTTCACGATACAGTGAATCCATAATACGATTGCGATCATAACGTTTCAGTTTCATTCTTCGTCTTCTCCAAAATCATAATGGTTTTCATAAAAGCAATCTTGGCAATAATCACCATCATCACCAAAAGCGGTTTCGTTGCGATGTACTTCATTTTCAGGTATTTTAACACCACAATCATCGCAAGTCAAGAGTTTCATTTCTTAAGTTCCTCTTCTAACCAATCAAGAGTTTTACACGTATCTTTGTCGCTTTGAATTGTCATGCGAGCAATCAGATAAAAACAGACTACGCCGACAATGCAGTACGCGGTTCCGATGATAATCATGGTTATCCCCTTAAGCAGTAACTACGAGATAGTTTAACAGAGTTGCTTCAGCTTTGTCAAGGATTTCCCCTGCTGCTTCATGTGACCAACGACCATTGTCGAATTGTACGTTAGCACGTTTCAGTACATCTTCAGCCCACTCAGCTTGTGTTGCTGCGTCAAGAGTAGCTTCACAAATGAAGTACAGACGATCTTTGTGAGAGATGAACTTGTGGATACCTGTGTATGCGTATTTCATTTCTGTACCTCATTTTGATTAATATAGTTACGAATGTGAGCGTAACGTTCTTCGGTTTGAATTTGGTGTTCAACTGCTGCTTGAAGGAATTGCAAGTTATGTACACCCGGAATTGAATGCACTAGATGTAAAACCTCATGAGCAACAATTGCATTAACCACCGATTCTTTACATGTCATTTACTTAATCCTCTTTCGTTTCTATGCAGATATAATATCAAAGTATAAAGATATTGTCAAGTACTAAGCTACATCATTTTCATCGTATGAAATTCCGTGGTCGATGAAAGGCCAGCCACCAGCACCAATCATGATACCTTCTACCTTAATAGCACCGAACTCACCTTTTAATGATACAGTGATAAAGTCCGAGTCATTCTTTGATACGTGAATGTTCAGTACTTTAGAATGATCAAGTGGAAATTTCTCCATGCGTTTCATAGCATATGAAATACAACGCTTTACTAAACCTTTAGACAATTCGGAATCAGGTACGTCTTTGATCCAATATTGAGTCTTTTGGTGTAAGCTGTTCCACTCATCATACTTTTCAGTTTTGTTGCTAGTGATAGTAGGCATCTTCAATTTCCTTAATGTGTTTCGTTATGTCTATAATAGCAAAAGGGCTGACCGAAGTCAACCCTTTATTTTAGAAGTACTGAATCAATGAATCATCTTTCACGAGGCCAGCTTGACCAAGTAACATCATGAGTGCTTTCTCATCCACCTCACCTACGCAATCATACTCGCAGTCTTTGAGTTCTTCAATGCCCCACGTACCATAGCCCATGTCGTAGAAGCGGAAGCGTGTAGAGCCTTTGACGTAGTAGAAAATGCAATCATCTTCATCTTCTGGTTCACCAGCTTCAAAGATATCAGGGAATTGTTCAGGTGTGATATCATCGTCGGTTTCTTCGTTGTATTCTAAGTACTCAGCAGTACAAACAAACAGTGCTGGTAGTTCGTCTTTCGTGGCTTGTACAAAAGAAAACAGTACTTGTACAGTAATTGGGCCATCTTCAGTTAGTTGTGTAGTCATAATATCCTCTTAGAAATAATCGTAGTTGTTCATCCAACTATCCAATTGCAATTCAAACAGACGATCATACGCCTTTCCACGTGGGAATAGCTTACGTGTATGTTTATCACCACCCCATGAACCATGATGGGTCTTACGCCCAGCGTGATTATAGAAGTTACGAACTAGATTGCTAGAATCGCCTACCGGGTCTTTAGTACTGAATAATACATTACGCATTAGTCACCTCATCAACCAAACCATCCACGTACTTCTGCTGTTTGGTGATTTCTGCATCCAGTTTGGTGTTGTCGTTCCCTTCGTACAGATTCTTCATGTACAGGCAACGCATGGTGCACAGATCGGAGATTGCTTTCTTTAACAAATGACGTTTCATGTTCATAATTTACTCCACAAAAGAAATAACAGTTTTTAAGATGTGCATAGGGATGCAGCTTGTCAGTACTGGTACTGCGTACTTATCCGTAGCAGTGAAAGCGATTGCACCACGGATTGAAACAGCAACCATTTTCTTTGCCCCGGTACTGTTCAGTACTTCAATCGTATAATCACCGTCGATAATCATAACAGATACATCATTAAAATGCAAACCTTTCATAATAGTTCCTTAATCAAATGTGGGATCATCTTCGGTAACTGGAATCTCACGACGCAAGTCGCCGCCTAATGGATCAGTGATAAACACATCACCATTTGAATCTACCATTATATTACCCGTATGAATGTCAGTTGTAAAGCGTTTTCCGAATTCATCAGCAATACTTTTTGCTAACTCATAGATGGCTAACTGCTCAGGTGTACCCCTTAGAACGCCACAGGACGATGCGTACTGCCCTGCATGAGCGTAGGTATACATCTCTTCACCTTTAATACTAACAAACGCCTCATAGCCATTACAAGGCTTTACGATAGGGTAATACTTATCAAGCTCGTACCATCCAAAGTTGCCCTGTTCATTAATACTATAAACGTTAGGAATAAACGGTGCACCTTTGTTAGCTTGACAGTACTTAGCATAAGTCCTGAAGCCATCCCAACGTGACGTAGTAACTTTAAAGGCACGACCCGGATAATCTTTGTGTTCGACAACAATAGCATACATCCCCATTCCAAGTACAGTTAATCCCAACGCTTCCACTTGTGGGTAGATAGTACGTTGAGCTAAATCTATATTGTACTCCATATAACGGCGTACATCTTCTGGACGTAGGATATTGATTAGGGATTGAAAGATATCATTCTTAGTCATGTGTTACCTTAATAAAGCGATTCATTGCCTCAATAAACAGTAGAGCTATTATAATTCCACCAGCACTAATTATCAAGAAATGCCAGAACTTTTCAGTACTTTGATATACTGTATAACCATACAGCATAATACTGATTCCGATTAATTGTGATACTACAAAAGTAAGAGCAGAATGAATAATGTTGTTCATGGTGTTCCTCCCGTTGAAGTATCATTATAGCAAAAAGGGCTGACCGAAGTCAACCCTTTTATTTTACCAACCGTGCGATAGAATTAGATCACCTACATTTTCATCATCACGATTGAGATCGCTCACTTCAACTGCTAGGTTGCTAACACCTGCTGCGTTTGCCAACCATACTTCGGTGGGTGTTCCGTCTGCACGTTCATCAGGCCAGTCTTTGATGATTTCTTTCAGTTCTTTAACTGTCAAACCTTCATCAAAATACAGAATTTCTTTTAGCATAATTATTCCCCTTGACAACGAATGATTTGGTCGATACGAGTTACCGACCTCTTAGTTGGGTTAATACTACTACCCTGCCACCAACGCGATTCGGATGATAGTTCTTGACCTACACCAGTACCTAATTCTGACTTAGGCATGATGACGGTATCACATACTTCACCCATAGAGTCTTTCATATGAGCAAAGATATCAAGTGAGAAGCGTTCAATCTTGTTACAGATACGAACCTTACACATAGGTTGATCGAGTTCATCGGCCTGTGCTACAGAAGCACTCAGAGCCAAACCAATTGCGATACCTACCATTGCGATGCGTTTCATATTACCAATCTCCGTCGATTGTTAGCATTAATGAAGTACTGAACATTGATACCAAAGTAGCTAGAGCACATGGAACCAAAAGTTCGTACCATTCAAAGTTGTCGTAGAACTTGCCTAGCTCGCCCCACTCAATGTAAATGATTATACCATAACCAGCCACGTTGTACAACACAAACTGAATAACAAAAGGCAATGTAAGTAAAACGCCTTTGCTTTCCATACTCTCCCCCCTAATCCTCTGCGAAAATGAATACAAGGAAGGACACAAAAAACGACACATAACATGGTGTTAACTTGATATACCACGGCGTTTCATAGAAGTATGTGCCTAATTCATTCCACTCCATTATAATATCCAAACCAAAACCGAGAAGTGAGAAAACTACAAATGAAATCCAGAACGTTTTAGAGCACAATAGCATCATATTAAGTACCTTTACGTGTACACTTCAAGTCAAAACCATCAGCGATACTGTTCAAATAACCAGTACTTAAGATTAAAGCACTGTAATCTGGATGGTCACGCTTATCAGTATTTTCACTGTTATAGCGAGTTTCCGCTACAATCATGAAAGCCAGTGGTAAGTTTGGAGAGTAGGCACAGAGTTTAATACCATCCTTCGCGTAGCGAGTATTGAATGCTTCAACGATTTGGTACTCAACTTCTGGCACTACAATCTTCTTTGTTTTGTCTTTCTGAACGAACTGGAAGACACCACTCTTTGTTACTGTACTGAAATTCATATAGCTCCCTATGAACTAAAACATGTCATTTTACTTGGTTCTAGTGTTGGGTTATCTACTTCATCGAGGTAGATATCAGCACTTGTATTGTTAAGTTCTTGTCGGCTGACGGTATAACCTTCTAGATCTGCACCCGGAGTTAGCATTTCCAATTCACCCCGTGTTTTAGTAAGGCGAGTCATGCCTTCATACCAACCTTCTTTCTTTTCGATGTTCAAGTAGCAGCGATATTCTTTAGTCATCTCTACTTCACGTGATTTATTATACCCGTAAGTTAATGCGATAGCAAGCAGAATTGTTGCTAATGCCCAAACTAGTACACCAACATATTCTTTCATCTTAGCTCTCCGGTAGATTTTTAAACCACGAACCGATAAATTCACAAATCATCACGAACAACACGAATGCTATGAGTAACAATAGTATCCCCGCACCAACTGAAAGTCCATAGAAATCTTTATCATCCTGAACCAAACCTAACAAACAGAATATTGCTGATACTACGCCACCCCAGAATGACGCAAGACGTTCATCATCACCGTACATCCCCCAACTTTCTAGTACTGAACGCTTCTTGAAAAGGTTTAGGAGGTACACTACAAACATGATAGTAGCTATGATTCCTGAACTCCCCATGACGAATACGTTCACTACCCATACTAAAATATCCATAACAACCCCTTATGTTTCTTTAATTTTTGTTTGCAATACACATAAGTACACTAAGATTGCAAAGACTGCAATTCCAGCTAACAAAATACCAGTGACAATGCTACCTAAAGTATATCCTAAGCGTTGACTATCGTAATATGCATACATGAAATCGGTGCATATCAACAAAGTATCAAACGCAGCTACAACAATTGATATAAAAATAGGAGTATCACCATATAATCCGTATTTTTCCAACAGTGTACGCTTTTTAAAGAAATTACCTAGCCAAACAAATACAATTGCCATTGCTAAAATGACGTGTAAAACAAAAACTAGGTTATTGATGATAGTAGGCATTATACCCCCTATGATGATTGTAAATTAGTATGCCATTTGTAAATGGCATATATTAAGGCAACTACAACAGCAACGCATGATAAGAACGCTACCGCTAACACACCAATTGAATACCCGTCTTGGGTGTCTATTAAGCCCATAATAAAGAACAAATATGTATATGCTGATAGTAGTAAGTAATCTTTGCCACTCAACTTCATCTTCCATTTATAACGCAAGCTGTCTTTCTTGAAGAAGGTCAATAGCATACCGATTGTACTATAACAGCATAGAAGAACAGTTACAACATAATACACCTGATTGATTAGTTCAGCCATATTAAACCCCCGGTGGTAGTGTTACGCCACCAGAGCTACGACAACGTGAGAGGTAGTCTTGGGATTGGCGATTGTATTGTTTCTGAAGCTGTTCATGTTTTTCGAGCAGGTCAGCGAGATTAAGGAGAACGCTCTTTGCGAACTCTTTAAGTTCTTTCTTACCCATTTTTTCAATACTAGCAAGTGTTTCTTGAAGTACTGGTGGAAGATGTTGCATATCTTCTTCAAACATTTCGTTACCCTCTTAATTAAAGTACAGGTATTATACTACCGACCAAGATATTCGTCAATGCTTTTGACGTTAAATTTCTGCACTTCTTGTGGTTTGAAGTGAGTAATCTTTCCAAAGGCATCATTCAGTTCTGACTTGTACACAAAGATAGTGTTAGGAACGTTACCCATCGTTGCACCAAGCCACATCGTCATACCACCCCTGCGATATGGACCGAGGCGGGGCATAGATAACTTCCCATTATCTTCATCGAAGTTGATGTGGAAGTTGTAGCGATTATCAAATGGTTCACCATCATCAAGAATAACATGCCCAGCGTCCTTCAGTATTTGTAACTCGCGAGCGGCATAGAATCCGATCAGGAAGTACTCATATGCTTTCTTGGTTTCGAACATATCACGGTGGATACGGTTTGGATCGAATTCGGTGACTTTGAACGATACGTTGGACATTGCTTAATCCTCATCAGTTGGTGTGTACATATGATACCAAAAAGGGCTGACCGAAGTCAACCCATTTCTTACATTTTTTCTCCACCAAAACTTTTATAGATCTCGATAATCTTTTCAAGGTTTTGTGTGCCAGTTGTTTCAGTGTATCCGTCACGCATTTCCGAACGTGTTAGGATGCCTTTTCCAAAGGTACTTTTGCATTTACGTTCTGCCGCTTTACAACTCTCTGCACTTTTGAATTTAAAGACCAGATAAGGATGTACGTCAAATACAGACTTCAATGATTGTTGCTGGTGGCGACTCCCCGCATTCTTTTCAATACCGTACTTCAATGCTATTGGTAAATCGTCATCAGTGACGACATTAATATACGCATATGTTTGGTTACGACCACTACAACCCGGACAACCACGACCATGATAAACATAGTTAGCGTATGTTACTTTCCAGCTATACCCACAGGTGCAATTAAGACTAAGACGTGTCCTACTATTCTTGTACACGAACTTCTCAACTGTATATCCAGTACGATTACATGCGTCTTGAACTTTCGCTTCGGCTTCTTTTTGCGTTACCACTTGACCAGCACAGATTACACACCCTGCATTATTACGAGAGCTTGTTATTTGGTTAAATGGCTTTGTCCAAGTATGTTTCTTAGGACATGTAATAGTTACCTTAGTGTTTTTATTTCCAATGTAATCAAACTGTTCAAACTTATAGTTGCCGAGTTCTTTACACGCTTTCGCGACTAATTCAGTGGCTTCTTCTTGTGTCAGCCTCTGGCAGTTTGCACACTTCGGACAGCCACTACCAACGCCAAGAAAGACCTGACATGTTGTATTCCACACATTACCACAATGGCACTTCAAATCAATACGTGTGTATACATTTTTGTAATCAAACTTATCTTTACTAATGAAAGTATAGTTAAGATCAGTACAACGATTCTCAATATCAACCACTACCGCAGAGTGGGATTTCTTCTTTGAACCACCACAATCAGGGCAACCACTTTTACCATTAACCAATGTGTTAAATGTAGTTATCCACGTATGATCCTTTGTGCATTTAAGATGCAGTTTGGTTTTAATAGCAGTAGTGTACTCGTAATCGGACACCAATGAAAAACCACGTTCATTGCAGACTTCCTCAATGCGACGTTTAATAGTTTCCGGTTTCATCTTCCTACGAGAACTGCGATTTAGTTCTGCACAAGATGGACAGCCAGTAGGAGTACAGATCAGTCGGTAATATGTTGTTGTGAAATCGTGACCATCTTTACAAGTAAGTTCAATTTTAGTGTCATCAACACCAATGTACTTAAAAGGCTTAAACGTATAGTTACGTTCAATGCACGTAGCTGATACCTTAGCCTCAGATGATTCCTGTGTAACACGTGCTTTTCCACGACATATGCGACACTTAGTTTGCATCCTGATAAAGCTATAGAATGAAGTAGTATTCCATGAATGACCAGCATCACACGTAAGAGGAAGCATTGTCTTATCAACACCGATGTATTCAAATGCTGAACATGTATAACCTAATTCTTTACAACGTTGAAGTACTTCAATTTCAGCTTTAGCTTGTGTACGCATCTTTCTTTCCCTTAATAATATGGGATTATTATAGCAAAAAGGGCTGACCGAAGTCAACCCTTTATTTTTAATTCTTTAGAAGCTGGACGATTTTACCGTAAACACCTTCGCGATAGCATTCATACAACCAGTACCAAGACGCTGCGATCATACCGAAGAAGGAAAGTTTAGCCACCTCAAAGATGAATACACCACCTTCGGGTTTTGCACCTGTTACACCTGCGTATACTGCGATGACAATGAATACCGCAAGACAGCCCATGAATAATTTAGTAGCCAAAGAATTACTTAGATCCACTTGTACTAACTCTGCAATACATTTGCCACCAAAAGCAGTAATAATGGAACCTGCGATGAAAGTTAACATATAGAGGAACATTGGGATCATAAAGAACATTACCATTTGGAAAACTCCTTTTGTATTAAATTAAAATGGGCTGCTTTCACAGCCCAAATGTATTACTTATTGAAGTACTCTTTGGCGTCTTGGAACCATACACGAACATTACCCTTCTGTACAGTTTCGATCAACCACCACCAAGTTAGTACAACAATTGCAATCTTCAAGATTGGTAGTACTACAACGAGTGGCACGATAAGAATAGATGCAATCCACACGACGAAGAACGCAATTGCTGCATAACCAGTGAAGCGAACAGGTTTACTTACTGCTTCATCGAGATTGAAGTAATCGTGGTTTAGTGCTTCGTTCTTAGAGAAGTAGCAAATACCCATGCAGATTACCATTACGTACAAAGCGATAGAAAGAATTGTCATTTGTTTTCCTTATTTGTTTAGAACTAGTTTAGGTTGTGGTTCTTCTTCTACAACGTGAACATTATCGCACAACGCATAGAATTTTTCAACTTCTTTTTTCCCTTTTGTTGTTTGGACAAGGAAGAACCAATCGCGGTTGTCAGGATCAACTAAGAACTTGACATGGTGCTTATCGTTTGAGTACTGAATGGTCTTCCCATCCTTTGACTCACCAGTGTAAGTGTATTGTACATTATCCACGAACACAAAGTCAATATTGTCGCCAATAAATTCTACGCTGTGTGGCTGGTGCTTTTTATCTACACAGAGAAGTTTCTCTGCATAAGCTGAAGTACTGAAGCCTACTAAACAAAGTACTGCTAATGCTAAACGTTTCATTCTTTATTCTCCACGCAGTACCGTAACAGTACGCACATTAATCCAGCTATTGTAGATTGCCCCAACAACATTGTCAAGACAAACCCATCGATATCACCAGTTGTTTTAACAATCAAAGCACAACCGATGAAAGTAATTATAAAACACACAGCAAAAGAAGTCAAGTATTTCATTCACAGCACCACCTTAGTAGAGTAACAGAAGATGAAAAACCTAGTGCTTGATAGAACAGTACTTCAATGTTGGTTGGTACTCCAGCGGCACTGTACATACCACCAACCACCAAGAAGAACATTATAAACAAGATCACCCAATAAATCAAGTATTTCATGTTAATCCTTAATTATAACGTTCACAAGCATCGTCAGCATTGCGGGTATAGCACACCCAAATGCTACTATTACTACATCACCCCAGAACAAATTACATAGGGATGGATATAAACTATCCCAAACATTGTACATATAGATTCCTGCGGCTACAAGTAATGATACTACATAACCGAGGAAGAAAGCAAGCGAATCACGCATGTTATCTCCTAATTCTTAATTACATAGAAATGAAATTGGATAAGACTATTCAGCCCAACCTCATCCTGCATGTATTCCCACTTCTTCTTGAAGTTACCCAAGTACTTGCCTTGTTTGTGCCAACGCATACCACCCCAGCTATCTTTATCGAGGAAGCGAACGTGCATAACCACATCATAATCAGGATGGCTCACAACCTTCCTGTAATGCTTCAGGACTTGAGTAATGTTATCAGCTAGGCCATATGCCGTTGTCATCGCGTTATGGCTAGGACGAGGCTTACCGCTCGTCAGAGGGCTACGATCATCCCAATCCTCACGGTTCAGACTTTCACGGTATTCATCCATAGTGTACCACATACCAGTACTCAAGTCGAAGTCGGCAAAGTCAGAGAGAATTTCAGTACTACTAAACATCTCAATAGTATGGTCTAATGGAAATCCCAGATAGATACCAGTACTGTGTTTTGCTGCACACATCATACGCACAGGATTTTTATTACTGTGTTCAGCCCACTTTGTATGCGTAGGGATAGTGACCCCAACAACAGTAGGGATGTCCCGACCGTCAATAGGACTCGTAAAAAAGTATTCACTAAACGACATACCATTTTCCATATTGCGGAGGGTCAAATCTGCTACATTGAAGTTAGGGTCTTTTAACATGATTAGTCCTTCAAGGATTCTAAATTGTGGATAAATTTGATTGCATCTGCAATGCAACCTTTACCATTCCATTGCTGTTTGAATACATCATTAATGTGGAACTCTTGCTCTGCACCTACGAATCCAAGAGAGCCAGTACCATTTGTTTTAACAGCAATAGTATAACCTTTATAGTCGAAGATTACAATAGCTTCTGTAATCTGCTCAAAGTGTTTACTGTACGGATTCTTGTCAATAACTTTCATCTATACCTCGTTGAATTTTATAGTGTAAAGATCTTTTTCTACAATAATTTTACAGTTATAGATCTCGGTGTAGCTCTGAAGTACAGATAGTGTGTGGATTGGAATGTTAACAACCAACTCTTCACTCCACTGAATGCATTTTACTTGTGGATCGTTATAGAAGTCCAGCAAAACAATTTCGTATTCCAAGTTATGATCACGGAAGAACCATTCAGCACGTTCAGTCCAGCGAATGGCTTCAGTACCTTTACTTAGCTTGAAGCTAGTGTAGTCGATTACGAATTTCATTTGTGAGTCTCCACACGATAAACCCAATCGTTGGAAAGATAATCGTAATAATCTTTCGTATATAAGTAAACGTAACCAACTTCTGCTAGTTTCGTGAGAATTTGTTCAGTACTCAATTCTTCCCCATCACGTGTGTAATACGTTTCCAATTCGAGCAGTTTACTTGTAATCTCTTTTGGTGTCAAGTACACCATTACATTATAACCTTCGTCAACGGAGGTCAGCACTTTACCTTTTAAGGCTTTCATTTCTTACCCCTTTCGCTGTACAGTGAATCACAGAAATCACCCATATCACCATCTTTGTACTTGATAGTTAGGTTGCGATGACCAACCAAACGCGACAGGCGACGGATTACAGTACTGATATCCCGACTGTAGTTAGTGTACAGGCCATCTACTTGACCGGGAAGAGAAGGTACATCAAGAACGTACTCAAACTCCTGTACGAGCCGCTGACCACGTTTACGCAGTTCAGCCTTGTATTCGTCTAGGTTGTCATAAAAGACGCTGTAAACCTGTTTGATGCCGTTCTTGTAGCGTACTGCACGATCAGCATTATATGAATCCCAATCAGCTTCGGTCGGCTGGGAGTTAATGCAGTTCAGGTTTGCTTTCCAGTGACAGTCTCCATCATCTATTTGTAGTTCACCCTTGAAGATGTACAGAGTAGCTTTGTGACCACGGAACAGTTTCCGATACTTTGGCACAACCTGAATGTGGTTACGCTTCATGGCGTACATATGGTAGCCCGGATAGTCACCTGACAGTTCACATACTTTTTCGATACCAGCCATTATTTCTGCTCCTGAAGTTTGTAGTAAGGAAGACGTTTCACTTGTTTCTCGGTCATACCAGTACTGACCCATGAACCATCATCTTGGAGGTTCCAGCCTGTGCTGTCTTCGCTGCCTTTGAACTTGCGTACTAAACCAGTGAATTCATTTTTATAAATGCGTTCCATAGTTTCCTCTCTTCTTAAATTAATATGGGAATATTATTACATACTCCCATTAAGGTGTCAACTACTCTTTGTCGAATACTAGGCGAACAAGTGATAAGGTCTTTTTGTTTCCGGGAGAACAGACGTAAAGATAATAACGCTTCTTCACATCCTCATAGCTACCACCACGACCCACACTATGCCAAACTTGCTCAGTGACCTCAAAGGATTGACCAGTGTACTCACAATTGTTTAGTGCAAGATACTTAGCGTCAATCACTTCCTCTTCTTTATAGCAACCACTAAGAGCAAAGACAGCAAGTACAAGCATTAAGTACTTCATAGTAAGCCCTCACATGTTTCAATCATGAAGTCAAGAAGTTTTAGCCTTGCAGCACCATTCACTGTATTTCCATCCCATTTCCCATTATCCGAGTAATGCAAACGGCGATCACCTTCAATTGGATATAGGATATCAGAATCACCGTACTTCAATTCAAAGGAGTATGCAATGAATTGCTCAACGAGATCAGTACTGTCAACCTTAAAGTACAAATTGTTGCAGATACCATGTTTCTCGTTGCGGTCACCGCTCTTTAGTTCATGGAGAGCGGTGAGTACTTTGGCGAGCTTCTTCTTCTGTTTCTTGTTTAGAACCATTATTCAAGACCAAGAAGTTTACGTTCTTCTGCGGTGAGTTTTGCTAGAGCTTTTGCTTTTGCTTCTGCTTCAGGATCAAATGGACCAGTTAGTACGTGAACAGTTTGAATGTCCCAATCGCCGTACTTTTCTTCAGACCATTTAGCACGACGACCCATACAACCACTGCGACTGTCGATGTAATTTGCTGCATCTTCACGATGTACAAACGCACGGTCATTGACCATTGGACCACGGCCTTCGGTCATGTCTGCGTTACGACGAGTCTGGTAGTAAATTACAGTATCTTGAGTTTTCATATTTTCAATCCCCTCATACATTTTAAGAGCCGAAAGTTGATTATGGTAATCAGAATTCATGATTATCTTCCAGTGCTGTGTAAGTAGGTGGTAATTGTACCACGTTCATGTTCCAAGCGGAAGAGAAAAATATGGAAACCATCTCATTTTTTTCTGTCCATATTTTTACATCTGCCGCAAATTTAGTTTGGGAAAGTATAGAACAAACATGACCTTCAACACGACGAATTACATCATCCCATCCTTTATACTCAAACCGTACCATACCACGTGCATTACATAGATCATCAGTAATGAGATGGAAGTCATCACCTAATTTGTGCGAAGGTTCGAGTACTACACAATTGCGATTGAGTATTAACTCATTTGCACTATGTTCAATCTGGTAATCTTTGATTGACAGCTTAGTATTGTAATTAACAATCGTGTTGAAGTTCATGACTTACCCCTTGATATTCGCGATGAAGTTATCGATACTTTCACCGATGCTTTGGGTAGTTGCGTCCAGACATTGACCCGGCGTGAGTTTAACCTGATACACTGCTTTACCCAGCCAGAAACCAGCACCAATGCTACAAATTAGACCTAATACGATTAACAATTTCATGTTATGCTTCCTCTTTGTTGAGTTGTTCTTCTGCGTAGGCGATCATTTTATCAAGTAAATCGTAACGACGCAAGCCAAAATCAGTTTCTTTATCCCATTTACGTTCATTGTTCAGATAAGAAACGAGATCACCTTCTACTGGTGAACACACGTGTTTTCCAAAGATGTGAATAAAGCATTCTTCAATGAAATACTCTGCACTTCCACCACGCTTCGCGTCTACTTTCCACGCCAAGTTGAAGCATATACCTTTGCTATCATCTTCCAGATGACCAGCTTTCAAATCACGCAGTCCTGTAAGAATGAGTTGATAGTTCATGTTATGCCTCTTTAGTTTTGTTAACTTCTTGCAGTACTTGCATGATTGCATCTTCAACGCTACCACGTACAATGAAGGTAGAAGTATCTGGACGTGTTACCAGATGTTCAACCAGACATGCACCTGACAGTACTGAACCACCAGTACTTACTGAGATTTCATAACCATGAAATTCAAATTGGAAACATGCATCAATTTGTTGACCGAATTTGACATTTTCATGACTTAAATTAATGATAGTAAAACCTTGTGTATTTTTATCGTACATTTTGATTTCCTCTCTTTGTTTGGTATGGGAGTATTATATCAATACTCCCGATGACAGTCAAGCGTTATGCAAAGATATTTGTGAATTTAATCCACAAAGATTTGAACGTAAAGGACGTATTGACTTCGTTAACTTCTTTCACTTTCATTTTAACTTCTTCAGTAAAGTCTTTATAACCAGCACCAGTATGTTTTTCAACATTAATCTTGTGCTGCATTGCTTTATGCTTACGCAGTTGTGCCTTAACGTGTTCTTCAATGTAAGTCTTAATCTTACGATGATCAGCACTGGTACAACCAATGAAGAAATCATGCTCGCCCATTGGCACATCCCGGCATCCGTTAACTTTAGTACTACGCTCGTAAACCAGTTCATTAAGTAATTGGTTGGCATAATCACGATCAAGGTTAATCATCTCTTTCATACTAATATGTGCGAAAGGTTCTGGTGCTGAAGTACGCATTGTTTTCTTCATTGCCTGTACTAACCGTGGTGGTAATGTTTTCGCACCAACAACGTTGTTGAAGAATTGATTGTTGTTTTTGTTCAGAGAATAATCAATGAAACAAAAGTTTGCATCAGGAAGACCAGCAATAGTATCGATGTATTCCTGTGCATCATACCATTCTTTAAACTCTTTAAAGCCAGCAAAACGTGAACCACGAAGCTGGTTACAACGATAGCACATTGGATTGTAATTGCTTACACCATCAGCACCACCCAACGACTTAAGCATATCGTGGTCCACAGTCATAGGCTGTTCACCTTTATCGGTTTTAACAAATGCCTTGAATGTTACGCGACCATTCTCTTTGTGAAATTTGAAGTAAACATTATCAGCACCACAGCATTCACATTTGAGTTCACCAGTTTGTTTGTAACGGTGAATCAGAGCATGAACAGTTTTGGAATAGTTCTTCTCACGTGGAATAGAAGCTATGAACGCAGCTTTGAAACGTGGGTTACGAATCTTAGATTTGCGTGATGCTTCGTACAGTACACCACCGATGTTATCAGTTTTAGTTTTTGCGATCTTAGCCATTACTTAATTCCTTAAAAATGTGTTTCGTTTCGATGTAGATATGATAGCAAAAAGGGCTGACCTAAGTCAACCCTTTATTTTTAATCTTTCAGCCTATCAGACAATACAACCTTGAAGCCAATAAAGAAGTTTATCGAACCCCATCCCACTATGCTACCAACAGCGGCTAAAGTAGAAGGGTGTACTGATATCTCTAAGAAGAATGCCACCGCTACGCAGAGAATCATCATTGAACTAGTTGCAGCACACCACAAGAACATCATGATAGCTGTGAGCCAACCACTGTGTTTGTGAATCAATGCTGCGTAAAACGGAATGTACATGATTAGTACAATAAAGATATTCAACATCATAAGAAGTCCTCCTTCTTAAAGACTGTATTGTTAGGCATCATACTACTTATGCGGTTTTCATATGCTTCAATATCAAAGTCACCATTACGTAAGAAGTACTCCCACGCTGCTTCGATTTGACTGTAATGAATCTTTTCAGCAAGATACAAATCTATTAGCTCATCCCATGTGATATCTTGGCGATCAGCAATCCCAGGAAACATTACCGTGTTACCTTGAAATATATGTGAAATCGCATAATCATCGAAATTGTATGGTACATGAATCATGAAGGGCATCGATTCCAGTTGACCACTATACAGTACTGGAGCCATTTCAACAAACTCTTTATCATACACAATCATATATCCCATGTATGAACCACTACGTAGTATTTCGTAGCGGTGCTGCATAGGTACTTCACGGCGATTAAGTACATTCCAACGTATTTCATACAATCCAAAATCCACTAATTTGTGGAGTGGTTGAAGACCATAGGTTAGTAATAGTGAAATCGAACGTTTGGAAGTATTGTTTAGTTTACACAAAGCGTAAATTTGTTTGTTATACTTAGATAAGAACTCTTCAGTACAAAATGTATGCAAAAATTCTTCAAGTCGTGCGTCTTTAGTGTAGTCGTACTGATTGTTGAGGATCTTCATGTCCCGAACAATGATTGACATTAAATCCTCATCACTTATACCAGCATTTTTGTTATTGAGATAGGTGGAGAGTAACTTCCTAGTACTGACATACTTCAATGAAGATGTAGGTAGGGATTGAATATCTGGATCAGGAACGTTAGTCCAATCCACATAGGGAAGATATATTTCACTTAATAGATTGATTGGGATATCTAATGGGACTGTAAGGTTAATCATTTCATTCTCCTAATGAGCGTTTCTATCTTCGATAGCAACGGAATTACACTTCACTACGTTCATTGTAATTCAATTCTTCTGTACTGTCAACCTTTTATATTGACGAGGTTTGTGGAGGCAATTTCATCCCCCCACTGGGAAGGGAGGAAAGTTTGACGCTGGTGGCATCGGCTTACTGTATAGAGAATTATCTTTCGACACGGAAGCGGGTTGCCCTGTTTCTTCCTATCTCTGTTCTATGCAACGGTCGTAGTCTTACTACACTACATTGTACAGCGATACAGTCCACTGTGCAATGCGTTTATTACAGGCGTGACTCATCCTTTAATAAACTCCCTTAGCAATCTGGTGAGGGGTTTCTCATATGTTCTATCGAGCGAACTAACGTGCTTTTCGTGTTCGTTTAGAGTGCCACATTGCCGCCTAGCGGGTTTCATCTGCACTGCGTAGCGATTCTCTACTCATCTGCCGTTTACGTTTTCAACGGATCAGGAAATAACAGCAGGGAGCACGAAGCTCCCTGTAATCGGTTTATATCATATTATAGGACATTATTCGACTTTTGTCCCAGAATTCTCATCAATCTTTTTGAGCCTGATAAGTTCTTCCTTTTGTTCCTCATTGCACCAAACGTATAGTAACATGATATTAGTACTGGTATCGCTTTCGATCAAGCGTACACTATCAATCTCCAAACCATGTTCACGGATGTATTTGAAAACTAATACTGCTTCACCATTCTGATACGAAATCATTTCCAGTGTCATGATTACTTCTCCGCTAGTTTAGTAGCTACATAAGCCAAGATAGCTTTAGCTTCAATCTTCTCTTTGTCAGTACCGTTCATGATCAACGGACGCATATCAGCAAGTACTTCTTCGAAGCTAAGGTACACACCAAACTCTGCTTCTTCACATTCAGTATCTTCATCGGCATCTTCTTTAGTACTGAAGATTTCAATTAGTTCATCGAGGCTGGCGTTGTATGTATCACCAGTTTCGTTGTTATCAATAGCTACAGTTGCGAACAAGCGAGGATCACCACTACGAGTGTACTTCTCTTTTAAGTATTGCAACTGTTCCACCACTCGTGTTTTATCATCACACCAGTGATACACTTCACCATTGTCCGAATTAGAAGAAATGATTGAGTACTTGTGTTCGTCTTTGAGATCAGCGATTAATGCCGCGAAAATATCAAAGAAGTTACCAGTCATGAGGACACGATTAGTTAAAGAAAGAACCGTAGAAGTACCTAGATGATAGTTGTGCTTCTTGCGTAGGATGGAATACAGTTTGTAATACAGTCCAACCTTATGACCATTGAAGTGAATGGTCTTAAGTTGTTCATCCTTTTTGTAAATGGTGAACGTATTGTTTGGGTGGAATAATGGTACGGACATATTAGATTTCCTCTACGTTGTAAATGTGAGCACAGTATACCATTTCGATCTCTGGCTCGTCAAACATATATTCGCATTGTGGTTTTTGAGTACCGATGTACTTACCCCACTTATGCCAACGCCAGCCATCAGTTTCAGGCTCATCCGATTTCTTGATAGGCATAAGAGCAATCACGTATTTGTGATCAGGGTTTTCAACAGCACCTTTCCAGTACTCAAGAGCTTGTTCTACATTATCACAAACCATGTATTCCGCTAACTGATCTGGACGTGTACCCTTGAGTTCGCTAATTGGAACACCATCAGAACTAACAAACCACAGACTATGGTTGTTCTTGAGGTTGATACAATCTGCGATATCTGAATGGAAGTTACCACCGAGAGTAATCCATACACCCTTCTGTACTTCTTCCTTAGCATCAACTAAGATTTCAGCACCATTTTCGGCAAAGGCCGCCCACCATTCATGGCTGGTGTCGGCATAGGTTTTGATGAATACCAAACCATCATCACTTACTTCAACCTCTTCGCGACAACCGTGAAAGTGAGTTTCTTTATTGTACTCTTCGTGGTTGGTCTTCAACGATACTAACATAGTATTCCCCTTAAGCTACTTCAAGATTAAGTATTTTACGAATCTCTTCGAAGTGTTTATATGCTTCGAGAAGAAGTTCCGTTTTGCATTCACCATCATAGTTCATTGTACGAATGGTAAAGTTAAAGTACTCGTTTTCGCTAAACTTTAGTTCTACCCCATGCTGGCGATATACACGTTCAAACAAATAGACGATCTGTTGTTCCCGACGCATATATTCACTTTCATCAAGCCCTTCAGGTAACTTGAGTTTGAGTGAAGGAATAGATTGTTCAGTACGAATGATCAGACCGTCTTTCATTAGATTTTCACCTTTGAGTTAATCATGTATTCCATGACGCTAATACGCTTCTTAGCTTCTTGGAGATCAGTTTCAAGCAATTCTTTAATCTGCTTGAGTTCATTGCGTACATAATACCCTAACATCCATTCGGTGTCAACAGGTTCTAACACTGCGTCAATGTCTGGGAGATCGTAGACGGTCGTCACCACACACTGTGCATCTTTGACGAGTGAAGCCCAATTTGAGAATACCATTGGCATATTAGAAACCAACATAGCATTAGGTAACAAATCGTACATTTGTTGGCGTTTACCAACAATATTAACATTGATGGTCTTACCCGGTAGGCGAATCGTGTCTGGACTATTCAGCAGTACTGAAAGTGGGACAGCCGTAATACAATAGCCTGTTGTTGGATCGGTGAACATAATATCAAACCCAGCAATAGAAGACCCAATGCGAATTAGAGAGGCTACATCAGTTGCAAGGATTGCATCTTTATAGCACAACACCACATCATCGATTGGGTGCTTCGCCAGATAAGCCTTTTCAATGTACTCAAGAAATACTTCAAACATAGTACCAAAGTGTGCGTAGTTATCCAGTGTAACTTGATGGTTGTTTATTTTCATTGCAATTGAGTAATTGTTCATTACTTTTTCCCCTTAGAGAGCATGTAGTCCATCATCATTAGTAGACGCTTGGATTCACTTGGGTTTGTTTCAAGAAGTTCAATCGCTTCTTTCAACTCGTTGTGAAGATTATACTGCATCGTCCAATTCATGTCAACAAGTTTGATATCATTTTGCAGTACTGAATTGATCGCATGATCATGACACACATTCTTGTGCTCTTTAGCTGCTTTCATCAGGCTCTGTACTTTCTGTTGTGCTTTCTCTACCATATCACCCCACTGTTTGAAGTAAGGCTTCAAGTTGCAAGTGAAGATGGAAAGAGGAAATACATTATAAGAATTACTGCGATTGCCAACAATGTGAATTTTAACCTCTTCACTGTCAATCTTGAATTCGCGAACACCAACGACATAAGTGCTGAGTGGGTACAGCATAAAAACACCCTGATTATTAGGATCAGAAACCATAATACTGAAGTTCGCAATGACAGTACCAATCTTAATGATATTAACTATATCATTAGAAATGCTTATGCCACAATAACGTAATTCAGCGTCACACACCACCCATTTATTTTCAAAGGCTTCTTCTAATAACTCAAGGAACATTTCGAACATAGAATCAAAATGATCATAGTTGTTCAGTAGTACGTGCTTTTTATCGCAAGTGAAAGAGATAGTGTACTTATTCATTGTAGTTCTCCTTAAAAATCCCAGTTCAAGAAATCATCATATTTAATACGATCATACACAGCTTGATCTGAATTGTCAAAGAATTTACCCAACAAACATTCACTGGCAAACTCAATGGCTTCTGCCTTAGTTGCGAAGATGCGGTTCAGGTTGTACTTAGCACCAATCCCACAATCGCGAACACTGTGAGCACTATGCCAATCACCATCACCCAAAGAGCTTTTACGCAGCACATCAAAGAACAGAGAGTCTGACCGACGACCTGTGCCAGTGTGCCAATTTTTAGGGAAAGAAGTTACAATGATTTTCTCAACCAATTTTTCAGGATCAGAAGATTGGCCTTTACCTTTAGCAATAACTGAACCATATACGTGATACAGGATTTTACCCGGAGCAATACCTTTAGTAGTGTTGATAGCTGGCATAGTCATATTTCCTCTTAATGTTGTTAGTGTGTTTCGTTTCGATGTAGATATAATAGCAAAAGGGCTGACCTAAGTCAACCCTTTATTTTAAATACTTACTGATTTCTTACAAACTACCGCACCACCGAATGATTCTTCTTGCTTCAGGATTGGCGATATATAATCACCAGAATCGTTTTCCTGCATCATTTCAACGTGTGAACCAAGCATACCACCTCCGTGCTCGGAGATAGCGTCTAGCTGTCCCTGTGTGAACTTACCGTCACGATACGTCTTATTACCGTCTGCATCCACTGTCAGTACAGAACATTCGTATGGTGTCTCCTGAACCTTCTGTACTACAATATAGATACCCATACCCATAATAACAATCAGTACTACCAGAACCGCCCATAATGCTTTCATTACTATTCCTTATAAAAGTCCGAATGCAGCCCATTCAGAGTTGGTAAGATAAACAACTTCATCCTTAGCATTAACTAAGATGATACTCTCACCACTCCAATCCAAACCGTGTGTAGTGTCATATTTCTTGGACACAGTATACACGGATTTGATATCAGCGGAAAGGAGTTTGTTAAGGAAATCACGAATTTTTGTGTTCTTAAAGAACTCTTCACCGCCGTGCTTAAAGGTGATGATATCTTGATGGTCTTTCGACAGAGTACTAATTAACTCTTGATCAGCTTTAGATTTCATTATTCAATCACCTCTTCCCAGTACAGTGAAATTTCACTTTCACATGGATAGTCCCAATCACCATCTTCATCAACACGTTCTTTAGTATGATGGAAATGTTTTAACAGCGTGTCTTCATCCTGCATTTGATAAGGATGGTCTTTGAAGTACTGTTCAGTATCATCAATAATACCTTCAAACTTCTCTGTTAAGTACTTAACCGCTGCATCAACACTAATAGCACTTAAGGTGTAATGACCATTACCGTACTTAGTGTCTTTAACTTGGACATAAATTTTAACGATCTTCATTATAAGACTCCTTTAAGAGATAAAATCAAAGATTTCGATTTCATTCAGACCGAACTCTTCGTAATACGTACTCTTATCAGAGTAATAAGCAATTACTTTTTCATGAGCTTCATCTGAATCATCTGCCTGTACTACATGATTGAAATTACATTCAACGTTAGTATGCCCAGATTCAGTTAATGTTTTGACATTTACTTTACCAACTGCTGTGAAGTACTTAACCATTTATTTCTCCTTCTTTGAGCATAAGAGTTGTTCAACTTTGTATTCAGGATGATACACCATTCCGAAGAACTTGTCACCTACAAAGTTAGCATCTACGATACGAAAACCTTTGATGAACTTACCGACCTTCAATTCGGTCATTAGTGCATCGGTGGTACGTTCCTGATAGATACCATTTGGTAGTGTGTATTCGATTTTACAAGTATACTCCGTATCGAGTACTTTGTCAAGTACTGGCTTGATGTAAGGGTAAGACCAAACCGCGACAGCAAAACCAATACCAGTCATGATACCAACAACCGCATTGCGATCCATATTACTTCCTTACTGGGAAAATGTCAAGGCAGTGACCAGTACATGGGTACGAAATAACGCTTGTACCGTTGTTGTGATCTTCCAGTACTTTCATAGCTTTGTCAATGGTAATGCTCATTGAGCATGGTTTGTTAGTTGCACCTACATTAAAACGATCATACATAACAAAGCCATCGACTTCAATTTTGTTGCACAGAATATCATAGTTTGGATGTTTTTGTTTGATAGTACCTTTGTAACGAATCATATTACGCCCACTCTTTTAACATGTTAATAACGGAGTACTTCTCACCTGCTGCTTCGTTTGCTTCTTTACGGTCGTTGTGGAAAGAGATATAGCTATCGTCCCGATCCACTACTGCGTACTTGAAGTACTCACCTTCAACTGTTACTTCAGCACTACCCTGTAGGAACTTACGGCGAGCATCAAAGCGGTTAAAGCGAGAGATATTCTCTACGATGTTGTTCAGTTCTTTAACCAGATGTACTTTACTTGGTGCTTCAACTGTAATAGTTACTTTCATCTTAGATTCCTTAATCAGATAAAATAATAAGAACAACACCAATAATGAATACTAATAACATAATTAACCTCATTCATTCGTTTCGATGTAGATATAATAACAAAAGGGCTGACTCTCGTCAACCCTTTTCTTTAATTAGTTACTTTTGATATCACGATCTGCCATGTGGCGACGGATGCGAGCTACAACGTCATTGTAGCAACGATGCAATGATGTGCGTGAACTGTACGTGCGACCCTTATTATCGGTGTACACGAACCCCTCAGAAGCTAGAGTCCAGAAGGATTTCTCATCATCCTTGTTCAAGCCATGAACCGCCTCAATCAATGCACGGTCATCAGCAGAAAGGTCTTGGAATATTACTTCGAGTAATTCATTCATAATGCTCTCATCAGTTACTAGACCCGGATCAAGGTGGAATTCAGAGCTTTCCCCTTTGATAACGTCCTGTAGCATTACAGAGCCATCGTCGTTCACTGGTGTGTCAAGACTGATTGCATTACTTGAGTACTGCATTACACGCCCAACTGATACTAGATCAATGTTAGTACCTTCTGCAATCTGCTCATTTGTTGGAACACGCCCATTATTACTAATGAAACGTTCAATGAAGTTTTGAATAGTTACGTTATTCACTGACTGATACTTAGGCAATGCAACCATACGAGCTTCTTCGTTACCGTAGTTGTACATGGTCTGACGGATTGCAGTACTGGCATAAGTACTGAAAGAGATACCCTTAGAAGTATCGAACTTACGCACTGCGTGAATAAGACCTTCGAACCCATATTGTACTTTATCTTGGAAAGGAATATTACAAGTACACTTACGTGCAATTGCATATACTAGACCACTGTTACAGCGAACTAGCATATCCATGTTGCGAGATACGTCAACACCAGCATTGATACGGTCAATTAGAATTTCATTCGTTAGACCAGCAGGAAGACGTTCTTTTGTATTGTAAGATTCGGAGGTTGGAGTCGTTGTCACCTCAATATCTTCATCGTCGTTAACAAGAAGATTACTCACTTTTACGTTCTCATTATGGAAACATTCGTCTAGTACTTCATCGTGGATTGATTCTAGATCTAGTTTTTTCACTTACAACTCCTATAGAAGAAAAATGCCAGTCTTCTTTAACTGGCATTTATAATACATAATATTATTTTATTGGTCAAGTAGAAACGATTACATTTGGTAAATCTGTACGTCACTGCTTGTAAAACGATCACTGAAATGAACCGTCTTAAACGCCGCTATAGCCTGTTCCATCGTTGGATTGAAGCCGTAGCCCTTTAATGCTTCATAAAGGGCTGACGCACCACTACCAGTGCTGTACCAAGCTGTTGGGCTGAGGGCAGTAAACTTTTTGATAATCTTTCCCTTGTCGATTGCAATCTGTAAAACCCAATTCTTATCGATAAGGAAGCAATTACTGATAAGTTTATGCTTTTTGTGTGCTGGTTTGATCGGTGTTCCGTTAGTTAAGTACTGAAGAATTTTAGTACTTTCAGAGCAAGAACCGCTTTCAACGAAGATGCGATCATGTACATGAATCGCTTTAATACCAGTGTCATCATATACATCATACGTACCTACCGGGATTAAACCCAAGAAGGATTTTACATACGTAGTAGTAGTGCGAGTGTCCGTCATTACAACACCCAGAGTATGATTGACATAGATGGTAGTCATTATTCGTCGTCGTCCTCTAATTTAACACCGGGGATATCAATATCGTAAGTTTCGGGGATTACCACAAAACCTACACCTTCGATCTGTTTGAAGTACGAGATATAATTGTCATCAATCTTGAACTCTTCACTGTAACCGTACTCTTCAATACGGCGGCGATACCATTGACGTTTGTATGCATCGTAATATGACACTTCGATCACTGGTACATTATCACGTGTAAAGGTGATAGTGTTATATGCCCCGCTTTCTGCGGGACGTTTATCTTCAAATGGGGAGTACTTACTAAATTCGTGCATTAGTTAATCCCCAAGTCAATCATGATTTGACGCTTTGCAGACTGAATATTCTGCTCCAACTTAGATTTCTTGTTGAAGGTAGAATCAATTTCTTTGTAAAGATTTTCAATACCCTTGGTAATTACGCCGTTGGTTGCTGCAAGGCCAGAGTTAATACGTGCATATAAATCTTTGATATGCAAGCGTAGTGATTCGACTTCGGCTTGGTCGTTTTTGATTTGGTCGGCGGCGTATTCAACCATTTTACTGATGCTCATTATCGCTCTCCTGAAGAAGTTTGTCAAGACTTTCATTGTACTCTGGGTACAGATCGAGTTCATTGAGGTTATTACAAAAACGGATATCGGTTGCACAGTTCACGCAGTAGTTGCGGTTCATAACAAAGTTATGAAATGCCACGTGCTGATCACTCTGGCAAGCTGTACGGTTGCAGCGAGTTACACCTTTACCCGGAAGTTCATCGTGGTAACCTGTCATTACACAATCAGCAGCAAGGCGTGACATGCGACGGAAGTCTTTCTCTGCTTTTTGTTTAGCTTGTTCTTCATTCATACCAGATTTCATAAAGTATTCTTTACGGTTGTGAACAAACGCGAAACGATGACCCATGATGATTCTCCTGTTGATTAAAGTACAGTAATTATAGCAGCCAACATTCACTTCGTCAACTGCTATTGTTCAATTTTGATTAGAAACGGAAGTTTTCAAACATCTCGTCTGTGATCGTGAGATCAGGAATGTACTTAAGGATTACGGCTTCTGGTGCTTCAAATGCAATGCTGGAGATCGCCGTGTACAATTTCTCCAATTGTTCTGGGGTATAATTGTTGTTCTTCACGTTCCACACCTTGTTCTTAAAATCACCACCCGGTAGAGAGCCTACTTCTTCGTAAAATGCTTTAAGCATTGAATCTTCTTTACTGTAGTAAGCCCAATCAGGAAGAGGTACAAGACCCTGAATCTCACCTTTGTCGCACATTACCAGTACTTTGGTAACTAGGTCAGAACCTACTACCACGCGACCTTTCATCAACACGTTCTCTTTAAGATTGACGAACGCAAAGATATCAACGCTGTTTACATCTGCACGACTAACATGAACCCAAGCCATTTTTAAACCCTCTGTTGTTTTGGTGAAAGTATTATAGCAAATGACCGCCGAAGCGGTCAAGTGTTTTTATTCGCCCTTTGCTTCACCCTTCAAGAAAGCGGTGTAAAGACCATTCTGTACAAAGACAATCGCACTAGCGAAGATTGTAAGAATCGTTACTGCTACCGCCATACCAATCTGGTTGAACTGAACTAATGTCGCTGCGAGGATGCCCCAAAGGACAACAGGCCATTTAGGTAAAAATTTCAAGCCAACAGTTGTACGTAAGAAGAACTGCACAAAGTCACTCTGTGGGTTATCATGTTCTTCAGCATACGCTATTAGGATGATAATAGTAGCGAATAGGCTTAGGAACGAGATAATGGCTAGGCTCCACTTAGCAATGAAGTGCCAACTTGTACTGAAGATATCAATCACTGGAATACCTTCAATCAGGGTAATAGCCATGATTGCTGACATTACAAAATAGATATACTTGATCATAGTGTTACTTTCTCCGCTTGTTCTTGACGGGCTGCCCGTTTAATACAATCTAACTTATATGAATCATAATGTTTGTTCTGATTAGTGATCATCACCTTCAATCCGAAGTAGAAGAGAACACACGCAACTAGAATACCAAAATGGCTCCACATGTAAATAGACCAAATCATCATTGGTAGATAAACCCACTGCCAGATACGCCATATTTTACGCTCACCAAATACCTTGAACGAATCAGTACGACTCATCATATCTTCTGACCAACAACTCATGATCATTAGAGCATAGAACACACCAGTAATACTAAGTACAATGTTCATTATGACGGTAATATGTTTAGGAGTTTCCCATGTAATTAGTTCTGGGAAGTATGCTGCAATGAAACTGTAGACTAATGCAACAGTACTAATTAGCCAGTACTTCAAATATCCTAGCTTGATCATTTCTAATCTCCGTTAAAAGTAGGCTACGTAGCGTAGCCTATGTTGTTATTTCTTGGGTGTAATGCCCCACGCTGCGGCGATTGAGTCAACTTTACTCTGAATTGCTGCGGTGTCTTTTTCGGTTTGCTCTTTCTTAACGCCACGTGCCGTGAAGTCGTGCTTGGCTAGTTCGGCTTGTACGTGAGCATCACGTGCTTTGCGAGTAGTGTACTTACCCTGAATCAACTCAACTTCGCAGAAGGATAGTTTACCAACGTAAGGACCGACTGTTTGTACATCAGTTAATGTACGGTCGATGATAGTTGCTTTCACGAAGCCAGTACTCAATACTGTAGTTAGAACAGTGAATACTACTACAAAATCAACATCATCCCAATATAGAACCCACTTTGTAAAACCAGTGTGATCTTTCTTTAGTTTAAGGCAATTGCTGAAAGTATAGCTTTTAAAGCTATCTTCCATCGCATCAGAAATGCTGATGTAGCCTTGACGCTTACTCATTGCGTTGGTTAGTTTGGTTGCTACGATATTCATATCTGTCTCCTTAGTAAGTGAAAATATTGTAATACAGTATAACCGCCCTGTCAACTAATAAGTGACTTTGGTTTTAAATCCTCAGCCTTGACTTTTGCATTGATCTTGTCCCGTACTGCCAACATGAGGAATGCAACACGTGGTGGTATTAACTTGTCATAACCGTTTACATCAACACTGTCATTATCTTTGAACCGGAAATACAAATTACGAGATCCATTGATTTCATAGATATCACGCCGTTTATCAAACGATAATGTAATCTTAGGATCATCACTTAGTGCAATGCGACAAGCACGTTCAACGTTGGCAACAATATCAAAATCTATATTACTCCTTCCACTACGTAAGAAGCAAGATGGAATGAAGAATGATTGTAACCAAATCAATGGGAACTTCCACCACCCTTCGTACTTAGAGATACAAACGGCATACCCAACATGGCTTTGTAGATCAGTCCACGAGAGTACTACAAAGAATACAATCGTTGGGAATAGAATCCAGAATAAACTCATACTTCCTCCGGTACAGTATAGAGATTGATTGTAACGGTGTTACCAAGATCACCAACACGTACTTCATGTTCGACTTTAGTAATCACATGTTTAGAACTGAAGTAGCCACCATGACGGCTTAGAGAAACTACATCACCAACTTTTGGTAGTACTGGAAAGTTAACTTCAACCATGTTTTCATCATCACCATTTAAGGTGTAGATAACATTGGCAGTAGTACCTTCTTGAATAATTGTTTTCATAGAGCTAGCTCCTGAAGTGGTTTAATGATATCCATTACTGGATAGTTTTCAATCTGTGGACGACCTACAGCACCTGTAATCATGGTAGGTAGAGCACGGATATCTTTAACGTAGTTGAAACCTTCGAAAGAAAATTCCTGACGGCGTTCATTATACAACGCCCACAATACAATGTCAGCCTTTTTCTCAATCTTTTTCAACTGGCGAGTACTGATGCACGGACCGAACTGTAACCAGCTACCGTACTTGATACCTTTGACTTCAATCCGCAAACCATTCACTATTAGATCACATTCTGCATCACGGTTTTCGAACTGATAAGCGGGATCAATTGATAGCTCTTTGTTGGTGAGTTCTTCGATTTCATTGAAGAGTACCCATGCCGCATGTTCAGCAACCATACCAACAAAGTGTGCATGTGGGTGGTTGAAGCCATACGGTGATTTTGAAGATGATGCGATTTTTTCGTACTTTTCAGATTTCGCAATGGCCTTAGCCATGAACGAATCAGCCTCGTCACTGAATAATTTCACAGTCATCTTGTCATTCTTAATAGTTAAGCGATTCATTTACATTCTCCAGTCTTATAATAATACAGCCTTATAATACAGCCAAAAATGGTAGGTGTCAATCAAAATTCTCTGCTACACCACTCCATAAGATGCAAACATTATACTGGTTTTCATGTCCGGTGTCAAATCATAAATTTCAGGTAAATATGGGTAACGCTAATAAAAACAAGGGGGAAAAATGGCAAGACCAATAGCAGGGATAAATGATTATCCTTATGGTGTATGTGGCTTTATTGCCAACGGTGTTCATTTTCATGACCAAACAACAACGACAAACTTAAGAATCTACAAACAACGTAGTGATGTAATGTTTGACTTGATTGATCCAAGTACTATGAAAGTAACACAAAAGCTACTACTAACTGGTGTTGACTTAATGGGCTACCCGTTAGATTATTCTCTATCGGATGAACAATTAGTTAACAACATTCCGCGTAATACTTTCTTCATGAGAGGATACAACCCAAGTAATACAATTCAAGGATTCGTAGTACGTTGGTTACTTAACAAGAAAATTTTAAGTAATGGTAAAGTACTATTCGATATCTATACTCCTGAATGTGGTATTCCACCAATTGACATTTCTAATGTTGTGGTTGATCCAATTCAAGATGGTGATACCAAAATTACAGGTAATATCGTTGTTCCGGGTGGAACAGTTAATACAAATGGTATGGTTATTAAAGCAACCCTACCAGATGGAACTGAAGTCGAAGGTACTGTAAATCCTGATGGTTCATTTGAAATAGATATTCCGGGTGGTATTACTGGTCCGGGAAATATTGTAATAGATATTACATCTCCGAATTATAATGATAAAGAGGTAGTAATTCCTATTGTACCAGCAGGGGAAGACTCGGATTATGTTACTGAACTTTATATTGCAAGTGCAGACCAAACTAATGTTGGTGGTGTTTATCAATCTGTTGTTCCTGAATCAGTCCACCGCCGTGGTAATGATTTAGTAGTACAGTTACAGACTGCCAATGCATCACGTGAAGTATTCTTTGCTGATGTATCAGTAGTTAATGGTACTGTTACAGTACAGAAAGAAGATAATAGTCCATTCTACTTAATACTAATCGGTACTACATTAGAAACCACACCGTTTACACAAGCACTAACGTGGACCGCTTCTGGTGATTCGTATGTGTCAAGTATACCACAATCTACTCATGGTAAGCAAAACATTTCATTCACTGTTTATGCAGGTAATAATGTGAGTACAGTAGAAGCTGATCTAGAAAGTGATGAAGAAATTATTCTTCACAGTGAAGATAACTTCGCTGGTACTATTGTTGTAACTGGAAAAGTATAACACAAAAAGGCGACCGTAAGGCCGCCTTTTTTTTATTTCTGTATTAGGAGAAATAACGAGCAATGATTTGTGATAGAGTCATCTCGGTATTTTGTAGACAGATGGTTAGAATTAGATTCTTATAGCCATCAATCGCCCCTTCAGCTTCATCTACCCCAAAATTATCTTTGATGTTTTGGAATAGCTGTTGTACACGTTCATTGGCTAGTGCACCATCTACAAACTCGGCAATGAATTCACGTACTTGACGTTCGCTCAAGTCACCAATTACAGGTTCTGCTTCAGTACCGAAGATTTGTTTGAATTCTTCAGCCGTGATCTTTTTGGTATCACGAGTAGCTTTAACTTCTGCGGTGAACTCTGGCATTTCTTTAGCACCGCTAAAGATACCGTCAGTGTCTAGGATGCTGGTAGCACGTTTAACTGCTTCTGCTGCATCTTTGATGGTAACTTTCTCTTCAGGGGCTGGTTTATTGCGAGTAGCCATTGGTTTAGGTTCGTCTTTAACTTCTTCTGTATCTAAAAGAGTCTCAAGAGATGATAGCATATCTGCTGCACGTTGCAATAGATCATCTTTGCGATTCATTAGGTCAGATACGGTCTTACCAGCAGTACCTAGCACTTGAGCCATGATAGCTTCCTGTACTTTGTCGGTTGCCGTGGTCTTAGCACCTTCTAGGACGCTCTGTAGGCGGTCAAAACCAGAAGTGATGGTAGCCTTTAGCTCGTCTGCTTTGGACGCTTTGGGTGCTTCCTGTGCGGTTTTGGTAGTGCCAACAGCAGCGTTTAGTAGGTCGGTTAGCTCTACAAGGCCAGCTTCAGCTTCGCTTTTGGTTGCAAAGCGAACTTCATAACCCTGACCAGTGGTTAGGATGTGAATGATATTGTTTTCTAGTTCTAGACCAGTTACAGTTGATGCGATAAAACTTACGTTGTGGAATTTGGTAAACATATTTTATTTCTCCATATTATTGACTCTTATATTATAGGACACGAGTCACGTTTTGTCTCAGGAATTTTTCATTTCTTTGAAAATGTAATGCACATTTGCAAGGTCTTTTAGATTGAATCCAAAATCCATTGTGTACATAAGTGTGTGATAAAAATATTGCGTTGGTTGTTCTACACCTTCTTCACGAATATAGATGCCAAAGTCAGTACAAGCAAATTGAATTGACTTCTGTCCTTCTTCTTCTGTCCAGAATAATAGTACTTCATTATATGATGATGGATCGAAATTCACACTGTATGTAATATCGCCAATCATATAACCCTTACCTTGTTTAAACGAGGTAAGGCCAGCAACATAACTATTCACAGTTTGGCTGATTGTCATAAACACCTTCTTTGAATCCTCCAATACCGCTCTGTTTGAGTATGCGTTGGATATGTAGTTCTACTAATAATTTGATACCTTCCTCGAACTCTTCGTCGCAGTACGTATCATCTAAGCACATCATCTGGAAAAGTTCTTCCTCGCACTTAGCACGTTTCATATCTACTCGATCACTCATCCAGTAGATTGTCATTGAATCAATGGTCACGACAACTTTAAAGGATGAACTATACAAAGATTTGGAAACTATAAAGCGTTCATCTTGTAGATCGCATGAGTAGGTTCTTGTTTTATTCTCTTCCAACTCTATAATAGCTTGGACTATATGCTCTAAGGTTCTCTCTTTAATCTTCTGCTTGTTGGTGTATTCCATACTTTTGCTCCAACTCGCATGTTTGATAATAGCCATTATATTTCTTCCCAATAACCGACTAATAGACTATCACTAATGTAATCGTGGTGTGCTTTGAACACCTCAACAATTAAATCTTCCATAGCCTTATCACAGAAGTATTCAGTACTGCACGACTTCTGAAAAGATGCACTCGCACTGAAAACCCGCTCAAGCGTATCGTGTGGACTAAGACCTTTTGCTTGCACATAGATCTTATCCTTGCGTATGATTATACCTGTGTGATTGATTATATCATCAATCTGGACTTTACGTGGACTAAATGACCATGACATACCATGCAAGCTACCAGTGTCACGCACAAGAGTAACAAACCGTTTTAGTAAAGCATAACAAACATCATAGTGTTCTTTAGAGGCCATGCATTTTCCTCACTTTTGCGGCAAAGATCTCTGCATCTCCTTCCCGGCGATAAATTATAAAATTGGTGTTATCTTTATCCGCACCTTTATAGATACAGTCATTCATTTCATCATAGACAACATATCCCCAGAATGATTCACGCTTCTCACCACCATTATAAAAATAAGGACGTACACCATAGGAGGCCAACTCTTTTTTATGTAAATCCTGATATATGCGGTACTCAATATTTTGACAGTGAACAATTGCACTGTACCGAATAATAAAACACACAACTATTGTGATACAAATAATAGCCATTGTTAGAATCATTTCTGAATCTCCCGAACATAGTAATTGATTGCATCTTCTAGATCAAACCCACTCATACCATGACCATTGATAGATACCGTATATTTCTTTTTAAACTTTTCTTCAGTACCATCTTCATGGTATTTGGTCCACGTAGTGTTATCAGGATCAATCGATACTGCATTGTTTAGAATGAAGTCAAACATCTCTGACTTAGATAGACCCTCTCCCACAATTGATACTTCATGACGAACCCCATCATGTTCAGAACTTCCAATACGTTCTTTAAGATAGTATTGCTTCATTGCTTCTTGATCTAGGTCATCATCAATGTGAATGGATTCTTCAGTGACAATACTTTGAATTACTTTGTTGGTCTTAATATCAACCCAACGCTCTTTTAGTTTAAGTTTAACTTCTGCCATAATGTCCTCCGATTAATATGGCACATTTCTGTGCCAACCTATTATTTGACTGCTAGACTTGCCACGAATGCATTAACATCTTCGCGATGCTCTAGGTAATTAGATTGAATATCACAACCTGCTATAGTGTCAAATGTAACTTGTGGTACTTCAGCTTCTGGATACATTAGCTTTATGTACTCTTTTACTTCTGCATCCTCAAGATATGGAATCTCGTGAATGTAATCAACACGACCTTTACGGATTAGTGCTGCATCAATTTTCTCTAGATGGTTGGTTGTTAGGAAAACAACTGTATCATCTAGTGATACTACACCATCTAGTACGTTTAGTACTTTAGATAGTGATAGCACTTCGGTTAGCTCTGCTAGCTTAGATGCTGGATCATCACTATCATCTTCTACACGTGAATGTAAAGCACGACATGAATCAAAGTCTTCAATTAGTACAATACTATTTTTAGGCACTGAAGCCATTGCTTTCTCGAACGCTGCATTTCCTAATGATGTAATATCAATTAGGCAGATGTTCTTGTTGAAATGTGAAGCTAGTGCTTTAATTGTACTACTTTTACCTGTACCCGGTAGACCGTGTAGAATATAAGTTTGCTTATATGATAGTCCACGTTTGACATACCAATCACGATTAGAGTAGAAGTACTCAAGATTTTTCACTAATGCATCTTTAATGTCTTTACGTAGAATTACAGATGATAGTGGGCGTTTGTTAACTCGCGAAATAACATCCCATTCTTCTTTGTATGAGAAGATGTTTAGATCAGTTTCTTTTGGTTTAACAGCGAAATCTTCTACTAAGTCAATTAGTGGTTGTTGGTTACGACCGAGAGTTTTAATAACAATATTTTGTTTCTCTTTTTCTGAACCTGTACTTTGTAGTGAACCTTTGCTGAACCAGAATAGACGCTTCTTATAGAAGAAGAAGTGTGTACCATAACCAGCACCAATTACGTATGTTTTGCGTTTCTTCCCATCTGGACTTTCGTCTTCGTCATCATCCCAACGAGAGTACTTTCCATCTAGTGAAAGATAGCGTGACCATTTGGAATATGGACTCTTTAGATACCACGCCATGAATGCTTGAAAGTGTGCTTCATTGCCACTCCAGCCAGCGTTGTTTAGCTCTAGTGTTGTAATACTTTGAGCTTTAATAAAACCAAAAAATCCGGGAATGAATTTTAAACAATATGTTAGTACTGTCATCCCGTATAGGGAATAGATACCAACCATCCACGGATATTCCTTCATCATACTACTGAAGGTTGCCATATACTCTGCAATCACTACTGTTCTCCTTCGGTTTTTGTCTTATCAATAAGACGTAAAAATTTGGTAATATAATCCGGGTGGATATCTTTACCATTAAAGGGTATTGATAGGTGTTCTTTGACACCTTCTACCCTGAATACGTGATGTGTTGAACCATTTGATTCTACAGTCATACCACAACGTGTAGCAATCACTTTCAGCTTAGGAATAGTCCAGTTACGTTTATTCCGACGCATTTTCTCTATGGCCTTGTCACATTTCATATTCACCTCTTGTCATTTCATGTTGTGTATAATTTTCTTCTCCGCGTATTTGTCAGAAATACTCTTAAGTACTGCAATATGCTCGTACTTAAAATTGGTTGTCATTGGATATGCCATTGGTAGGCAATCAAAGAATCCACGTTCTATATCAAATTCTATTGCAAAGTCTTCATTCCAAGTATGTCCTTTATTAGTTAAATCCCATGAATTGTATATGAATTCATCTGAACCATTCACATCAATTAATAGACAATATCTATCCTGTGCAGGGAACCATTCAAATCTAATACTATAGGGCTTGTCACTTGCACTCCATCCCCAATTGAACACTATTTCCATTACTGTTTTCGGAATAGGGACTCTATGGTGAGATACTGGACTATATAGTGAATCAAATTCTTCATCTATTTGTTTAAGTACTTTTAAAAGGGACATAACTCTTCCTTAAGAAAAGGGGAAGTATTACTTCCCCATAAAGATTATTGCATGTAGCGAATTTCACGAACGTAAAGAGCATTATCATTTACGTAATCTTTAAAGCGGGGAACATCTTTATACGAAATACTAATCTTCGCCTGTGTTATTGCACGAATAAGCATAATACCAACGAACTTATCTTCAGTATCCCACATGAAGTCCACCAAGTTGGTTAGTGCTGGAATATTATCACGAGTAGTATCATAGTCTGGTTTATTACAACATAAGTAGATTACGTTGTCGTCGGTTAGAACAGGATTCTCACCGTCAAAGATTGCCTCCCACCCTACATATTCATCACTTTCTGGATATGTATAATCTTTAGTACCATTCCAATATGGAAGTACTTTATCTGCTACCTTTTCAATTTTATCAATCATTTCGTCCGAATAGCATTCAGTACTACCAATAGTCAAATCTTCACTATTCACTTTAACATAGCGATCACCGATAATGTGTTTCTTCAAACGTGTCGGTTCTGCGTGTTCGTTGATTGCACAAAGGATATCATGTACAGTGAATGACATATCATCGATTGCGATCACGTCAGTCGGCATATATGCCACAATATCATCGGTTTCGACAAACAACTTAGCCATCTTCTGGAAGAGTTCAGAATCAGGAGTTAAAGATACGCGTGGATCGGCACTATTAGTGTATACTCCAAGACGTAGATATTCTGGGGATTGTGCAACTGCAAGGCGATCGCGAATGTCAAACATATCAGAAATGTCATAGGATTCGATATCATGTGGTGCACGGAAATCCCAACACACGCACATTTCATGCTCATCCCGTAGTTTCTGTAATTCAGCCAATTTATGCTGAATCTCATTGTATGGATTTACCATAAAGTACTCAACACTGTTGCCGTACTGTTTGTCCAGTGCTACCAGAAAACGATATAGTGTTTCTTTAGAAATCATATTAACTCTCCGCTCGTGCATTAACAAGAACACCTTCACTATGATACTCAAGATCAAAGTTGTTGCCGAAGGTAATGACCAACATCCAGAATATTACATCATCCTGTTCTGATGCGTCAAGTGCAATAAACTTTGTGTTGAGTTTTACCATATCACGGAAGGTTTCACGTATACGGGACTCATCATTGGTGTGCATACGCCCTACGATGTTCGTTAGTTCATCAGTGTGGTAGTCGTAGTACATTTCATGTACTGGAGTACCGAAATCACGGCGAATTATTGATCGTATCAACGACCTTGCTAGTTCTTCATTTGTCATGTTTAGCAGCCTTTGTGTTATCTTCATGGTAACATTGAATTGCCGGGGAATAAACACGAACCTGTCCATCACGTAATTCAATTTCAGTACCATCGCGACTAATGCTGAATGATACATATTCATCACTACTGTATTTGTCTACAGTCATATGCATTGGGTTATTACACATTACGTAGTCGGTAGCAAACACTTGAGTACTGAAAAGTACTAACATCATAGCTAAGATAGTTTTCATTTTCCCACCACCTTACATTGAACTGCGTTTGAGTACTCAATGCGAGTACCATCGTTTAATTGAATGGTTGTACCACCTTGATTGACAGTAACAGTCCACACTTCTTTCTGTGTATAGACTTCTTTAGTACCGTCAGTCCATTTGCAGATCACATCATATTCACGAGCACTTGCGTTAGCACTCAAGGCTAACAAGGCGAGCAAGATGATTTTTTTCATAATTCACTCCTTCATTAAGATGGAATAATTATATCAGTCTTCGTAGTCGTCGTCAAGTATTGATGAATACTTTTGAATCAATTCTAGATGCTGCACGGTGAATGGCATGATAGGTGAGTCAGTCTCAATCTGGAATACGTATCCTTCATCAACATCGGTGTACTTCGTGAGCGGGATTGTTAAGATCGAGTCGCCATTAACTTCAGCACACAATTCAATGCGGTCATTGAAAATGTCAATAACATTGAATTGAAGATCTTCAGTTAATTTGTGGTTCTTGATTGTAATAACAATGTTAGTCATTGCTTCCAATGGTTCAATAGTACCATTACCACTGTTATAAAAGTCTATGTCAAATAAAGTACATGCATTGTCTTTACTATTTTCCCATTCAAACTTTTCATTCCTCAGTCCATAAGAATACAATTCAAATGCACATTCAAGGATTGAACTAAGAATAGCTTGATTTACTTTTCTATTGAACTTAACGCAGAAATCTAAAGGCTTTTGCATTTTATACCCTCATAAAAAAAGGAAAGCATTAGCTTTCCCTGTTGTTTAAATTAGTCCTTGCCATGAGGGACAATTTAATAAATTTTCGTAATATTGTTTCTTCCATAAAGGTAAGATCTTGAATAGTCCCAACTTGAAAGAATTCTTCATCGCTTTCAGTACTGAATAGTTCAGTACGCAAAACACGTGATAGTTCACTTGGATTACCTGTATTCCCACTATATTCAAAATCAATGTGATCTGGGAATATGTCAATGTAATAATCCATTCTAGGATCAGTACTGTTGTATATAGTTACATTAGTGAATTCACCAAATACAGCATCATCACCATCGTGCCAATACGCAACTGGGTCCATCTCTTCTGCTTTACATAAAACATCATTAAGAACTATTTCACCATTCAATGAACGGTCTAATTGTATATTGTAAAACTCATATTCTTCTGGAGTAAACATATGTTTATCCTATTCTATTAATGTGGTCGGGGTACTCGGACTCGAACCGAGAAGGGGAAATTCCCCGCGACATTTTAAGTGTCGTGCCTTTACCAATTTGACCATACCCCGAAAGCTGGAATCCATTGTTTTTCATATAAGCCGATGATTAAATTGCTGTTGGATTCCAAATTGTGTTGTTGAGGTGGTGTTTTAATCCACGCTGACAGGTGACCTTATCGTTATTACCTGCGGCTCTCCCTTAAGCTACTCAACGAAATTTCACAGGAAGGTTCCTAAAGCCACTACTATATGCATCTATTGCCGTCGCTCATTGCACCCTTCGCTTTCTACGGTCCCGATGACCCATCCCTTCCTGTACTTATATTATAGGACAAAAAGTTCATTTTGTCCCAAGTTTTTTAAATAATTCCGACAAAATATGCGAAACCGGTTGCTACGATGATACCCAGTACAAAAAGCATCCAAGGAGTATTAAGTACTGTTTCTTTCAGACACATCCAAATGAACACGAGTACAAACAAATAGCTCTCTAGTTTATCTTTCATTTTACACCCCAATCAATTTTTTCTTCACGGATGATATCACGGATTACAAGAATAGCATGAAGCTGCTCTACTGTCAAATCCCCAATGTCTGTAACTAGAGAGTACTGGAAGAATTCATCTTCACCCATCTTAGATGGTAGCTTACGAATATCCAACTTGAAGATCTTTTCATCTTTACTGGTGTACTCTGTGAACTTGAAAGTATCTTCAGAGATACATCCTTCAATACCACGCGAACCATCTTCGAGATCAATGTTGAAGTCAAAGTAATAAGCACGGCCTTGATCGCCGTAGTTCATTAAGAACTCATTGCGTTCTTCACGTAGCTCTGGTTGTGCTGCAAAGATCTCAGTTTTTGAAAGACCTAATAAACGCTGGCGTGTAATCTCAAGTACTTTAGGTGATAGCAAATCAAACATCATTCACTCCTTACTAGGAAATTGTTATAGTACTGGTTAAGATAGAAATCAGCTAGTGCCGTTAACTTCTTCTGTACTAACTGTTCAGCATCCCAGGATAGTGGAGTACCTTTATGGCAATCCTTTTGGAAATGTTCTTCCTCGGTATCGTGGAATATACCAAACTTGATAGTATCGCGAATTGGTACGGTGTCCTCACAGTACAATTCATTTAGATCAACAAGGCTCGCTGCAAATTTATTATCCGCAAACCACCAAGTGAAGTTATAAGATATTTCTTCATTGAGATCTAGAGATAGGAAGCACATCGTTTCAGTACTATAGAAGTACGTCTTCAGTGGTGCATTCAGGATATACATGCTAGGGTGTCCGGGACCGTCACGGTAGTGAGTGCTGTCCGGTGGATCAAAGCGTACCTGTGCCTTGTCCGTGGGAATTGGGAGCATATCAAGTTGCTCCATAAAGGCTGCTTCGACAAACATAGGAATCCTCCAATTAAAAAGCCTGTACCAATTTTACATCAGTACAGGCTCGGTGTCAACTATTTTATGTCACGGATGTAGATAGCACTGCGTGTGTCAAGCTGGTGCGGTGACGTGCTGTGAAGAACTAGGTGGCGGTGGTCAGGGAGACTGTCAACCCAACCATCTTCGAGTTCAGAATTCCAATGTTCCTCAATTTGTTCCCACGGTTCAAACGAAATGATGTGAGAGAAGTAATGATAATGCGTTGCATCAATATCAAAACCTTCTGGAACAATTAAATCATACACATAAACTGCACGTTGTTCAAGTTCAATGTGTGGGTTATGTAGTTCATCAGCACCAAAGCACTGTGTGGTACTACGCTTGATGAAGTTACAACCTTGAGTACTGAATAGTTCCATTAGAGAGATGGATACATTATCAGCGAATTCATATACACGAGTGTACTTAAAAGTACTTGCGGCGGGGTCTTTCTGATATACGTTGATTACGTAAGTGTAAGAGCAACAGTCTACGTTATTAGCGTGGCCTTTTAGTTTAGCCATACGACCCATTAGCATACTATTATGTACTAGGTCACGGTCGGTAAACTCTACTGCTAGTTCTGCTGTATTAACATCGATCGCATCTAGTTCAGCAAGTAGTTTTTTATCTTCTTCTGATAGATGGTCATCATCGAAATACGCATCTAAATCGTCAAAAGGTTTACCACCGGGGGTGTGTTCGTAATTGTCCATATTCTATCCTTAGAATGAATCAGGCTTTGCAACGCTGCGTACAGCACTCATGAAGCCTTTCTGTAAATCTGTCTTGGCAATATTTAGCCAGCGTTTGTCAACGTCTGGGGTTGAGTGTAGTTTCTCAATTAACTGCCCTACTTGAGCACTCATTTCTTTGACTTCATTCATGAGTGCAATCTCTTCTGCACTTAGTTCACGATAGCCTGTAATTTTACGGTGTTGATTATCCATAGTGTTTTTCTCCTATGCGTTTGATCAAATGTTGGGTAAATGCATTATTGAAATCAATAAACATTTGGTTTTCCTCTGGAGTTAGAAGTAGATCATCAACCGTACTAGCTTGGAAGTATTCTTCCTCTGTATCATACAATTCAATACAAAAATCAGCCCACCAATGGTTTGACTTCTCATACCATTCTTCATCACCATTAGCATCATCAAAATTGTACATGAAGTTGATAAGACGTATACCATTCTCATTCTTTGGATAGATGAGGAAACTCATATCTTCCTGTGTTCCAAATTTTAGTGTTACTTCTAATGGATGATTACCAAGACTAGATTTAAAACAATGCATATCAGTACGTTCAGAATTGTAGTACTGTTCATTGTTTAGAGCGTTATTGTGGTGTATTACTGAATCATACGTTGCCATATTACAGCAATCGTAATCTTCGATAAATCCCATAATCAAATCAAATGCCTTGCGATCTGGTGTTGTAATATTCTTCATGATTTAACCTTATAGAAACGTTCACGAATTGTTTCAAAGAATGTAATCATCATTAATTCATCTTCAAATTCAAACATAGGATCTTCAACTAAGCTAGTTTGGAAGTACTCTGCTTCGGAATCAGTAAGTTCATAAGAAACAGTAAAGCAATCTTCTTCATCATCTTCCATGTCTTCATATGCTTCTTGAAGAGTAATGTTATTATAATTTAAGGTAATAACACGAGTATCGAAATTGTACTCAATATCTAGTTCAATTTCATCATTCCCAAATCCCGGATCACAATCAAGGATTCCCATATAGATAGTACCGTCAGTACTCATATAAAGGGATTGACGCACCGTTCCTGCTGGTATTTTAGCTGTGTTGAATACACGTCCAGCATGGAATTTATTATCTACCTTATTACTCCACATGTCAGCATTAAAAGTACTTAATAGTTTACATCTACGCATTACGTACTTTGCTAGATTCTTAGTGTTCATTTTCTTTCTCCAGATAAGAAAAAAGCCGATAGTAGATGATCATACTATCGGCAAAACATAACTTACGTTATGGGGATGGCAGCTTTTGTAATATATCATCACTGCCGGGAGAGATCTGTTACCAACCTTCAGAGAATTTCTCTGGTAGTTTGTTGCTTTGAAGTGGGTTGACTTGCCAACGGCTGTCTTCCTTCTCGTAGCTGGTTAATTCAGTTGGAATACACCACAATGGACCTCCGTATTGTGATTTAACGTGGAAGAGTTTACCACTGCGATGAACATAAATGCGTTCATTACTGCGGTACTCTGGAAGGTCAACGTATACGCCATTTTTCCATGACGCTTGTAATTCTTCTAAAATCTTGGAAAACTTCATTTGTATTCTCCTGTTATTTACGCAACCAATAACCGCGTGGTGGTTTGGTTATATTATATCGGTTACATTTTTTACCGATGGTTTTATCAGAGCAACCATATATTTTGGCTATCTCAGTGGCTGGCATTTTCCAAATCAATTCGGATAATATATCTTTATCAATTGGGAATTTTTGTGGTTGTGCTAATGATCCGCAACTAATAGAACAATACATGTGATCTTTATATTTCGTTTGAAATAATTCTGAGCACCAATTACATGGAATAATTTCAGAATCAAACCATTCGTAATCATCTGGCAAATTATTTCTTTCTTTCCAATGTAAACGACGATGTTCAAGATCTGATAGTACTTCCAAATTAACTTCATCATTATTAAGTTTGTTTTCATCAATATGGTGAACATGTTCATTACCAGTAACCCATCGACTAATTTTAATTGATGCGATGTGACGGTGTAAATACACCCTTCCTGAATTTCCGGTTGCTAATGGATGTTCATAATCAATAAAATATTGGTAACCATTGTTAATGCCAGATATTTCTATCTTCTTATTATACATATTTTACCTCGTGGAGCGATAATTCGGTTTCGAACCGAAGACCTGAAGTTTGGAAAACTCCCGCTCTACCATCTGAGCTACTACCGCAAGACGTAAGCCCACCCTAACCAGTGAATGGTATACTTACTCATTTTTTATCAGCTTTATTCCTACATACGAAAAGTGACTAACGTATGTACTGACCTCGTGAAAGTCTATTAAGACCACAGGATACTAATAGGTCACTACTCCTACGTACTGCCCTGTACTGGCTACAACCGCTCTAACTTTATTTTTTGAAGAACAACCATCCGAATGCACGTACTCCATAGTACATTACATACGATCTAGCCTTTCCTACATTCGTATCGCGTAATGCTTGACGAAGTACTAAATCGGCTTGCTTCCTCGATAGGTCACCATGTTGGTATAACCAATCGTGTACGGTTGCTGCTGCGTGGCCTCTGTCACCTACAAGTTCGAAAACCACAGGGATACGAGGGACGCTAGCAAAGTCAGTCTGGAAGTCTTTTGGCACAGTGATCATACCGTAATCGCTATGGTATGTCAAGTCCTCTAGTACTTTCCATTTCTTACCTTTGTTGTTTATTAGTTCAACTTTAAGATGTGTACTGAACATATTTACTCCTACTTAAAGGAGTATTTAGTACATTAGTCGTATTTTTCCACCACCTTCAAGAATTGATTCCATCCGGTGTAAGTGAAGTGCTCAAAAAACTTCTTATCAAGCATATACACTTCAACGGTTCCGTGGTCTTCTACATCATACGGTTTGCGTACTTCAGTAACAATGGCTTTATCACCATTGTAGAAATGACCGTCAATACATTCAACGATATCATTACGATGAATTGTATCAGGAGTGTAAGTGTTTGCGTTATTGTTCATATTAATAATGAAGTGCTGTGCATATTGTTCGTTTTCAATTACACCATACACGTTTTCACGAAATATCTTTGAACCGTTTTTAGTGAGAGCAAATCCATTACCAACTGCTACATAATCAAAATGAATATAGCGACAAAACGATTCAACCTCTTTCGGTGTTACTTTCGTTTGCCTGTCAGTACTAACAAAGTAATAAACAGTTTGTGTCATTGGACCGTCTTCAACATATTCCAATTCCATACACTGCATATATCGTCCATCCAGAAGCATTAGATTATACTTTCGCAATGGTAGGTCTTTTACTTTCTTTGGATTAAACTTCTCAAGATTCATAAGCACCTCGTGTTTAAATTAATAGGGTGTCCCATTCTATTTACATCAGAACGGGACCAAGATACGTTACCGAAAGAGCGAAGCAACAATGCAAACATGCAACATAGCAACCGGACAATCGAGTTAAGCCATTTCACAAACAAGCAAGAAATAATCTGTAAAATAGTGTAGATGGCAGCAAACTCTTTATTCGAAAAAGTGTCCTCAGACAATCTTTCATACCATGTAAAGTATAGATTTAACATCTATATGCCCTTTCGGTAAAGGGAGGTCAGCGGTTAAGCTACCTTATAAAACTTGTAGTGTCTTGAATAGTTCAAGATACTTGTCATCAATCTCTACGTGTAGAGCGTTATTGATGTACGCTAGCTTATCGCTAATGCGTTCTTGTTCCTGTTTCAATGCAACGTACTGTTCATTGAATAGGGTATGTGAATCAACACTGTGACCACTAACAGTTACTTCGTTGTGGTACATGCCTGAGCCAGCGTGTTTCGCAACGTCAGAAACTTGGCGACGAATCGCTAGTTCACGGCCTTCTTGATCCTGCTGTGTAGGATACGCGAATGATGAAAGTACTTTCATCTTGGTTTCTACTAGAACCTTAGCGTTTAGTAGAGAATCGATGGTATCACCATCTACGTCACGAGCGTTTAGTACTTGTACTGCTGCACGGATTTCACTAATCGCTGTTGCTACGTCTAGGGTTTGTTCAACACTAGCACGGTTTAGACCTTCGACAAGTGCAATGGTTGCTGTTACTTCAGCAAGGTCAGCACTGTGGTGAATGTTCTTGGAAACATTACGAACACCTAACTTGTTCTGTAGGTCTTTAACTAAACGATGAGCTTTACGTAGGGTTAATTTCATATTCTTTGGATTCTCCAATTAGCAAATTTACAATTTATGATAGGACGATGATATCGACTAAAGCCTCTGCGGTTTCATCATCGATGAAATCAGTGAAGTTTTCACCACGTTCAAAAACAACATCACCTTGGCGGTACAAATGAGCGGTGGACACTTCGTTGAACGCATCAACTTCGTAGCCTTGCTCACGCATAATAATTTCAGCTTCTGGGTTGTTTTGTAACATCGCCAGCAGGTTTTTAGCTTTCATATCATTTCCTCTTGTACGTATATTATAGGACAAAATTCATGTTTTGTCCCAAGTTTTTTAAATAATTTGGCATACCCAGCACGACTTTACGTACATCCCCCGAACCCACTGCTGGCGAACGAGGTATCCTGTCAGTACTGTCCATCGTCCTCGACGACACGCCACCAGTACTGATATTAGATGATAGGTATTATTGTTTGGTGGGAGAGACAAGGACTCGAACCTTGCATTGTCATCAAGACTAAGACACTGGAGATGCCTATGTATGCCTTTCCATCACTCTCCCGGTGGTGGACATTCGGGGAATTCAACCCCGACTCCGCTTCTAACGCATTTACAAATGATTTTAGCCTCATTCTACACGATAAAACCAGATCACGCAATATGTCCTAGTTTAAAAACGATAATTCTTGACTACATTCAACCAAAGTGATCGTAACGTCTTCGGGCTTGCTGAATTCAGCTAGTAGCATTTCACGAGCATCAGTTGCAGTGTACGCACGAACAACTGTCAATCCGGGAACAATACCTTTACCCCTTACACGAAAGATATAGTTAATCATAGTTTATTCAGTACTAAAATATCAATATCATATGCATCTGGTTTACGTTCACCCAAATAATTGAGTTCATAACGAAGTACAGTATGACGTACTTCAGATATATCAATATGCTCTGGATCGATTTCACATACACAAGAATCGGTCACTTGTTCAGTTTCATAACCCCAACCAAGACCATCACCACGTGGAACCTTGTTGGTTACATTGTAACTATAACGTACAAAGTACTTATTACTCATTAGAATTCCCTCATAAACAATTCACCACTTTCCCAAGCCTTTACAAAACTTTCCGATACTACACGGAGAGTTGTGATGTTTTGCTTGTAAGCAATGCTATTTTGGTTTTTGTCTTCAAAGATGATACGACCACCAAAGGCGGGATCAATCTTCTCTACTTTACGGAAAATCATATCACGTGGATTCCATTTGTCTGGTTCACGCTGTGCGAACATGAGAGTACAACCTTCTGTAATCTCAATGCCGTGTGCATCTTTCATTTATACTTCCTCTCATCAATTGAGTACCGAGAAATACATTCCTGTGCAACACTAAGTAAGCGTTCAAGATGTTCTACTAACACAAATGGTAATATGTTACCAACCCTAGCAGTACTAGCTTGGAACTCGTCTTCTTGTGAAGTAGGGATGTAGTACTCCTGCTTAGTTGACTGACCTTTTAATAGGTTGACCATTTGTGCAGGAGTCATGCCATGCGAAGATTTAGCATTCGTTCGTACTGAACCTGCTTCATCAAGGGATGGCAATTCGATAGTATGTGCCAAACGATCCCAAGTGATGCGATAGCCAGCCGCCTTGATGAAGAACTTATAATTAGAACCGCTTACAAAGCCGAATTCGAAGTCTGCATCAAATAGCATATTTTGAAACATTTCTTTATACTTCTGGTTTTCCATGATCTTCAATATCCTCTAGGATAAAACGTTTCACTTCATTTAGTACTTCAATGAAGTACCCCAAATCAGTACAGGAAAGTTGGAAACGTTCTTCTTCTGTACTTCCCATTCTGTACTCTTCGTCATTGTACCAGAAAGTATCTTTCTTGATAATGATAATATTTGCATCACTATCATGAATCTCATCTTTGCAGTACTCGGACGGTACACCGTACTCGGACGTATTGAAGTGGAACATCTCACGCAATTCAATGTCGCCGTTATCAGGAGTATAACATACATGGATCTTGTTTGTAAAGAGATGAACGTCACCTGTGAAATTCGGACAATAGTCACGGAGATAACTTTGGTTGTCTATGATGTTAAAATCATACTCTTCCCCATTCCAAAAGTCAACAGTAAAACACGGTTCATCAGAAAGAACATCAATCATATCATGGCTAAACTCTTCAGCCAATAGTTTGAAGTAATCTCTATTACGATTTAGTTCGTTCATAAGGAACGCTCCTGTTCTCTAATTTACGCATTTCAAGTAAGATCTGATTTATAATAGAAATCTCATTAGTACTGATGAATTTCATCAACATATCAGATTCATTCTCGGTGATTAATCCGGGAATTGATATTGCGTAACGATATTTCCAGTAATGGAATACTTCTACCTGATTTTTGGTCAAAAAAATCCACCGATAATCATTTATGTTACCAGTGGTTATTTTAATTTCCCATTTACGATCAGTATACGTTGCATTCCACGTTGGGACAATTGTTATCGCATGGGATGACGTGGCGGCAGTAAATGCCCAACCCTCAAGGTCTTGAAGGTCATCAACGCTTTTAATGTAATAATAAACATCAATTAAGTCTTGGATCATACACGACTCCGTTTATATAAAGCATTGATTTCATCATAGATGCAACCAATAGCGTTAACCTCTTCAGTACTGAGACAAGTTAACAGATAATCTGCATTCTCATCAGTCAAAGCACCTTCGTGGTTGGTAGTGTATAATTGAGCATATGAATCTCTATATACAACTCGATTAGGATCAACTCGAATACTAGAACTCTTAAAATTTGAATCCTGTGATGTTACATATAATTTGATGGCAAGATATATCTCACCAGTGTGAGGATTCATTACCTGTTTCAAATCCAGATAATGTAATATGCCACATGTTTCAAAACGCCAACTATATATTGCGTTATCAATCTTATCGAGATTCTTAATATAATAATACAACTCTATTAAGTCATGAAGCATTTCAGTACTCCTTTAATTAAAAATAAATCATCTAAGGCATAGCCAGTCGTTCCCGGTATTTTCTTCATAACCCTTGCACGTATCCCCTTCGCCGCTAAACGAAGTCCTTAAGCGATGTTATGTACCCCAATATTCTGCATTTCGAACTACAGTCTAAAGGTAAATGATTTAAGTGGTACGTAACCGTGGACTCGAACCACACCAACGAGCGATCAACCTCGTATGATACCCTAGATAACACTAACTCCTTCCTAAGTATTTCTAGACTGACTTAGGATATCTGTTCGGTGCTCTACGTAACGTCACGCAATGCAGGTAACATGAAGATTTTCACTCCAAGATATCCCCCTCCCAGCATACACTCCCTCTGGATTACTGCAAGAATTGGTTATCTGTTACCATAAAAAGAAAGTACAGAAATAGTATCGTCAATTTGGTATACACCGCTGCCCTTATACTTCTGTACTTATAATCGTTTAGTACCTTACGAGTACTAAGCGGGTCGGCAGGAATCGGCCACGACCATAGTTGTTACATTGCTCTCCTGCTGAGTGGGATTTCTCCCCGTTGCCATGCAGATTAATCTACACCAACATGTTTGGAGCGTGAATCAACGGAATCTAACCGTTGCCGAATCCTAAAGGGAAATATTCTGACACTGAACTATCATCACGCATTGTGGTTTACTGTACTGGCATCGAACCAGTGTCCCTTTTGTCTGGAGTCTCACCAGTACAACCGCTCTACCATCTGAGCTAACAGTAAATGTGGTACTCTATAACAGAATCGAACTGTTCTTTCTGGCGTGAAAGGCCAACGTCCTAACCGATAGACGAATAGAGTAGTGGTGCGTCGTGCAGGAATCGAACCTTGCGACATGAGAATTAAAAGTTCCCTGCTCTACCAACTGAGCTAACAACGCATTATTCAATACTAAATTGAATTCTTTCCAATTCCGCAGTGGTGCGTTTGGAATTTTGAAAATATGATCGAAGTATATCAGCTTTGATATCTTCTGTCAAATTTTCATTCTCATCAAGTTTTACCGAAAAGGTATCAAGTGATGATTCATTTTCTGCTGGCGTGAACACTAGCAGTACTCGAACGTTTGTCATAAACATTCCTCATAAAGTGGCGGTCCTAGCGGGATTCGAACCCGCGACATTCGCGTGACAGGCGAGTATTTTTACCGCTGAAACTATAGGACCAAATTGTGGCGGTCGGTGCGTGGCTCGAACACGCGACCTCAACATTAACAGTGTTTCGCTCTACCGACTGAGCTAACCGACCTCCGATTTAAGTATTAGACCATGTTTTCACATAATCGTCAACTTGTTTTTGAATTAAATCTTTGTATGAGCTATGCATATATTGATGATGCGTAGGACACATTGGGATTAAATTCTCTGCTGCATTATTATAATGATTTTCATCATAATGATGTACAGCAACTATTTTGTCTTCACCGCAAATAATACATTTCTTCTCATGATGATGGAAACATATAGTACGATAATGACTTGAACTATTCAACCCACCGTTAAGTGATTTCTGATGAGAACCATTATTAATACCACTTCTAAAATGGGTATTAGAACATGCATACGAGCAAGTCATTTTAGGTCTAGCTTGTTCTACCTTTTGAGATACAACAAACTCTTCATCACAAACTGGACACGTTTTAACTGTATACATATTCCAATATAGCATTTCATTCAAATCTAGTTGATGATGGTCATATTGGTTTTGTACTTTTTTTATCATATTACCATTTGGCTTATTAATTCCCAAATTAGTATAGACATGTGTCTTACGAGTCGCATTTCTTGTTGCGTTGATTAATTCTTCTTTTGTAAATTGTTTCACGATAATACTCCATTGTTTAGAGTATTTATCGTAACTACGTGGTCGGTGTGAGAGGATTCGAACCTCTGAAAACCCCTCCGTCCCAAACGGAGTGCTCTGACCAGACTGAGCTACACACCGATACTGAAATCCATTTTTGTTTTTTATACCGAAAAATTAAATTGCTGTTGGATTTCGTTTTAACTGGAATCTGTCTTTTTAATTACGCCAAATGTATTTTATATAATTTGCTGTTAGATTCCAAAACAGGTTATAGAGAAGTGTTTTTACCTAGTACTAACTTAGTCTTTACAGGCTTAGAGATATCTGTTTCAGACTCCAGTACTGGGACACTTTCTACATCTTGTTCTTTGTGGTGTTCCTCTGGAATCTCATCCATTGGTTCACCGTTACGCATTTTGATCAGTACTTCAGGAATGATACCCCGTTGTACGTCATCATACATAGATACTACTGTTTCAATACAAGCACTTAATTCACGTACTTTATATTGATATCCTTGAGGAAGTACTTTGACTATCTCAAGAAGTTCTTCTAATTTATTTACTACTTCTTTATGTACTGACATTTCAATCTCCAAACTCATCTGGAACTTTACCATAGAATTTTACAACCCCATGTAGTATTCCACTTTTTGGTTCAAAGTACAATAATGTTTTCAATTCTTTAAGTGCTGGAGTTGCAACATTACTAGAATCAATAGTATATGAAAATGTATTATTACCAATATATTTTATATCAACTTGAACTTCAAATTCAGTTTTTAATCTGAAATAGTTATTGTTTAGTACTGACATATGCTCTCCAGTTAGGTAAGTAATATACCTTTGGGTCTTTCGGGGTTACTCGATAACGTTCGGTACTGTTAACCCTTATTCCCGTTACAAGGAACGTCTATGAGCTTAACCAGTATATTACTTAATCACGAGCTAGGCGAATTTCATTACCTTCGCGATAAGCAACAATCCCATCACCAAGATCATTACGACCCTCAACAAGATCACGACTATCAATCGTTTTAGCAGTTGGGATACCTTCAGCCATTGAAGCTACTGTAACGATAGTCGCTGCTAGTTCTTCAATCTTCTGTGCGTACTGCTCTGGCATATCAATCGTTGCGTCGATAATACCTTGAGCAAGTGCACATATTGTCTCAAAATTTGTGTTCATTGTCAATTCTTTTCTTAATGGTTGGGGAGGTTGGATTCGAACCAACGCGTGGTATGCCAGATTTACAGTCTGGTGCAATCGACCGCTCTGCCACTCCCCAATAATTTAGGTTCTTTGCTTTTCAAAGAAGTCATACAAGTACTGGTAGAATTCCCAACGGAAACCTAAATCTTGTACTGTACTCTTTTGAAAGTATTCTTCTTCAGATGTTGGTATATCATGTACAGTACCTTGACTGTGATGATCATCTTCGTCTTCACCAGTATCATACTCAACAATGAGTGTGAATTCAATATACATATCTTCATAATCATAATTGATTGAGAAACGTACATCTGCTGTATTTGGTGTATTACGCCATTTTAGCACTAAGTATTGAGTACTGTCAAAGTGAAAACACTGTGAAATACTTTTACTCTCAGGGCGGTTTAGATAATTCTCAATTTCACGTCTTACGTATACTTCAAAATCATCAAATGTCATAACGGGAATCCTTTGGGTTTTTTTATAATCGAAAAAAGTAAATTGCTGTTAGATTCCGTGGAGGAAGATGTGGGATTCGAACCCACGGACGGCTATTAACCGTCGCCAGTTTTCAAGACTGGAGCCATAAACCAACTCGACCAACCTTCCATACTGGATTCAATTTGAATAAGACATAGGCCGCCTCGACATTTTTCACCTATGAATATAGCTCTAAGCTCGCTACCCGCCTGTTACTCACTAGGCCGATTAAGGCACATCGTCGTAACTTCATCTATAATTTTTTCAGATGTTTGCTGTTTGAATCCGTTTTGCCAGCGTTTTGTATCTTAGAGAGCACCAAAAGGAATAGGTAACTCAACTCTCTAAGATACTTATATTATATCACATTTTCTTGTTTTTGTCCCAAGAATTTGCAAATTATTTTGAATTATTTTGCATCTCTTCGTAAGCTGCAAGTAATTCATGGTAATGACTGACTTCATCTTCGTTTAGGTCAAGACCCATTGAAATCATGTCTTCATAATCTTTAAGGGTGGCATTACCATCGGTATGTAGCTCCCCAACGTATACAGTACTAGCACGTACTGGGATCATAAACATACCGTCGATTGAATCGGTTACTGCTTTAAGATCGCCAATAGCTGCTTCTGTATCGGTACAACCTTCGATGAAATTATCGAGGTCTTTGAATTCGTCTTCGTTTAGATATTCCATTATATTTTCTCCATGTCCAATTGACTCTTTTATTATATCACAAAATCACTGCATTGTCCCAAGTTTCTCGCATCTTTGTTTCGTATGCGTCATGAGCATTCTGAACGATTTTATGGACGTACTGAAGGTGTGACTCATACAGTACGATTTCACCCGTTAGCTCACGCTGGAAGCGTTCGGCGGCGTCCTCATAATAAGGGATACGCAGTTGTGATCCAGAGTGTTGGTTCGCTAGAATCGTTCCTGCTTGCATTAAACGTGCATTATCCTGATACAAACGAATCAACTGACTATTCGTATAAGTCTTGGTGAGATAGGCATCCATAACATTAGGCATGAGCATTATCAACTCATTGTTCATAATCTCAATCACATTACACCCAGTGACTCCCCTTTGATATAGATCACCAGTTTCAACGTTATACACATCTGTATTAACAAAATACCGAATCATCAGTTCTCTTGGATTATTCTGACCGAAGTACTCAATCTTCATTTCTGTAGTACTTTCACCACATGCAAATCTCTTCAGTAAATCCATGTAATCTTGATTAGTCATAATTACCTCTTACTTTAATTAAAAGAAAAGGGACCGAAGTCCCTTTCATTATCCTAAAACAACTGTTTCTGTTTTAGATTTGTCTTTCTTCACTTTAGAAGTGCTTTCGCCTTTAGTCTTCTCTAGCTGATAAATCTGTTTCATTAGCTTGATAGACGGACGCTTATTCTGTAGGTCGCGTGGTGATTGACCATTCAAACGGTAGATATTACCGTATGAGTAGAATTTGTTTTCAATCCAGATTTCTAGTTCTGGTTTATCACTGTATCGTGCGATTGCATCACGGTCTGGATACTTCTCTTTAGAGTACAAACAGATTGTATGTTCTTCTACCACTACATGATAGAAACCTGCATCTACTTTACCCAGTTCTAGATCGATTTTGTCGTTAACCTCTTTGCTGTACTTTAGTGATCCCATCAGTACTTGTAAACTCATGAGAACTGGTTTACCCATACAGATAGTACTTACAATTAGTAGAAAAGCAAAGATGCCCACGATACTAGCACAGATTGTAATAAAGAGTATCATTTTTAACCCCTTACGACTTGTTGAATGAATGCTTCGGATTGTTCTTTGAATTTAATCTGAAGCCCACGGATTTCGTAGTTCAAAGAAGAGTTTAGGCTGGAGAGGCGAGATAGCTCTTTACCTTCTTCTTTGCTACGTTGTTCTTGGTTGTTTAGCTTATGCCACGCTTCCCAAGTTTCTTTGCGTACTGTTTTTAAATCTTCAATACGGTGGAAAGTACTACGTAATTCTTCTTGAGTAATCATGTTTGCATCCCTTTGTATTAGATTAATATGCCGTCACTTAAGTGACGGCTTGTGTCTTACTTACGCTTGTTTTTGCGAGTTAGATCGTGTAGCTCACTCTTCAAGTTGTTCTTCCACTCTAGAAGATGCACAAAGACAATCTTCCGGTCGTCGCCGCTGTGCTGGTCTAGCATCGCTTCAACTTGGGATAGTTGGAACTTGATGTAGTTCACAGTACGCTCAACGTCAGTGATATCAGCTAGGCGGGTTTCGGTGGTAGTTACTTTAGACATATTTGTAAAATCCTTATTTTACGTTTTTCAAGATGCTCTCAACACGAGAGCGGTAAGTTACGCTTTACATCCGTCGATGGTTTATTATATCACAAAGTATTTGTTTTGTCCCAACTTTGTGAAAAGAATTTGGGAGCGAAGGAGGGAATCGAACCCCCGCTGTAGCTATTCAGATTCCAGTTATGTACCATCCCGGTTTACTTAATCGTCTGGAAACAACGCTCATTTAATTAATATTGGGAGTTTTTAGTACTCCCAATTTGTTTTACACTTTGTGTTTCTTTTTATTTTCTTCGTATGACTTAACACCATTACGGAAGATTAGAACAACTGCTACACCCATCACAAACCAGATTAGTAGTGGAATCTGACCAAGTACTGCAAGAATGAGTAGGATTGCTAGAATTAGAACTGCTTGCATGTTATTTTCCTCTAAACGTGGATGCATTCTGCATCGAATTCTTCATAGCCATTTTTCTTTAAGAAAAGAATGACCTCATCTTGTACATCATCAACGAGGTGAAGTTTACCATCACCCCAATCGAATTTTTTAAATTGCTGAGAGGCTAGCTGTACAATATCAGCAGGATCACGAGAGAACTCATTTCCTACAAAGATACGGTCATAACCGAAGCCCGAATCAGACACACATTTTAGTACTAAAATCTTTGGCATGTCAACCCCCATTTACGTAAATTTTAATGGGGTAATATCGGGAACCCCAACATGAGCATCAGCATCTTCATCAGTGATAACTGTTACTCCATTGAACGCCATTTTATCATAAACACCGCTCTTGTCAACCATATCTTTTAGTGCGGCCTGATATTTTTTGATATCAGTGGTGAAAAACTTCTTACCTAAGAGTTCACGACCACTAAACTCAGCATAGCCAATGATTTCGTTGAAGTACTCAATGCGTACAGTACGTTTTCCGTACTCATACCAGTTACGTTGTTCTACATCATCAAATACTATTGGAAGACTTAGTTCTTCTGGTTTTAAAGATTCCAAGTACTTCTCAAGTACAGCGTCCAGTTCATAATCTTCACCCACTCCCATATAAGAAGTTATGGCTTCGTGGAACTCTGTAACAGCATGATATCCTAGTACTGGGAGTGTATCAAGATGTTTAAAAGGAATTGGTTCAATATGTGATGGTTTAATCTTAGATGTTTCAATCCAGATTGTACCACTCATGTGTACTGCAATTTCTTTCCAACTAGCCCAATAAGTATCATCACATATAGAAAATTCACTAATACCATCAATGAATCCCCGTGGCCTAAATGTAGGTATATTATTACTGAATACAAATGTTATACGATCAAATACCCATTCACTTGGTAGTGGTGTAGTATTACTACTTATTGGATAAGCAACCAACCATTTAGCTTCAGCAAGTGCTTTATTAAAACCCCGCCTTTCTTCGCGGGTATGATGTTCTAATTCTAGCTCCAACGCCCGAATTATCATTTCATCAAGTTTCATTCTTACCCCTTACTGCGAGCACGTTCTTCTTTATAACGTTCAACACCTTCTTTCTGTAAAGCAACACGATGCTCACGAAGTTGTTTGCTGTAGCGATTATTTGAGATGAACTCATACGCACCCACGTCACGGTGTTCGAACTTGAACGGGTCAACTGGTAGCTTCTGCGGCTCTAAAGCCACTGGGAAGAAGCGAGACAAAGTATAACGAGTATCTTTATCAATCTCATTACCGAGTAGGGAATGAGCGTACAAATGTGTGTGGTTGATGAACACAGGTTTATAGCGTTCATTGAATGGATCATAACCCATCAAGCCAACCATCTGTGCTTTCATCTCTTCTTCGGTTTTCATAGAAGGACTATAGATGCCAGCAATTACATGTGGCATACCCTGTTCGTGCATTTCAAAGAAAATCGATACACCTTTCTGCATTTTAATTTCTCCAGTACTTGAGGTCTGAAATCCAGTCGATTACGTCGAGAGTTAATCTTAACATAGGAATTGAGATAAGACAACCCATAATTCGTGCGAACATGTCCAATTCGGGTAGTCCACTTGCATATACTACCATAAGTGGTATGAAGCACACGAACAACATTATACACACCATGAATACCGCAGTCAATAGGGTAGCAATAGCTTCAATCATTCTCATCAGTTTTAATCACCTTGAAGTTTTCAATGAGATAATCATTGCGTTCAACAATGGTAGGGAAATGATTACTATACACGCGATTAGGATGATAACGATGGTGATCAGCCAAATCTTGCTGTTCCTTATCACGTAGATATTTTGAAAATCTCTCAATCACTTCGAGTGCTTTCTTTTCAGTTTTAAATACAGTGCCGGGAGTTTTACAATCGCTGAATTTGTAAGAACTGTAATAATCCATATTCATTGGACCAGTATAGTAACATGGAGTCAACTTATGTGCATCCATTGATTCAATCATGTAACCTTCTTTCTTCTTAGGAATAGTTACTTTCTCAGGGTTAAGTACTAACTTAACTACCTCAACAACGTAGATATCCCCACCAGCTTCTTCTAAGTGTCCAGACTTTAGCAATGCTTTTGCTTTAGCTACAGCAGTTTTCTTCTGTGCTAGAATAGCAATGTCATCGATATTTTTAGTTGTGGACCCGTCAGTGTTTCTGTAATACTCTTTCTCACCTTCAGGACTAACATACATCAAACCATACATTTTTGGTTCCTCTTCTAACTTGTACTGCTGGTAACCAGCATAGATACTATTAATAATTATTGTTGCAAGTGCAAGTACTAATAGAGCACCCACAAAGATATAAGCATTTTCTTTTATAAACTTCATGAGTACTCTCCTATTACATGATGAAAATCATTTTTTCAATATCGTCAACGTAATCAACTAATGGGGCATTGTAAGAATTAGCGGGCCAATTTAAACAATTTATAATACGAACACCCCTTCTGTTTACAGAAATCATAGCTTTACTCATTCCACCACCTTCCCAAAAGATTAGATAGAATCCAAGCGGGATTTCTTCTACATCATCACGTGTTAGATTTTCCATACGGTATTACTACCACGTTCAGACCAACTAGCATCGAACTTGGTTAGTGCTGGTGGCATCGCCGGTACTTTGAACTCTTGTTCGAAGTGGTGGATTACAACACTCTCTAGCATACGAGCAAAGTTAGATTCGTACTGCATTGGATAGCTCAAGAATCCACGAACCATATCTTCCACGTCTTCATAGCCACCATTTTGTGCTACACGATCAAGCCAATCATCGTGAGCTTCATCATCACCGATTACTGGGAATTCAATATCACCCATAAAGCGGTCGAAAAAATCTTTGGTAATAATACCATCTTCGATACCATTCCACAAGCGATCAAGGATCTCTTCATGTTGAATATCTTCATTACCCATGTCATCAGAACAATGACCAAACCACTTGAGTACATGAAGTACTTCGTTCACAATATCAGTGGTTGGTAGTCCTTTAATATAGATAGTATCGTAATCATCACCATCATTTTCCCATGAAGTGATTGCAATTGTATAACCTTTAGGGATTACTGCTCCCGGACGAAATAGATTTGACATTAGATAAACTCCATTGTTAGTTTAGATACTTCACGGCTCAAGTCTTGATACTTAACTTTCCAAGACTTGTAATAATCGTTTAGAAGTTGGTCTTTCTTGTGCATTGCTTCCAAAGCATTACATACTTCACGCATGTAGTACTGAAGTTTAGTAGACACTTCTAAAAGACGCCCATCTTTCAAGTCATCATAGCCCAGAGTTGTAAGTACCTCAAATTCGCGATACGCGGCTCCTAGCTCGTTTAGAAGATTCTCTTGACCCTCTGGGAAGGAGAAGAGATATAAGTCCTCACAGATGAGTTTACAGCGTTTCTCAGCTTTCTCTGACTTCGGTCCCGTTTGCTGGAAGAAGATTTCGGATGGTGGATACTTCTTGACATTTTGCATCCACTCTTTCAGTACTTCAGACATAGGAAGTTCTGTACGCTGCTGAGTAATAGTAGCATGGTCTTGCTGATAGTGCTCGAAGTAGCGAACACGAGTACACACTGTACCTTCAGGCGTTACAACACGAGTGTCAGTACTCTTACGGAAGTCAAAAGATGAAGTAATAAATTCTTCTTGACAGCCGAGGATTTGGGACACTTCACCAACGATACGTTTGATGTTAAAGGATGTAAAGCTATGACGGTTCATAAATCTCCTAGTAATTGATATCTGCGTTGTGATATATGCCTAATGATGTTTTACCACGTAGTTTAGGGGATAGAACGTACTTTGTCAAGGATCTTTTGCCATACCAACTCTCGAATTCTTCTGGAGTCACGTATGGGTTAGCAAAATCATATTCTTTGTTTTTATGTAACTCTTTGGCATGTGCAGCGAGCTTAGTAAGTTCCTCTTCTGGAATATCCCAAGTATTATTCATCTGACACCATTGGCCTTTTAAAGCATTGAAGAGAAATTCTTCAGTTTCTTTAACAAGAGTAATCTTCTCAGTACCTTTGTCAATGTCCATGTAGTCATCAACATAACCATTCCATATCACAATCTGTGGATTTCCCTCAATCTCTTGTAACATTTTGATTAGATCATTTTTTCTCATTTTTTCTCCGTTTTGGTGTACCCCATGCGGTTTGAACCTAAATAAAGATTTAGCAGAGGATAAATTATGAAATTAACAAATATAACATTAAACGATATTTCGTCATTAAAAAGTCGTTCTAGAATAACACTAGAATGTGATGGCTGTCAAGTCGAAATTTCACGAGAAGTGAAAGAAATTCGCAGGTGTATTAAAAATGGAAGCACTACTGCTTTTTGTTCTAATAAATGTCAAGGTAAAAAATTAAAAATTAATAAACTTAAAAAGTGTGAGTACTGTGGGGAAGATTTTACCTATAACTTCCCAACACAAAAATATTGTAGTAAAAGTTGTAGTAATTTCAACAGGGAAATGACCGAGGAAACTAAACAAAAAATTTCGATATCTGTTTCAAAAATACCAAGAAATAAAAAGAAATCACCCACGAAAAGATTATATAATAAATCTACTACTAATCCTAAAAAAATAAAAGATGAAGTTGGTGAGTTTGAAAAGATCTTTATATGTAAATGTAAGAATTGTTCTTTTGTTGGTTCATACAGAAAGCAAACTGGATACTGTAATAATTGTAAACACTGTTACACCGAAAATGGGAGAGCTAAATTTATATTCACTTTTAATGTTTATCATTACCCCGATTTGTTTGATATTGAATTTCTCAACAAGCATGGGTGGAGAAAAACTAAGGGAAATGATATTAATATAAATGGTGTTTCACGAGATCACAAAGTTTCAATTAGAGATGCTATAAAATTCAATTATGATCCCTATTATATAAAGCACCCGTTAAATTGTGAACTCATGTTACATTCTGAGAATCAATCAAAAGGTACACAATCAAGTATTACATATGATGAATTGGTTTCTATGGTAGATTCCTATGATTCTATAAAAAATGCCAGTACTTAAGTACTGGCATTTATATGGTTCGCCGGGAGGGATTCTAACCCTCGGTGTGTCTGGTTAACTGTATCCACTTATGAGGTGGGTGGCATCGGACTCTAGCCTACCGGCAATTAATATGGTGTTCCTAGTACTTCATTGTGGTTAGTACTCATATAATGACAATATTAGAATCATTATACTCGAACGTTTCCTGAAAATACACATCTTATACGAAGACAAGATAAACGAATCTTAGTACTCAAGTTTTTCGGAACAATGTGGTGTCTCCAGTAGGATTCGAACCTACAACCTACGACTTAGAAGGTCGTTGCTACTATCCTGTTGAGCTATGAAGACATAATATATTTATGCTAGCTGAATATTGAAAATATACAGTTCGTGACCTTTGAAGTACTTCGAACCTAGTTCAGCAGCTACTTGGTATTTATTTAAGCCAGAGATACGTTCTTCACGCATTTCACCATCAACACTGTACTGAACATTGAAATAGATTACTGGCATTTATTGCACCTTTGGAAATTCGCTTTTGATGTACTTAGCCCATGCGTCATCGTGGGTATAATCATTGACGCCAATAAGCTGCCCGTTGAATTCAAATTGTACTACACAATCAGGGTGGATTGCAAGGAATTCTTTCGCTGTTTGAAACAGATCAGAAAAACATGATGCTGAGTACCCAGATAAAGTTACAATTGGAAAATGTTTAGCAAGTTTAGACATTATACATCCCCATACCAACGACCGTCACGGTCGGTTTGAAGTTCCGCAATCCGTTCTTGAAGACGGGTCACTTCCATTTGATGATCATGAATGCTTACGAAGGAACCATGAACATCTTCTACCATTTTTACGAATGGCTCACCAGTAGCACTTTCCCACTGTTTAGGTTCATAACGTTTGATCATCTTATACCTCCACCGAGAGCACAAGATAGTCCACATAATCTGAGCTATCATGCAAATCGTAATAGATGCTGTACTGGTGGTGATGAACGGCTTCGATTGAGATATCTTCGAACTCAACATCAGGCCATTTCTCTTTAGCCAGTTCCATAAGGTCTTTGATGGTTTTACCACTTTGTACCCACATTGTATCATCTTCGTCAACCGGGTAGCAGTCAGTTACACGACCATCTTTTTCATAACGATATTTGTACATTACATATCTCCCCAGTTAGAAAATGAAAAGTTTTCGTTGATTTCGTGTTCACGAACACGATCAATGTCAAACTCGGTAGTACGTGGGTGTTCAGCTTTGATTTTAATGTACGCTTCAGCTTTGCTGTTAGCAACTACTACCGCTGAACCATATACACCGTGATCTAAGGTATAAATTTTCATTTTAGTTCCTCTTAAAAACTCTCACCAGTTGATGAGAGTATAATACTATTAATTTGTATGGGAGTCAAATCTTTTATGAAAAAAGTGCTGCCCCAATTTTCCATGTAGCGACAAAGACGCACACGCTGAGTACTGCAAGAATAGCACGTGTTTTCATGTCTTTACCGATACTTTCAGGGTCTACTGCTTTCTGTGTTTCTGGATCGATTTTGATAGACATTACCAATCTCCATGCGAAAGTTGAGTCATGTGTAGCTTCCAGTACGTTTTACCACGCGGGAGCTTCGTTTTAAAGCATTTGGCGATCTCTTCTAGGGTAGAGTTTTTACGTGCTGTATGATTCCTTAGATTAACCATAACCGTACTCTCTTGTCCTAGAACATCGTCTTTAGTAAAAATTACTTTAGCCTTAGCCATTTGACCTCTTCACCGATTCCGGTACGGTTTTTGGTTTATAGATACCCAATTCAAGAATTGGGACACCATGATCATCATATGGTACTACACACGTAATGTCATAGTGTTCGCCATATTGAACAACTTCCATTACTGCATCATCTGGATAACCTTCCAATTGTGCAATAAGTTCAGCTTTAGTCATGTTTAGGCTCCGCATGAAGACCACGTGAAGGGTCATAACGATCATACACTGGAGTAGTACCACCAGCTTTGATGGACTGTTCAGTACGGGATTCCCATGCTTTCAGAGCTTCACTGAACGGAGTTACGAAAGAGGTGTATAGACGTTTGAACATAGTTTACTCCTTAAATTCGCTTAGTGCGAGTGTTAGTAGATTTGCGAGTTTTTCAGCTTCTTCTAAATCAAGAGTGAAGCCCAATCCTGCCGAATTCAATTTGAGGTTAATGCGTTCCTCATACTGTGGGTACATTGTAGCACACATACCCCGCCTGTCAAGGACATCTCCCTCATCAGCGTGAGATAATTTTATTTTCACTAGAGTGAAACGGTCATTATCAGGACCGTCTGCTGTGCGTTCTATTTGCATGGCTTCAGTACCGGTTTAGCTGGACGATGTTTCAGACCTTCGCCATAGAATGCTTTAATGCCGCAATCGATAGCTTCTTCAGTACTCAAACGGTATACCCACTTGTGCTGGATAATGCTACGGACTACATAATCATAATCCACTACTAAAGTACGGCTGCGAATTGCTTCATCAACTTGCATGAGTTCTTCGTCATTGAAATGGTCTTCCAGAACTAATTCTTTGTGAGCCATACCAGTGAACTCATAACGTTCTGGATTGCGGAACAGGGTCTTAGCCCATACACGCAGAGTACGCTGTGAAGAACGGTTCCAGCAACGACGAGCGGTATCCAGAGCATCAGCAAGGGATTCCTCATCACCCGGCTTCAGCCAGATAGCGATCATATGTTTCGCACGACGCATTTGAATAGTAGTTTTCATTGTGTTTCCTTAATCAGTTAATCATCAGTTGATGAGACTATTATAGGGGATTGTTCATCCCCTGTCAACACTTATTCTTCGAGAAGGGCTGATAATTTACCCTGCAATTCGAGGTTAGTAACCTCATCGATTTCCATAGATTCACTGATAGCAAGATTCAGTGCGTTTAGGATTTCTTCGATTTCTTCTTTAGTCAAAAATGCGTTATTGATCTTTTTCATTATTTGTGCCCCTTTACTTTGAATGAACGATACTTGTTATTCGTCTGGATATGGAAATCTTCTGGAATCTTCGTCATGAAGTTCAGAGGAACGTTTTTGTACTTTTTCTTGTTGATGATATTATATACCATATTGTAATCCGTGTCAAACATTTCAGCAAGTTCACGGTAAGTTTTATGATCCCAGTGGTAATACAGTTTCATTGTAATGACTTCATCATTAGTGAAACGTGCATGATGATGTGGTTTTGGTTCGACAATACTTGGAGTAGTTGCCATGCTAATAGCAGTACGCAGTGCTGGATCAGTATAAACCAGATTGTGTGGATTCATTAACGCACCTTTGTAATGGAGATGATTTCAATTTTCAGATCTTCACGGTAGTTACGGTCATCACCGTGGATTTGACCTAAACGTACTATCGCATTGAATTCCGTAGTTGCTGGGATTTGATATTCCTTTGGAATACCATTCTTTTTAAACTTAATAACATACAGATGAGTAGGAGCGACTTCAGACATTTCATTTTCCTCTTCTTTGTTGATGTGTGTATTATAGGGGAGTTTCCTCCCCATGTCAATACTTTTAATCAATCTTTTCTACAGTATAGCCTTTGTCCTTCAAGTACTGAATAGCAATATCTTCAATGATATCAGGATTGGTCACCTGATGTTCACCTTTAGTATTTTGTATTTCAGATACTTCTACACGAAATCCAACAATGCGAGTTTCTTCATCACAGCGAGATATACCACCCGGTGAATTTATTACAGATACGGCTTTCATGATTTCACCCACTTAGCCACGTTCGTGGCAATAACCATAGACAGTACTACAGGCCACATCGTCGCCCATAAAACCCATGAACGGAATAGCTGATACTTGGTGTACTTCAAGTACTGCTTAGGATAAGATTCAATCTCTACACCACTCTTAACACAATGTAGATAGAACCAATCCAGAAGAATACTTACAACCATACCACTAAGAAAAATCGTTAAGATCATCTTCTGTCTCCTTCTTAGGACGTTTGATTTCTTTACCCGTAGTGTATTCGATTGCACATACACTAATCAGACCTTGGCAAATAGCTTGCGTATGTTGGAACGCAGTTTTTCGAGTTGGGTGTACTGACAGTACACAATTATTGATAGTACAGACCGTTGCCATCGTATGCTGAGAAGCATCGTACATAGCATCAATATTACCAATAATAGTTACATCAACTTCAAATAGGCCGAATACGTTACAATCTGTAATGAACAATAAACGTTCCATACCAGCTTCTTTAGTACAGAAGAATGAGATTGGTGTCATGTTCGGTTTATGGAAGATTGCAAACTGTTTCATTATTTTCCCTTCTTAAAATCTACGAATAATACGTTACTGTCTTTGTTGATCATAGCCAGCAAACGTGCTTTCTGCTCAGGACTCATTTTAGTACCACTATTAGGACGTGGATTCATCGCATTCTCCAAAATAGATGTTACGTAGTTGTAATAGCATTTCTGCCTCTTGTGTTCCGAACATTCCCAGTTCACCAAGTAGTGAGTGTTGGAATATTGTTGCTTCAAAATCATTATACGCTATGTTTTCGAGTTCTGCAACTATTTCTGGTTTCTGCATGTGATAACCAGTGTGGGCGTAGAATTTTGCAACACGCTTACGCACCATAGAAAATGAATCACGGTATAACTTAATACGATAGTTCTCTTGGTTGTGTTTAAACTCAAGAGCAATTTCATAGTGCGTGTTTGTGCGGAGTACTGCAAAACCACCAGCACTACTTGTCCAATGATTATAATAACGACTCTCGTTCTCCGAATGGACGCGACGTTGGATAACAGGATGTTTAATTTTACGCAACAAAGTCAGGACTGTGTTTCCCATGATTTCCTCCAAATGAAAAAGCCCCCAATTAAGGAGGCCATTATACTAAATCAAATTGTACCTGTCAATCAGAAAGAGATCGACATTCCATCATCTTCGTCGGACACGATACGGGCTTCGTGTAGGGTTTCAAAGTACCCCATCCAGAAGCAGTAAATGTTCTCCCACTCTTGACAATCCTTAGAGGTAGGGACTTTTACTTGGTACTCATAATCACTGCTGAATTCGGATTTTACCGCCCACGGTTGTGCAGCAATTTCAGCTAGTTTTGCTTTACGTTCAGCGTCAGTTGTACGCCAAACGACGTTTGCTGCTTCACACATTTCTTTGTGTTTAGCAATAATCTTTAGAGCTTGTTTAGCACTCTCTAGATCTGCGAATACTACATCATCAATAACAGTTGTTTCAATATGAGTACCGAAGGTGTTACCAGTACTATATTCAATTTCAATTCTATACATCATCACTCTCCATGAAATCCATTACCGAAGCAAAACAATCCATAATTGTGGTAAACCACTCATAACCTTCTATATCTGTTAGGTCATATAACGTACTTGCTTGGAAGAAAGATTCATCGTTGTTTATTTCATTTGGGTTTTTAATATCCAGTACTAACAAGTACCCATCATCGTTAGCAATTTCATACACAAGGCGATTATGCATTACGGATAGCATACTATCCATAAAGGTTATCTCAATGTGTTCAGAACCGATAGTAGCGGAGAAATCTTGTGGATTACCTGCATCATCTTTAGTGCAGTATTCGTTGTACAAATCAACTTCAGAGATAGCCCCAACATCCATTAAGTACTGGTACGCACCAATGATGTTTTTAAACTCCATCATACCACGTTTAAGCATTTTCAAATCATATTTGTTACTCATGGATTCCCCTGATTCATAGCTTTAAATGATACACAACTATCACCAATCATTTGAATCTTCAATGCATCTGCTAGCAGTGGCATGGAAGCTATCTTGGTTGGTGTTGGTGGAATTGGTAGTGCAACTTCTTTAGCACTCCAACTTAGATTGGATAGATTTTGCATTAGTTCTTTGTCAATTTCATGACTAATTTCTCGTGATAGAGTGGCTTGTAATTCAGATTGCCATCTATTCATGTGTTCGTTAACTTTTTTCTGAAAATTACCAGTTAAGCCCTGTAGTGCACAAATATGTTTCTTGGTGAATGTAATATCATCAAAGTCACATGCACCAAAATCATATACAGTTGTGTACTGAAAGAATTCCTCTTCAGACATATCCATATATGGTAGTACTTCAAGATCTTCCCCAGTTTCGGGATCAATGAACACAATATCTTTATAATTAATGTAAAGATTAGGTGCGATATTAATACACAAAACTTGGTCGTCGTCAATGAAAGCAAAATCATTTACTGTAGTGTATCTATTCCATCCTGCATCAAAACGTGGTTCATCATTTAAACTACCATAAGTCATTGCAATCTTATCAGATAATAAATTCAAAAATACATCTCCCATATCCAGTTACAGACTTTAAGCTGTTCTAAGCCAAGTCCCAAATCATCTTGTACAGTACTGAGCATGAATAAATCTTCTTCAGTACTGTGAATTTTAAACTTCAGGTGAATACCAGCACCAATCTTCCCTTCTGGATTATATAGCACCCAAATTCTACCATCACGAAATATCATTACATTCAAGTATGCATATGAACCATTCCTCTCATGCCATGAGTACTCAACAACATCTTTTGTACACATAGCATCAATGTGATCTGTTATCGGATAATCAGCAATAAATTCAGCGTGGCGGTCTGGGGTTACTTTGTCATACACATCTTGTTTCAAGAGAATTCTAATCTCTTCAAACGCTTTCATCATGTTCAAGTTTAATCCTTAGTGCTTCTCGCACATCTAGACAGTACTTAACCAATGCTTGGTGTAGTTCTACTGTTAAGAATTGAATATCGTTTATGGTACTCTCTTGGAATAGACCCGCATCATCAATGTCCACATCAATAAAGAATTCGTCAGTCCCATCTTCAATTTCGTCTTCAGACCAATTGAATGCAAAAGTATACTCAACCCTATCGTCTGAAATAGGATCATAGAAGAATATCATTAGAACACCGTTATATTCCATTTCAATGCAAAATGACATTTCTTCAATAAGTCCGGGGCATCCAAAATAGATTAAACTTGATTTGTGTGGTCTAATGTATGTATATCTTGTTTCCGGTGAAAGAGGGCGGCTACGAATCTCAATCATTCTATCCACTACTTCATCTTTTACTGCGTAGAATTTTTTCATCTGCGTAAGTGGTTTAGTTTTCATAATTTTCCTACGAAAAATGCCGCAGAGCGGCATTAGTTGTTTAGTACATGATAGATAGATTCAATTGCTAGAATGTATTGTAACTCTTCAGAATTGAATTTACGAATATCCTCATACACGTCAGCATTTTTGTGGTAATCAGTAAAGGAGTATTTCTCCCATACCTTTCTATACCAGTTGATTTCTGCACCACTGGGAAGGTCAGGATCGTTTTCACGAAACCTACGTTCCATATGATTCTTGATAGCTTGAATTGTATCATCGACTGTTAAATGTGGCATAGCCTTTTTAACTAATTCATCAGGATACAATTCAACTTCGACAACCTTAACTTCAGTTACCGTTCCCTTCACTTTGATTTTCTGTTCCAACGAACACTACCTCACATAGTTTAATTGTAAGATATGGACGGGATTCTTCCCAATCTTCACCAAAGGACATTACCATATAATCATATGTATCAATACGATGGCGATACATAGATTCAGTGAATACTTCATTGGTTAGGGTATTATGCCCTGCGTAAAATACATTTGGTTTAAGCACGCCTAATCCATTCCTTATCTTCTTGTCCCGGACGGTTACAATACAATTGATATGTATCATCACCTTCCTCTAATTTCACGGTATACAAAGCATACCCAGTACGGAAATCGTGAGCGTGAACCTTCTCAACAATCCCAAACCCATCATGAATATTATCTTGTGCATCTACACTACGGAAAACAACCCGTTCTCCAATCTGTGGATATGCTTGATACCATTCACGTTCAATTTTGTGCTGCTGATCAATATGATCCTTTTTAATCTGATAAAGACTCTTACCGCCCGTTATCTTATTAATGTTATAAGAAACATAAGTATGATAATGAGCGTCATGGAATTCTACAAACTTTTCAGTACTGTTAAGCATTTTCAAATCCTCTGCCGTTAAATTACCATCATACACCTTACGAAAAATTGGGTTAGTCATATCTACACCAACTGGAAGAAGTGTTCAGTGCCTTGACCGTTCACCCACAAATAACGCAATGGGAAGTTTGGTACATCAAGCGTAGAGGCTCCCCAACCATCCCAGAACTCGCCATCAGTGCCTTGTGTGGCATTGTTATGCAAGTAATGGAAGAACATCTTAGAAGGAGGCTGAATCTCACCCTCGTACACGTTCACTTCTGTAATGTCAGATTTGGTCATGGCATCAATGATGTACTGTGCTTCGAATTCATACTGCTTGTCATCAAGATAAGCAATGTAATCCTTCTCATAGAAACCAAACAATTGTTTGTACAGTTCATCTGGTGGAGTAGCTTTGATCGCTTCCAGAATTTTGTCTAATGTTTCTTGTTTCATACAAAACCTCCATCCGTTTCATAAGGCACAGGTACAAGACCGAAGTAATTATACATGCGATCTTGTAATTTGGCAATCTCTTTGATCGTTTCCAACGTTACACCACGATAATCTAAAACCGTACTCGCTTGGAAATATTCTTCTTCAGTACTTAAGTACTGAGCTTTAATCGCTTGATGAGAACTACGGTCAATGTGGCTTGTTTTACCATCGTACCAGATATTGAGGTTAAACCCGCCACGCCACGGTAGACAAGATAGATCATACTCGATTAAGTTCTTACTATCACGCAATTTGAAACGAATATAACGCTCACATGCAAAAATAGTGATCAGGTCATCATAACCACCATTATCACGGTCAAAATCAGGGTTTGACACCTTCAGGTTGACTTCACATGATGGAGTCTTGTGAAACTCCGGGTTAGTGTCGAAGAACTCATTCATGAGTTTCACGAGTTCGGCTAACGTAACTAATTTGAGTTTAGTCATCGCTATCACCATAACGCTCATCTAGGAAATCATCATCACGATCTAGTGGTTCAGACATAAATCCCCCTTACAAGAATAAAAAGTTTTCCATCTCTTCGTCATCATCAACTTCAGTGATGGTTTTAAGATCCAATAGCCCTTTTTTCATATACAGCTTGAAAACTTTAGCATAATTTCCAAACACATCTTCTGGTTCCTGAACAGTGTCAGTAATCACAGTCATGTGTACACCAGCACATAGTTTCTGAAAGAGGTGGCGATAGTTATTCAAATAACGAAGATCGTCACCACTAATCATTTTACGTGCTTTAACAACATTAGCCACTTTATTCTCCCTTGATCTCTACCGTAATTTTCATTCCACGCCATACCTGCTCATCATAGTAGCTCTGGTATTGCGGGGTGATAGAGATCTTAGCGTTTTCTGGTAAATCAGTCAAGTGTTTTTCACGAATTAACTGTTCGAGATCTGCCACATTGATTTCATATTCAGTGGTGCTATTAATTTTTTTCATTCATGCCATCCATCGGTTGAAAGTACGTTAGGTAACATTTGTCATATACTTCATCTATTCCATCTAGTTCAACCCATGTAATCTTGGAATTACTGGTTACACCAGAACGCATTAGACAAATGAAGTACTGACCATTCTTTGCATAAAGCTGACCATTACTATTACGCACATAGAGGTCTAGTACTTTGTGTCCAGATGATGTTTTTACCATCACTTGTGCATGATCAGTTACAATTTCCAAACCAAATTTAGACATTGGTTGTTCTTTATCTTTATGTGGTATTGCTGTGAACATCGTTAATCCTTATTCGTCGTCAGGATGACCGTAGATTAGGATTAATTGCCCTTCTGGGTTAAAGTAACGAGTTACCACCCCTTTACGGTCGCCACCTAAACGGCTCCAGTTAATTTGTGTAATTTTAGACCCATTAGGGCATAGATAGAACTTGTCGCCAGTACTCTTCTCTTCATTACCACGGCATGAAGGTAACATGTCTAGTACTTCAGCATACAAGCCAGTATCGTTGCGTTTAGGCTCAGGTGGCTTAGGTGGTTGTGCAGCTTCATTTTCACGGCGAGCTTTCTCTACAAGTTCTTGGTTTGGTGCTTCAACATCGATAACCCAATGTACAAAGTTACCAGCAAGCCAAACACCCAGAAGAATACCTAAGAACAAACCGTTATGACGTTGTAATAACATTAGTAAACCCTCACACGTTTTAATGCTTTGATTTCATTGTCTGTTGGGAATACCACCAGACCCGTATATGTTAAGCCGTCGAAGAAGTTGATCCCGAAGTCGTAAACATCAAAGACTGAAACCCCTTCGGCTTCCAATTTTGACTTGACCTTAATCATATCACTTTCGTCCTTCAGACGCAAGAGGATTTTACGACGACCGTGATTAACCCACTCTTGAAAATCAGATTCTTCAGTACTGCTACAGTTACCAGAATGTGCGTAAGCCCAAACTTGGTCAATGGCATGACCAACCTGTACTGCTAGCTTACCTTCAGGCATCTCAAGGTCTTTCCTTAAGAGGATGAAGGCTTTGCCTTTGATTTCCGACCCCAATGTTGTGTCAAACTGCGACCTGTTTTTTGTTTCCATTTTAAAGCACTCTCCTTACGGCGTTTGCATTTATTGGCGTACATCTCATTATCCCAATCATACGAGTCCTGTTTGAACTCAGCAAGCATTTCTTTCATTTTAACAAAATCTTCCAACTCTGGGAAGTACTGATCTAGTATTAAACTCTGTGTAAAATGTTCTGCTTCGTCAATGATGAAGGGATATTCAACTTTACGCCATTTAGGTTCATAAGAACTACGCTCATGAAATTCTTTGACTACTATACCCTTACTGTAATGGTATGTCAAGGACTCATGACGTAAACCATAGGAACAGTTCAATTCCCGGATGAATTGGATCGTCTTTTCAGCATAATCGTAGATGACACGTAACGAATCATGTTGCCGTCCACGGTAATAATGCTTGGACTTCATACGTGAAGTACGTTTCATCTTCTTGAAAGTGATATTACGCATGATGGTACTAGCGAAGCAGGGCTTCATCTTGATCACATCATGAATCGAATTGGTTTTCATTAGATGTGTCCTTTAGTACGTTCAATTACCAAGTGGTTCAAATAAATTAGTGTTTCAATATGAGAACATTCTAGATCTCCCATATCCTGTACTAGAGACTGCTGGAAGAAACTATCTTCAGATTCTAGGGAACGATAATCATTGATTGTGATTACCTCATCTGGTTGGTCTTTGTTCATCTCCAATGTACACAACTCGATACCTTCAGGAATAATAGTAATTCGGTAGTTCATACCACTAAAATCACCTAGATCTTGGAAACGATATAATTTCACAATGTATTGATCATCGGAATCACGGCGAACGTGCACCTTAAGGCAACTATTGTTTCGACGCAACCATAGAGCTTGATTATTGCGGTTTCGTACCATCTCCCATTCGGAGAAATCTTCTGTAGCGAATTCTTCAATTACTTCTTTGATTTTCATGATTTTCCCTTTAAATGTTATTTTTTAGGTGCAGATAGTCGAAGTATTCCCTCAACCTATTCAATTTCTGTATATCAGAAAGGGTAATGTGCTTAATGTCAATTACGGTACTAAGTTGAAATAATTCATCTTCAGTACTGATACGATAGAACGAAAAATCATGGAATATAGGTATATATACTACATCGTTCATGTATGAAATACCATTAGTACAAAATTGGACTATATTATCCCTGTAGTACAATGATATTTTTTTATATCGTAGAGCTAGCTCCGTTGAAGTAAGTTGCACTACCATCTTTTTGGAATTTTCAAACATTACCCTATTTGACGATTCATAAATTTTTGTAAACCCCTGACGCGTATTTGATACACAGTCAATGAGTTCAGTACAGCTATTATACAACTGTTCCGTGTTTATTTTAAACTTTTCCACTCTTCATGTTACTCCGAACCATATCGTGAGCATGATCAAATGCCATATTCTCTTTTATTAGTTTTATTTGTTGTAATTGTTCAGGGGTTACTTGATTGTGACCTTGAGATACACGTTTATAATGCACACGAGAATCTTTTATTCCATGCACACCACGCTTTAACATTACAACCCAATCCATACATTCGTCATAGATTAGGGTATAGTGGCTGTACTTAGGATCATTGAACGAAACTATTGTAATTTCTAATTTTTCATTATACACAGTATAGTGAATATTACTATTCTCATAATTACGAGTACAGTGTGTAACCATACTAGCACCCATAACTAATTCTTTACTGAATACATTGATAAAATCTTGTACTGTAAACATAGTAACCTCTTTTGTACGCTTAAAAGAAAAGCCCCGATTTCTCGGAGCTTAAGGTATTACTTAGTGTTTGGAACATCAACAAATGGAACTGCTTGAGTACCCATCATAGTTGGTAGTTTACCATCCCATTTTTCGATTGCTTTTAGGTCTTTAACGTCTGCGTTTTTACGTAGTGCGTCACCTAGAATTTCGATACTTTTTGCTTCAGCTTCAGCTAGGAGTAGTTTAGCATCTGCTTGGCCTTTTGCTTCAGAACGAGCCATATCAGCTTCTGCGTTCTTCTGTAGCACTTCTTGCTGACGTTGTAGAGTCTTCTGGTTCGCAGTTACTTTTGCGTTGATAGAAGCGTCAACTGATGGAGGATATGAAGGTTTCCCCATCCAAGATAGACTTAGAATCTGAATACCAACTGGACCCATTTCACCTTGAATATCTTTTAGTGCATCATCAAGTAGTTGTGCTTTACCACCATCGATAAACTGATCAGTACTCATCTTACTACCAAGACGGGTTAGTGAGTCACTAATCTTTTGACGTAGATCAGTATCAGTAATATCGTCTACGCCTTTACGGTAAGTCTGGAATACAGTTTTAACCTTACCAGCGTCTACTTTATATGACACACCAATTTTGTAACCGATGGTAGTACCATCACGCATTTGGAATACAAATTCTTCGTCATATGACTTCATTTGTTTGAACATAGGGAATACATATAGATCAGTGTTAATACCAGTCCATACACGACCTACACCAACTACTTCACCAACACCTTTGTCATCACCTAGTTTGTTGACTTTAATCCCAACAAAACCCGGTTCAACACGATCACAGCCTGTTAGAGCTAGTGCACCAAAACAAATACCAACTGCTAGTAGAATTTTCTTCAACATTATTAGAATACCTTTTTGTAAATTGCGATAATTGCTGGGATGCTGAACACAAAGATTCCTGCACCTAGCACGTTTGAGAATGTATCAGGGGCTGATACCATCTGCGGTACTACGTTAAACATCACTAGTAGGATATAAAGTGCAATACCAAATCCAACTAGCCACTTCTTCATAATATTTGACATTTTCTTCTCCAAAAGAAAGCCAGAATATCATAACAATAAACTGGCTTGTTGTCAATAACAATTTAAGGGAAAATAAAAATTAAATCAAATGGAGAACGATTCAATTTTCGGGGGTTATCTTCTTCGCACTGAATCAGGATTCCTTGCTCTGAAAGTTGGTGTCATAGAATGACAGTTCGGACACAATATCCGTAAATTCTCTGGACGGCAATTAGATGCATTTCCATCAATGTGATCAACCTCTGTGAGTACTGAACCATCAACTGGGTGCTTCTTGTCCCATCCACATTCGGAACATGCGGTTCCTCGTGTTTCGTGTAAGTATCTGCGAACAGTTGGTGATAGTTGATATGTTTTACCACTATAACCGGGGCGTTCGCCATTTAACCATTCCGTTAACCACACTTTATTTTTGTGTTCAATTGAACAATTACTATCACAGTAAACATTCCTTGACGAAACAGTTTTGTCACAATTTAGACATTGATTATCTGGTTTCTTCTCTCGTATTCTACGCGTATTAGAATACGTAGCAGAACATGAATGTGAGCAAAACTTCTTAATCTCAATGTCAGTACTATACTCTAATTCGTTTGAACACACAAGGCATTTTTTAGAATTTTCTGCATAAAGTCTTTGTTTAAATTGCTCATTCAAACCTTTCGGTCCGGTCAATCTATAGCCTTTACGACATAGTGTATTGTACGATGGTAATTTGTCACATTCATCAATATCAGTTTTATTCAATGACGAACCTTTGTGACGGTATAATTCAAATAATATTTCTTCCATAAGATATCCTTTCGTAATATCTTTATTTATGGTGCAGAGAATATTATTCGAACTTACGTGGTGCTGATGGTAGGACTTGAACCCACAAAAAATGCCGTATTACAAGTACGGTGCTGTACCAATTGAGCCACATCAGCAGAAATGAAACAAGACGCATAAAGCGGAGAACACTTGTTTCATTAATTATATCAAAAAAAGGATGAACCATAAAATGGAAATAACATTTTATATGTTCGAAGAGGCTACGTTACTTAAACACACGGGGTGTAACCTCTTCATACTTATATTATAGGACAAAATTCACGTTTTGTCCCAACTTTTTTCAATTATTTTACTTCAGCTTCTTTAGCTTCAGAAATAACACGGTTTGCTAGTTCACGGAGTTTTCCATAAACATATGCACCGTCTTGCTTCTCAATCACAAGTTCGTGAGTAGCAGCATATAGTACTTCAGCCATTGTCAAGTCTTGACGTAGCCAGTTACCATTTTTGTATAGTGTCATTAGACAAATTGGTTGAGCACTGTCACCAGTTTGGTCACATAGAATGATGGATTGTACATCAGCATCATCAGTAGTAGCCATTAGTGAGTTGATATCTGACATATAAGCCCGGATATCAAGTTGTGCTTCGGTATTAATAGCAAACACTTTACCTGCTTCGGTTTCGTGAATGTTTAGATCAATGTCATGTCCTAATTTACGAGTACCTAGAGTATAAAGTAATAGTTCATAACCATCATACTGCGTTTCCTGCACAGGGTCAACATTATTGTTGATAACTTTTAGTACACAACCGTTATTTGATAACTCTGTTGTAAACCCTTCTTTATCAGAAAGATAATCAGAGATTTGACTCATTAGTGCTTGAATATCTTGAATCATCGTTAGTCCTTGTTATAACTTCCCTTGAATAAAGGGTGAACATCTTTGTCCATTTGTTCTTCTAATGCTTTGCAGTCTTCCCAAGATAGGTTTCGACCGCCTAATTTGTACCACGCATCACTGCGAGTTTTACGTGCTTCTTTTTTCATCTGTTGGAAAGCTGCGAATTGTTCATCATTGAACTTCACTAAGTTTCCTTCAGTACTCAAACGTAGTGTTCCATTGTCCCAATCAAAGCCACTAAAGGCTTGTGTAACCATCGCACTAGGCGATGGTCCAATTGAGTCATATGGTACGTTTACTGCAACTACAATCTCCGTTTCCGGTTTCATGCGTTGTAAGCGTTCGATTAGCTCTTGTGCTGTCATTCTTCTACCTTGATATCGTTTTTAAACACGATTGGTAGGATAGTACTTGGCATACTTACTAGCATTACTCCATAGCCCTGTGAAATTACTTCACCAGCACTTAGAGTAACGCCGTCTGGGTATTGTACCGCAAAACGATCAATCGCGTCAACTTTTACTTTTCCACGTTCTGGCTTCCAGTCGTGTTGAGCCGATTCGCGTAGGTTATTTAGTGATACATGAATTTCTGCTTCAACCACTACCTTAGTGCTTTCTACATCGTCTTCATCATCACCATAATGTTCTTCATCACTTACTGCTTGCATAGCGAGTAGTGCTTTACCACAAGCTACTAGGAACGTTGCGTGATCAGTCTTATCATACTCTTGCCTCGCTGTCATTGGTGGGATAAGTTGGATTTGAAGATCATTCAAACCACGGATTAGATAAGTACATTCAGCGTCTAGGGTTACTAGTGCAATATGTTCTTCATCAGTGAGTACTGGTAGTTTGTTTTCTTTACGATAGCGTAGGAAACGTTTGATACTTGATGTGTTATCGTATGAGTACTCACGACGATGACTATCACGTAGTTCAGCCATTTCCACTTTTAGGTCTGCCATACCAACAGCTTTCTCATGAGCCATTTCCGGTGTCATGATAGTTCCGTCTTTTAGTTCAGTACCAATTAGTGGACCGAAGAGTTCCATGTATTGTACAATAGCTTCTTCGAATACCGGATTATTGGTAGTTGATGGTGGATTGTCTTTGAGTGCTTTCTCTAGAAAACGTTGGAAATTAACGTTATCATATGAATCATCAAAGTGCATTTCTGGGTTACGTTGCATCAATAGATCGTATACACATTTGTGTACTGGGAAGAATCCCATATAACGACGCTTAGTGCGGTCTTTATTACTATCGAGATACATATTACCGAAATGGATCATTTCACCTATTTTACTCCAATCCAAATCTTCTGGTTCAAGACTGTAACCATTGCGGCTATCAGCAATTGAACTGTAATCATCTTTCTCATCTTCAGGTGGGACATTCTTCGTGAACTTGTCTCGAATAATGCTTAGGTTATATTCAGAGAACATATCCTCTTTAACATCAAAATCACCATAATCTTCATATGTGGCATCCATAGGATAGCCAATCATACTGAACTGATCATGGCAATAACATGAAAAGCCTTTATGCATGTCTGCGTTATATTCACCGTGAATCGGTGTGTTACTTACAATAGGGATCAATTTTACTGGATCACCCGGATTAATACTACAATGACTTACTGCACATGATGCGTTAAAGCTACCCATATTTAAATCCTCAGTTATATCGTGTATTTCTCGTACCATTCTTGTTACGAGCACGGTGTGTTTCTGTCATACTATGACAGTTTGGACATAGAATCCTCAAATTATCTTCATGACAATTTTCGGCGTTTCCATCGATATGATCGATTTCTGTAAGTACTGCCCCATCCATTGGGTGGCGTTTATCCCAACCACATTCCGAACAAGCTGTTCCTCGAACTTCAAATAGATACTTCCGTATCCACGGTTTCAACTGTTTTGCTTTCCCGCTATATCCTTGGAGTTCGCCAGATTTCCACTGGTTGATATTTTCGTTCTTCTTTGACTCAGTTGAGCATAGATGCGAACAGAATTTTCTAGGTCTGTTATTCGTAGTAAAAGATACACCACATCCCAAGCAAATATTATCTATCTTGGTAGTTTGGTATTTTTGATTATTATTGTATTGAGCCGAACATGAAAGATTACAAAATACTTTATCTTGTACACCTTTCTTGTATGGTATTATGTTCCCACAATGTTTACAACTTGTAGGATTTAGTTCATATATTTCGCGTTTCATATTTTCAAATAAATGTGGCGGAAGATGTGGGATTCGAACCCACGATACGCTTTCGCGTATGACGATTTAGTAGACCGTTGGTTTCAACCACTCACCCAACCTTCCGTAATTATATTATATCACATTTTCACTAGTTTGTCCCAGAAATCTCAAAGAAATTTCCGGGCAATATCTTCTAACATCGGTTCGATGTTCCTTAGTATATCTTCTAAGTACTCAAACGCTTCCAATTCAAGGTCTATGTTCTTCATATCCTGTGCAGTAGGAGAACACCCATTATAGATGTTAATCCTATCCAAAGCCTTACCGATGATAATATCACCAGTACGCTCAAAACAGATCATAGGACATTCAGAACTGAACCTACTCGTATACAATGACATTGAACTGAACTCTTTTCGATAATAAGTAAAACTTAAGTAGAAATCCGCAAAGTAGTATTGCGTATCGAAAGAGTCATTTTCAACCCTTACATACTTTCTTAATCCCTCATACACGAGAAGCGGAATACTCGCTGTCTCGCGTTGAAAGACCCTCAAAGCATTAGTTATCTTCTGGGAGTTCGTCATGAAGAATAGCCACCGCCTGATGAAGTGCTTCGATGTATTCATAATCAATATGACGGAAGTCATTGACTAAAGTACTTTGAAAGAATTCACCATTATCGATGGACGCAGGGAATACTTCAGTGAATCCATCCTTATCATCTTCTTTACACATAGAGATTAGGATAGTTTGCTCACCTTCATCTAGACGTACTAGACAACCTTTAGTACTAATCATGACGATGTTTGGAATTACACCACTATCACTAGCAGGAGATACTACCAGTGAGCTATACACATCATCAGCACTTTCTTTAAAGCCAACTAGACCAATTTTATCACGATCAGAAGCATCGATAATGGTACGATTTTTAAAGAAAGGAATTTGTTTTATTTTTTCAGATAAAGTCATACGTTCCCCATTTTTTCATTATAGCGTTTCATTGAGCGTAACGCCCGGAATTGTGTTAGGTCTGAATAACGTTCATCGACCTTGAATACTGCTGGTAGATTATAACCGCATACTTGACATTCCATAGTGCGAATCTCATATGCGTGTTTACACTTATTGCAGTAGGATTTTTCTGTATATACAGGTTCTTTGTTAGTAATCATTTTTCCCACTTGTACGTGATGACTTTATGTAAACGTTTATCATCACGGAAATCCATACCAGTACTGTAATGGTATACGAAGTGGATATTACGATTATCATCCATCTTGTTCACTGAGTGCATTTTAGGATAACCAATTAGTACTGGTTTACTTGTACGTGCGAACATTTCAGCCCACTTGCGGGTAGGGAACATATTATGTGTTTCCCATAGATGATAGCTCTGGCGATCAATCGGTACTTTGTTATCGATATCGTTTTGACGACATACTTCAACATAGCGATTAAATGCTAGGCCAGCACGATAGGTTTCTTCATCAATTTCTTTAACAGTGAGTACACCCGGATTATCATAACGTAAATATGGGAATGCTTCGTAATAAAGTTCTTCTGCTACTTCGATAGTACTTTCATCAGAGAGAGGAAAGTAAGTATAATTGGTGTGACCAATACCGGAACTATCTACTAGATTTACCATATAATATTTCATTTTGAATCCTTATCTGGAGAGTGGAAGATAACACTGCACAAAATTAATTGCACACCTAGAACACAAAAGATAGCAATGTTACCAAACCATTTGTATTCTGATGGCGTGAAAAATACATTACATACGCCTAATACAAAATTGAGACACGCTACCGCTAGAATCACCTTTACTAATAGACGCATATATACCTCTTAGTCAAAATGTAGTTTCTCTACAAATTCAAAACAGCCGCAGTACTTACAACCTGTTGGCTCCATTTCTTCATATGGATCGAAATGACGAATGTAAGCATGACCACAAGTACACATACGGTTATCACCATACTCTGGATTGTAGGCCATGTCAAGCACAATACGTTCAGTGATGATGTAAGGGAGTTGATCTTTATTTGTCATCATCTTCCTCTGCGTATTGGTCGTCACATTCTTCTTGGAATTCGCGTTCAGCTTCTTCCATTTCTTTACGTTCTTCAATTTCGTCTAAAGCATCTTTGATACTATCAACTAAATCATATAGAGCATCATACGCTCTACGTTCGTACTTAGAAAGTTCATCTGGGTCGAAATCTTCGTCCCACATTCTTTCTTTAATTTCTTCCATTGCTTTTACTGTATTTTCAAACATACAGTAAGACATATTAATTCCCATAATACCCTACTTCTTGAAAGTTATCATTGACGACCATTTTGCAGTTTCTGCATATATGGTCACCGTGTGGTGGTAGTGCAATGCTCCATTCGTGAGTTTCACATACTTTTTCAGTATAGTAGTACTCACCAGAATATGCGTCAACAGGACGAAACTTTTGCACCTCTTTACTGAAAGCCATAACATATGGATTGATTAGTACATCTTCACGAGCACAATCAATACGTGTTACTTCTCCGTGTGGAGAAGGATATGGTTTCCATGAATAGGTCTTACCATCTTCATCACAGAATATAGCAATACCTTTCCCTTGATTGATATTAGCACACGCTACCGTGGCTTTTATCTTTTTACGTTCATCAACCGAAGTATGTTCGATTTGAACAACATCACCAACAGAGAGTTTTACGTTGACAATCTTATCAACCTGCATTATACAAGTCCTCTGCTAATTTCAAAATCTTATCTTTCTTCGCAATCTTCTGTACCCAATCATCAGGGATACCATCTAGGCCATAGAATGCACCTGCAATCTGTCCTGTAATCGCCGCTACGGTGTCTGCATCGTCACCTAAGTTAGCAGCTAATAGGATTGCGTCACGGAAGTTATCAGTGTTCCAGAACGCCCATAGAGCGGCTTCTAGGCTATCAATCACATAACCACTCGAACTGATTTCATCACGAGTCTTATTTTGATACGATCCGTTCATTATGTCAAGTACTAAATTACTTGAAACGCCAAATGTTCTCCAAACTTGTGCTGGGAAGTCTAAGAGATTCGCTTTATTCGGAGAACCTTCACTAGTACTGCCATTGATAGCACGATTCAAAAGTACTGAGAAAGCAATACAAGATTGACGACATAATTCGCTAGCGTGTGTAGTACTACTACTTAGATCAGCAGCATACACAAGAGTGAACAACTCTTCTGCGTTATTCGTATTGTAATAGATTGGAATAGGAGCAAGACGCATAAGGCTACCATTACCTGAATCTAGGAAATGATCATTGTTACGCAAAACACCATCACGAATGTAATTTAGTAATGCGTTGCGGGTAGTACCACCAATATCAAAACAGTGACCATTAGAACTACAGTAACCGTTTCTGTACCAATCAACATAATTCACTAATTGGGCTTCTGACCACTTTATACTTTCTGTTATGCTATTGATGTCGTGACCTTCAAGTAGTGCGTAACCTAGGCATAGTGCCATACTGGTATCATCAGTCCATTGTCCCGGATCTAAATCAAACGGACCACCACCTACCATATCAGTAATGTTCTCATAATCACGTTCTTTAAACTCTAATGTGGTTCCGACAGCATCACCTACTGCTAGTCCCATTAAGCAGCCAATGGAACGATTTAGTTTATTGGTCATCTTCGATAACCTCTTCCACTTCGTATTCATAAATGGCAAAATCTGTTTCATCACCAAATTTGCAATAGAATACACCTTCTTCTTCATCCTGTGAAACTACTTCAAGGATATCACCACCACGAGGGCCGTATTCGTACTCTGGGTAATCTTCTTCTAATCTAACTTTCATGCATCAATCTCCAAATGTGCGTTTACACGCATAAACTCATATATTTCTGATTCAGTCCAATCCTCAATGCCAGTACACTCAATGTCATAGAAGTATAGACGATAGCCATACATACCCATCATCTCATCCATTTCATCTTCGTACTCTTTTACTGATTCAGCATGAGATTCGATCAATCTGGCATCTTCAATACCAGTGGCTTGGTCAGCCATTTCACAAATTGCTGTTATCATACTTTATTCCTGTATTGTTGTCAAGGTTCATATTTGCCAATCTTACGATTGTCAAAGAATTTTCGTTACTATCGTAACTCAATTCATTTTGTACTTTTATTACTGACGAGGTTTGTTGAGGCAATTTCATCCCCCACTGGGGGAATGAAGACAATAAAAAAGTACTAATTAAAGTACTGAGTTAAGTTCTGACGCTGGTGGCATCGGAATTTTCGAATTGTGAATTTCTCTGAATTTTAGACGTAACTATAGCGTACTAAAATTGGTCAAAGAACGAAAGCGGGTTGCTCTGTTTCTCTCTATCACAGTCATGTGCAACGGTCGTAGTCTTACTACACTCGTATAGAACCTATTCGAACAAGCTCTATACGTGATGCCTAAGCATCTCCCTTAGCATATTGGTGAGTGACCTCATATGTCTATCTTGGAGCGTTTACGTGCCTTACGTCGCTCTTTATAGTGCCGCATTGCCGCGAACGGGTTTCATCTGCACTTCGCATGTGTGGTCATGCTCATCGTCCCTTTACGTTTTCAAGGGGTTCGGTTTAATACGTCTGCATTGCAGCCACAATTGTTACATCTACATTTATTATATCACATTAATGGTCAGTTGTCCCAGATTTTAACGCAGTCCTGATATCCTCCAATGTTTCAGAGAACCAATCATGACCATCAAATGGATTGATAACCCGACCATGCATATAGTAATAATGACAGAATGGAAGAGTACTAGAAATTAGCATCTCCTGTAGTTTTTCATTCTGTGCAATTTTACATATAATAGCACCTTGCATCACTTCTATGGTTTCTTCTGTAAGTGAATGCTCAGTACGGTCAGCATGATAACTCTGACCTTTTACTTTAGCATAAGAACCACTTAGGGTACGTAAGTCATCATGCTTTTGTCCGGTTAAGTACCAGTACCAAAAAGCCTCTACTGAATTGAACTTACCATATTCTTCATACACAAAAGGGGAGAATGCGAAATTTGATAGCATCCTCCCCAATTCGGTACGACCTTTACTATAGGTATTGATATGGGTAAATCCGTCTTCAGTAGGATCGAAGTACTCATGCTTCTCTTGATCCCACTCAAACATCATTATTCCTCTACTTGTTCGTTTGCACCTTCGGGTAGACCCCGGACGCGTTTCATGTTAATGAATACACCGTTCTTATCTTGGAAGTTACATTCTGCATTATACCATGAGTACTCACTATTAGCGGCCTTATGGATTTTCTGCTGTACTGTGCAATCATACATTGCGTAGATATGATTGTAGTACTGGCTAAGGCTCAAACCCATAACCACTAAAGCTGCAATAATGCAAGACTTTGGATAGTCAGCGATGAAGCCAAATGCTGATTTAGTATCAGTCTTTAAAATAACACCCTGAATTGTTGCTGCAAAGCGAAACATGAAGTACAGCACATAAAGAGTTACTACCGTAATAAGGGCAATCCAGATCATATTAATCCATCCTCATGCATTTTAGGTTAATGATACGTGAGTACCGTTCATTTGCATAGTACTCACGAATTTTTGCTTCTGCGTTTTCACAGGAGCGTGTTTGAATCTGCAATGTCTCTACATTTAGAGGTTGCAACTGCTGGGTTTGACCATAATGTAGAACGCTAACCAACAAGAGAAATTGCATCATAATTCACACCTTTAGTTTTTGAATGATTTCGAGTACATAGTCTAACCCAAAAGGCTCTGCCTTGTCAACCGTTGATTGTTGAAAAACATGACCTTCGAAGGATTCCCGATCATAGAAATCGTTATTGATCAAGAACTTCTCATCACCAACATATAGACCGAATGCCACTCCCTCATTTCTGCTTTGACCATCCATTCCCAATTCGATAGTAACCGAAGTTACTTTTCCCGATTTTGGAAGTACTCGAATTTTGAAATCAACATAGATTTGTCTCATTGAGTACTGGTTTGGTGAATAACGGTAAGGATCGTAATTATTATTAATATCTACGTAATCAAATTTAAGCATTCGACTAAGTGTTAGTACATTATTCTTCACATCCACGTTAATACGCTGGATTGTGGTTTGATCTTCTGGTTTGAAATGTTCAAACACAGTATAGTCGAAAGTCTGAACCTTGTCAAGAATCTCTTCTCTAATTTTATCACAAATAGTCTGGACAGTTTTCTTATCCAAATGTGTACGTAAGTAATTCATGCAAAATCCTCTAAGAACGATAGATCTGAACTATCGATTGTGTTAAATTGAAATAGGGTTTCTGATAGTTCTTCACGTGGTATCACGATGTGGAATAAACGTACAAATCCATTCCCGTAAAACACATCAAGTACTGGTCTACCGTCCATGTCGTTATCTGTAGCTAAGATAGATTTTATCTTATTGTTTTCATCAACGAAGATCTTTAGGGTTATACCACCGTATGTTGGACAATAGGTTACACAAGCACACTCACCTGCTTTGGTGAGTGATAGTTGTGTGAATTTGTCATTAGTGTACGATGGTACTATGATATCAATTTTATCACCCTCACCTAGAATTGCTAAGTTCTCATGTAAATTGTATTCTTGCATTGATTTCCAATAGCATCTAGTTCTTTGTACTGTTTCATAAAAATTGTGCTTCCCGATTAGTGGGGAAATTCTTTCTAGTTTCTCAATAAATTGGCCCATCATATTTCTCCCTAAATGCGAGAAGGTCTAAGTACCGGAAAGGTTGATCATCACCACCAATATCTTGGGTGAATGCATCCGGGGTGTCATTGGAGTAGATTTTGTCATTAACAAGAATTTTCATGTTCGGTAAGAATAGGAAAGAACCACGTGCGGTTCCACCTTCCATATTACCGAAAGTTGAATCTAAATTACTCACTATAGACAAACCACTATTTGGTTTACGAATCCATTGCACACTTTGAATACAATTGCTGTTCACACCACCGAGTACGATGATTATATGATTGATTCCGGGAGTAGTTTTCGTCATGTTACTCATACCATGAGTATGAATACCGGGTTGAGCAGCGATATAACTGCCATACATTTGGGGTAGGCCACCGGGTGCACCAATTGGACCAGCTATAGATTGTGAAGCTAATGAGGCTGCTTGTTGGGCTTGTTGTAATGCAGCTTGTGCACCACGAAGGTCTTCAATCGGTTCTAGTACTCTACTGTACTTGAAAGTCCAATTATTACCATCATAAGAATAAGAGAAGTGAGGGGAGTTGTATGATTTGATACTCCATCGTCTATCGCCTAATTCCTGAATTAAGTTTATTAAGGCTGCTGTATCAGCCATCCATTCATCGAATGTTCCTGCTTGTGTCATATTTGTACCTATAAAAAAGAGAGTGCCTCAGCACTCTCATTGTATCATTAACGCTTTAGTTTAATTGGCTCTTGAATGCCAGTTTCCATTGCAGTGCGTGTCTGCTTGTCAGATACTACCACACAGTAGTGTGCTTTCTCTTTAGATGGGAAGACTGCTGAATCAATAATCTTCTTATTCCAGAAACCATTTAGGAATTTGTCATAAGAAGCACACTGATCAATCTTCATCTTCTGGGTGTTCGCGAATTGAGTACGTCCAGCTTCGATTGTTGCTAATAGTTCTTGATAAATCTTGCTATCCAAATTCGGGATGTGCTGTTGGATGAAGGACATTACTTGTTTCTCAGAAACGCCTTGCTTACCATTGAAGTACTCACCGATTACTGAACGCAAGTCACCAACATATAGTTCAGAGATTTGTGTTTTATCTTGAATCGACAATGTATATTTGCTCAAGTCGTTTTCGGATGCATCATAAAAACGCTTGATATTACTTTCGAATTCAACCGCAGTGTCATGTGTGGAACTGTACATACCAACCACACCAGCTACACCAAGTACAATAACTACCAACAGTGCAACTACTGCTAAAATTGCGTTTTTCATAAATCGTTGTCCCTCATATAGAAGCCAATAAACATTGAGATAATTAGTAGCACTACGCTACACACTACGATGATTTCCTTCTTAGGTTCAAGACGATATTTCATGTACTTGAACTCTTCGTTTGGTAACCTCTCGTATTTCTGAACAGTAGTATATACCTGTTTCTTCAACAAATCAAGCGACATTTTCTCGCTCAACGCATCAATACGCATGTTGGCATGAAGCATTTCGTTTTTCATACCACCAGCAAACGATGTACTAAAGAATTTATCCACATTCCCCTCGGAGTTGATTCCGAAGAACATGAGTACATCATTCTTCTTGCCACCACGCCATTTGGTCAAGGTAGCATCTACGAATTGTGGATCGTTGCTATTGTACATAACCACAGTAATGTTTAACTGCTTCTTTTCACCTTCGGTGCGTAGCACATCCGATATGAATTCATTATAGCCTGTACTCGGTACGCTTGTCAAGTTGACAATATGGTTTGTACGATATAAATCGTAAACCAAAGGATAGCTTGGAATATTCTTCTTATAATCTTCAGGATACTTCTCTTCGAAGTTCTCTGGAGCAAAGAGAGAATGCTCATCGGCCCACAAATAGTTTGTATATGTGTGTTCAGCACTAGCTGGTTCACCAATCTTAGCAATGTCGTAACGTGGAGGCATTACATCACCACGACTGTTAACACGCTCAACTTCAACTTTACCAACAGTACTGGTAATGTACCAGTCAAACTCTGAATAGTAATGGAACTTCTTGTAAGTCTTACATGACTTTTTAGTTTTACCATCACTGCGATATGTGTGACATTTTTCTTTTAATGTATAACGCTTACAAGAACTTGACTGCGTACATATTTCAGTATGCTTGTACTTACCAGTGACTTCACCATTCAGTACTTCAACATCTTGTAAATTGCTATACAGGAAAGCGTAGTTAATACCTAAGATTACTGCTGCACCAATAATTACTGCTGCAAGGTGAATACCTAATTCTTTAGCAGTAATCTTGTGGTCATACATCATCTTCATGGCAATCATTACTAAGAATGCTGGTATGAAGAGAATAGCAAAATCTAACATGATTTATCCTCTTAATTTGGGTGTGCAGAGATTATAGCACACCCATAACGCCTGTCAACCGTTTTTAACTTTACGGCAATAAGAAACCTGAAGGGCTTCACGTGCTGCATCATACAACGGGTGGTGTAGCTGAAGATTGGTGATCCCACATTCCACACGCATAGTCGTTTCAAAGCGTCCTAGATAGTCTTTAACGATGGCATCCATCTCTTCACGTTGTTTCTCACTTAGAAGGTCTTTGAGGCTCCTAGCGTTCTGTGGTGCATTATATTTCCACATTGTGCTGTTGCCAAAGAGTAGGCGATGGTTCGCTTGTAAAATGCTACAGTCAAAGTGACAACCATTACCCCAAATCTTACCTTCATTGCGATAGAAATTGCTAATGAAGTTCTCCACGATAGTACTAGGATCTGGAACAACAAGATCCTGATATGAGTTCAATCGCAAAGGTTCATAATTACGAGTACGGATACGTGGAGCAGAGAGGGTAAGAGACTTCTTCATTTCTTCTAGTGCATGAGGGTAATCTTGTGCACACATATCAAACCAGAAAGATAGAGCACTAGCATCCATCTTTAGACCACTCTCAATCTGTTGTTGGATTGGTAGCTGTACGTATAGCCATTCTAGATCATATGTTTCTGGTTCATCCGGTACTACAACTAGTGCGTAGTTAGGGATGATAATATCGTAACCGCTATTCTCAGGAGTACCCCAAGATTCGATATCGATAGTTACATCACGGCGTTTTAATTCTGCCATTATTCCTCCTATTGAATAAAGTCAACTTCGTTTGCATTATATGTGTAAGTACCATCGTTATAGTGGTCACGTAGGCTGAATACACCATCCGGGCGGCGAATAGTAATACCGTTATGTTGGCAATAATTTTCCCATGATGCTTTAGACGTAAAGAGGCCAAAGAAACGGTTCTCTTCGAACCCATATCGGTCTTCAAAGTACTCAACAACAACTGGTTTACTCATAAAATTCTCCTATGAAAAAGGAGGCTTTCGCCTCCTTTGTTTTATTATTTCTTGTGAGTTTTGTCGGCAATCTCAAGTAGTGCGTTTTTCAAATCTTGATCCATTTTTTCCATTTCAAGTTTTGCTTTTTCACGCTCTGCTTTACCGCTCTGCTCTACTAGGATGGTATCGTTGATACCACGGAGCATAGTGTTCTGTACTTTGCGTAGTGTATCCAAATCTACAACCCCACGTTGGTTAGCTTTAGCAGAGTCAACCATGTTCTTCGCTACGGTATCCGCGTTATTGGATAGTAGTAGGTTAGTCTGATCATCGATCTTAGCTGAAAGCTCGTTATCTTTACGTTGTGCATCACTGATTAGACCGAGGCTCATCTGCGTCTTCCATGCTGGGATGGTAGTCGTGATTAGAGTCTGGTACTTCTCATGAGTATTGGTGTTAACCTTACGCATGGACATAATCTGTGGAGCCATTAGCTGGGATAGAGTAATCAAACGACGTACTTTATCCGCTTGCTTATCGAGTGCTTCTACGATAAGTTTCTGTTCTTCGAACTTCTCAACTTCTACAGTGTCGTCCAAACGCATACCATCGAGAATAGCTTCTTGTGGTGCTTTCACATCTTCAATGCAAACTAGTGCTGATTTTAGTTCGTTCAAATGTTCGATGTTAGCAGTATAAACTTTTTCCAACCAACGTGCTTCATCGGTCATACGTGCAACGCCGCCATCAAGGGTAGTAACGATTTCTTGAATCTGGTCATAGCTGGTGTTCAACTGGTCGGTTACTTGACGTTTTGCGTCACGGAACAAACCTAAGAATTTACCTACGATGCCTTGGTTTTTATTACCCAAAGATTCAATGTCAACACTACGGGTGAGAGCAAGAATGTTGTTTACGCTTTCACCAAATTCACCGCTGTCAGCAACCTTAACACGGTTAAGGATCTGGTCGTTCAGTACAGAGATGCTTTGACCAGCTTCCATACCAAAGTTGTGAATGTTAGAAACAGTCAGTTCCATAGTCTGACCCTTTGCAGAGGTCAATGTCGGTAGCTGCTTTTCAGACTGTTCGAAAACTTCACTTTCAGCTTTAACTTTCGCTTTGGTCTTGGTAGCAGTTGCTTTCGGTGCAGCTTTACGAGTACGTGGTGCTTTAGTTGCTGGAGTGATATCTTTCTCGGACATGTTTAATTCCTCTTTTAAGTTAATATGTAGTGCTGTCTCGTCTTGATGTGAACATTATACAGCACTACCAGATTGTGTCAACAGTTTATTTTAGTCTTTTTTCGCAATCTTGCGGATCATGTTTACAGTGTCGTCGTCTAGCTTGTTATTCACGCTAGCTTGCATACGCATAACGATAACTGGAATCAATACTGTCTGGATTTCGTTGAAGCTATCCATACTGATATTGAAGTTCATTTCAGCATCTTTCATAGAAAGACGAGTCTGGTTGGCGACGATACCCATTTTCATTAGACGTTCTTCGCGAATGTCAAATTCAAAAGATTCTTCAATCGTTGCCACTGCAAACTTACAACCTAACACACCCTGATCAAGACAATCTTTGATTTCAGTACTTAAGGTATTGATTTCATCAAAAGTCTCTTTGATACCAGCAAAACGGCGTGGATCAATCTTCACTGCTGCTTGTAAACGTTCAATGCTTGGCTGCAAATCTTCTGCACTAATCTTGAAATCAGTGTTCCCAAACATACGCTTGAATAACCCCGGATTCACAGGGAAAATGTCTTCAAGCACGTTAGACACATTTTTCATTACACCTTGAAGGTACTGACTGTGCGTATTGATGTTAGCAACCATCTTAATCTGCTTTTCGGTCATAGCCCGCATTTGTGTAGATACTTCGTGGTTAGCAACTTGGAAGTTATCAACCCAATCCAGTACTACCATTGGTTTTACTTCAATATCAGAACCATCAAACATAAGTTCAACGCTCTGAATACGTGCATCATCCTCAAGTACTGGAACACGCTCTAATGGTGGTGGCGGTGGAATCTCAATCAACTGCGGAGATGAATCCGTTGTAACCACTGCTTTACGTTTTTTACCTTCCAAGAAATCCTGATACTCTTTCTGGAGTGGTGGAACTGGAAGATTTTGAATACGAGTAGTAGCTTTGTTATCCCAGCTAATCTCGTCAATCATTACTTCGAGCATACGTAAACGTGTGTTATCAAAGTAGATATCGTTTAAATCCAGTACACGAACATCAAAGACAGGCTCACCAACTGGGTCATATGTACGGTCCACGATTACAGTGAAGCAGTATTGACGGTTAGCTTTACGATCATACTCCTTTAGAAAGGCATTACGAACGTATTTGTAGTCAAATTCTTTGATTTCGATTTCTTTGCCATTTTCAATAAAGAAGTATTTGCCTTTCATATCGGTCCTCGTTTAATTAATAAGGGAGCGGATTGCTCCCCTTCATGTCAAACATTATACAGACTTATTTTGTACTGTCAACACTTAGTTTGATTGTTGGTTGCCGCGACCTTCCGATTTACGTTCAGCGGAACGCTTACGACGACGCTCAACATATTTTTCTGCTTCACGTTGGCGTTTGTAGGCAATACGTTCTTCGGTGGCACGATCTTCAGCTTCTAGCTTACGAATTTTTTCAGCTTCAGCGAAGGTTGCCATAATGTCGAATTTCTCAACTAGGCCGTGGATGATTTCAGTGTACCCGGAATGTTCGGAATCTGCACTGAAGGTGATAATTGCAAATTTTAGGTCATGTTTCTGAACAGTTACTGCGTTAGTTGAATGAATGTCTAGATCTTCTTTCACAGTTTCATGAACATATAGAACCTTGTCGTTATCAGTGCAGATCGATTCTTCAATTACGTTAGTGGCAGTGTAAGAATGACCGTGGGTGTAGAAAAATTCAATTTTAGCTGTCATAGGCAAATCCTCATGTTAGTTTTTAATCGTGTTCAATAAAATGTGTACTGCAATAAAGTGAGGTTATTATAGGGCATCCGGTTCAGTCTGTCAACCCCTAAAAACAAAAAGAGCGTAATTTTTATGTTACGCTCTTTTATTGTTCCACACGAATGTTTTGACAGGCTCGAACTTCTCTGGAAGTACTGGCTTGTCGTACATAGTGGCATTTCTAAATTTTGTAATATACGTCTTCTGTAGGATAACCAATGCTTTGTTCATCGCAGCATTAGCACGTTCCTTCCAGAAGTACTGGTACGGTTCTGGACAACCTTCATATTCAAGTTTGAACATAGAGATTGAACATTGTAGAAGACGCTGTGGGGCTTCTACCCGACCATCAGCTAACATAGCACCATGTTGCTGTGCAGTCCATCCGGGGATTCCCGGTAAGGAACAATACAAGTCAAAGTCTTTAATACTTTGGAAATGATTTGCACCTTTAATTTGGTTATGGATGACTGACTCTTTAACGGTTTTGTGTAAAGAGAAATCTAAGTACAGTGCATCATTTCTGAATAATCTTTCTAATTCGTCATATGTAGTGGGTACTGGTAATTCAGGTAGTACTGAACCGAATACTTCTATGCAAAATATCTTCCATAATCCATCAGTAAACTTCTTCTCACTTTCATAGTCCTCTTCAAAGAAGAAGAACTTATTTCGGAGATTCTTTTCATTGATATATACCTTACGTGCTAAGTACGCTTTGAGAATCATCTCTGTACCAACATCTTTTCGGTTGATATCATCGTAGTCACGGCCTATGCGGTTAATCTCGTATGTGCGAACATACAATCTTTTAGCTAGGCCATTGCGACCACTTTTTTGGGTACTGCATTTAGTTACTTCATGAAGTGCTAAAAGGGAATTCAGTACTTTCATTATCTCAATACAACATACTGTCCTGTTCTATTACCAATGATGTACTGCTCTCCACTACGAAGAACATCAAACCCTTCTCCTAGAATACCACTTAAGCGTGTATTGTCAAGGTCTGTTTTTTCATCAAGTAAACTTTTTACATATGTTTCAGATACTATACCACTTCCTTTTTGGAAGTGCAATGGTCCATAAGCAGTGTTTAAACGTATGGTTTCTTCGAGAATGTCAACTGATACTGATGCTGGATCGAAAAACTCGGTAATAGTATCTGGTTTAACAAGAACCATTTTCTTAGTAATAGTTTTAAAGTCCACATCAATTGGATCATTAACACCATATAGTTGTATTTTCCAACCCGGATTAGGACAAATGTTTTCAATAGTCTTAATTAATAGTAAAAGACGCATTGGAAATTCGCCATCACGTTCGAATTCAGAAAATACTATATATCTACCATCCACGTTAGGAGTTTCACTTGCTTCAGTGTCAATGACACCTACTGGTGATTTTTCAATAAAAGAACTTAAATCATATGCAGCATCGAAGTTATCTAGTACTTCAAATGCTACAACAACATTGTTCTCACCAATCTTGGAAGTGTATTCATCTACACTAATAATTGGGTGAACTAGATCTTTTAGAATGTCTGGACGTAACGCACGTTCATTTAATTGCTTACTCATTACATACCTCCCATTGGTGGTTGTCCACCCATTTGCTGATCCATTTGTTGAACATCTTCTTCGTTGTCCATGCTCATGTCCTGCTGGGTATCTGGTTCTTCATTATCCATGTTATCGTTCTTATTGAACGTACTTGCCATTAGTTTGTACTCATCGAAACTTTCAGGGTTAATGATACGGCGAGGGATTTGGAATTTATATAGAATGACGGGGATACGTTCATCTTTAGGTAGGGATACCGACCCACTTTGTGTACCGACTGCTTGCATATCATTTCGATTACGAGGAAACGCAACAGGGGTAACTTCGAAATCACGCTTAATGAATATTTTAGTCCCTTGTTGTTCTAGTACCCTTGTTCCCATAGGATCAGGGAAAGTATCATGGTCGTACTTAAAGGTAACTTCTACCCAGTACTTACTAACCATTGGACCTTCTACTAGTTCACCGTAAATCCAGTTCTTATATGCATACAAGTCCATATCATCGAAGTACTTCTCAACACCCAATAGGATATCTAGAAGACCATCTTGATCGTACAAGTTTTGAATTGCTGAATTTTCTTCCATTTTATGTTCCTTTATGTTACATAATTATATCCTTATTTACTGAATATAAAAACAACTAAAGGGGATTACTCCCCTTTATTCATTACCGTACAGATTTCGTGGATAATTGAAGGCCAATTTCCAGCGTAATGAAAATCTTCACGCTGGGAGTACTGTGCATTATGTGGACAATTCAACATAATACCACGAATACCCATATCGACTGCTGTTTCAATATTCTCAATATAGTCATCTACGAGAGCAACTACATCGTACTTAGCTTGGAGCTTATGTAAGGCTCCACGTTTAGATTCGTACATTTCAACAATGTGTACTTCATCTAGTACGTCTGGGTAAACGTGTTCTAAGTTAGCACGGCGAAGAACTTCACCATGACCCATTGTGCCAGATTTGGTTAGTGCTGCAAATACCGCATCTGGGAAAGTGTGGCGTAAAGCAAACATAAACGATATAACACTTTCTGATTGTGGTTTTAGTACACCAAACTCCCACGAAGTTTCGTTGAACTCTTTCAAGTACTTCACTACTTCTTTCTGGTCTGCTACTCCCATCCATTCAGTCAAATCGTACTGATCTGGATAATCACTTTTACAAATGATGCCATGTTTCTTAGCCAACCACACCCGGAAACCTCCGAGGTGGTCAAGTAAAATTTCATCCACATCAAATACGATAGCTTTACGCTTGGACATTACATGTCTCCTGAGACAGTTAGATCAATTTCACATAGTAACGCACTTAGGTTCAATTCACGGTCAGAGACAGAGGCTTGTTTAACCATTGCGTCACGAATTTTAACGATAATCTTCATACGAGTGATTTCGTCTGAAGTGAACATATTAACATTCTGCGAAAGGAATGTAAAGAACCCATCCATTTCATCTTCAGGAACGTTTTGAACAATAAGTTCACGCATTTCACGAATGCTACCATTCTGAAGTGCATCGATGATAAGTGCACGGTAGTTAGCAGTGCTATCTACACTATCTTCGAGTTTTAGAAGTTTACCATCTACAATGCTGCTCTGCAAGGTGTTTAGTGTTTTGCGGAAATCAGGATACGTTGCATTGATATACTTGTCAACTAGATTGATACTGTCTTCTGAACTCAAATCTACTTCTTCTGCTAATAGAACGTTAATGACACGAGTCATATACGCTTCACGATCATGTTTCTCGATTGTAATGTTTTGTACACGAGAAAGGATAGGCTTTAGAATCTTGTGTGGTTCATTGGAAGTTAGGATGAAACGAGCATTATCAGCATAGTCTTCCATTGTACGTTTGAGGGACGCTTGTGCCTTTTGGTTCATCTGTTCCATCTCTTCTAGTACAAAGATACGGTACTTTCCATTAGGCGTTAGACGGGCTGCTGGTTCGATCTTTTCACGAACTGCGTCAATACCCTCATCGGACATGTTTAGGGTCATAACATCAAAACGATCGATGTGACCATTGGCTTCTAGGCCATTGATTAGGACACCAATAGCCGAAGTTTTACCCGTTCCTGCTGGACCGAAGAAACCGATGTGTGGAATATCGCCTGTAGTAATCCACTCAATCATTTTAGCTTCAAATGCTGGGTTTTTAAAGACATAGTTTTCCATGTCACGTGGGCGGTACTTTTCTGTCCATAGTGCATTATTACTCATACTTACTCCTAAATAGTCCATTCTGAATTTGGGTATAACATTGCTTGAAATAGGTCTTCATTCATTTCGAGTTGACTTAGTAAGTACTCAAATGAATTAGATTTCTTTTTTAGGATACTACCATTAGCGGTATCCTGTGCTGCCTTAACGAAAAGGAATCTAAATTGATCATGAGGAACCTCATAAACAATCTTTTTGTTCTTTGGGTGTTCGAAGTAAAATTTTCCATTTTTAGATTCTAACTGAACGAAGTTAAAATCAACTTTACCGTCATCTGTAATCATTTTATACCTTCAAAAAGAAAGCCCAGAAAACTCCGGGCATTAAAATTATTTTCCGAAACCAACATAATTCTTTGGTTTCTCTGGTGCTGCACATAGTACACTTTTTGGATAATCGACTAAATTTAGTGCTGTACCTTCAATATAGATTGTACGTGACCAACGACCATGCTCAATCAAAATCCATTCACCAACTTGTATATCGGTAATATCTTCACCTACGCTATATACTTCAGCCCAACGGCTACGTACACCACGTAGTTTACCATCATCATCCCCGATGATAATACCAGCGGCAGTTTTTTGTTCACCACTGTCTAAGTTAGTTACTAGTACTTTTCCTTTGCAAGCAGTAAGTTTTTTTGACTCCATATCTTACTCCTTACTCGTCGTCTTTCTTAGCACGTACACGGCGTGGTGCAGCTTTCTCTTGAACTTCTTCCTGTACTTCAACTGGAGCAACCACTGGAGCCACTACGGGTTCTTGTTCAGGCATTTCAAACATAGAATCATCAAATCCAGAATCTTCTACTACTGCATTTTGTGTTTGAACAGAATGACTAGTATGTTCTGGTAGATAATCTGGTAGTTGCATTTGTCGTTCACGCTCTGCGATTAATTCTTCGCGAGTTTTAACAATAGTACCACCAGCACCTAGTTTGTCACCACGTGCGTTCATATTAGCATTACCTAAAGCACGGTCATGCTGGTTTTGATATTTCATCATATCAATGTCAATACTTTGACCACGATAGGAAGTGTGTTTAGCCATAATATATCCTTATATTTTACCATTTCAAAAATTCGTTTACATCTAAATCGTATTTAATGCTATCAACTAAGTGCAAACCGAGTAGATATAAACAGTAGCTGCTAACTGAGCTACCACGACCTAAACCCCAAAAGATATTATTTTCTTCGAAGTAATCTACTAGCCAAATCATACAGCGTAGTAGTTTAGTCATGTTATATTCTTCATATAAACCCAATTCATATTTTACTCTATCCATTTGTTCTTCGTTAGAACATTTGTTAAGAAAGTAATCCTCAAGGTTTATTTTATCATAAGCTGGGTCATAGACCCATAGCTCATGATTTTTATCATGCTCAATTGTATAATCGAGCATTCTATATTCTAATCCAAATTTCTTACAATTATCATTGAACTTGGCACGTTCAAACTCATCCATCTCCATTAATTTAAGATACTGTAAGTCTGCACCACAGTTCATAGCGTATACTACTGCATTTAAATTGCAATGTACATCACCATCCTGATTTATATATCTGTTTCCTTGGACCTTCATGTTTTTTCTGTTTATCCTCTTCGGTTTTTAAGTACTCATCAGAATCAAAAACACATTTGTCTTCTTCTTCTAATTTTTCATACTCTTTACTAGCAGAACGTTGCATTACTTCATCATCACATGCTTGTAGAACCATATACATACGTTGAATGATATCATCATTAATACCACTCGCACGTGCACGGCTGATACGTTCACTCATATCGAAAATTTTTTGTTGTAACTCACGGTCTGACATTCCCGCAGTACTGAATAGTGGATCAAACATACTATCTCCTTATAGTGCGTTTCCAATAATTGGAATTGTAAATTTATCTTGAACATACAATTCATATTGAGAGGTATGGAATGTAAATTCTACTCCATGAACCTCGAACTCGGTATTTACCAATGAACTATGTTCGTTAGTTTGAACCATTCGGTTAAAGAATGCTTCCGCTTGACCGGGCTTGAAGTATGCTACTGGTATAATAGTCATGAATTGAGGTTTCAATCCATCGTCTTCGTATGGATGATTCATAAAGCGAGGAACGGTATCTAACATTTCATCAGATAGACCTAAAATTGCGGGAACAACCAATCCACGGTTACGCAAATCATCAGGGTCAGTATAAAGATTTGTTACATCTTCACCAACAGCCTTGAAAACATTCTGACGCATACCAAAGATTTCTGCAAACAATTCATTATCGGTATCGGTGTATGTTCGTGGATTCAAACTCACACTCACACGTGTACCTGCTGGGTGTAATTCGCGATAAAGTAAATCATACACCACATTCCCTAGGTTGTCAAGTGCCGATACGATTTTATAATTCCCCATCACTAGTGAGAAAACACCATTCGGTACTGGAGCACCATTGTTAGGATCAACAAGTTTATCCTGAAGTACTTTTTTGATATCTTTTAATGTTGTATAAGGATAACTTTGTGATACAAAGTTTTCTTTTAACAACATGCGAGGTACTTTTTGTAAACCATATCTATCATCACTTTCACGATAATAAGTTTTGTTATTGTAATATAGTTCAGTAGCTATGCTTGCAAACCATGATCGTTCGAAGGTTTTACTAGGACAAATAGATGCACCCAAATAGTTTTGACCAAATCCACGAATAATAGTAATGTTGAATCTCTTAGTAACCGTTGCACCACTTTTGTCATTGGCTATTACGTCAAACTCTAATTTAATATCATCGTTTGCACTAAAATCCGAACTTCTAGCATAAGCAGTACCTACCATTAATCCATCAGCAGTTAAATCTAAACCATATTTTCTGATATCATCAGGTGAGGTTGATTGTACTATTCTATATGTAACCAATGAACCACTGGCCTTAATTTGTGGATATACAGTGTGACCAAAATATTCCCCAACGTGAATTCTTCCCAAATTAGCATCAGTTTCGAAATCAATACCACTTCCAGTACTGGCATTAACCAATATTCTGAATAGACGTTCTTGGTTGATTATACCTTGTCCTAAACGTACATCATACACACCTAGATCATTCCAAGCAGTTTCATCAAATACTGCATATTCAACTGAATTTATGTACTCATTTTTTATTACATATGGATAAACAACGTTATCTTTCAATTGATATAAATGACCGGGCTTCGGTGCACCTTTTATATAAGAGGTATCATTCGGGCAAATCCACATTTGGTATGCTTTGAAACGTTTACCTACTTGGAATGAATCAGCAGGATCTTGATAAATTGCCGATAATGGGACGATACGTACCTTTATATAACCATCAGTTGGTTCGGATTCATAAATGAAGGTTTGTAATAGTTGTCCGTTGGCATTAAATTTCAATCCAGAATCAACCATATTACCAAGTGTATCACGGATAACAACCGATACTTCTTCATTAAACCCACCAGTTTTAGGAACTAAAACAGTTCGTAAATCAGTAATACCATCTGTTGGGGTAGATGCTAACGTAAGTGGTTGTAATTGGTATGTTGGATAGAATACTCGGTTAGATAAATCATCTGGGTATAGGTTTTCATCCAATGCATTATCGTAACGTCTGCATTGACCATAAGCATCAACAAAGATACGACTATCAGCACCATACGCCATAGCCCCAATACAGTACTTTTCACCTCGTGCAATGACAGATGGTGTAACCCAATATTCAGTAGAATTATTGTATGAAATAGTTGCTTTAGTATTACCTAATACACCAAATGATTCCTGATTTGCTATCTGGTCATCAACAACGGTTATAATATCCATAGTGTTGAATGTGAAGTCAAGTTTTTCAGGACCATCCCAAACACCATCATCAACACAGTATAACTTCATTAGATACACGTCTAGTTTAGCAGTACTTGACGCGAGGGTAAAGGATTTTTTATCTAATTTGACTGTATGATTTCCTAGCATATGTTTGTTGCCAGTAGTTCCTTGTTCAATTGGAACTAAAGTAGACATACTCTCACCAACAGAGAATTCAAAATCTCGTTCTTCTAGAGTTTCTCCACTACCATCTATCGTAAAAGATAGTTCCAAATATTGGTCATCACCTAATGTTATTACATTATCAGTACTATCATCATTCTTACTTAATTGAATTCTTAGATATGTAGTTTGACCTTCGATCATTACAGTTGAATCAGCTTTCAAGTCCCAGCGTGGCTCAAAATTTGCCATAATTAAATTTCTCCAAAATGTTTAAAAGCTAACGTATTTATAATAGTAAAGGACGCGAAGTGCGTCCTTTGATTTTTATTTAGTATCTGCTTTTGGAGTACAATCCATTTTGCGAAGTTCTTTTAGCTCTTGACCGTAAATCTTCCAAATCTCTTCATGGTTATCCAAAAGAGATTGGTATTCATCCATTAGTGCTAGGGCTTCTTGAATTTCTTCTAGTGTCTTGTCGTAGTTCTCTTGAGTCCAACGATAAGAAGCATAGTTCACGATGTTTTGAATATTGTCATCAGTTGCTTCAATGTCATCATTTAGAGAAGTTACGAAGTTAACTAGTTCTTGACGGTTCTTGAAATCTTTGATTTTAGTTACCATTTCATTCTCAAAGCATTTAGCTACTAGAGCTTTATAACGCACTTCAGCTTCAGCTTTGGCAAGTAGATGCTCATAACGACGCACATAGAACTTGAAGCGGAAGTGAACGAAATCTTTAATCAAGTCAGAAGTGTTATTATACACTTTAACTCGACCATTTTCACCTAGTACTACAAGTGCTTGAGTCAATTTGCTGCTTAGACCAAAATAGTCAATTACATCTTTTTCTTTCCATTTTGCAGATGTACCACGTGGAAGTTTAATCGTGATATCAATAGTATCAGTACTATCATTATCATAATCACGAATTTCACCTTTCTCTTCCATTGCGATTAGTTTCTCAATGAATTTGTCAATTTTGACACGAGGTGGTAGACCTAGGATTCTTACAGTACTGGCATCAATTACTTCTGCCTGACCATAAAATTCATATTTGTTCTCGTCTAGCTCAGTAACTTGATCACTTGCACCAACAGATACAAAATACGGAGTCATTTTTTCGAGAGGTTTATTATTAACTGCACGAATACAGTTGTCAATGATATCCTCGATTTTATGAGGAAGAATGAGACTCTTATAACCTACAGACATACTATCGTTACCAAATAAAGATAGTGGGATAATAGGTAGGAAGTAAGTTGGTTCCATTGTTGTATCATCGTAGTTTGGTTGCATTGGTACAATATCCATATCACGAAGAACTAGGGCTTCGGTCACAGCAGTACGTTTAACATAAGTATAACGTGCACTTGCTGGATTGGAGTTTACTTGTGTACCAAAACCGCCACGCTTACCAATTAGCGGATAGTTATTCGCTACTGGTGATGCTAGGTTCTGTAGTGTTCCTGCTGCTGATGCGTCACCGTGAAGGTAGATACCGTCACTGATCATTCGCCCTGCTGCGGATACAGTTTTAATCTCGCCTGAGATTTTACTTAGCGTGAAGATTGCTTTACGCTGAGATGCTTTCAATCCATCAATACCGGGGATTGCACGGTCAAGAGTACTGATAGAATATTCCAATGATGATTGGTTAATATAATCAGAACTGTTGTATTGTAGTAGCGTTAGCGTTGGGTTAATAATAGCGTTCGCTGCTTCTTGTTTCTTTGTTGATTTAGCCATTCCTTTGCCTCTTTGTTATTTCGGGGATACTTCCTGTATCCCCTTCTGTACTTATTCTTCCATCCACTCTTTACGGTCGTCTGCACGGTCTTTATTAAAGATTAGGTCTAGAGTTGCCCCTAGTGAACCATCATCGATAATAGCGACTGCTACGCCGTTTGTTAATGCATCACGGAAGTTACTCTTTTCTAGAGTACCCAATCCTTTAGCACGAGTTGCTTTCCAACCTTTCCATTCTTCTGGGTTATATTCGTCCACATTGTGACCGTAATAGTAACGACTTTCTTTTCCTTTCTCAAGGATAATAAATGGTGTTTTGAAAACATATACAAATGGGTTTTCTGGGTCTTCAAATAGTTCAGGCCAGAATTTGAATAGGAAGTTAACTACTAACGCACCAATGTTTTTACCATCCTCATCTTCATCGGCACAGATATATAGCTTACCGTAGTTCAATTCTGAACGTACTGCTTTCTGACCGGGGATTAGGTTGATAGATGCCATGATATCCTTTAGGGAATCACTATCCATTAGGGCTTTAGTTTTCTCCGTTCCGTTTACGTTCATGATTTTACCACGCAATGGTAGAATACCATGCTTCTTGGAATCACGAGCAGCAGACATGTTACTAACAGCGGAATCACCTTCTGCAATTAGTAGAATACATTCTTCACGGTTTGTACCAGTTGCATCAAGTAGTTTGGCAACTTTAGATTTTAGCAACTTCTTAGCTAGACGGCGATCTTCATCAGCATCTTTCTTATTGGTACGCTCTGAAGTACGAGTGAAAATCTCATCAACCCATTCTTTGTTCTTTTTAACAAGTTCATCGAAGAATTCAGGAGTCATCGCTTTTTTCACTGGAGCAATAACATTTTCGTTAGTTAGCTTAGATTTAATCTGTGAGTTGAACGATGGTGCGTTCATTGTAGTCACATTATAAATCATTAGCCCTTCTTCGATATCAGCACGGTTAGGTGTCATCTTGCGTTTCTTTGCTTCTTTCTCAAGAGCAGTACTAACGCCTAGGGAGAAGAACTTCTTGAACGTTTCGAGGTGTGTACCACCATCAAATGCTGGAGCATTGTTTACAATACCTTGCATATGGAAGTTGGTGTTCATACCTTGGACAGCATTTGGGACAATATAGAAAGTACTATCAAAACCAATGCTTTCGTCTTTGACGTTTAGGCTCATCATTTTGTTTGCACCGAAGAGAGTTTTCTCTGGGGTGTTTTTAACAGCAATTTTCTTGCCATTAAGGACAATCTTGTAAGCTGGGTTAGCTGAAGCAATCTCTTTAAGAATACTGAATACTAACGCAGTTGGTAGGTTGCGGTTTTTGAATACTTCAGGACTTAGCGTGAAGCTAATAGAAGTTCCAGTTTTATCCGCTTGAACCTTACGAATGTTAGGTTCTTGAATATCTAGTTCAGGGAAAAGGATTGTGCCTTCTTTAAACTTCTGTGTGAACTTATAGATACCATCATAGCCATCGTTAGATGCTACTGTTTTGTACGGGCGACCCGCACGGTGAATCTCTAGTTCTGCTTTAGAACTAACGCACATTGTAATGGAACCACCTAGACCGTTCTGACCGATAGTACCTTCGCGTTTTGAATCGTCAAAGTTACGACCTGTCTTAGTCTCTGTTAGTACCATAGTACACAAGTGTACATCAAACTCTGGTACGTAATCGATTGGAATACCACGACCGTTATCACTAATACTAAATGATAAATCTTCTTCGTTGTAATCAATCTTTAGTACTGGATCTTTCGTTCCAGCTTTTTTAAACTCATCAAGGGAGTTATCAATGATCTCACGGAATGCAGTAATCAATGCTGGAACCCATTCTAGATTCTGAACATTGTAACCTTCTTCTCCGAAAAGAACTACTTGGTGTTCATGAACAGAACGTGAACCTAAGTACATTTCAGTACGGATGCGAGCATGTTGATAGTCGTTTAGTCGCTGAACGTCATGTTCAGAAAGCACGGATGAGGATTTCTTTTGTTTGGTCATTGTTACAGTCCTTTGTCTCTTTGTTTCTTTGCCATATTATTATATCACATTTTTGCTTCTTTGTCTCAAAAAAATATCGGAAACATCACAGGGATGCTTCCGATAATATTTATCTTTTCAATTTTAGCCCACGAGAAGCAGTTGAAGTTCAGCACTTGGGCTGTTTTCATCATCGCTCCAGTATTTGTGGATTTTCTCTGGTGTAGCTTTTGCAAGAACTTCACCACCACCTACGATATATACTTCATTCGAACCGATTAGACGAGTCCAGAATTTTATAGCACTATCTGTATGTAATTTATCACTTAGTATTGAAATCCCAGCTTTAGTCATATCCATGAAGATTTGATACATAACACCTTTCACTGTTGATTTAGATGCCGTCGCCGCAATTTCAAATACGTTCTTAACACCAAGTACTGCATCATCCGAAAGGTGACCACTTACAACTGCAATTTGTTTACCTTGTTTATCAAATGCGATAAAACCAGTGTAACTCTTGTTACGCATTACAGTGAAAGTATCGTGTTCAGAGAATGGAACTAGATTTGCTTTACCTGTCATTTCTGCTGTTTTGTCAACGAACTCATCAGCATTTTGGCCTTGGAATGAATCAAATCGCATTGGCATTTCGTCTAGTTTAACCTCACGTTCAGTACTTGTACCAGCATGTACATCTGCTGATTTTTGTCCGGGTTTAACAGGCTTACCCTGTAAATCAAACTCTTCTTCTTCACCTAGCTGATTTAATGAATTCATTCTATCATCTTTTTTCTTCTGTGCCATTCTAGCAACATCAGTACTTTTATTTGCTTGATCTATACCATCTGCAATTTCAGCATCTTGTACTAAATCCATCATACCACGCATTGAAGATTCTTCAACTGGTGCTTTAGATGATTCTTGTACATATTCCCATGTATTTGATAACGAGTCAACAGTAATATTCAATTCGTTGATATTTTTCATTACACGATTGATTTGACGGTCGGTAGCCATTTGATAGATGGCGAATAACAATGTCATTACATCTTCTACTTCGTCATATTTGATATAACCCTTACGTTCATAAGTTTCGTTATCTTCTAGTACACATTTACCATCATGTGCATCTTGGATATACCATGAACCACGAGCACCAGCAAATCTAAAGAATAAAGTACCTTCATCAAAATCATAAGATAGTTTCTTATTTGGGTCGTCAACACCAGAGAACTCTTTAGCAGCTTCAAACCATTTGGGGAAAGCAGTTGCCATATCTTCTAGGTCCATTTGGCTAGCTTTATGCTTAATATCTTCGAAGAAGTACTCAATTGTATTATATGAACGGAACGAAGTCATATTTTCCAATGCTTGGGGTAGTAGTTCTTGTGTTATTTCTTCTTCGAACCAATCACCTTCTTCACGTGAAGGACTTTTACCATCACGATACGCGTCAACTCGAATATTACCTCTGTACTTCATGAAACGAACTGATCCACCATCACGCAATGCATACACCATTGATGCCATTTTGTTATATGGGTTAGCAAAATCATCACGGGGTGCACCATGTTCGCGTTCTTCTTCTACGTGATATGGTTTAAGACCGTTCTTGGATTCCATAGCACGATAAATCTGAACCATCGGATCATCACTTTCGTAATCTGCATCAGGACCATTAGAAGTGGAATGATACAGACGGGATTCACCACCGTCAACTTCTTTTGGATCTAAATCCAACTCAGAATCAACTTCATTTTCCATTTCTTGGTAGTGCTTCATAAGACCTTTAAAGATTAGAGTCATGTGCTTTTTAGCATTAGCATCTTCTTTGTAATTCTTAAGAGCCTGATATACTTTACCTTGACCATGTTCTAAACGTTTGAATGCATGTTGGATAGCAGCTTTAATATCACTGTTGGCATTACCACTTAATTCTCCACGGTCTTTCTGGTTATCTAACCACAAAATACCAGCGTTAATCATGTCTTTTGTCTGAGGACCAAATTCAACCCCACTTGCGTGATAAGCATCACCCATATCCCCGTAGTCTTTCTTCATCTCAATATTCTTATCTTTACGAGAACTAACTTGAGAAGTGACAATTTCTTGGAATGCGTGTTGCATTTCGTGTTCGAGAGAACCCATGAAATAATCCATACGTTCCATTGTTGCATCGAGGCCATCAGTACCGGATGTTGAAGAAAATGTGAAGTACTGAGGACGTAGAGCAAGAACAATTTCACTAGTAGTGTTGTTAATCTTCTTAGCATGACCACCAGCACGGCTGTTATAATATTTTGCGTCGAATGTTACGAATACACGCATCTTTTCAATTAGAACTTTAACCATGTCATTCTGTAGTGATTTTGGTAGTTCCCGGAAAATAGCTGCATGGTCGATTGGCATACTAATACTTTGGTTCACATACTTACGCATACTATTATCGTTTAGTACTTGAGCACCGTATTTCTGTTGGAAACGTTTTAGAAACGGAAGAACCTTTTTCGCAGCCAATTGATCTACTTCATCATCTGTATTCTGTTGCATCTGTTGAAATGATTTATAAGCATATGTCAACACAATTGAAGATGCATATTTTTGCATTAGCTTAAGAGAACTTGGCGGTACTGGGAAATTACCAACCCCACTAGCTTCATCTAATAGTTCTTCATCAAGAACTTCTTCTTTCACATGTTCAGGTTTCTTAGAACCCTTTTTAAGAGTTCCTGCTTTCTTGTCTGCTTGGTTCCATTCTTTAGCAGCTTTAGTACTAACACCAGCTTTCTTAGCAAAGTCTGGGTTGTGTGCTGCCGCTGCAAAGAACCTAGCTTGTGCTTTACTTTTACTAGGCATTACATATTCCTTAATTTATTAATCTTTGAGATGTAGCTATCGAAGTCCAACAGAACAGTTTTAGCTTCTTCTGCATTATTTACGCTTGCACGAATAAACGCTTGTAGAAGGTTAATCAATTTCATTGGTGGTAGAATAAAGAATAATTCTTCGCTAGCATCTTTAAGAACAACTCTCTCTGGATTATCTTCATCTAAGTACAAACCAAGTGGTAAATCACCAATTGTGAATTCGGTCCCTGCTTCATTTTGTACTGGTACATTCATAAACTCAGCATCACCAATAAGTCTTTCTTTGATATTGATTAGATTTTGTTCAGTTAAATCTGTTCCTTTCGGAACATAACTATCCAATGTAGTTAAAACATCATCAGCGTCGTAGTATGTATTTTCAGTTATCATACCGATAAAGTTCATTAACGATTGTGAATCCAATGTTTCTTGTTCATCATAATCATTGTACTTAAATGTTACTTGATATTGACCATCACGCTTGGGTGCAACAATGACTTCCCATCCCTCTGTGTTTGATTTAATAGATATCCACTGAATATCAGTACCACGTTGTCTGCCATTTATTTGGAATTTGTCTGATTTCTTTCTAGCCATTTGAAGAATTGTCGCCATTACGTTAATATTAGCTTCTAGTACTTCAGGCTCTAAATCAGAGTAACGATAGTCAACTCCATTTTCTTTAAGCTGTTGGTATACTGGGGCAACTTTAGAATAAATTGCTTTGAGTGCTTTTTTATAACCCTCTGGATTATGTTGTCGTTGATACCCAAGAAAAGACCTAATAGTTTTATCTTCTTGGAAAGCATCAGCGATTGCATTATTAATAGCCCTATTGATTTTATCATCCAACTTTCCAGCCATCGTGTCACGCTCAAGGATATCCGCAACTGTATTAATTACATCCCCTAATTGTGGTGTGTATTCAACACCACTAGTGTAATATCCCTGTGCACCATCGTCGTAGTTATCACCACGGTCTAATTGCTTATTAACCTTAGTAACATGTTTACTATTCTGAATAGTTTTGATTGCAAAATCCTGCACTACATGCTGACACTCATGATAAACAGTACGCATTATCGCATTTGTAGTGTTCATTGAATCACGTGCATTTAATCGTCCGATATGAACCATTAAACGAACAATTTTACCATCATCTAGTACTGAACCAGCATTATCACTATAACCACCCATTATATGTAATTCAAAGTTGGCATTATTTTTAACATATTCAACCATTTCTGGGGTAATTCCCTTGAAGTTTAGTTCCTTAAAGAATTTGTCAAAATCTATTTGTAATTTGATGTTTTTATTATCAATACTTGCGTATGTATCTGCACTAATATTTTTAGCACCATATTTCTGTTGAAGTTTCGCTACAGTTTGAGTAATATCATTTTTTATCTTTTGTTTTTCTTCATCTGAAGTGTTGCTGCCAGCTAGCATATCAAGACGTTGTGAGAATTGACGTAGTTTAAAAGACAGTACTGAAGAAACATAAACATTTACTTTACTTAATAGTTCTTGTGGAACTTTAATAATTGCTTCATTAATTTGATCAAATTTCATCGCTATCATCTCCCTTGAGTTTGATCATACGTTTGGCAATACTTGATATCTTATCAGCAATAGCTCTATTAGCTATTCTGCCAGTACTGTTATTGACCCACTGTTTTCCTTTAAAAGTATATGTGTGTCCATCTGGTGCTCTAAACTGGTGTCCTACGGGAATCTCCACGCTTTTGAGCGTGTCTGGAGTTAGGGCATCGTTCCATTCACCTGTGTCAACATCGTAGCGTAGACGCTGTTTGACGGCGTTTGGATCGCTATCATATTTTTGGGTTGGGATTGCTTTTGTTTTGCGGTATGGATATTTGTCTCGAATGTAACGCCATAAGAATTTACCCTTAGAATCGACTTTTAGCATTTGGCGAACCATTGCTTCTGGAACGTTGTCGTATTCATAAGTACTACCATTCTTAAATGTAATATAGAGATCTTTACCATTATGTTCGATTGTTTTAAGATGCGAGGAATCTACATCTGTTGGTGCGATTGCTTCAAGCAAGCGTTTTAGTAATTCGTTATACATAAAAAAACTCCAAGGTTAGTATCAGGTATTTATCATACCGGGAACCTTGGAGTTGTTGTATTAGATATCGCTAGGGTAATCGCGACGGATTAGGTTTTCTAGCGTTTGCATTGCTGCTTCATAGCTATTTGGTTTATTTGAACTTGGAACCCAATCGTAACCCAAGTTTTGTTTTAGTTGAACGTTTCCATTATCAAACATTGCCCCGTATGTAATACACATTTCTTCAGAAAAAGTTCCTACACAGAATGAATGATCTGGACCATTTAGACCTTCAACAACCGCAATAGCCTGACGTTCATTGAAATGGAATAGATCCATACACATTTCTAGAACATATTCCGCTGATGTTGTTGGGTCATCAAGTAGTACTAAATCAAACTGTGGAACAGTTAGTACTACTTTGTTTGGATGTAAACGTTTGAACAAATCAAAAGCAAGCTGTAGCACTTGTTTGTTTACAGTCTTGGTGTCTAGGGATTCAGCAGCATCTTTCACATAGTCAGTAATATCATGCTTACCAGCGATGTAGTAATTACTATCACCGTAGGAAGCTGCAATAACGCTGTAAGAATCTAGTGAGAATACTTCTTGTACTTCAAGTTGTTTCATATCTATTCCTTATTTTGCTTTGATAACGCAGGTGGCCTTTTTACCTTGTACTTCAATTTTCTGTACAAAGTCGATTTCACCGAAACGGTCAACGAAAGATTTTAGGCAAGCAGTATTCTTATCTAGAAGTACTGGATTACCAACTACACGACCTTCAATCGCCATGACCACACGCACTTGATTACCTTCAGAAAGGAATTTAGATGCATTCTTAGCTTTTACACTTAGATCATTTTCTTGAGTCTTGAATGAGAATTGAACCTCTTTCACTTTAACTACATTTTGGCGTTGCTTACGCTGTGCTTCTTTCTCTGCTTGTTTCATTTCGAACTTGTATTTGTTCAAGTCCATGATTTTTACCACTGGTACATCACCAGCGTTGACTTGAACGAGGTCAAGTCCTTTAGCGTTAGCACGGTTTTGAGCTTCGCTGATTGCCACGACATTGCTACCTGCGTCAGTTACTAGACGGACGGATTTAGCTTTGATTTCGGTATTGGCAATAATTTCTTTCATGTATGTTTGACTCCAGTCATTGTTAAGTTGTGGTCATTGTAGAATGAAAAAGGGGTTGTGTCAACCCCCATTTTCTTATTGTTGTTCAAAATGCTTGCGAAATGCCTTGGCGATTTCTTGTACCTGAATTAGCTGATTTTTAGCTAGCTCTGCCTGTGAGCGGGTACGAGCATTTGGGGCTTGAGCAATCATCTGCTCAAGTTCAAAAATTACTTTGTTGAAAGCATCTTCGCTTTCATGCATACGATCATAAAACGGTTTGTGTTCCATGTCAAGTGACTCCATGTATAAAAAATTATAGTGTAATAAATGCTACAGTACTTGTAACACCAGAAAGTGCTGGTACATCAATGTAATCCATGTACACATCACGTAAATCTTCAGTTGTTGCTAGAAGTGGTGTGATTGTACGATTTACAATGCGTTGTACTACTGCCATCTCTTGTGTTAGCTCTGAAGCCAATGCAGCATCGATGATTTTTTTAATCTCACCTTCCGCAGCAGTAATTTGATCTTCTTCTGAAGTTGGAATTGGATCAGCAATACTAACAAATGGTTCATAGCTAATATAACCAACAGTAATGATTGCTTCTGTTGGAATAGTTGCAGCATCACCTTCAGTTGTGAACGCAACAGTGCAATAGATAGGTACAGTTAGTTCTGATAGCTTACGTTTGATTTGTTGCATACGAGTATATGCAATTGCTTTTTGCAATACTTGTGCATCGGTTGGACTTGACATGTCCTCTGAATCAAAATCTGAATACTCAAAAAAACGTTTGTCATCGAGATTTTGTCCGGGAACTGTGATTTTAAATGATTTGAATAAATTGTTCATGTTATTTTCTCCATAAAGAACACTTTTTCTTATTTATCTACTATTTTAGAACATTCCGTTTTTACGGAACATAACATACTCACGTGGACGTGTGATAGCAGTATAGATGATACGACATTTAGTGTCATTTAGGCGAATACGTTCAATGAAATCAGTATCAAACCAAATCTTATCAAAAGTACTACCTTGCGATTTGTGTACAGTTGTCGCGTATGGATAATTGATGACATTGATTTTATTCTTGATGATATAATAATCTTGCCATGTATACACACGCTTGAATTCTTCACTGTAATCTTTGCGTTCAATCTTTTTAACTAGTTCATCCAACTTAGTTTCCATTGCAATACGAGACTCAGGCCCGACTGCATATAGGAAGTTACCGTTAGGTAAACGTAGTTGCCAACAATCAATTCCCATAAATTGGTCTTTGCGAACTTCTGGACATTTGATGATTTCCTGATTCATATAAGGACAGTTTTCAGTTACTGTATCGAATACAATTGGTTCACCTTTAACTAATTCATTGGGATCATCAAACAAAGTACTACGCATGTAGATATTAGCTAGGTTAACTCGGAAGTTAGTATAGGCTAGGATTTTATTCTCCTGAACGAAATCAAAAATCTTACCACTCTCTTGACGATAGCTACGTACTTGGCCTTTAGAGTCACGTAGAATACCATCTTCGTCCCGCTCTAGACCAGTACTTTCACAAATCATTTGTTTGTATACTTCCAAGAATACATCTTCATCATCAATTGGGATGATTGTATCTAGGCCGTATGTTGTATCAAGTATTGATAGTGGATCACCTTTTGTACCAATGCACTCACGGATAGCCGTAGCAATACTGATAATTGGATTATCCAATGCTTGACGTAGAACTTCAGTTAGTTCGTACTTTATTTCAGCATTGAATGTCGGACTTAGTTTGGCTTCACCAATAGTCCCTTCTGCTTCAACTGGTGGAAGCTGACATGAATCACCAACGAAGATGATAGCACGTCTAACCCGGAACATCTGGTCTTTAATGTGCTGATACAGTTCTTCGGAAATCATAGAACATTCATCAACGATTAGTACATCAACCATTGAGGTGCTGTTCTTAGATTGTGGGTCATGTTTAAGTACTTGACGGCTTTTTTCATATACTAGTTTCAATCCTAAGAAGGAGTGAATAGTACTTACCTGTGCATCGTCATTACTTAGACCAACGTTCTTAACTAACATGTTACGAATAACTGAGTTAGCTTTGTGTGTTGGGGATGTTACTGCAATATTCCATCCTTTACATAGATTCTCAACAATTTCTGCTACTAGTGTTGTTTTACCAGTACCAGCATAACCGACTAAAACACATTCAGACCGACCTGCGGCGTTATGAACACGGTCAATAAAATCATCGAAAATTTCTTGTTGCTTGTCCGTAAGCGTGATATTACTCATTGCGACTCCTTCGCCTCTCTTGCTGCTGCTTGTGCCAAATCATCAGCTATTTCATTGTACTTGTCTTTGTTGTGACCCTTTACCCATTGGTATTGGCAATCATCACCGAGCACATCAATTTGCTCCCACAAGTCTCTATTCTTCTTGCAGCCTTTCCAATTTGTTTTCTTCCATCCATGCCGCCATTCACTCATACCGTCAACAACGTACTTGGAATCTGATAGTACTAATATCTTACTATCATAACCAAAAGTTTCTTTTACATATGCAATACCACAAAGGGATGCAGTTAGTTCCATTCGGTTATTAGTTGTATAGGCTTCCCCAAAAGAAAACCTATCTACTTCTACATCATCCTTCAAGATGACAATCCCGACACCACCCGGTCCCGGATTTCCTAAACAAGATCCATCAGTATATACTTTAAACATTAGAACCCCAAATTATTCCAGTACTCAACCATAGTTCCATCCTCTAGAACCTTAGCTGAACTTAGTTCTAATTTTACACCTTTAGACCTTGCTTTAGATTCTAAGTGGAAGAATGTATCGCACTCTGAATCGTCGTTGATAGTACTCAAAACAATAGTATCAACTAATTGCAATGCCATATCATAGATTCGAGCACCACCAATAATAACACAATCTGGATTGTTATGGATGATATGCCAAAGATCTTCTTCTTGCATGAAGAGTACCGAAGGGTCAGCATCAACTTGCTCACGTTCAGTATAATCTCTTGAAAGGAGGACGATGTTTAGTCGTCCGGGGAGAGGCTTACGTGGAAGTGATTTCCATGTATTAAAACCCATAACTACAATCTTACCAGTAGTTTCTTCTTTGAAGTGTTTGAAATCCGCAGCACTATGCCACGGAATCGTATTGTTAATACCTAGGCCACCTTTATTGTTGGTAGCGAGAATCATTTTCGACATGTTTCATCATTTCCTTGAGTTTCTGGTAAGTCACAATTCCAGTACAAGCAGCAATCATAATAAACGCAGCTAGTATTGGTGCATGTGCTAATTGTAAAGCGATTACAGCGTGTACTACATTTGCGAATAGAACATGAACACATTTAACATCAAAATTCATAGTGCGTAGTACTGGTAAAATGGTTTCTAGCTCTTTGGGGAGTGGTTTGTTTTGTGATAATCTGTTCATTCCGTGCTGTGCGTTTAAATAGTTTCCGCTTGCAACAAAGAACATACATGCGACCCCCAACCAATACATAATTTGTACTGTTAGTGTGAAGCCAGATGCGGCGATTGCACCGAAGAAACAGATGCCTATTAGGTGACCGATGATTGCCATTATGGTATTTCCTCTTTAGTATATGGTTTTATTATTATATCACATATCATCCTTGTTGTCCCAGTTTTTTGCTGTTTTACGGTAAATACTTACATAACAAACAAAACAAAAGGGGATAAAAGGGATTATGAATATCAATTTTGATTCGGGTATGATTACGAAAATCCTAGAAATCTTCGCTGGAATGAGAACGTTCAAGGCAATAGCATTCGTTCTTTGCATTGTGTTTGGGTTTGTAGTATACAAAACTTCGGACGCTTGGATCAAGTACTTCGATAATACTCTTAACCATCAAACACAAAGTGAATTGTTTACACCTGCTAAGTCAAACATATCAAGTCTTGCTATTTCAAGTATTGATGTTATTATAAAGAAGTCGTTACAACAAAATAGTGATGATGTTGGTATGATTAGTGTTTACAAGTTTGTGCCTGACAATAATACATTCTATCAAGGGAGAGTATTAGTTACATCTGTAACGAACCCTGACACTAAACTTGATATATCAAAGTATCATGTGGATTCTGTTCCTATTAGTGCGTTTCGTGCTCAGACTAATACCTTGTTAAATGGGAAAATATATGCAGAGGAAATCGAAAAGATTTACACTACTTATATGGCTCCCGATAACGAGAAACGTGAAGAGTACCTTTCACCTATCAATTTCCCAGCTATCGTGAATGACGGAGCTAAGTATATGGTTTCAGTACCAGTACGCTACGCCAAGATCGAAGGTTATGTTTCTGTGTATTTCAAAACTGTTCCAAAAGATCAGGAAGAAATGGACAAATACATCGAAATAGCTAAAAAATTGGCTGGTGAAGTAGGATACTTCATCACATTCTAAGGAGATAACATGCTTAATTGTACAAAATCACCATTAAGAAAATTCTTAGCAATTATTGCTTCGGTTCTTTTTGGATTAGTAATTGTATTGAATATCAATTCTGTTAAGTCTACTGTTTCTGATTCCGTGATACCAATTGTACAAAAGCAAGTTGACCGAGAATCATACGAAATTGGAAAGATTAATACACTCTTCTCTACTATCGTTCAAGAAGATAGTACTATAAATTCCGTAGTACTGTTTAAATTCTTGCGTGATGAAGAAACTAAATTTTTCAAAGGTCATACGGGAATAACACTTGTTGATAGAAACGGCGTTGCCGATTTAAATTCACATGTATTTTCTCTAATTGATGACAATAACTTTATGCAAGAAATACTGCTCAACAAAGTCCATTACGAAAATATCAATTCTAAAATAAACCAGTGCATTAATTTTTACAAAGTCGGAACCCAATATTTTTGTGATGAATTTAAAAATGTAGGTCAACGCTTTAAAACAATTATCACTGTTCCTGTTATTGGCACTGATGGATACTCTGTACTTGGGTACGTTATGATAGTATTGAACGGCAAGCATGACAATACTGAAGTTCAGAAAATTGTCAACAGTGTTCGTTCTAAATTAGTAGAGGTTCAAAGTTCTTTAACTTACATTAATTAACAAAGGAGGCACATGCCTCCTTTTTTTTATTTCACAAATTTCTTTAGGTCTGGTTCGAAGAAACCTAAGCACTTCAAGATTTTGTGGTCATCTGAACGTTTAACCATCCAATGTTCTACACCTTCAACAGTCACACCAGCGACATATACGTTTTGGTACTTCTCATCACCTTGTGCTTGGCGAGTTGCAATAGCTGCTTCCGCTTCTTCTTTAGTACTTGCAAACTTGCTCATATTAGATTTGTGTACTTCATCAAATGCACCAATTAGGTCAACTTGAATTTCATTCGAGTACATGTAAACTTCTTTTACTATGTTTGATAGTGTTGTGCGAATCTTAGTATAATCACCAGCTTTATATCCAGCTTTAAACTCTAGTGCGTCATATTTTAAATCTTCAATTGTTCGGACCGTTATATGAGCAGGTGCTAATTTTCCGTTTGCCTTAGAATGTGCTGTGATTTCATCAGCATTCTCATTAATTGGCTCCATAATGGAAACACCAAAGGTTAATGCCGCACCGTATACAACATATAGGATATCACACATACCGTCTAGCATCCCAACAAGATCATCTCGCTCTGCACAATATGCAAACTCATTCTTACCAGTTATTTCTTCAGTGATTAGGCTGTAACGTAGATTGGCAACACCAAGACCAACACCAACTTGTTTAGTATGTGTATCCTGACCTGCAACTTTCATGAAGTTTGCAACTTGTGCCATTTGTTTTTTTACTGTAGACATTTATAAATCCCTTTACTTTTATTACTTACGATTCTTACGACGAGATGCTTTTGCCGTTTTATTAGCTTTACGGTTACGTTGTTTGATTTTCACGTTTTCTGCTTTCTTAGCATCTTTACGTGCATAGTAACCAGATAGTTGAGCAATAATTTTCTTGGAAAGCTCTAGGTCTTCCGGGGTTAGTTCATAACCAACTTCTTCAGTTGCGTTATCAATGCTTTCTTCTACCATTTCGTTTAGTGCGTTCTTATCCATTTTAAATCTCCTGTTATTATTAACACGTCTATTATATCACATTATTCTTCGTTTGTCCCAAGATCCGCTCGGAAAAATAGAATTTTATCCTGTGGGATTCTAGTCCCGTCTTCCAACATAATGCCGTTCGTGAAAGTACCGATAACTTTCCCAACAAGCTGAATGTTACCCTCTAGTACTATTGTGTACACTATGTCACCATAAAACTCAAATACATCATCCATAATTAATCTCCATGAAAAAGGGACGCTTTGTGCGTCCCGTATAACTTATAGTTCGAAGTCGTTAAATTCGTCTTCTTTAATGTCGTTGGTAATACCACCAATAATATAAGAACTGATTTCAGTTTCTTGTGGTGCTACTTGAACATCAGAACCGCTAATCCAATCTTGGGTCCACGGTAGTGGGTTGTTCTTAGACACACTGAATGGACATTTTACATTCACTGCACCCATACGCTTAGAACCAATCCAACGAATGTAATCTTTAAGGATTTGTGCGTTCAAACCAATAATGGAACCATCTTTGAATAGATAGTCAGCCCACTCTTCTTCTTGGCGAATAGCATCCATAAACATTTGTTGTACTTCGTCGTGGCATTCTTCTGCAATTTTAACAAAGTCTGCATCTTCTTTCTTGAGTAAACGTAGCATCATTTGGGTAGCTGCTAAGTGTAAGTTCTCATCACGGCAAATTAGACGAATGATCTTAGCGTTACCTTCCATTAGTTTGTTCTCTGCGAAAGCCCAAGAACATGCAAATGAAACATAGAAGCGAATACCTTCAAGAATGTTAATACTGTTCAAGCATAACCATAGCTTCTTTTTCAATTCGTAGTTACTAACAACAACAGTTTCACCATTAATTGTGTGAGTACCTTCACCTAGTAATTTATGTAGAGTACCTAATTGATCTAGATCATCGTAGTACTTAGAAATATCTTCAGCACATGATGTGATCTCAGGGATATCTAGCATAGTGTCAAATACTTCTGACGGGTTAGCATAGATGTTACGAATAATGTGGGTATAAGAACGACTGTGAATTGCACCTTCAAAGAAAGCCCAAGTCTCGATGAAGTTCTCTAATTCTGGTAGGGATGCATAAGGAAGTAGCATTAGGTTTGGGCCACGTCCTTGTACTGAATCCAATAGAATCTGACGTTTTAGGTTTGATGTGAAAATATGCTGCTCAATTACATTAAGAGAAGCGAAGTCAATTTTATCTTTAGACACATCAATTTCATCTGGTGTCCAGAAGAAACTTTTTTGTTGTTCAGTTAGTTTTTCTAGTGCTGGGTATTTCACCGACTCGAAACGCTGGATATCAACAGACTCATCAAAGAACATATTCTTTTCTAAGTGAGATTTATTGTTAATTTTAAATACTGACATTTCAATTTCCTTTTGATTATTTTATTCCGTTAAACAAAAGTCCCACATCATGTGGGACTCTTTAAATTAGATCTTGCAGCTTTCACAATCTTCTTCTTCAGGTAGATCTGGTAGAATAAATCCACCTTCTGTACTTTCGTGTTCTTGTTTGGCTAATTCTTTTTCGAGTGCTTCAATATCAATTTCACCACTACCATCATTTGTGTTCATATAATAAAGATTCTTTAGACCATACTTATAGCAGGTTAAAAGTTCTTTAAGTAGAAGACTCATTGGTAGTTTATTATCTGGGTGATGTTCAGGGTTGTAACTGGTATTAGCACTAATACTTTGATCAATATATTTCTGTAGTACACCACAGATTTTAATATAACCAGAGTTGTCGGTTTGTTCCCATAGTAGTGTGTATTTGTTCTTCAATTTCCCAATCTCAGGAACAACTTGTTTTAGGATACCATCTTTAGATGCTTTCACAGAAACAAGACTACGAGGTGGTTCAATGCCGTTAGTACTATTACTAATCTGTGCACTGGTTTCTGCTGGCATTAGTGCCATTGTTGTTGCGTTACGAATGCCGTATTTCGCAATATCTGCACGTAGAGTTTCCCAATCCATTTTTAGTTCAGTACCTACTAGTTCGTCAACTGACTTTTTGTATGTATCGATTGGAAGTACACCATCGGCGTATTTTAGTTTGTCAAACCATTCACATTTGCCTTTCTCTTTAGCCAACTGCACAGAAGACTTGATTAGGTAGTAAGACCATGCTTCAGCCCATGTATTGATGGTTGCTAAAGCTCCATCATCGTAACGTAGGCCGCGTTTAGCGAGGAAATACGCAAGGTTGATGATTCCCACGCCTAATGGTCGATAAGCTCGTGTGGCTCGTTCTGCGTGGATTACGGGGTAGTCTTGATAATCTAGTAAGGAGTCTAATGCACGAATAGCTAGATCACAAGCATTTTCCATATCTTCTGGTTTGTCAAAGTTACCCCAGTTGATTGCACTTAGAGTACAAAGGCTGATTAGTCCATCTTCGCCACTGTTTACATCATCAAAAGGAACAGATGGTAGTGCGATTTCTTGGCATAGATTACTTTGCTCAATTGGTGCTAAATCTGGTTTGAATGTTGAATGTTCATTAGTTAAATCGATATTCTGAATATAGATACGACCCGTTTCTGCACGTTGTTGCATTAGGCTAGTAAACACATCAATAGCTGGTACTGATTTCTTACGAATACTACTATCAGCTTCATATTTTTCATAAAGACGTTTGAATTCTTTTTGATCAGCACAGAATGCATCATATAGACCCGGTACATCTGACGGCGAGAAGAAAGTAATGTTTCCACGTTTAGTTAGACGTTCATAAAGAAGTTTGTTTACTTGGAAGCAATAGTCACTTTGACGAACACGGTTAAATTCAGTTCCTTTGTTATTCTTTAGTACTACAAGGTTTTCAAATTCTAGATGCCATAGTGGGAAGTGAATAGTTGCTGCACCACCACGAACGCCACCTTGTGAACATGATTTAACGGTTTTAGTACTTGCTGAAAGGAATGGAATCAAACCTGTATGTACTGCGTCACCACCACGGATTTCAGAATCTAATGCACGAACACGCCCGTAGTTAATACCAAGACCTGCTTTCCGGGAAATATAACGTAGGATAGCGTGGTTTGCTGCACCGATACTGTCAAGACTGTCACCAACGTTTAGTACCACACAGGAGCTAAACTGGCGTGTATTAGTACGTAATCCAGCCATGATTGGGGTTGGAAGACTAATATCAAAATTACTGATTGAATCGTAGAAGCGTTTAACATAGCTCATACGTTCTTCTTTATTATACTCCATGAATACAATTGCTGCAATCATCATGTAAGCCATTTGTGGAGTTTCGAAGATTTTTTTACTTACGCGGTTCTTGACAAGGTATTTTCCTTCCCATTGTTTCATTGCAACAAAGGTAAACTTGTCATCACGTTTGTGTTTGATATATTTTCCCATTTCTTCAATTTCAAGTAATGAATACTTTTCAAGAATTTCTGGATCATATAGTTCACGGTCAACCATGTCTTGGACATGTGTGGAGAATTTAGTAGGTTCATAATTACCATATACGGTTTTACGTAGTGAGTAATTTATAAGACGACCAGCAACGTATTGGTAGTTAGGGGCATCAACTGAAATTAGTTCAGAAGCTGCTTTGATTAGAATATCATGAATCGCATTAGTTTCAATTCCTTCAAAGAATTGTAGTTTTGCTCGAACTTCGATTTCAGAAACGGAAACACCGCTTAAACCTTCACATGCGAAAAATAGAATTTGGTGAATTTTTTCTAGATTAAGTGCTTCCTTTGCACCACTACGTTTAGTAACGTTGAACATTTGACTTCCTTGTGTTAATTATTTTAGTTTCGTATTTAGGGGGAATAAAAAGGCGGGATTCGCCTTTTATTGCTCGTCCCACCCTCTCATAACAAATTCAAGTGTGATATTGCTAGAACTTCTATTACTAATTGAAATAGTAAGACGTTTTGTAGCAGTGTCGTATGATGGTTGTTGAAAATCTAATGCAACAATTCCATCAGCTTTATTAGTATTATTCTGTTGTGAAATTAAAACACGTGTTGTGTTAAATGCCACAATCTGTACACTTCCAGTTTCTAATAGTTGGTTACTATCATATGCAATATATTCGATAAACGCTCGTGACGTTGTACGAACAGTAGTGGTAGTTACTGTGTTTGCTGGTAGTGGTAGAATATTGGGTTTGTTAACGATACCGTTAATAATTTCCCACGGTGTGAACTCAGTAATGATTTCTACGTTTTCTTTGCCGCTATTCGGTGCGTTAGTCCAATTACGACCCGCAACAATAGAAGCGGGTTCTGATGAACTAGGTAAACCAATGAATACACGACCTACGTCAGTACTGAAACCTATTTGGCCTTTCGCAAGTGCATCTGGTAAATCACGTTGTTTACCAGAGCGAACTTGTTGTAAGGCAATTTGTTTTTGTGCCATAACTAAATCTCCTAGATTATTATAGGATTATTTAGCGTTTTTTGCTTCAGCTTTAACCACTGAAATACGTTTCTCGATTAGCTCAGAGATTAGAGTACTATCAACTGCATCAAGAATTGGTTTAGGAACTTCAGCTTGTAGGAGTTTGATGTATGGTTGGAATGACTTGTAAGATTTAGTATCTAGAACTTGTACAATTGTTTCAACATCAGCTTTATCTGATTCTACTCGAACGATTACAACTTCATCTTCTTGTACTTCTTCAACGATGACTTCCTGTTGAATTTCTTCTTGTACAATAATATGTTCTTCAGTATTCGTTTCATAAACTTCAGCAACTGCTTCCACATTTACTTCAACTGAACTTGTAACATCTTCTGTCATTAGATCTGCTAGTACTTCAGCGATCTCAGCAGCGGATTTACCACCACGTGCTTTTACTGTTTTAACGCCATCAATTAGACGTTGTGAAATTGGTAGTGCATCTAGTTCTTCTTCGCTTAGTAGGATTAGTTCATCCATCACATAGCCTTTACTTTCTAGTGCTTTAATTGTAAAAATATCTTCTTTCATTGCTCTATTCATTCTTGTATGTCGCCTCTCATAATATAGTATTGTTCAACACGTGCAATCCAGCCAGCTTTTGCATCTTCAAAATCCTGACCTTCAATAACGAATTCTTGGTATTTTAAATTATTTGGATCATCTCTGACACAAATAAAAATAACACCTCGATTGATATTAGTACCGAACATTTGATTATGTGCTAATGCATATGCTGCACATTGCAATCGGTAATTCTCAATCTTATCCCATTTCTTTGGTTTACGAGAGTTCTTATAGTCCATTATTGTTGGAATGCCATCATGTACTCCAACTAAGTCGGTAGTACCAGCCCAAAGTCCTTCGTAGAATAAAGGAACTTCTTGACCCCATACTTCATTGATTTTAGGCCATGCGTTCGCTTGAACACAATCTGCCATTTTACGGGCTAGTACTCGTATAGGCATTCCACCCATATGATCTTCATCCCCAATCAATCTTCGTTCTAGATTCTCGTGCATGAATGTACCAATGGTACAGGCTTCTTGTACGATTTCATCTGCTTTCGCATCTCCGACGAATGCTCGCCACTGTTTTAATCCTTCATCATCTGAGGTTGCACTCAAGATGGTTGTAACTGACGGTAGGTTCCCGGTTGGAGTAGAATAAAGGCGACCTTCTGGGCCGCCCTCAATACGATCATAACCGAGATAAGTGTACCGATTCGTCATAGGTGGTATGTACATCCGTTGTACTCCTATTATAGCACATTATTTCTGTTTTGTCTCAAGTTTTATTGTTTCATGTTGCTGCTTGCAGCTTTTGTAGCCATATCTGATACGACTTCTTCTGAACTCTCACCCTCTTCGCTGGTGCTATCATCAGCACCATTGAATGTTACCATATCAGAATTAGCATCTGACACGAATGGTAGTTCATTCAAAATGTCCATCATCACATTGTACGGTACATCAATATTAGTACGTTTCTTAATTTCACTAATTAAGGATTGAACACTAACATTTTCACGACCAGTCGCAACAAGAGATAGAGCAATACTCATAATCATGTTGCGAATGTCTTTCGATGGAGCATCTTCAGTTAATTCACTGAATCTCATACTCTAACCTTATTTGATGATTTTAATTACACGTTTTACTTTGGATTCGTTTTCAGTTAGCCATTGCTTCATTTCAGTCTTGGACTCAAAGAATTTAGTACCTACAGTACCTTTGTGGCTTTCCATTTTAACACCGATACGTGGTTTAACGCTTTCACGCATTTCACGTTCAGCGGGAACTGGCTCTACCATATCATCGTTAAAATCAGCATCTGCTTCAAAATCAAAATCTGGAGAATCAATATCCATTGATACATCTTCAGTACCACCTAGACCAGCATCAGTACCACCGATATCAGAGATTTCGGGAGCACTGGTAATATCACCAGTTAGTTTTAGAGTTTCAGTACTGATTTTGTCCTTAACATCCATTAGAGTTTTAACAGTATGATCAAGTAGACCACTAATGTTATTACGGAATGCATCAGCATGTTCAACACCATGTTCTGCTTTAATACGATCAAGTAGTGGACCTAATACGTCAACACCCATGTTATTAATTACTTCAGCTTGACGCTGTAGTTTATCTACGATTTCGCCCTTAACAGCAAGTACGATTTCTGCTTTTTCGATATTGGATTCTGTCAACTGAATGAAAGTCATTGCATCAGCTTTAGTCTCAGATTCCATCATTTTTTTGAATTGTTTAGACATTTCTCATTTCCTTATAAGAGTAATTCCATTTATTTACTAATGTAACCTTCTTTCTTCAAAAAGGTTAGTACTCGTTCTTTCAACTTGTACGCTTCCGCTTTCTTTTCAGCAATGATTATATCTAAATCTTTTGCATCATCATAGCGTGATTCTTTTAGAACCTTATTGCGGTCTTTCGCTGCTTTAATACCTTCATTAACTACTGAAGTATATTGCAAACCAGAACTTATAATACCAAGAATTTTAGTATCAGTTATCATCTTACCCTCATTAAGTAATTTAGTGAGAGCAAAAGCTGCTTCATACATCATGATACCATCCATAATTTTTTGACCACTATGGTTTGATTTAATAGAATATATTTTAGTACTCTTAGTACCTTCTACAATACTTTCAACCAATGACCAATTAGAACTTGGAGTTCCAGTTGGAACATAAGAAGATTGTGTATTCATATTATGCACATGTGTTACTTTAGGTGCAGAGTAACCATAATCAATTCCATTTTCACCGGGAATTTGACCATAGATACTATCTAATTGTTCTTGTGCTTCCCAATCATCATATTGATATCCTTCATTTACTGGAATGGATTTGATGTTATCAGGCACAGCATTTTCTGGAGTTGTTAGATTCCCATAGGATAATCCAATATCATTAAGACTATGTAATAAATTCTTGGTAGCATCAAACTGTTGTTGTGATGGTCCAGCTACATTAGTCCCTTCTTCAATATCGTTTAAAGAACCTAATATATCAGCAAAAGCGTTTACTTCATTACGTTCAATCATTTCTTCTCCTTAACTGGTGTATAATATTCTTCTTCATCGAATTCTACTTTATTTAGAACACCACGAGAGACTAATTTTTCAGCCAATTCTTGATAGTAATCGGGGACGAGTTCAACTTTAACCCGCCCCATAGATTTGATTTTACGAAGTACTCTATACTCTTCGTTGGATATAATTACAGAAAAGCCATGTTCGTTTTTGGCTAGTCTCATTATCTTCCTCTCATGCGTGTGCAGAAATCAATAATTTGGTCAATCATATCATCACCTGCTTGTGTTGCGTCATTACCGAGAGGGCTTTGTTCACCACTTACATCTTCGACATTAGAACTAACTGCATTATCAATTGCTTGACGAATTTCACCCATTCCAGCAGCAGTATTTGAAAAAGTACTTGGACCGCCACCAATATTATCATGACCTGATGGTGGACCCATTACTTCGTCATTAGCTTCTTGTGGTGAAAGTTCTTCTTTAATATTAGTCTGACCCTGTTGTTGAACAGTTTCAACATCATCTAAACTATAAACACCCAATTGATTTGGTTGATCTTGGTCTTTAGTAACGACTAAAGTTTGTTGAGATGTTGGTCCCGGATCAATACCCACAACTGGCTCAATTTGCTGAGTACCCTGTTGATTACCCGGTACTGAAACTTTAAACGCAGAGTTGTTGGCATTACGCTGAATATCAGCTTGCTTAACTTTAGCCTGTGTTTGTGGGTTTACTTGTTGCTGTTGTGTGGTGGTATTACGACCAACAATTTGATTGGCACGTAAGTTGGACATTAAATCTTCATATACAATAGTTTTTAGCTCTTGTAATGTCAAGTGTTCAGTACCGTGAATCATACCTTCGATTGTATTGTAATGTTCAATGAGTTCATCTGTTCCCATATCGTTTACAATATTGATACTTTCATCTTCAGTGATTAAGTTTGCACCAAAGTGACCATAACTCTCATGAGTTCTGGATTTATATTTTTGTAAAATTGATAGAATGCTTCTATTGTCAGAATTATCCATAGCTTGATTAAGTGATACGTAATCACCTGCATCCATACTATCTAAAACTGGAGTTACATCCATCTGCAAACCATTCGCATCAGCGAACTTTTGCAATTCCGTTGCGGTTTGTTGAATATCCATTTGTATTTCCTATTAGAACATTGTTTATTTAGAAACAGTAAATGTCTGTTTACTAATACTAAGATTTCGAGTTGACGAAACCATATTGAATCGTGTGATTCTGGTTTTGTTAACAGTAGTTGGAAGTACTAATGGTATTCCATTTACGTTGATATGAACATCAACTGGTAATGCGAACTTGAAAGTACTTACAATGCATTTACCCCACGAAGCAGGTAAACCATAAAATTCAGAATTATTCCCTTTGGACAAATCAACTTCATCTTTAACTACGCTTACCATCATTGGATAATCGTATTCCATTACTGAATCAACAATCCTTGATAGGTTCATTGCACCAGTGAATTTTCCGTCGATTATTGCGGGAGTACTACCATCACCAATATCCACAATCGTATTAATCGTGTAAAAAGTGTATGGTTTCATTCTTTATCCTTCTTGTCCTTCATTTTAACTTCTGTGTAACCACCAAAGATGTTTGTCGCTGGTAATCGTTTTAGAAGTGGAAAGTGTAATCCAGAACTAACAGATGCAATATTACCTGCACTTGTTGCTCCAGAAGAAGCATTCTCTTTGAGTTTCTTACTCATCTAATCGACCTCCCTTAGATTGTCGTTTTTCATCAAGAGCAATGTTATCTAAACCACGTTGGAACTTTTTATAGTCCCGATTTTTGATACTTAGAAACAAACGCTTCTTTAAATCTTCTGCATCGTCTTGATTGAATTCCGTATCAATATACTCAAGCAGGTAAATCACGGAATTAATAGCGTTATCCGCTTTAGAACTAAATTCCTGTAATTTACCTTTTTCCGGCGTATAGTTAAAGATACTATCAAGAAGTGTTTTCTTTTCACTAGACATGTATTATTTCCTATTCAATAAACTCCTGATGGCAAGCTGATTCACATTGTTCTTGCTTGGATCATTTGTTGTATTTATTCCAGTAGAAATAGAAGTATCTTGAATACCGGGAGATTGGGCCGCAGGTATAGAAACAGGGTCAGGAACGCTCTGTGACTGTGCCTGAGTAGCTTGGAAGTGAGAGTGTAGCATCTGCATTGGTGTTTGCTGCTGGGCCACTGCTGGGCCGCTGACTGCGTTTCCACCACCAATTGGGAATGAACCCATATGCTTGAAGCCGAAGCCGTCTAGTTCCATTTGCTGTACCGTGATTGCATGGTCGAGTACTCGTAGGCTATCGATATTATAAGACATACGTAGACGAGAACCAACTGCACCACTGTTACGAGTTTTCTGGAAGTCAAACCACATTTCACCAGTTTCGCGTTTTGCCTCAATGTAAATTACGTTATCCGCAGTATAGATCTTAGAAATACCACCAGCGATTTGACTCTGTGATTTTTTCTCTTCACTAATACCACTACGGTTAAACTGACAAGCAGTTACAACAGTAATATCCATTTTCATTGCGAGTGCACGTAATTCTTCCGAAACGAATTTATCTTTAACAAATGCGTTTGATGCATCGTTCGGCCCACAACGATCAGAAGTTAATAGATCAAGATAATCCACACAAACATAATCTAGCTTTAGGCCAGTTTTAATTTGTAGTTCACGAAGATAACTTTCAATATCATTCACGGTCGTAACTGATTCAGGCATACGTTTAATACGTAAAGAACCACTAGTCTTCTCTTCCAATTTAATCTGAATACTTGAGTTTTCAGGGGAAGATTTTAACTCTTGGCCTTTCTTGTTTACCATCATTGAATAGATACGTACTGCTACTAGTTCCTCTGCTAGTTCTAGGGAAATATATGCCCCAACCTTCCCTTGCTTAGAGAAGTTTACTGCCAAGTTCTGTAGTACTACAGACTTACCACCACCAGATGCTGCCGCAAAGATTTCAAGTTCTTGACGACCGAAACCACCTTGTAGTTTAAAGTCTAATGTTTCCCAACCAGTTTTGAATGAACCTTGATTGCTATTCAAAGAGCGAATAGTTTCTTCTGGGTTTTCATATACATCTAGACCCAATTCATTCTGTACGGTTACTAACATAGCTTCTCGAATCAGTTCTTCGATACCACCATATTTCTTTTGGTTTACTAATTCCATTCCTTTTTGTACTGCGAGTGCTAGTGCTTTATGACGACAGAATTCACCAATATCATCAAGTACTGATTGTTCATCAATTGCTTGAATCTTTTCGTTTCTGTAAAGAAAGCCACCTTTCATCTCAATATCACTAAGGGATGGACTTGTACTATATTTTTGTGCATGTTCGTGCACAAAGGTAATGCTATTATGGAATTCTTTATCAAAATATTCAGGTTTTAAGATGTTCTTGCATCGTACAAATACATCTGGATTACTGAAGACCTTTGATAGTAGATATAGTTGATAGTTAATTCCATATTGTTTAACGTCCGTGTTTACTAAGCTCATTCTAATTCCTCAAATCCATTTGCCTTTTTGTACTTCAATAAGGAACGGGTCATCTATAATACTTTCGTGAATTAACTTCACACAGAATAACCGTCCGTATTTTGCACATGCTTCGTCTAAATCTTTTACGTGGCGAATCCCTCGCCCGTCTGTTGTACGTACAGTACCGTAATCTGGACACGCAATACTAAAGCCATGCTCCAATGCTTGCTCGATTGCTTTAATACCATCCTTATCACGATCTGGTACAATTACTATCTTCTTACCTTTTTCTTGTGCAGCCTTTAATAATTCAATTTGGGCTTGCTGTAATTGATAGTTGTTTGCAGATACACCACACATCAACGCTGCGTCGATTGGTCCTTCTGCTACCAATATAACTTTAATTCTATCATCATTGAGTAAATCAAAGTTATAAAGAAGGCTAGTGCTTACTTGATTAACATAGCGATAATTGCTATCTACCTCTTTGTGCCTAGCCGTATAACCTATAATTTCACCATGCATATAATACGGTATAATGAACCTATCATACATACGATGTTCTTTTGCAGGACTCCAATATAAATCCAAATCAATTAAATATGGATTACGTTCATGTACTGCGTTTAACACACTTAGGAATTGTTCAGGTATGTTATCTTCTTGTACCCATTGTGCAAAACTCTTTGCTCCTTGGGGTAATTCTCTTTTGGTGATTCGTTGGAACAATTTATTAGTTGCTGATTCCTCAACTTCATAATCACCACTCTTAACCATTTCATCAATGAACAGTTTAAGATATGCAATGTCTTTATCTGATGCCCCATATGAAACGAGCAACGTTTCAAAGTCGTTGCTCATATATCTACCGGGTGACCAGTTTACTTTAATACCACAGTTGAAACAGTTATATCCGATCCCACCATCGTTATTAAATACGTGATTTCCACGTTGTCGTGTGTCCGGTCTTGGTTGTCCACGGAAAACACAGGCAGGGCAGTTATGATGCTTCCATGCACCCATTGCTGGGACAGGATCTTGCATCAAGTTCGCCGTAATAATTTGAACCTGATTCATAATTTTATCCTCGCTTGTACGTTGATTATATCACATTTTGTCAGGTTCATCCCAAGTTTATCGTCTGATTAAAATCTTTGGTACAGTCAACAATGGCTTGTACTCTTTAACAATCTCCGCTGGTGGATAATGCACAATTTTTGGTGGAATGCAACATACAACACGAAGCCACATGTAATTCCCTTTAAAATTGAATGCTTGAATACCATCGATACTCCGTGGTATACCATGTTCATCCCATCCACTTTCAATGTATTCTTGACCATCAAGTTTGATGATAAACCATTTATATTCCTCGCTATCAATAGGGGAATTATTTGCCAAACATCCTTGGAGTTGGATTCTACCAACGAAATTCTTGAAATAAAATGCAATAGTACTCAACCCATCAACTAAACCGTACTGAGCACCAGCAGGAATAGATGAAGAACGCATTACGTCGAAATCACCCTTAACACCATTGGCGATAGGTTGACGCTCTTTGTGTGCTACTGGAAGCCAAGATGAATTTTTAGTATCACTAATCTCTTGCGATGCTACAAATATCGGAGCAGCTTGATCACTGATAATTAAATCAGAACTTGCTTCAAAGTTCAATCCTGTATATAAAAATTCATTTGATTCTACCAAATCACCATTGAGTTGTACTTTGTGGATACTCCATCTGTACTTTGATCCGGGACTCAAATCTTGAATTACACCAGCAGGTACTACACAACCGTAATACACTTTTTGCTTGTTACTTAATGTAGGTCTAGCTTGACCTGATTCTGATACCCATGATGGAAGAATCTTTTCTAATACTACTTCAAAGATCTTCGTGTTATTCCGGGCATCAAATATTGTGAAAATTAAAAACTCATCTTCTTTTAGTAAGGTATACTTACCGTCAGCATTGTGTACTGAAAAAGAGACTGAGTTATTTGCACCTCTGTAAATCGTTACCTTTTCTTGATTGAAAGGCATGTTAAAGTTGCCAAGAGCAACCTGATTGTTTGTAGGGTACGTATAAACGCCATAATGTGCCATAAGTTTACCTCTATAAATACTATGTACTTTTAAACTATATAATATTTATGGGAGTCTCATTGATGACTAAAACTTACCCGCCGTATGTAACAGTACTGGAACATGACGGTAAAATGTATTATGGGATTATAAAGATTAGAAGTAAACAATATACAACTTTATACTGTTTCCACTTAATGGAAGAATCCCAACAGAAAGAGTTATTAACATTATCGGATTCTTGGTGGTGGGGGTTCAATCGTGCAATTCCAATTTGTCTAGCAATGCAAGAGGAAATGGAAGTCTTCGAAGAACACACATTACGATTTAATACTGATAGTGTTACATTTCTGTCCGGTCCCTCAATATCATTGAGCGACCTTCCAACAAAACGAATCAAACGCCGAAATATTACCCTCAAGAAGAAGAAGTAAGATGCTCAACTAATGCATTAAGCTGTACTACTATCATGTGACTATACGCATATGCGTGAGGTTTTTTGAAGTAACGTAGCTTATTACCTTCTCCGTCAAGCCCAATTGTACTATAATCCCATACCGTAGCCAATACCTCATTCCAACTATTCATACTCTGGCAATGCCTTTTACCCGGACGAATCATAGCAATAAAGATTGCGAGTTCATCAATACTACTTGGTTTCCACACCTGCAATAATGCAATGTGTTTTTTAATCTGAGATAGTTGCTCAACGATTTCCGGTACTAATAATAAAGACCAATCAGGTTCTCTTGCCATTAATTCTTTTAAGTGTTCACGATCTCGAACATGCACATATGCCGATTGCGATAGTATATCAACTTTTTGATATCCTAACCTTTCGGCTTCTTTATATGCAATGCTTGCATATCCACTAACCGGGTCTACTGGAATGTTATCAAAGTGTATCCCACTTTTATGTACTTGCATTCCGTTCTCAGTAATCCGTTCAACACTTCGAACACATGGAAGTTGGTCAATAACTTCTTTTGAACTTCGAACGTCTATATCAATATCCGTTCTGGCTTTTCTATAAGTAGTTTCCATTTAACTTTCTCTTTAATTCGTCAACCTCACGTTCTAGGCTGCTAATTGCTTGTGACATGGAACTGATGACACGAGTTTGAGTATTAACTGTTTTCTGAAGATGTTTAATATCTTTAAACTGCTTCTCCTGCATGTTAATTACTCCTTGTATATGTCCTGCGTCCATGACTCTAAGGGTTTGGTTTCCGAGTGTAATCTCGGTGACATGTGCTTCTCGAAGAAGTTTAATCTCCTGTTGCACTGAATCTTTTTCTTCAGTCTTGCTTTCATTTACTGCTGTTTTTGGTGTGTTATAAACTGTTGAAGAACCTTTTGGTGGGTTCTGACTGTACATATTACTCATAGTCCTGCCTCTGTTAGAATTGCACGAATATCATTACAATCCTGTGTGTACTTTAATTGCTTACGTTGGTAGAAGGTAGGATCAATGAAACGAACTATGTAATCTAGTTCTGATGGTGAAAGCCTTGATAGTAAAGCATTACCTGATTCTGGACGGCTGATGAAAATCAACCAAGGAGATATTTTTCCACACTCTAGCCATTGAATTGCACGTACCGGGCTGACTTCGTGAAAGAAGTTGGTCCAATCGCTTTCTGTTATTTCAGCCCACTCTACGAGTGCTGGAATAGAACGTTCAATTGCTCTGCGGGGATGTTCATCACGAAGACATTTGATAATCCACTCTTCTAAAGTTTTGTGCGTCATCCATTCATAAACTGGTTTACCAGAAGTAAGAATTTCATCAACGAACTTTTCCTTCTCTAGTATATCATTCTGTAAAATGTATTCAGCGAATTTGTAGAATTCATTAAAGTACTTTGACTTAATGAAATGCATTAGTGGTTCTTCCTTTTTACCAATGCTCAATTTATGTTTATTCATGAATTCCATGTATAAACGAAAAGCCTCCCGCATTTCGCGAGAGTCTCTTTGATTGTATCGGTCACGTTTTTCACATTTATGTGTCATGACCGTTTCTTCTCTTTTATATTCTTTATTACAGAACCCACATTTGTATGTGGGTGCTTTCTTAGATAAACTAAATTGTTTTGCCATATTTCTCACACTCTGTTTTGAATTGTTTTAAAAAGTTCTTCTTATCACTATCTTGGAAACCATAATCTGTCAATAGTTCAGTGAAAGATTCTTTTGTATAACTTAGGAGAAGTATTTTATATTCTACTTCATTAAGTTGGTTTGCTACCAATTCGGATTGCGTTTTCTTTATAAGGTCAAACAAGTCTTTGTTGACGTTCTTCAATCCTTTCGGGAATGGCAACCATGTGTGTGCTTGCTTCTGACCACCAATAAGAGATGATACAGAACAAAGCAAATTATACACCAATTCTGGTGAATTCTGCAAATCCCACATTCCATCATTAACCATGTTATTAAGCATAATTAGTAAGTACTTGTAGGTTGTGCTGTCAACTAGAGAAACAATCTCATAGCCTGTGCAGTTAAATTCCTTCATTTCTTGAATTAGTTTATCTGCACTAGCTTTATCTTTAACTGAAAATTTGATACGCCAATCATATTGGGAATGTTGATACTTAGCAACACCGATACATTCAATTCCTTGGGTTTTGAATTCTGCACGTAATTCATTAAGTGCTTCTTTACCACCCTTAGCCCATTTACCAAAGATTGCTTCAACCACCTTTGCTGAATAAGTTACTTGCATAGAATCATCAAGTGAACTAATCCAACGTTGAATTACATAAGGTTGAAAACTTTTCTTTTCATTATCGCTTAGTGTTTCAAAATAACCATATTGTGCTGTATCAATTTTTTCTAGTAATAGATTCATGTCTAGCTCTATTTTCTTTTCTACTTCATAAACTTCAGTACTAGATTGTTTTGTGCTGCTGAAATCAAACATTATTATATCCCCAAGTAAAGGTCTGGTATCTTTTCGTTTTCATCGGCAAAGAATACACACTGAGGATTAAACCCAGTAGTTAATGGTACTGCTAATAAATTCTTGCGTTGTACCATTGGCATCTGCCATTTAGTTGTTAGTGTAAACACTCGGAGTACTTTCACAGTTTCAAACCGTGCATACATCGAGCGAATAGGATTATATACATATGCTTTTGGATCTTTCATATTCAAGATGTTTTCAATAGTACACATCTCTACCATTCCGGTATCTTCATCACCTAATAGGATTTGCCATCCTAATGGTACTTGAATAATTTTATCACCAATTTGTAAGTCTGCACTTAGACTATTGAACGAAACCGTATGGTTAATGGGTCGGAAGTAAAAATCCGAATCTCCGTGGTCGCTCAAATCTAATACGCAATACATTTCTTCTGGGATCTCATCGGATACCAAATCCATTTCATACGCATAATTTTCGGGAGTTAATATTTGCATGATACCTCCTAGTAGTAATCATTATCAGCGTTGTAGTCATATTCATCCTGATAATCATCTTCATCATCATCAGTAGAACCAAAGAACTCCAATCCGTAAGTCTCACATACTTCCTGAATTTTATCAGTGTCAGTATCAATGTAAGCATCAAAATTACCCGTAATACTAACTACATCGACAAATGTCTTTGAGTCAGTACTTGCGTAAATTACGTCATATTTTACTTTGCCAAGGTGTTCGGCAAAACGATTCTGTATTTCATAGATATTAATCCATGCATCAGCATCGCTGTAGCAACGATAAACATAGGTGTCTTCTGTTTCAAGCTCTGCAATAAAGTCTACAGAAAAAACCATGTCATCAATCAATGATTCCTCGTTAATCAAGGAATCGATCTTCTCTAAAGTTGCGGAGTCGCCAATAAAGGCGATACAAGATCGAAGTTCCATTTTCTAAATTCCTTTTTAGTTTTGTTACAATTCTATTATATCACATTTTTTGGGATTCATCCCAAGTTTTGCCAATCTGGAACGTCAATCACGTTATACGGATATTGTACTTCTTTGTAGTAAGCAATACGTTCTCTAGAATGTTTTGCTGAATATTTGTTCGAACCACTTATATCATAAATTTCAACATGGTCTTTATCTTCAGCACGGCGTAATCCACGACCAATACTTTGTATTGTACGAACAAAAGATTTACCCGGCTCTATTAGTACTACATTATATAATCGACTAATACTGATACCAGTACTCGCAACTCCATAAGTAGCTATTAGAATCTTATTGTCAGCCCAACGAATTTCACCGTATGATGCTTCACGATCTTTCTTCTTCGTATTACCACGAACAAATTCAGACTTAGGAATACCAAGGAACTCACATAATAGTTCACCAGCTTCAAGTCTGTCAACCAAAACTAATGTGTTACCCCCTTCCGCAATTGCTGCTATGAGGGTTGCAACGTACTTCATCCTGTCTCTGTCAGTCACTAAGAACTTCATTTCTTCAGGATACGTAGCAAATTTCAAATTACTCTTTAGTTTTATACAGTTCACATTACAAGTACTCAAGATATTTTTATCTTGTAGTTCTTTAGCAGTAATTGTGTAAATGATATCACCAACATTACATTTGATTTTTGCTGCAAGTACAGGGTCTTTCGGGATTGTCCCGGTCAAGCCCCAACGCAAAGGAATCTTACCCATTACCTGCCCTAGAACGGCCTGTAACGCGTCGGCAGCACTTGTGTGTGCCTCATCCACCATCACACATACAACGCCGTCTATGAAGTCGTGTACGTCTTCCTCGGTCAATGCAACTTCCCCGGCTTTGGTTTTCTTCCAAAGGGAGTTTAAAGATTGCCACGTGGTTATTGTGTGCTGATGGCCTAATTCTTTCTTGCCACCATAAAACACACCAGCATCAAGACCACACATTTCATAGTCATCGAAAGTCTGTTGAACGAGGTCAGTACTTGGAACAATAACAATACTGCGTCCGTACTTCTCTACGCTCTTAGATAGTGCTGCTGTGATTAGGGTTTTACCACTACTTGTACTCGCTAGAAGTAATCCGTGGTGGTTTTGTAAACATGCATTTACTGCGTTTACTTGGTGTTCACGTAGAACGATTTTTTTACCTTCCATGTGGTGACCCACAGGAAATTCAACGTCATTGAAGATATTCTCATCAATTGGGTCAAATTGCAAATCAAACTTGATTCGCTCATCGATAACATCAATCATGACGTTATGTTTTTCTAGAAGAGGCAATAGCTTATCTAGCATGTGATAGTAAGTACTACCACCCATGTTCATAAAGTTTACTTTACCATCCCAACGCCCCATTCGACCAGCAGGGGTGAATCGGGCATAAGGAAGGACATATGAAACTTCGTTGATCATCTTGTTTCTAAGTGAGGGTTCTAACCCCTCAAACTTACAGTTTACTTCATCCTGAAGTATTAGTCTACAAACTCCACTCATCCTTGAGTCCTTTTACATCAATTAGATCTTTCAGCGTATTCGCATTCAATACTGTGAGCCAAATCCACATCGTAGTTTGGTAGGTCTGAATTTAGAATATCACTATTAGTTATCATCCAGTTCAAGTAGTTCAAAGGAACATTCTTCATGAGTTCTCCTTTGTGCTTACCAATTGGCATCACTTGATAACGATAAGGTTTGTTACAGAATGCAATAACTTGTTCACCAATATCTTGGTTAGGGTCAATCTCACCACGTTCAATACAAATCTCAACCAATTTGATTAGTACTTTGTAGCACATGAATACGTCATCTTTAGCGGCATGTGCATTGATTGGGCGGTTGACAGTTTTATGCAAATCATATTTGAACCACAAGTAACTTAGCTTGAAGTTCTCATAAGACATGTCTTCGGCAAATAGTTTTTTTGCTAAACGTAAGGTGCAAATCCACTTGGTTTTACCTAGCATGTATTCTGGGACTTGTCCCACATGTTGACGGTGATTTTGAATATACATATCACGGTCGAAATCTACGTTGTGGCCTACATAGAATTCACGAGCCAAAAATAGTTGGTCGATATTTTCAATATCATCTTTATAAGTTCCACAGTCAGCCAAGTCTTCGTCAGTAATAAAGTGTACTGAAGAAGCAATAGCAGGTACTGGAATACTTGGTTTATAACGTTGAGTATAGTTTGCGATATCATCAATACCATCATTCGCACTCATTGGGAATGAAGCACTGAATTCAATGATTTCGGCATTCTCATCAACACCAGTTGTTTCAGTATCGTTTACTATTACTTTCTGTAGAAATTCATCCATCTTAGTCATAAATTGTTCTCAAAAGAAAAGGACGCAGAATTGCGTCCTTAATAAATTAGTCTAATCTTGCATCTTCAATGCCAGCCGTTCTTAGTTTAACAATGTTGTTTAACTGGAACGCTTTCATTTCCAATGACTTTACAATACTTGTGTATTGGTTACGAATATAAGCTACTTCGTTTATTAGCTCGTTAAGTTCAGCAACATCTTTGTCACCATCAACATAACGTTTACAATCTGAACTAGATAGTTGACGCTTATAATGTTCCAAGAAGTGTTTAAACTTCTCTGTCTCTATCTGTTTAAGTTCAATCTCCAATACTTCTAGTACTGCTTCAAGTTGTTGTAATTGGCTATATCGGGTTTCATGCCAAGCAGGTAATTGCTGTGCAACTTTTTCAATAACGCCGATTGCTTTTACTTCACGGCGAGCCTCTTCAAGCTCACCATCATAATAAGTAATCATATCAACAATCTTGGATTTATCGTCTTTAATCACCCAGTGCCAAGGTCGCATTATTCTTCCTCACCTTCGATATCAGTACCGAATGTTTCAGAACCTTTTTCTTCCTCAGTAATTGGGGAAACTAATGGGTGACGTTTGAATTGGTTCATGATGAGATCTAAGCAAGAATCTTCATTCTGCATCCACGCTTTGCGGTATTTTAGAATTTGCTCACCAGTATCAATGTCAACGTATAATAGACGGTTACCAGATTTAGTTACTAACCCGTACTTCTCGAACATATCTAGAAGACCACTGCGAGGGTCCATACCAGTATCCCAAGGAATTTTAATCTCAACATCTTCGAATGGTTTGTTGTAACGAGTTTTCATTACTTTACACTTAGAGCGAATACCACTAACATCAGAAGTTTTGTTTCCATCTTCATCTTCTTTTAGTTTTAGTTTACCCATTGCGATTACCATAGAGGACGCATAAATCAAACCACTACCACCAGATACTTTTGGGTCAGGGTTGAACATATCTTGAGATTCATAACTGTGGTTTACACAAACCATACCAATGTTCAAAGAACCAATGGAGTTTACACAGTTAGTAATATAAGCCTTAAGTTGTTTTGGCTTGTGACCCATATCACCTTTTAGGTTACCAGCTTTCATCTGGTCATTTGCGACTTCAGTATTCAACATACCGATAGAGTCAATGATGAATAGTACTTTTTGTCTTTCATCTTTTGGAGTGTTTTCATATTCTTTACGATAACCATCGATGAATTCATACGTAAATTTGGCAACATCACCAATCATACCCATGTTCACTTTTAGTAGTTTATCTTCGGAAGTGTCTACCCCTAGTGCTTCAAGCCAATCAGAATCCAATGCGTTCTCAGAGTCAATCATGACTACGAAGATACCTTGTTTCTGTGCTTCACGTGCTAGGTTACCACTAACGATAAATGATTTACCACTACCAGATTCACCAGCAAACATTGCTACTTTACCTAGTGGAATACCACGATCAAAGTAACCACTGATGCGATAGTTAAGGGCGAAGTTACCAGTACTTACCCAAGTGTCTGGGTCATGAAACCCGACTGACACACCAGTATTTTTCTTAACTGATGCGGTACTGTTCTTTAGAATATTTGCAAAACCACTGGTCATTTTCATACTTTCTTCTCCTTGAAATAAAACGGGGCTAATCCGTAGCCCCGTATGAAAACTTATTACTTGTTACCGCTCTTTAGACGAGCTACTAGATCTGCTGCGTTAACAGCGGTCTTAGTAACAGGAGCAGACGCAGGAGTTTCCACTACTGGTGCACTCACTACAGGCTGTTGAACTACTGTTTCGACTACTGGAGTTTGAACGACAGTTTGTTGTACAGTCTGGGTAGCTGGTGCTTGTGCTGCTGGAGCAGTGTTAGTACCATTTGGTTTTTGAACACCTGCTGGACGGTAAGCGAAAGCCCAACGTGCAGGGTCGTATGGTTTGCCATCTACAGATGCTTCGAACATTTCTGCGATTGCTTGCAACTCTTCTGGAGTAGGTTGCTTAGGCATGAATTCGCCTAGGTCGAATAGACCATACTGTTCAATTGCTGCTAGTTCTTCTGCGTTTAGTGGACGCTCAGACATAGAGAATTGTGACATGTCATACTTGTTGAAACCACCACCATTACGAGTTTTTACTACACCGAAATCACGACCTTCTTGGAAGTGGGTTGGTAGCTCTTTAATGCCTGGGTTCATTAGAATAGATTTTACTTTATCGAAAATCTCTTTGTTTACAAGTACGCGACGAATTGGGTTTTCTGGAGCCAAATCATCTTTAACAGCTACTGAATCAGGTGCGATGAAGCACTGTAGTAGGTAAGATTTTTTCTTCCAGTATTTGCTAGCAAGATTTTTTAGTTCATCATTGCCAGTTTCTTTTGCACTTTCGTACCACTTACGTAGTTCGTTTAGAACAGGGCAAGACTTTGGAACCCACATTTCGTTACATGGCACTTGAACGCGAACTTTGTCAGTATGTTGACCTAGTACACCGTTGAACTCAAGGGTAATCATGTCACGCTCACGCCAGAAGAATGGGTTATTCTCATCAGCATCTGGTAGGAAGCGTAGGTTTAGAGGTTCGTTTTCAGGAATGTTCCAGAAAGCTAGGAATGCGTCAGGTTGACGATTACCAGTGAATGTACCATTCTTGATTTGTTCTGAACGCTCTGCGTCTGCTTTTAGTTGTGCACGAATTTCAGCTAAAGATTTCATATTGTATTCCTTTACATTTTGTTTCTTTGTTACGTTTGTTTTTGCTTCTTTGTTAGCTCCATCCATTCCATATGGACTTCGCATCACCTTCGAACTTCATGTCCTCCGGTGTTTATATTATAGCACATTTTATTCAAAATGTCCCATGTTTTTCAACATTTTTTAATGACTTGCTGTTGTCATTCTTTGAGATTTACTTATTAAGCTCATCTCTCTGACTCTTTTATTATAGGACAAAAACAGCGTTTTGTCCCAAGTATTAAGGGAGAATTTCTCTCCCTTATTTGTTAATCCACTCAGTGAGTGATTCCATTTCAGGCTCCGTTAGTACTTCACGGTGATCTGAATTTCGTCCAATCATAGAATTGCCTACTGCAATAATAAATCTTGCATCGTCTGGTTCTAGATGAGGCTTATCACAAATATTACCCAATACTTCACTGACTATTTCATCTTGTATTAATTCGGCAATTTTTGATCCGAATAGTAAGACTTTATCACCGTCAGCAGTTGGTTCCATCGTAAATTCACCATCGGATGGTACACACCCTAGACATACCCGTTTCGCTGCTTTACTAATTGCTTTAGGATCAAAATCACCATGCATATTTCGTTGCATAACTTTTAAGTACTCTGGTAATTTGGAACATTCTTCCATTAGATAATGTTTAGCGAAACATTTATTTTTATCGGTGTCATTAGAAATCGCACCAAGACGTTGTGCAAAGTCGTCGATGTATTTACTTCCAATTCTAGGTTGTAATGATAATCCAGATACGGAATCTCTATATCCTCTCGGAGAACCAGCCCTATTGAGGTAGTTTTTAATATTATTAATGTACTGCAAAGTTTTCTTTGCGTGTGTTTCTCGACCACCGATCTCTAAGTCTGATAATAATGATTTAAGCATTTCTAAATCAGACGCAGAGTTATCAATATGAGTACTGAAACGGTCACCCCATTCTCCACCTTCGTTAAGGTGATGAGTCATAGCTTTTGCAGCATGAACGTTATTAGTTCTCATACGTCTACGTTCACCATTGCACTCAACAAATACTTCTTTAATGTTGCGTGTACGTGAACCACGAACTTCTTCTTGGACTTTACTTTTGTGTACTACTACCATTTTTGCCCTAGGCAATTTGTAGTAAGAACGCATAGCACTTCCACTAAGACCTTCGCTTAAAGATTCTGTTACTTTGGTTTCTTCCATACTACGCATAGCAATATGTGAGAATTTCTTAGGTAAATTACCTGCTCCAAAGTCGTGAATTGTAAATCCATAACCATATTGGTTGGATACTGTTTTTAGTCTTTTTAAGACTTCAATTGTTTGTTCATCTTTTATGTCACTACTCTTCCAAAGATATACTTCGGGACGAACTGTATCATCAGCATCAGGTGCTTGAATCATGAAGTTTACAGGACGTACATAGAACCATGCAGCCTCAGATGGGTTGATGGTTCCTGTACCTTCATCGTTAAACATCATAATGTTATAACCATATGCTGGAGCAGCAAGAATTTTATAAATGTCTGAACAAAGAACTCCTTGCATCATGTCAATTGTTCCTCTATCAATGTTTTATAGATTTATTTATCTTGTATAAGACATTAAGTATCCAAGAGGTTGATAAAATGATTCATCTTCATCTTCCAATGTTTCGCCCATAACATCAGCAGTACTATCATCCCATCGGGAAATAATATGCATCATACGGACAATTAGAAGTGCAGCACTCACCAAGTCGTCGTGTGTTCCTATTTTCGCTTTGAATACACCATCCTCAGTACCACTTTTAATAAAGTCGTTAAGTTGACGGTGTAAGTAAGAACTGGCTACTTCCATTCTGAAAGTTTCCATTAGTTTCTGCATTTGCATACATGCAGTGCCTTTAGTCTTGCGAGTAGTTGTTAATCCTTTACGAACACGACCAGTACGAGTTTTCTTAGGTTCGTTGATTAAAGTTCCGGGGAAGTTTTCAATACCCAAGTTGTTCAACTCGATAATGACAGCTTCACCAATTGCGTTACCTTCAAATGTCCAGAATAAGTGGTCTTCGATATTACGAGCACCAAGTTCCTGCATTTGATAAGCAATTTCATTTAATATTCTGCGTAGTAATCTAATTTGCTCTGGAATGATAACTTTGTTATGTTTCCATTCAGCAACATGACGCATTGTAGGTAGTTCATATACTTGAATAGCAGAATCATCACCACCAGTACCGGAAGATGGATCATGGGCTAGTACATAAGTCATTCCGTACTCAATAGGTTTAAACCAACGAACATCATCAGTTTTACGGATTGGTTCACGAACAGTACGTTTCTTGATTTCTGTTAACTTAACAGAGTCAATTAGTGTTTCTTGGTAAGTTACGAATTCACAGTTGAACTCACGCTTAAACTTGGAAGAACCGATTTTGTACTCTTCTTTCTTAGCCCATTCAATATCACGGTCTGGGTGTTTATCCCAAGTAACCATCATACCTTTGAAGTCATTTGAACCCGGACCATCTTCATCAAGTACATCACCATATTCGTTAGTGAAGTTCTGTGATTCTGTCCAAATAGTTGCGAACTGATCATATTCGGTGTTTGGTGTACTAGTAATAATACAACGACCATCAGTACTTGCTAGCGTTGGTGATACCGCTGACCAGAATTCTGCTTGGTAACTTTCCTGTACGAATGCAAATTCATCAAGATATAGTAAGTGAACAGATAGACCACGAGCGGAAGCTGGTGTAGTTGCTTTAGCGATGATACGAGATTTATTCTCGAAACGAATAGATTTAACGTTGTAACGTACAATACCGTCACGAATAAAATCTGGACACATTTCATAAGCGAACTGAATACGTTCCATGATTTCTTTTGCGGTTTCTTCAATGTTACCTAAAAGAAGAATTGTCTTGTTTTCATGGAACATAGCATACCATAGGATGTACGCTGATGCAACGGTCGTTTTACCCATCTGACGGGCAGTAAGCATTACGTTGTTTGTATGCTCTTGGAAGTTACGTACCATCTCTTTTTGGTACTCGTAGGGCTTGAACAAAATAGGTCCAGATTTACCACTAATGTATACGTAATTTTCCATAAAATAAATTGGGTCGATGGTACAGCGTTCTAGCTCGTCCATCATCTCAGGTGTATATTCGATTATCTTATTCGTCTTTTTCAGTTTCGAATAATCTTCTTCTTCATATCCCATACTCATAATTAATATTCCTTTTATATAATTCTTTAGCTTTACGCTCAAAGTTATTTATAAAAGTTTTCAAATATAGCATTAAATAGTTGCATTTGCAATTATTTCATATGTAATTAAAAAAGGAGGCCGAAGCCTCCTTATAGTGATTTGAGTTGATAGTTGGCTTCCATATAAGTTTTGAAAGGTCCAAAAATCTCACCAGTATCTTTACGTTCATTGTAGATATCTAGGCTTAGAGTTAACCGTGCGAGATAACCACCCGCACCCGTTTGAACAACCCACCAGCCGGGAATAAATTCTTTCTTAGAACGTGTGCTCTTTCTGAAAGTAGGATATCCAGAAATTGGGTCACTACTGATACCGATAATTAAATCTGTATCATTCACCGGATAACCTTCAATTTCTTTAGTACTTACAGTTTGGTCGGTTTCTGATTTCTCTTGGATTTCAAAATTATCACCAATCATTTCCTCTAATTCTTTAATAGACGCAAAGGGGAAAGCACCATCTTGATTGAATAATTCTATACCAGTACGGTCAGATGTACCTGCACTGTAATCCACAATAATCCCAAGTTGTTCGCCAGCATGGGTTTCTAAAATAAAGGAATAGTCTGTTAGTTTCTTTAGTACTGCCATTATTCATCCTTCTTTAGAAATAGTTTGATATATGACTCTGGACTACGTTGAACGTGCACTAAATCATATTTTGCTGCGAAGCGTAGGAAATATACACCAATCATTGGAACATTTTTCTTACTACGATTTTCAATAACTTCATCAAGCATATCAATAATCTCTTGAGGTTGCTTAGTTAAGTCCACAAGGATTTGATTATGGGCGTATGCATCTTTAACAGTTATTTCCACACCGTCATGGCGTTCCCAGCGATGATTCATGAATGAGTTCCATGCATAGCCTTTATTGTGGCGATCATCAAACGCTTCTTGAATACCAACAGCTTTCTTAGTACTCTTCATTCGAGCACCCGGATAAGCGGAGAATACGTTATCTGATGTATCCCCTTTAACACATTTCTGGAAGAGTAGGAATTCAGGATCTGGTTTCTCTATTGGTTCACCTTTCTTATCGGTTACGTGTTTACCTTTGGCATCGAATACACCGTCTAGGGAGTACATGTACTCTTGAACAGGATTGTATTGTTTTACGTTCTCTGCGATAAGTTGACGGAAGTCGCTATCAGTACTTAGAATGATATGTTCATCGTCTGGGTGAGTTTGAATCCATCTTGCAATAAAGTCATCTGCTTCTGCTTTTGGTGCACGAAGTAATGTACTATTAGTTTGAGTATCAACGAAATCGGTGAAGTCGTTAATCATTTCGAACATAACTTCCATTTCTTCTTTTTCTTCTTTAGTACGTTGAGCCGCTTTTGCTGAACGGTTCTGTTTGTAATCTGCGTCAAAATCTTTACGCCATGATTTACCTTCAGTACAGAAGACAACATGATCAGGATTGAACATGTCTTGCATTTTTTTGAGGCCACTTAGAGTGATGTGCAAAGCTAGACCAGCTTTTGTCCACATGTCTAAATGTCGTGAAGATACGTTGATTGCTCGGTGAAAGCAGTTCTGCGTATCAACTAATAAAAATAATTTTTTCTTCATAATGAAAACTCCATTTTTCATTTATTTCTTCACTATTATAGCACATTTTTTCCGTTTGTCCCAAGAATTGATAAATAATATCACATGAACAATCAGATATTTTACTCGTTTATCTAAAGCGGCGTAAAGGATTTGATAAATAACATTAAGCAGGACAATCCTGCAACAAATTAGACAAGGAGATTTATAATGGGTCTTAATACTTTTGATCGTAACTATGGTATGTCTGCCAATAGTCGCGAATACTGGGGTGGTGATAATGGTTTCGTTACTGTTGTTGTTTCCCTACCATCTGATGTAGAAATCGGTGAAACTACTGTAGTTCCTGATGGTACTGATATTGGTGATAACGCTGCTCAAACAGCACTATCTGCTGCTGAATATAACCAATTCATGATTGCTCAAATTCTAGCACAACGTTCTGTTGAAGTTACCACTTCTATGCTAGCTAAAGGTACTGTTGATGCAACTGCTTCTGGTTTTGAAACTATCGGTGGTAACGTAATTGCTTTCGGTAAAGCTGGTACTCTAACTGCTACCTCTTTCGGTATCACTTACATCATCGAACGTCAAGATGTTCTAACTGCTCAAGCTGTACGTCCGGGTTCTAACTACCCAGTTCCAGTTGATCCATGTGCTGAACTATCTGCAAACCTAGGTCAAGCTGGTGTATTCCGTAAGAAAGATGGTACTGCTGCTGGTGCAATCCCAGTTGCAATTAAAGTGTTCGCATCTCTACCAGTACTAGTATAATAAGGAGAATAATATGTTAGAACGTATTAATGGTTTCTCCGAAGATAGCGTACTTGGTTATTTCCAAGGTAAGAACGCCTTAGCTTCAATCGCTATCGACACTACTGGTGACATTGCTCTAGTAGTTACAGGTGCTGTATGTTCCTTCGTAGGTCTACAACACTTCCTAAACACACAGAATAACGACGAGATCGTAGCATTCCTAAATGCTAAAGGTGTTGTACGTGTTGACGGTTCTCAATTTATTGAAGCAACTGTTCAAGCTGACTACACTGAAGCATATGCTGCTCAGACTAACCTAAAACGTGTGGTTGACGTAGTTCAACAACGTGCGGTTATCATCGCAACTTCTGATATCGCCAAAGCTGCTGCGGTTACTGGCTTCAAAAACGTTGTAAACGGTGTTGATGCTGCTGCAAACATTGCTTCTGCTGATGTAATTACTTTCCTAGTTGAACGTGCTGACGTATTTGATCGTGATGCAACTAACTTCCAAGGTGTTCCATCCACGACTATCGATGCTGGTCGTCTACTTCTAGATGATCTAGCTGGTGTTCCACTAATGGATAAAACTGGTGCTGAAGTAATTCTAAATGGTTCTGCTACCGCTGCGGCTGGTAACTTCGCTATTAAGATTTACAAATCAATCCCAGCGTTACTAGACTAATATAAAAACAAGAAAGGAGAACTTACGTTCTCCTTTTTTTATTTGTAAAATTTTAAATTATCGGGCAACTCATCAGTCATTCGAGTTAGGTCAACATCTTCATCACCGATATATTCCTCACCTTCTAACTTCCTACCCCAATCTTTGATAAAATTATCAATGATTTCGTATTCATCATTACCCGGATGACCTTCAGCTTTTAACTTCTTCCAAAAGTACTCGTTATAATCGAAAGAAAATTCGACTTCATTTGAGTCCTCATTGAATTCTACACCAAAATCCATCCACGGTTCTTTACGCATAGTATACATCTCTTTACTGTACTCACGTTCAGTAATTTCATGATATTTGAATGCAAATTCAATAGCAGCAATACGTTTTTCATCCCCATCGGGCATTATTTCAATTAGTGCTGCATCATAATCATATTCTTTCATATCATGATGCTTATAACGCGTTTCAATAACTTTTAGTGCGTGTTCATCATTTGTAATTCTTTTATACTTTAAATCAATATCTAGTACTTTAAGATCGAACTCAAGTTCTTTGATCTTGTTGTATTTTATATCAATTTCTGCGAGTGCTTTGTCAATTTCATATTCCGTTAGATATGTTAATGGGGCCAACCTAATGTCAGCCTCATATCCTTCAAAATGATAATTTACTTTAGCAATCTCTTTAGCTTTACCGGATAATCCCCAATGTGCAGGGATAATCCAAAATGGTAATTTCTTAGACATTCGCTTTGCCATATACCTCATCAATTTTCATAACATAGTATGTTACTTTTTCATATTCTAGTGGCTGGTTTAGTGATGGTTTACCAAATACGATAACGTCACCAACTTCAATATTGTGTTCAGCCCTTTCACCATTATTTAGGATGCGGCCCGGTCCCACAGAAATGACACGTCCCATACATGGCGGTTCTACGTTTGATAGAATAATACCACCACCACTGACGGATGCATTTACTAGTTGTTCGACTAGAACGAAGTCGTTAATCATTTTTAAGCCCATATTAGTATCTCCCTGTTGTATTAAACCAATTGCCTTTATAGCGGAATGTTGCCCCTTTATCACCCGGTGAAACTTCTTCACGTTTTAGTGATCCTGTTTCACATTTGGAACAGGTGCGGTCATCATCACGATTCGAAATCTTGACGATTTTATCTTCAGAATGTTGACAGTCTTCATTCTGACATTTGTATGTATATAGTGGCATTTAAAAATCCTTATTGAAATACCGAAATCCTTTCTGCCTCTTTCTTAGCCCACTCATAAGCAGATTTAGAAACAGGATCAGACATAATTACTTCTAATGCATCTTCACGGTCATCAATACCACCGAAGTGCAATCCAGTACTTTCCATTGTTTCAAATGCTTGACGTACTTCGTGTAGTGTTCTTGGTAAGAAACGCATGAATTCACTATCAACTGAAGTGTTTAGGTATTTGATATCTGGAACTGATTGTGCGTGAACGTGTCCGTGGATATTTCTTTTACCACGTAGTTCTACATCAGATAGTGGAGCGTGAGAAAGCCAGAAGTCTTTGTATTTTAGAAGTGCGTGAATATCATCATAGACTTCAACCAACTTCTTCATTGGAATGTACTCAGTACAGTGATTTCCTGCAATTAGGATTTTCTGTCCGGGTAATTCTTTGATCATATCCAAGTAGAATTCATCAAAACAAATATCACCAAGAAAATACATGGTGTCTCGTTTCTTACAATACTCTTGGAGAATGCGGATAAAGTACAGGTCATTGTGTTTAGTACTATCAAACACCTGACGGTACTTATAAATGTTGCGGTGACCTAAGTGTAGGTCTGCGATAAAGCGTGGTGTACTCATAATTACTCCGTAAACAAAATAAGGGGAACATCATGTTCCCCTGTATTACTTAGCAACCTTGGATGTAGAATTCGAACACAGTGATACCAGTATCGACTGTTACGTTCAACATACCTGTTTTGGTTAGACCTAATGTGATAGACTCAGCATTAGATACGCGGTTTAGAGCTTGTAGAAGACGGTCGATTGCGTAACCATATCCTAGTTTTAGTTCACCATCAGTTTTGGTGAATGCTAGTGCACCGCTGTGATTAGATTTATTCTTCTCTCCCACGTGGAAGTATAGTGTATCACCTTCAGTATAAGGAGTAACTAAGGCAGAGAATGATTTGAATACACCAGAGAATGACTTTAGTTCGCCAACCTTTGCAGCACTAGGTGTAACCTGTACATCATATGGTTGTGGAGTAAAGCGTGGTTGAGCAGGAATAAACTTCTCAGATTGAACAATAAAGTTCGTGCTAGCGTCATCAGAAGAGAATGCTAGGCTTTTAACAACACCGTTTGCTGCGTTGACTGCGATCTTAGCAGATTCAGAGTTGTAGGTTTTTAGATTCATAAGACCTTGTAGCATTCCGAGGTTACCAAGACCGAAACGACCTTCAACTTCAGGTACGTCTTCTTTGGTAGTTGCTCGCATGATTAGGGTTTTATCATCAGTGTATGCTTCTAGAAAAACACGATTACCATTGCCACGGTCTTCTCGTGAAACTGCAATGCAAGAGAAATCCATACCGTTGGTGGTGTTAACTAGGTCGCGTAGTACGTTGCGTAAATCCATTTTTAAATCTCCAAATTTCCATTTTGTTATTAACGTTTAATCGTTGTGACGTATGTATTATATCACATAATCAGTCATACGTCCCAACTTTTTCTAAATTTTCTTACCAGCTACGGAAATCACGGTTTCCAGTATAGCCTTGATTATAAGAGGTCCAGCTATCGTTTGTGTACACACGTGGCGTGTAATCACGTTTGATATCATCACATACCTTTTGGACTTCATCAGTTGACAAAGAACCAATATCAATTTTTAGTAATGTTTTATTTTCCGGTAAGGTATAATCACTTAGAATACTAAGTGGATTGTAAGCTGCATCTACAAGAGATGTAGTACTACCACGATATTGAACATCTGGTGGAGTACCAGTACCGTAAGTATATAGACGATAGTTCTCAGGCCATTGTGCTTCATACTTGCGTGGATATGTATCATTAGTCTTATACGGTTGTACACCCGGAGATGGAGTACGGATTCCGTTATATGGTGGTACTGGTGCGTTGACTACTTGCGTTACTTTAACTTCAAATAGATCGATGTTAGTACCATTAAGATCCATAGTACCGACTTTCTTGAAGCCACTAGTAGTTAGAATATGTTCCTCTGCTGGAGTTAATGCTGCTACTAATGTTACTTTTCCTTGGGAGGCAATAGCCTCCCCAATGCGTTGATAAATTGTCATTTATATTCCTATTACCATGAGAAGAAGCCTGTGTTCATTTCCATAGTACTCTTCTCGTTTATTGCGATATCCATGTTTAGGATACCGAAAATGTTACCTAGTTTTTTGGTCAAGACCGATTTTTCCATTTCATCTTCATCAAATGGTAAATCCAAGAACCACTCTGGTAAGTACTCAGCACAATCAATTGGGTAGCCGACAGCTTTTATTCCCATTGGATTTGGCTTCAACTTACAAACGATAACTTTAGTACCGTCAGTTGCTTCTGGTACAGATTGATCTTCATAGATATCACGTAGTTTGTTCCATTGAATTGCTGCTAGAACGTGAGATACAGAAATCTTACCGACTTTCTTGTACTCTTCTTCTAGGTTCGAATAGTTCTTCACTGTACGTGGTTGACCTTTCTGTTGTACTGGTTTGTCTTTGAAAATAGTTTTGAACGCACGAACGCGATTGCGTAGTTGTTCCTCTTGTTCGCCAACTAGTAATGCGATAAGAGTTTCTTGTAAGAAATCTTGGATGTATTTTGGCGTATCGGAACGTTTAATTTCCAAGCCCATCGCTTTGATTTCACCCGGTGAATCACCTTCATCTTTACGGAATCCATCTTCCCAGTACTTTAGAATAGCGTAACGCTTCTTCTTCAAGAATAGACCACGAGAGCCTACCATTTCTAAGTCAGCACCTACAATTTTACCATTCTCAATACCAGTGTTGAATGTCTCATCCATAAATTCAGGGAAGGTTGCACCCATTTCGTCACCGATTTTAACATACAAATCGACAACTTCTTCTTTTGTAAGATCAAATGGTAGACCTTGTTCTTTCATGTAGTGAGCTACGCTGAAATACACGGAGTCAGTATCACCATAGATTACTACACCACCGCCATGATCGTAAACACCAGTGCAGATCTCGTTGATACGGGATGCCATGTGTTTAGTCATTGAACGACCAGTTAGTGTAACAGATTGACCTAGACGTTTATCGAAGAAACGAGAACCTTTGTTTAGTAGTGCACCATACAATGAGTTTAGAAGAATTTTACGAATCTGTTGGTTCTGTTTCCAGAATGCAGATTGTGTCTTACAATAAGACTTCTCTTCTTTAGTACATTTGATACGACCATCTTCTAACAATAGACCATTCTCGGTGATTAGCTTCCCAACACCCTCATAATCAGCCTGTACCAACGCCTGACGAATCAAATAAACTGGATCGTCTTCGTGTAGGTTTGTGCGATACATACGCTCAGAACGGCTGTGGAGGGCCATAGCAGCCTCTATACGTGCAATTGCATCTTCTGGCATTTCCCAACCATCAGTATAGATGTGTTTAAAGTCAATAACCATCTTCTGCTGTGATTTACGTTCAGAGTACCACTGCGTTAGAATCTCAGGGATAACACCGTATTTGGTTTTATCGAACATTGTACCATTTGCAGAAAGTACAATTGTACTATCAGGTGCATAAATGATATTGTAAAGTTCTTCACCAGTTACTTGGAAACTTGAACCGTCTTCCAAATCTACGTTTAGAATCTTCTGGGATTTTTCACGAACCATAGTGAATTCTACACTCGCAAATAGACCGTGCCAAGCAGCCGTCCAATCTGGCTCGAATTTCTTCGATTTAGATTTAATACGCTGTTCTTCTACACGTGCTGCAAGGTGAGCATCAGTATAATCTTGACGGATTTGACCTAGAATACATTCAGTACTCATACCAAGTGCACGTAGTACCGTTGGATATAGTGAGTTAAAGTCAGTACATCCTAGGAAATCTACTAGTCCTAGTACTGGATCTTGTACCCATGCACCTGCTGCTTTAGCTGATACTGGTTCATTGTCCGAGCCATCGTCTTCGTCTTCCATTAGATAATCATAACGATCATCACTCTCAAACCCATCTTCTTGTGGTTTCTTATCGAACACTACTTCACCACGGCTGTGTGCCAAGTTGATTATTGCGGTGTCGATTAGTGCTACCGAACCCATTGTAGTACTGATTAGTACACATTCTTTGTGTGCTAGTCGATTGTGTAGATTGATGTAGTCTAGTTTATCGTTAATCTTTTTAAGTAGAATGCTATCCTGCTTAGAATAACGTAGAAACGTAGCATAATCTTCACGATACAATTTGTCAAGAGAACCTTCATAAGCAACTTTGTTTTCACCAGTTACTTTCTCACCGATAAAGTCTAGTTTATATGATTGTTCTACTTGTCCTGCGTGTTTCTTATACAATGCTAGATAATCTAGGTGAACACGACCAATTAGGTCATAAGTAGTAATCGTCTTACCAAACATATCAGCTTCACGAGCTACAGGTTTCTTATTCCACAAACACCAACGAGCGGTTGTAGCAGCGTTGAAGATTTTAGCAGTACGGTTTATCATATATGGAATATCATAAAACTCACTATTCCAACCAGAAAGTACATCGGCATCATCGATTAGATCGAAGAAGTCATTAAACATTTCTGTTTCTTCGGTATAAAGTATTACAGTACTGTTTGGGTTGTTAGTTTCCGCATTAAGACGGTTGATAATATCTTGTGCTTCAACTGTATCCATATCTTCTGGAGCAAGAGTAAGAACGTAATCTTTATCTGTCCAACTTTGATAAATGGAAATTGCAGTTACACGGTTGAATGGGTTACTTGGTGGGGCATATCCGAGCTTCTTGTGAAAGTCGGTTTCAATATCGAAAAATGCCATATTTAGATCTGGTGATCCTTTACCCATATATTCACGAGCTAGTGTTTTGAATGTTACGTTACAATCTGATTCGTAAATTCTTCTACCTGCATCTAACTCGACGGAATTTTTCAAATCTCTACTATTAGAGAACGTTTTCTGTTCTGCCATAGTACCGTGAATAGTTTTGAAAGTTCCGGTTGGTGATTCGACATAGTATTCATATACAGGGTCAAGCTGTCGTAGGACACGACGACCGTTGATACGTTCTGCTACGTGGAGAATATCACCAGTTCGTTTACGTTCCATAAATCCATCTATATACATCTTATTTCCTTATAATAAACATACTTCAATTAAAAAGCCCCCAATCTAGGAGGCTGTAGACGATTATTCGTCGTTATCTTCTGGTAGGTTACCAGTAATTGAAAGGATGGTTTCGATTTCGTCTTGTTTACGGACTTTATCGAAGAAATCACCTTTGTGCATACGAGTTGCAGCTTGTTTGATGGTACTAGCGTCAATACCTAGTTCATCAGCCACGGAATTGATGAAATCACCGTATGCAGCTTTGGTATCTTCCATATAGGTTAGCTGGACGACTGCGTTGTTTAGTGCAGAGCCAAGACGTTTACGTTGTTCGTCGTTTAGGTCTTGAATTTGTACTTTGTTTTCAGTTTTCTTAGCCATTGTGTTTCTCCATATATAAAAAAAGCACGAGAGCGTCATTGCTCATCGTGCTTCTATTATATCACATGAAGTGTTTTCTGTCCCAAGTTTTTACAAGGTAGGCCAGTTGATGTTGCGTGGATAGCCATCTTGTTTAGGCACACGCATGAGATCAACAAGATACGCTTTGATGACCTTCATTCTAGCTTTTTCATCTTTATCAAGTTTATCGATTTCTTCAGCCAATTTTAATGACTCAAGTTCCGATTGTGCAGACTTGCGTAGACTAACTAGTTTTCTTTCAGCAGTTTCTAGTACTTCATCATCTGACGGAACGTATTCTTTGAATGTTTTGGTTTTTTCATCAAATGCCAATCCAATCAAATCACCAGCAGATTCATCGTCAATTTCTACTAAAATAAAACCCATAGGCCACAAACCATTTATAGAATTGGTTTGTGCTACTACACATTTGGTTTCAACATCAAGAAGAACCTTAGTTTTACCCTCCGTTAACGTATAACGTACATCATACCAATCACCAACTTCATTTTCAATAAATTTTACACCTCGATTGTATAATTCCAATTTATCTTCACTAGTTGGTATATATATTTTAAAATCTCTTAAAATTATCATACTTTATTCACCACATACCATTGACCACTAATTTGTTTTTCTATAGGACAGCCATACATTGTATCGAATTCCCAGTTGCTATCATTATAGTTAGAATGAGAACCAACACAAACATATCCATCTGGTAGCATAGCTGTATTTCGGGTAGTAACTTGTACTTGAACACCCAAACGTATATCTTGAATTCCAGCAGTTATTGTTACGTTACCACTAGCATCAGCAGTTGAACCATTAACAGAACGTACTACATTTCGTCCACCCACTGTTGCAGAGTTATTTGTAACAACCAAACTAGGAGCAGTTAGAAGTCCAGCATTTGTTATTGTTACCTCTGAACCACCTGCACTACGCATTCTCAACGTATTGTTAGTACTACTATGGTATATCATAGCACGTTCAGCATTTGCGGAGTTACGGAAAGTTAATGTAATGTTGTTATCATTACCAGCAATAACAGCCGAACTTGCAATTTGCAAAGAACCCGTCATAGTATCACCAGATTTTAATACATACTTATCATTAGCCGCTGCTTCGTTTAATGCAAAAGAAGGTGTTGCGATATTATAAAGTACTGCCACATTGAAGTGAGCCACATCCACATTATTAAGTGAGTGTGTATGACTATTTCCAGAACCAATAGTATTGGATGTACCTGTGAATGTGTGAATGTGGTTACCAGCAACATCAGTTGTATGTGTACCAGAACCACTATAACGACCAGTACCATCTTTAACGTTAGACGTACCACTCCAACCCATTGGGTTGTAACGTAGAATGTGGGAGTGTTCCCCACCTACTGATGTTTGTCCACTAACAGTAAAGCTATGTGGTGGTAATTGATCAATGGTTAGTGCCGTTGCAGATACTGTACCAGAAGAGGCAATGATAGTTGCAGTTTGGGTAATACCAGATACATCCATCGGTTTTAGATACGCTTGACGGTTCAAGTTTGGTACTTGCATCGTTACTGTACCAGAATCTCCCTGCCATGTCCACCACATTCCGTCTGCATAAACCCAGCCATCATTTGTGAGCCACGGTGATGCTTGTGTCCCTGCTCGACCAGTTTGACTATTACCTGCACCAGCCATTTGTGCACGAATTGTAGTTGCGTTCATACCACTAGTCAGTGAGTAGTACTGAATCGCACCTTGTTTTGATGAGGTGAAAAGTCCGTTGGAACCACCACCGCCACCACTTGATAATGGAAACGTAATGTTAAGTTGTGTACCACTAATCGATGCTTGTGGAACTGCACCTGACATATAACTAACTGTATCTACTTTACCATTTAGCTTTTGATTAATTGTGTTGATTTGTGAATAAATCGGTGCAAGAATAACGTCTGATGATTCAATAGCAATCCAACTTGTTCCATCATGATATTTCATGGTTCTAGTACCAGTATCAAATACCATTGCACCTGCTTCACCCGCTGGTAATGCACGTACTGGCATAATTACTGATGTGGAATTAAATCTAATAGGCTGTGGTGAAGTAGTGTTACCACCACTAACTGTTAAATTCAATGTTCCAGTACTAGTCATCGTATTTTTAGGATGATTAAAACTAATACTCATTTATAAATCCTTTTATGTGTATACTATAATGATATTTATTATAGAAGTCCATTATCCAAGTCGTCTGCTACTCCATCAATCATGTTAGCAGCTAATTTCTTAGGCATCTTAAACCATTCAGTACCGGGACTCCTTGAAGCATTCATTTGCTTCAATCTCTTATGTACTTCTTTTTCAGCTTCTTTCGCATCATCAAAGTGTACTTCATGGTATACTTCAAAATCACGGAATGGTGTTCCGGTCTGGTAAGTACTTAAGCGTGTTTTCATTTCCGACTTAGATGTGAATCCAATCTTTACCCATTCAGGCCATGCTGGATTCGTAATTACATAACAAATTTGAGACATATATTCCTCCTATCATTGGAGGTATTTATCATCTCGAAATACTGAAATTTAACCCTGCATCACGCAATTTTTGAAAACCATCCTGTGGTTTCAAATAATCTGGTGTTGGGGGCTTGGGTCTTCCAGATGCATCCAACTCAATGGTCGCCAGTACTGGTGCATCCGGGTATTTTGCGTTCAACTTATCTTTATACATCTGAACGTAGTCCTTGTAAAGCATTTCTTCACTCTCAACTTTGAGAATGTCAGCTACATATTGAGCTTTTAAGTACTTCACAGCTTCTATACTAACATATAACTGCTGTAATGCCTCACAAAACGCAACTTCTGTGTACATATCAATATACATGTCAAATCCACCCTCTATATTAGGGTAAAATCCCTGATTAGGAAACTTGTATACCGTTACTATCATGTCATCCTTGACTCTCATATTCTTTTTATCCTCTTTATAGGGGCTATTTGAAATTATTTACGATTTCTAAAACTAATGACAAGTATTTCTCGTCAAATGTCTCTGTAAATCCAGATTGTAACTCATCTGGTGTAGCAATGCCACTTTCAATGTATGTTTTTAGGAACTTTTCAAGTACTAAAGGCTTTTTACCATCTTCAAAGTACCTTTCTACTAAAATAGTGTGTTTGAAAACCGAATTTCGTGATTGTTCTGTAATCCTACGATCCATATCACCAGTAATTCCGTACTTGTACAGTACTTTATCAGCAGATACCAATTTCTGTACGTAGAAATATCCCGGTTTACTTGGCTGATAGCCATACTTACCACATTTTGGACAACCACGACCTGAAATATGTGCCTTTGGTTGCTGGCGAAAATCACCATCATCGGGGCAAGTAATAGTCACATAGGTTTCACTATTTGCATAGTCAACTTTAGAGTAATCATACTTATTACCATGAATCTTTTTGGCTTCAGAAATGAATTGATTTTTTGTGCGGCGTTTGCGGCCTGTGCATATTCCACATGATATGTTACCCTTAAGTAGTGTTTGGGCGGCAACTTCCCAATCGTGAACATTATCAGGATCTGCATGGCACGTTACAATCACATTTCCTTCCCTCTGTTTTTTGTAAACGGTTTTTTCAAAGGTTAGCGTCGGATGCATTTTTGATATTTTTGCTACAAATTCTTCAGTACTGTATGGTGTGTTTTTCTGACAAATATTGCAGCCTTTGGAACTTTTTGATACCATATGCATCGGAGCGATTGTGAAGTAATGGTTTCCATTCGCACAAAACAGTTCTACTTTGGTGTGTGCGTTGATGTATGTCATTTTGTCAAATGAGTACTTACCTTCACCATACTTTGCGTTGACGCGATTAATAAAATTGTGTTCATTGGCATTCATTTTGGTTTCCTCGTCAATAATAATAAAATTATAGCAAAAGAAAAGGGACTCGTCAAGAGTCCCTTAAATGTTTTTATTAAATTTTTGAATCTAACTTAGTTCAACTTCAATTACATGAAGGTTACGTTGCGGATTGCAATTTTGCTGAAGTAGTCAGCAGCGTTACCAAGAGATGAAGTACTATCGGTAAGTTGAACGTAGCCATATCTTGTAAGAAACGTTGTAACGAGTTCCCCAGTGTTAGGGTCCATTACAGTACCAGACGCCATTAGTGGGATGTATGGGCAATAGAATACACCAGCATCAGTTTCTGCGTTACCTTTGTAACCGATCAATACATCTGTGCTATCATCAGCATAGGTGTCTACGTAGATCTTCATAGTACTGTTTAGTACGCCAACAAATTTAACGTTAGTTGGTGCATCGAAAGTACCTTCAGTAGTACGAGCGAAGCTAGAAGTAGTAGCAGATTGAAGAATGGTTAGTGCAGTTGGGGAAACAACAGCCCAGTTAGCAGCACCACGTTTGGTACGACGAGCAACTTCGTTTGCTTGACGGTTAATTAGGGTAGCTAGAGCGGCGTGTTCGTCACCAACGAAGGTAGCAACACCAGTAACTTTAGATTGGTCATAAGTTACAGCAGCAGCACCCGGTAGAGCACGTAGTTTGTGAAGTAGTTCTTGGTCGATTTCAGTAGTAACTTCTTGTGCGATAGCAGCCATTAGTTCTGCTTCAACGTCGATACCGTGTTGGGATTGAGCGTCTTGTGCAGATTCAACGGTCCAGCGAGCAGATAGACGACGAGATTTCGCTTCAACGGTTTCACGTAGGATACGGATGTTGACGCGACGACCCATAGTACCTTCTAGTTGGCTAGTAGGTGCAGCACGTGGATTATCGTTATCAGAGTTTACTTCACCAGTATAAGATTTTGCGATTTTGTACGGTGATAGTGCTTCTTCACCAGCGATTACGCCCGGTGCGTTGTCAGCATATTGAACACGTAGAGTGTGGATTTGACCAACAGGGCCAGTCATAGGTTGAACACCGATGATTTCGTTAGCGATAACGGTAGGCATTACACGACGCATAATAGGTAGGATTACCTTGTTTAGCGTTGCGATGTTACCAGCAGAGGTAGCACCTTGTGAAGCACTTTCACGTAGCATTACTTTGCGGTGGTTTTCTAGAACAGCTTCCATAACGGTTTTGCGATTGTCTTTTAGACCTTCAACAAGTTTCTCTTTAACCGCAGCCCATTTAGATTCAGTTAATAGTTGTGACATTATATATCTCCTTCAAGATGTTTTTTCGTTTTTCAGTATGTTATTATTTATCACTGAAAAAAATTGCTTATTAAAAATGTTTATTTTTTGTGGATTCCTGCGTTCCGTTCTAGTGATTTTAGGAAATCTAGGTCGTCGGAATCGAGTTCACTTTCTTTAAGAATACCATCACGGTTGCCAGTTACGACTTTACCTTCAGTGAGTGTATTTTTTGCCTGTGTATTAACTGCCGGGCGGCTGGTTTTAGCAGCAGACTCATTGATAGTACCTTTAAGTACTGACTTATGGTACTTTCTGAAATCAGCGTCAAGTTTATCCGTTGGGGTAGCTTGAAGTAGAGATTCCATGATTTGCTTCTGTTGAACAGTAAGAGGTTTAACTAGTTCGGAGATAATAGCAGTACGAGCTTGTGTATCTTCCATGATACGCATTTTGGTATTTGCTTCTTCTACTTTAGTTTCGGATTCTTGAAGTTTCATTTTCATGCTAATTACTTCAGATTCTTTCTGTTTAATAGATTCATTTAGAGAACGTAGGATTGAGTTCTCTTTGTATTGGTTGTTATAGAATTCGTTAGCAAAGGCTTCGAAAATTTTACGACCAAACATATTCTGACGGGCTTCACGTAGTTCTGTCTTTAGCTCTTTTAGGTTATTGTGAGTTGTCTCAGCAATATATTGAGCGGAAGTTTCAGTGATACGATTAATGACACGCTGTTTAGCTTCATTAATTTGTTGAGCACCTTGTGCAATTAGTTTAACGCGGGTTTCAACTAGTTGACGTTTTTCTTGGTGGAAGTCTTTTAGTTCTTCTGCTAGGATACGGTTAGAGAACCCTGCGAATTTATCTAGACTTTCTTTAACGAGCTTACGCTCATTACGCATTTGTTTAACTTCTTCTGCTAGAACGCCGTTAGCGAATGCACCGAAGTTGCCAAGGGTTTTACGTAGAGTAACACGGTCTTCAACGAGTTTTGCTTTTTCGTCATATACTGCGTTCATTTCTTCCGAAATTACTTGAGTAACCATTTTATCTAGCCCTTCTGTGAGTTTTGCTAGGTCTTCTTGATAACGACCTTTCATTTCCTCACGCATTTCAGCAGCGACTGCTTGTTTTTCTTCATTCCATGCTTCCTGAATTAGCTGTTTCGCTTCATCAGAAAGAGATGATTCATTTAGAAACTTATCTAATTTAGACATTATATTCTCCTGTAAAGTACATTAATATTTGCACTTTTGATGTACAAATATTTATAAATTTTTTTTGTTAGCCTTTTAATTTCTTAAAAAAAGCGTGAATTTCGTTTTCTACACCATTTGATGATTTAGATTCCACTATTGCTTTTTTACTTCCACTAAGAGGTGAACCGTACTTACTCATAAGAGATTCAAATACCGCAGTAGGATACGCATCTGGAGCACTTGGTTGTGCTACAATGTCAATAGTTACGATTTCAAAATCAGAAACAATGCCATTATGATCAACGTTACCTGAACCACGAGAACTAACACCTAATTTCACACCGCTTTCGATCATCTTGCGAATATTCTCGCCATGAGATGTTGGTAGTAGCTTGATTTCAGCCATACCGTTTTTACCTTCCATCCAGACTTTAGTAATCATTGCTGCTACACGGTCTAAGTTAATGGTTAAGGTTTCAGGGTGATCACATTCACAAAGAATGCTCTCACCACTCATTAAGCGTTGATTCATATTCTCTACCGCATGTGCAATTTCTGCAAATGGGTAGATGCGTTCGTTTTTATTACGTTGGTCAGCTTGGATTGAAATACCACGAAGGTAACAATCTTTACCACCAAACGGGTTATCACGGTGTTCTAGTACAATTTTAGAATCATTGAATGAAGACCACTCACGTATCATACTCATAGTTAATGATCTCCTTTCTTTTGTTTATTTATGATTAAAATTTAGGTGCGTTTTTCGGTAGTGGAGAACGGGATTTTTCAGCTTTATTAGTAGGCTTTTTCGCGTCTTTCATCATGCCTTTAGCACTGTCCATTACGTTGTTCATGTCGTCAACTTTAGCAGTTTCCGCATCTTTATTTTTGAGTTTGTCACCATCATTTAGGGTAACAGTACCGTCTTTGATCTTAACAGGTGCTACGCCGTCTACTGGAGATTTAGCGTTAGATGCAACTGGAGATTTAGATTTTTCAGCAGTGTTAGATGGTTTAGCAACAGATTTCATTTTATAACCTTCGCCAACTTTTTCGTCACCGAAACTTACATCAGCAAATTCATCTTCGCCATCTTTATCCATGTCGAAATCAACTTCTTCTTCGCCATCACCTAGGCCGTCAGATTCTGCATCAACATCAAAATCTTCTTCACCGCCGATACGGTCAAATAGGTCTTCTAGGTCAGCAAATGCATCCTTGATAGATTCCCATTCGTCACCACTTGGTACATCACCAGATACTTCTTCTTCAGCACCGAATTCAGAGTCATCACCATCAGCACCATCTTCCGCACCAAATTCAGCAACTTCTTCTTCTGATTCATCTTCTTCAGATAGATCATATTGGATTTCACCAGTTAAACCTTGTGATGGGTCAGTATTGAAATCTTCTTCAATTACTTCTTCATCTTCAACTTCGTCAGCTTCAGATAGATCACAATCTTCTTCTTCCATAGCTTCTTCGAGTTCTTTATTGATCTCTTGTGCAGCTTCTAGGAAATACTTACGCATTTTCTTAGCAGCAAGATCTTGTTCGTTGTTAGCAAAAGCCTGAATAGCTTCTTGCAATAGTTTTTTGTTAGCCATTATATCCTCCAAAAGATATACAAATTTTTTAAATTAAGTATGCTATTATTTATAAGTACTAAAATTCCTCTTTCAAAAAGAGCTTTAAAAGCGGAATTTTCTACATTAAGCCGCCCATATCACCACCGCCAGCATCATCAGCGGGTTTGGCATAAACTACAGCCACTACCTGTGCTCGTTTTTCAACTTCATTAGCTTTAAATTCACGGTACTTACGTAAATTGTTTAGTACTTTCAAAGTTAATTTTGGTTTACGAGTATCAGTTAGTTTATACACTGTTTGATCGTCTTCTGGGTCGTACATTGAATCATTTCTTGATTCAAATAGTTCGTTTAACATATACATTCTCCTGATGTATTCACTTCCCGGTACGAGAAGTGAATTAATCATTGTTATTTAGTCTTAGAAAGAAGAACCTAAATTATTCGGGTTAAAATCATTGTTTCCAACCATATCTTGGAACTCTTTATCAGCACTTTCCATATTACCGTCTTCATCCATGCCTAAATCCATACCCGGATCGTTAGGTGCATCAATACCGACAGATTGTAATCCAGCTTCATCAGAAGCAGCTTGTTTTTCCATTGCATCTGGATTTTCCTTGAGCCAATTTTGTTCGTTCTCTACGATATCGCTTTGTTCGAATCCCATTTTCTTAAGGATGGTTTGTTTAGACATATAACTTAAGCTATCAAGTGGCATGTAAGTATTAATAAGTTTCGCATCCAATTCTGCTTTACGATAAGAAGCAAAGTTAATTGGTGGATTGAAGATTACTTCAAAGGATGAAGCACTAATACTATAACCGCTTTTAACCATGAAGCGTTTAAATTCCATATCAAATACTTTCGCAATTAAACGTTGATAACGTTGACATTGGTTATTGAAACGCAATTCACTAGCCATAGCTTGTGTCGCACCATCACCAAATAACGCTACACCACCATCATCTGGACCTTGTGGAAGATAAGATGCTGGAATTTGTAGACCACGAATTAATTTGTTGTTAAAATAACGCAAGTCGTCAATCTGACCTAAGTTATCACCACCCGGTAATGTTTCTACAGAACTACCACGACCTTCAGAACTTTGAGGGAAGAAATAGTCTTCTAAAATACTAAGTGGGTTATATGCTGCATCCATTAGTGAAGTACTGCCACCTTTATTAGAAGGTATACGACGCTGGTGGATTTCGTTTTTGAAACGTTCAACATATGCCATTGCTTGGTGAGTTTGCATTTCACCAACATCAATTTTGAATACACGACGCTCTGGAGCACGTTGTACACGATAAATGATGATACTGTCTTCTAGTAATTCTTTTTGTTTATATACTTTAAAGATATATTCAAGAATACTAGTACCGAAAGGCCATACTGGGTCTTGTCCGGTATTTAAAGTTAAGTGAACAACGTGTTCTGCTGCAACTGGAATAACATCTTTACGTCCAGCAGCCATACTAAATGGGTCTGCACTGTTAGCATTACTAGCATTAGCATAACCACCACCGATACCACCAAATTGACTAGCAGAACCTGCTAATGCGTTTGGCATAGTACCCGGATATGCCATTTTGTCATATCCTATTTGAAGGTTTGTGAAAATTTTATCCTGCATATTATAAGAAACGTCACGAATAAAGTAAGCAACTGGATTTTTACCAGTTTCTTCGTTGACGAATACACCTTCTACGTTTGCAGGTGATACCCAAATCCATTCCATTGTTTCTGGGTCACGAATAAAGAATTGATCGCCGTACTTAAGAAGTCCACGTACAATTTCATAAATTCGAGTTTTGAAATCATTTTGTTCAGCCCATGATTCTAGACGGTCTTCTAAAGTTGTTACTTCCGAATCACCAATGCTATTATCTTTGTAGCGAATTTTAAATGGTAGACCATAATCCTCAACGCTTTGAGTACAAAAATCTGCGATAATATCAAGAGCAGTTCTAATTTCAGGATCTTGGTCCATTTGTTCATATTGTCTGTATCGATCAGTACGGTTAGATAAGCCAGTATATACTACTGGCAAATATGACGCGTAATTCGACTTAGAGCCAGTTGTCTTTGAAGGACTTTTGCTTTGCTCTATTTTGGAGGTCGATACTTTCGACCTCGCTGTTGTCATAAATTTAGTCCAACTCATTAATTAATTCTCCAATTAAGTTTGGCGTTGTGCTTCGGTGTTCTCCGAAATTTGACGAAGAAGTTGAGCTAGCTGTTGAGTATTACTATTATTAGAATCTAAAGATCCAGATATAGCTTTTAATGTTGCTAGGATTGACTCATCGTAATTTACCAATGGTGGTTGTATAGGATTTGTCGGTTGGTCATCTTTCTTTTTAGCTTCTTCTGAAATACGTTCGGGCATTTTACTAGGCGGTTCGGCTACCACTGGGGGAGCTTGAGGTTTATTTTGTGCAATAACCTGTGCCTGTTGTTGTACCTGATTAGTATTTGTATTTATTGTCGCCGGGACGCCGTTTTTTGAAGTTTGTTTCGCTTCAGCAGGTACTGGATCATCACTACTAAACCATCCCTTCGCAGTATCCCACCAGCCAGCTATTGATTTCTTCATACTATTGAATGCATCTGAAATTCTAGTCTTCATATCATCATAATTAAACTTCATATCTCCAATACTTTTCCAGAATTTATCATAATCTGCAAAAATATTATCAACTGTACCTTTTAATTGTTCTTTGGATTTAGACATATCACTACCAGTTAGCCAATCCCATACTAATGAACCTAAACGAGCAGGAATTTGCACCAAATCACCCATAAAGTCATTATATGCAGCTTTAACATTGTCAAATTGTTCACCAAATATTAATGAACCCAATTGACCCGGTAAATCAGTTAGTACTCCAAACATTCCAATCACATTATCGTTGAAATATTTGTATGCATCAGTTGCCATATTAGCTAAAAAGTCAAATGCACCATCACTACGATCTGCTAGATCACTTAAGTACTTCATAGCACCCAATTGCATTTTGGTATACATTTCATTAAATGGTTGAGTAAATGTTTTACTAATCCATATATTGAAATTATTTGTATATGCTTCAAGTTGTGCATTAGTTTTAGTGTTGCTTTCATTGAAGAGTTTTTCTTGGTTTCTAATTTGTGTCAATAACGCTGCTGCTTGAATATTTCCACTACGTTGTTGTGCTATTAATTCTTGTTCCAATTGATCTTGGTGCTGAACTGTGAAATTATGCATACGTTCACGAATTTCTTTGGCATCAGTTACACCTTCCCGTTGTAATTGTTCCATCATATCAGCATAACTTTGCATAAAGTTGTTATTATACTCATCTGGTAATGAGAATAATGATAATCTAGATGCGTTAATCTTTTGAAGTATTGCTCCGGTTTCACCCATACTAGAATAAACACTATTCATAGATTTAGTCACTTCCGCTGCTTTATCTGGATCTACACCCCAGTTATCAGTCATTGCAAATTGTGATACAGTACTATCAAGTGTGTCGCCCATAGAATCAAATTTACCCAATAGCTCATCGACTGACTTACCGACAGTTTTACTTAGATATGTCATTTGTGTTACAAATTCTGTAGTACTTTGCTGTTGGTTTATACTACGCAATGCATCTTGTGAAGAATATAGTTTATTGTATTTGAAGTTTTTAGCTGCAAGATCTGCTAATTGTTGTTGAGATACACCATAAAGGCCATTTACACGTTGTAACTCGGTGACAGAACCCATTAGTTGTGAGAAGTATTGTACACCATCACCATACTGACCATCCATCGCTGCTAATGCACCGCTGTTCTTCTCTAAGGCTGAACTAAATTCGTTTAGACTCATAAATGATTTGGAACTTGCAGCACGTGCAGTTAGCATACCATCACGCAATGTCAAACCTGCACTGTTTAGCTGGTTATACATCTGGAGTTGTTCATTCATATAGTTATAGACAGCCATACCCGCATCAACGATCATCGAGAATGCGTTTGCCGCAAGCCCTACGGGGCCGGGAATCATTTTTAGAGAACCAGCCACTGATGATACAGAAGTCCCTAGAGAGCCTACTACGTTCGCTGCTGTGGCATTATTCCCAATGGTTGTTCTGGTGAAATTATTCATTTCCTTGAAGAGATTTTTAAAGATATCTTTCCCAGCATTTGCTGGGGGTCTTCTTCGTCTATCTGGGTTGCCATTGCCATCCGTCCGTGGTGGATTACCACCATTTCCGTTTCCGCTGCCGCCACTTTGTTTCTTGGCAATCTGGATTTGAACTTTTAAGCTATCAGCTAAAATTTCACGCATGGCAGACATATTATCATTACTTTTCGTTTGCTCCGTCAATATTTGTTGAAGAAGGAAACTGTTATCAATTGCCATATACATTCCTTATAAATAAAATTATATAGAATTATTTATTATATGGAGTCCCTATGAGTAAGATGAACCCTTTAGCCCAGTACACTAAGATTGAAGAAATCTTTGTAAAACTAGCTTCTAACAATATCATTAAGTACAATAAAGATGTTGTTGAAAAAATTAAACTTGGAGTATGTGCTCGTGCAGCACGTGATGAGATCATGCTAAACACACCTGATGCATTAATTAGTGGAGAGGCCGTAATTCGTGTTATCGAGAACTGTGTGCCGGGTGTTAATGATGCTGGTGGTCTTTATGTTAACGATGTTGAGCAACTTTTAATTGCGATTAAAGTGGCATCCAAGGAAGAAGACTACGAAATTCAAACAACCTGCCCTCATTGCAGTCATGAAGGTGCTTTTAGTCGAGATCTTCAAGTACTACTAGATAGCATGAGTTATTTTAGTGAACAACCATCTCTAGAACTTTCTAATGGTCTAAAAGTGTATTTTAAACCTTATACATGGAATGAATATAGCGACTTTAGTCAACGTATGTTCCAAGAACAAAAGAAATCAGAATACATTGATATGTTGGAAGGTGATTCGGACGAAGTTGTTGAACAGAAGAAGAAATTGTTCACAGAAGTGTTTGAAGCAATGACTCAACTAAACTTTGATATGATTGTTGATAGTATTGAAAAAATTGATACACCTGATGGAACAGAAGTAGTAGAAAAAGAATTTATTTCAGAATGGGTAAGTTCGCTACCTAAAGCAACACTTAAAGAAGTTCGTGACGAGACTGACAAAATCCAAGAAGTTGGGATTAGTCATGAAATGGATGTGCAATGTTCAGAGTGTTCGCATGAATGGACAATTACTGGATTGAAATATGATCCTACACATTTTTTCGGATACAGCTTCTCATCTCAAAGCCAGAAGAAATAAGCAAGGTCATTAGTGATATGGAACTGAATGTCAAGGAGATAAAGTCATCACTTGCAGAAATAGCAGCGTATATCACTAATACCAATTATGAGATGCTACTTAACATGCCTACAAATGAACGTGATCTTCTGGTTCGTGCATACAACAAAAAGGTAACTAAAGAAAACAAACAATAAGCCAGCTTTTTAGCTGGTTTTTTTGTATTCTAATTTTGATAGGAATTTATTCTTATCTAACTTGTTTGATTAGCCAATCTACGATTGTCTAAGAATTATCGATACTTCATAACTCACTTCGTTCGTTATTCATTATCTCAATTCGTTACTTATTGTTATTGTACTTTATATCTTGACGAGATTTGTTGAGGCAATTTCATCCCCCCGCAGGGGAATGAAGACAATAAAAAAGACCCAATTAAGGATCTGAATATTGCTTGACGCTGATAGCATCGGAATTATTGTATAGTGAATTTCTAGATAATCTAGAACGAAAGCGGGTTGCTCTGTTTCTCTCTATCACTGTCATGTGCAACGGTCGTAGTCTTAGTACGCTCACATTAAAATCCATACAATCGAATCTTAATGTTGTCCAAATTCAAGACGCAACTATAGCTAGCCTTAAATTGAACTCCCTTAACAAGTGTGGTCAGGTGTCCCTCATATATCTATCTAGCAAGCGTCAATCTGTCTAACACGCTCGTTTATAGTGCCGTATTGCCGTGGGTGGTATTAACTATGCCAACTCCTAACGGGTTTCTTCTGCACTTCGCACGTGTGGTCTGCTCATCTGCCATCTACATTTTCGATAGGATCAGGATTCATTCGTAGGCTGACGCCTCCACACTGGGTTAACTATATTATAGGACATAAAACTGGTTTTGTCCCAAAAATGTAAATACTACATAATAATTATTTTAAGGAAGTACTATTATGAGTAAAAAACGATTAAAGGATGCAAAGGATGCGGCAAAGTACCGTAACGATTTGCTGAAAAAGCAGAATGGCATAGATCCAATCACAAAAGAAGTAATTACCAAACCAGTACTTGATCACTATCACCAAGGCCACCAGCATTGTCGTGAAGTATTACAAAATGAATGCAACGCATGGGAAGGGAAAGTAACTAACAGCTTTAATAGGTACATGAAACACTTAACTGATAAGCCACTTTATGAAGTACTAAGAAATTTAGCAGATTACTTAGAGAGAAACGGATCTATCCCTGAAGAAGAGATGGTAATTCATCATACAGCACTATCAGTTGATGTTAAAAAGTATAAAGCACTACCTGCTAAACAACAATGCGACATTTTAGAGTCATTTGGCGTTGTTCCAGAGAGTAATGTTAAGAAAAGAGCCAATCAAGCTCGTAAATTAATAAAAGAAGGTAAGCTGGATATGCTTAATATAAAAAAAGGGAGCTAATGCTCCCTTTAGTTTTTAAAACATGTCATCAAGTGATGAATATTCGATAGTACTAAAACCATCTTCTTTGACAATCTTCAAGATATTGTCCGTCTTACTTAGTAATTCCTCTTTATGAGAGATAACAAAGACGTTTTTACGCTGAATTACTGCTAAATCAGCAAAGATTGTCCACATACGAGTGATACCAGACGGATCTAGACCCACATCAATCATCTCATCAATCATGATAAGGTTGATTCCTTGGTATAATGACTCATAAGTGTCTCTAAATGCCAATGACAAGGCCACGTTTACACGTGTACGCTCCCCACGAGACAATTGCTTGTAGTCATAGGACTGATCATTTAGGGTAATCTCAACACTTAGGTCGTTCATGAACTTCACAAAGTGTTCAGAGTCACATTGCTCGATGTAGAATTGTAATCTACTATTCAAGAATGTGATGTTTTGCTCGATAATACGCTTACGAACATAAGAATCTTTATTGAGTAATAGCTTAACCAAGAAATCTTGGTGTGTAGCTAGCTTTTCCATCTCATTATATAGACTATAGTCTACAACCTGCAATGAATCAGTCTTCAATGTCTCAATTTGGTCGAAATATGGGTTAGCATTACTTTCTTCACGCTGTAATTGTTCCTTTAGGGACTTATACTTCATTTCAAGCTGCTGTACTTCATGAGTACTGAATACTACGTCATATTCCTTCAATTCAGTTCCTTCCAACTCAGTATAAGTACTGATTAGTTCCTCGTCATAGATATTCACTTCTTCTGCTTCATATTTCGCTGTATTCTCAGCTAACATGTGCTCATGAAGTTTAGCTTCTGCTAGAGTACTGTACTTAGTCACTGGTTTGGGTGGCATTTCAAAAATTTCAAGGTCATCAATCTCTTCAGTGATAACAGAAATGTTATATTCCGCTTGTAATATCTGAGAAGATAAATCCTCAATTGTATCTTTTATTTTAACAATCATTTCTGAATGATTATGGTCATTTTTCAATTCACCATCACACATTGGACATTTGCTATCTTCAATTGTTTTCAATTTGTTGTATTCTTTAGTGAGGGAATCATTCAAGCGTACTAATTCAGACTCAGTTTGTTTGATAGTCTGTGTTTTGAACACTTTAGTACTGGTATTTTGTTTTAGAATACCTTCTAATTGATACCACACATCTAATTCTTCATGTAATGCTAATTCCGCACTAATATCAATAGCTTTTAGCTCATTAATCTTGTTTAGCACTAACACTTTGTTGGTTTGAAGCTGTTGGTCATATTGTTCACGCTTCTGCATCAAAGAATTCAAACGATTCTCAAGTACTGAACGCTTATTATTATGCTCAATTGCTTCTTCCATCTCTTTAGCACTATCATATAATGATTCAAAACCAAATTTATCAGCAAAATCAAACTCTGTCAACTGTGTTTTAAGAGATTCAATCTTATTGAGTTTATTTGACTCGAAAGTATTGGCTTGTGTTTGAAGATTCTCAATACTTTTCTGAATACGTTCATTGGACGCAATCAATGTATCGATTTTAAACTTCTCTTGTTCAGCAGTCTTCTTAGAATCCTTTTGCATATCCTTAAGTAGCTCTGCTTTTTCAGTAAGTTGGGTAATACCAAGTAGTTCTTCAATCATATCACGCTGCTTTTGTGCAGATAGTGATAGAAATGGGTCTACGTTGGCGTTTAGTACAACAATGTGTTCGAAAAGTGTCTGGGAAATACCTAGAATCTCATTGAGTTCTTCTTGGGTATCCTTCTTTTCACCTCTAGAATCATCATCTATTACATTTCCATCCTTGATAGTTAGGAAATTAAAATACGTGGGACTACGCCCACGCTCTATACGGTATTCTTGACCGTCTTTTTCGAATTCGACAATTACTTCACACTGTTTCGTGTTAGTTTTATTAACTAGGTTAGGGATTTTAATATCATTACCAACACTTTTACCATATAACCCGAATACTAGTCCCTGAATTATAGCAGATTTTCCCACGCCATTCCGACGACCAGCACTATCACCACCTTCAACAACCACATCGTTGTTCTGGCCTAGTACTAGAGAGATATCTCTACCTTGAAATTCAAGTTCTTGTGGTGCATTACCGAATGAGAAGAAGTTTCTCATTGTAATTCGTTTTATGGTTAACATTCTTTACTCCATTAAAGTGATGTATAAATTTGTGTTAGAAGATTCTTATCAAACATAGGAGAATCGATTTCTTGGATTTGTTTAAGTACGATTTCATCTACTGATTCAGTACTTGTTTCCACTTCACCGTATTCTAAACTCTCTTGTAGTGCTTTCCTGCTGTTTACAATGTTGAATTCACGAACATTGTATAGCTTAGTGAATACCTCTCGAATATAAGAGATTTCATTCATGTTTACTGGAATATCAATCTGAACTTTAGCAACTACGTTGTCTTGAACGTAATAAGAAGGCTCATTAAGTAATTCCGAAAGAGTGAAAGTCCTATATTTAGGTGCATCTTCCCATGCTTTAAATTGTGGTTCTTTTCCATGTTCTAGGAACATAATACCACGTGCATCATCCCAAGTATCTGAGAAGTTGTGAGGGAAGCAGTTGCCAGTATAAATTACGCGAGTACCGCTTGGTGTGATTTTAGATTGTCGTTTGTGGAAGTGACCACTAAAGACATATTCACAGCCGTTGAAAGACTCTTGTGTTTCTTTACCATGATTTGGCATCTCAACCATTTTGTTTAGAAGGTAACCGGGTAATTCAAGGTGACCGAAAACATATTTGCTGGTTAGTGATGGCAATTGTTTGTACTCATCATCAATCATAAAAGGAATGAAAGTACAGTCATCGATTGTTTGCATCTTATTAATGAATTCGATGTTGGTGAACGCCTGTGCCATGTTAATACTAGTAATGTCACGTTTGTTCTTATGGTACATATCATGGTTTCCGACAAGGAAGTATGTTTTTTCAAAGTTATCGTTAAGTAGGTTCATTACTTCTAGACCGTAGTTTAGAGTACTGATATTAACGTTACTTCTGTTATGGAAAAAATCTCCCATAAAGATACAAATTTTTATATCACGTTCTTTGGCTTCATTAATCATGAATTTTACGAAGTTAACGCAATCTGTGTTATGTTCTTTACTGTTATTCTTCAATCCTAGATGAATATCAGTGAACGTTACTGCTTTATCAAATAGAGCCATTCTTACCTTCCATCATTTTCATTTCAATTTCAATTTGTCGTGTGTGACTTGGCGTAAAGCCATTTAATTCAAGTAAGTCATCACGAATATTGCGTACATTCTTTTCTGTATTCAAAACAGAACGGAATGCATTATTGACGAAAGATGTATAGTAAGAGAAAGGATTTAATTGAACAGCAGGTTTGTCTTTTTTATACAAAATGCTTTCTTTAAAAAGCAATGCGTTTTTGACTAATTGTATTCTTGCATCACCCATCATTTCATCTAAGTACGTATAATTTCGGTAATTAGTTTTATGGGAAATTTCTTCTGCAAGTTTAATGAACATTTTTCCTAATTCATTGGTCATTCTTCCGTGAGTTAAACAAAACTCCCCGGTATCGGTATCACCTAGCCAGTGTGAACGAGCAACTTCATAAAAAACGGCATTATCATCTACGATGTAATGTTTGAATGGTTCGAAGTTAACACGAATCTTACCAGTACCCTCATCGGGAATATGTTCATCGGTAATTACGCGAATAACAACTTCATCAATAGGTACAGTGGTTAGTACTAATCCGTGTGCATCAGCGTATTCTTTAGCTTTTTTAGCAGAAAGACCCTGTGTTGAACGAATATTTTCAATTGTTTCATTGTTAAGACGTTTGATACGTGCAGCACTTGCTTTCTCAAGCAATTCTTCATCAATCTCACTAACATCAAAGACTATGTAATCATACATGCTATACGACTCATCAATGAGCCAGCAGTATGACATTTTACTGAGATGAATTTCTCTTAGTAAATCAGCGTTATTCAAATATTTCTTACGCTTCGGTTTGGTTATCATATTGTAACACTCCATGTAAATTCATAGGACGATCCGTGTCCCACCTCACTATTATATCACATTTTTTCATTTTGTCCCAAGATTATAAATATAATATAAGTCTTTTTAAGGAGAATTTTATGATAGATCGCAGAATTAGATTACGCCCTCGCCCCGCTGCACAAAACTATGTGTACGGTGATGATGGTAATATGCGTAACCCAACATTACTATCAATACTACGTTCTACTAATGGTATGGTATGGAACTACACACCAACTATCTCTGAACAACGTACTGTAAACTACGAAACGCAACAAACAATGCATAGTAATAGTAACTACAACAACTATAAAAATACAACAAACGCAGTTATTTCAATACAGGGTGATTTTCATTCTAGTACTGCAACCGAAGCAATATACACTTTAGCATGTATGAACTTCATTCGTTCGTGTTCACTAATGGATTTCGGTCGTCAGGCAGCAGTTGCCAATAACCCAAATAAAGCTGTTGTTGGTGCACCACCTCCAATTTTGCTTTTCAGTGGTTATGGGAGATATATGTACAATGATGTTCCTGTTATAATTAAATCATATAATTTTAACTTCAACAATGACACTCCACTAATTCAAGTTCCAGTGGATTCTATCACAACAAAGTTTAATATTACAGATAAAGATACACGTGAGTTCTTTAATAATTTACGTGCAGCAGGTTTTATGAATCCAGAAAACGAAGTGTGGATTCCACAAAAACTACCTATCACAATTCAATTAGAAGAACAGCCTACCTCGGATTATATGACCAAGGAGTTCAACTTAAATGCGTTTAAACGCGGTGCACTAATGAGAAAAGGAGGATTCATTTAATGGCTTCTACATACAGTCAGTACTCTCCATATGCGAAAGTACGTCAAACATGGTACTTAGCGTACAACCAGCCAATTGGTATTGCTCCAGCCGATTCAGATGTTAATTATACGATTCCAACTGAATATAACGAGCAACCGTGGCGTTTATCATACGAATTGTATGGTAATGAACGTTTATATTACATTTTTGCTCTACTAAATCCTAATATTTTAGTAGATCCAATTTATGATTTCACAGCGGGTACTGTAATTCGTATCCCATCTTTGCAGCGTGTCCAAACTTATCTAAATAGTCCACGTCGCATAAAATAATGGAGTAACTTATGGCAGACTTAAATTATACGGATGTTGGGAGTACACAAACAACTTCTATTCCCGTAACGGTAACTAATCAACCAGCAGAAACTACTGCTGATGCAAATGGTAAAATTTCAGGGATGAATCCGAATTCATCCAATCCATATAAAGCTAAAATTACAGCAGAACGCCCTAAAAACTGGAACAGTGCTGAAGGGGTATATTCAGATGTTAACTTAAATGATTTCGTAGTTCCATATGATAATGTGTTGTTGAAATATGACAACTACACTTACCACTTTACCCTATTTGCATTGAGTTCTGCACAATATCATCTATTTTGGGATAATCCAGATACAGAAGTTGCTCGACATATAATTGCAGAGAGTGGTGTAACTGGTCGCTTTAGTATTGATAGTGTTCAAATTACTTCTGCTGCTCCAGCATCACCGGGTTTAACATCAAACTTCTCGTTTAATAACTGCGTGATGGCTATTTCTGAAAATAATGGTATGTCATTATTCAATGATCTTGTAGTACTTGCAAATGATCTAGGATATAACAAGTTCATGGACTTACCATTAATTATGGAAATGGATTTTATCGGTTTCCATCCAGTAACTGGTAAACCAAATCGTATTCCGGGATTAAAACGCCAATGGGCGGTTCGTATCAATACTATCAAAGCTCGTGCAACTGAAAGTGGCGGTACTATTACATATGACTTACAAATGACTCGTGCTCGTGCAGGTTTAGTTGATAACAAGGATTGGATGCTTAAAGAACCATATACTTGTACTTCTACTACCTTTGGTGATTTTGTTGATCAGATTCAAGATAAATTGAATAAAATGGCTGATAAACAATATGGTTATTTGCAGCATAAGTACTCTGAATTTGCTAATGGTATGTATTATGAGATTCATGTTCCAGATGAACTTCGTGGTATGTCTATTAACTATGACATGAAACAATCAAAAGAAGTCGGCAACACTGTAAATGGTTCTGATGGTGCAAAAGACTTCTCTTGGGGTGCAGATGTTCCTATTTCACGTGCATTTGATGACGTTTTAGACTGCTGTATTCCAATACAATCCAGTACTGATCGTCGTCGCCAGTTTGTAAACATCATCCCTATTCAAAAATATGTTGGATATGACCCAATTCGTGCAACCTTAGCATACAAAAACCATTATTACATTATTAAGTACAATATTGGTGATGTTGTTAGTGAAGAGGACTTAAAACATGAAAAGTTCAACTTTGAATATTTCTTCGAAAATGCTGAAAAATACGAAGTAGAAGGGAATGAAGAACCTAAACTTAATATTAAGAGATATGATTATCAATTTACTGGTCTAAACCAAGAAATTCTTAATTTAGAGCTTAAATTTGACCAAGGATTCAACGTTGCGGTTACTCGTAACCCAGATACACAACGTGATATTGAAAACCGCGAAGGTACACACGCTGCTGAGTACATTCAGCTTGGAGATACGACATATGATACCTCAATTCGTACCAACGTGCAAGACATGTGGAGCAAATCGAAGGATTTACAAGACGAGCAAGCCAATGGTCGCGTTTTAACCGACGAAGAACAACGTTTTATTCGTGACGCCCAAGCCGCAGCACAGATGAAAGTTGGTCAAGAAGACGAACAACAGGACACATTGACATATCAGGTATCAGATCCATCATATATCGAAGATTATCGCAACGAATATGATATGACCTATGCTGGCACTGAAGGGATTGGCGGAAAAAATGGCACAGTTGATGCAATTCCCACAGAACCACAGAACATTAAAACAGCAAAATCCGGTTCTGTCAATGATAATAGCAGTAGCTATGAAATGGACCGTCGTTTAATGCGTGACAACTACTATAACCGTTCGTTCTTGAGTAAATTAGACATGAAAGTAGTAGGTGACCCATTCTGGTTGGGGTGGAGTGACATTTCTTACATGAACTATCTACAAAAAGCAGTAGCTGGTGAAGATATGGATGTAGATATTACCGATATCCACGTTGCAAACTGGATTAATAGCGAAGCATATCTATTATTGAATATTAAACCAGTAGTTGCGATTAGTGATACAACAGGTATCTTGGATTACGATACTCCAACGATATTCTCACAAACAATTTATCGTGTTAATAAAGTAGTAAGTGACTTTGGTCCAAATGGATCATTTACACAACAATTATCAGGTGGTATTGTAATGCGTTCTCTACGTAGACGTGACCAATTAACTGATGATGACGAAGGAGAAGGAAGCCGTGGCTGATACAAGTAAACAATATGCACAAGACCAACTTTCTAGATTTGACCCTAGATTACCACAGTTAGCAACGGTAATGGATAACCGAGATCCAACAGATAGTGGAAAGCTAAAGGTTTGGATTCAAGGTTCTCAAAGTGATCGTGATGCAAAAGATTCGTGGATTGAGTGCTCATATGCAGCACCATTCGCTGGACGCACACCGGGGGTTCCGGGTGCGAATTCATACCAACAATTCCCTAAAGGCTACGGCTTTTGGGCTGTTCCACCAGATGTTGGGGTGACAGTAATCGTAGTGTTCGCACAAGGACACCAATTCCAAGCATTTTGGATTGGATGTGTGTACGATGAACGTATGAATACAATGGTTCCGGGTATGGCAACCGAGAATTTACCAAATAGTGGTTATGATATGCCAGTACCGATTACTGACTATGACCGTAACACTATTCAAAGTACTTTACAAGAGAAATACCCTAATGTCCCAACAATTGAAGGTCTAAAGAAACAAAACCTTCTATACGATGAAGAAAAAGGTGCAGCAAACCGTAGTAGTACTCGTACTGTAGCCGCAACTGTATATGGAATGAGTACTCCACGGGGTAATAGCTTCGTTCTTGATGACGGTTATACTGATGCTGACATGAACAAACGAAACTGGAACCAAGACCCAGACGGCTATCAGGATACCCAAGTTAATAACCCGGTAAACGACACGTCTGTTGGGACTCGTAAGAACGAAGGTATTGTACTACGTACTCGTAGCGGTGCACAACTACTTTTATCAGAAGCAACTGGTTCAGTGTTTTTAATCAACCGAGATGGTACAGCACGTGTTGAAATGACACCCGAAGGTGATATTATGATTCATGGTGACAAAAGTATGAACATCCGTATGGGAGAAGATATTAGCTTTGTTGCAGGTCGAAATATTAATTTCCAAGCAGGGGCTGATATGCAGTGGAGTGTTGCTGGAAATACCAAATTGAATTTAGTCGGTGCATTAGATAGTAAAATTGGCGGTCAGGTTGTAATTAATGCAGGTGCAGATTTGCGTCTTGTAACTGGTGCGTCACTTCGTGCTCAAGCTGGTTCAAGTATAGACATGACTTCAGGATCAAATACTGCAATTACTGCTGGTAGTTCTGTTGATATTTCGGGAACCTCAGTAAACTTAACTGGTGGTGGAAATAGCTTTAACGTTAAAGGTGGAAGTACTGCAAGTTCTGCGGTAGTAGGTGCACCAGACTTCCAGACACCATCTGTTGGTCTTGTTAATCACATTCACTTCCACCAATCGTTCTCTGATGCATCAAACCACAGTAATGCTATGGCTGCACCAGTTAATGGTGGAGGTAACTCTTCTGTTAGTCCTGCACAACCTGCACAACCTGCAAACGATGTTTCTCCGGTTCTACCAGAAGAAACTGAATATGAGGCAGTTCAATATACTAACACTACTCAAGAAGTATCTCAAATCACAACACAGGATATGCTTTTCTCTGAAGATAGCATGACTTACACTCAAACCCTTGAAGGACTATACATGCTAATGCCATGTACTGGTACTATACGAGAGTTTGGTTACTGGGGTAAAGGTGTTCCGACACAAGATGGAAGTACTGCTGACCGTTATGGTTGGTCAATTCAAACTAAGGGTAACATTGTAGCACCCGATTTTGGTACAGTTACTGTGAATGGTAAAGATTCTGTTATTGTTGCTCATATGAGTGGATATAAATCTATTTTCTATAATATTAACGTAAGTGTTAATAATGGTCAACGCGTACAGAAAGGTGACGTAGTAGGTACTGGTAAAGGTGTTATTGAATTTGAGATTCGTAAGATTTCTGCAAATCTATTTGGCTTTAGTGGTACGGTTGATCCCGGTATGTTTTATGCAGCCGTTACTGGTGAAGGTGCTGATGCAGCCAATAAACAATTAATCGAAGGTAAGCCTAGTAATGAAAATGCCCCGGCATTGGATGCAACTAATTATTCAGAAAATAGTGATGAGCTTGTTGTTATGACTAGAGTTAAGAGTATCGGTACTGGATATTCTCAACGTGGTTCTCGTCATGTTCCTAGACGTAAAACTAGTGCGAAACGTCAGGGTGTGGTTGATGATAGTACTCCAGTAACTATTGGACCTGTTGATAAAACTGCTGTAGGTTGGAAAGTTGCGGCAACAGATGAAAAACTTGTTAACGATACTATTAATTTTGAAGGTACGATTGCATATCAAACTAAGCGTGGTCATTTCCGTGATGGTAAATTCTGGGTATTCCCGGACCCAGTGAAAGGTCAAGATATCGGCTATGGACACTTGGTAACCCCGGCTGAACGTTCTAGTGGGGTATTCAATAATGGTATTACACCTGATGAAGCTAAACAAATTCTTATTAAAGATTTACAAAGGAGTGTAGACGGTGCTAAACGTTTATATGCACAATATGGGTTACATACACCTTATTTGTGTCAATTAGTACTTGTAGAAATGGCATATCAAATGGGTCCGGGTGCATTAGCTAAGTTTAAAAATATGTTCAAAGCACTTCAAGCTGGTAACTATCGATTAGCCGCACATAGTATTCGTGATTCATTATGGTACAGACAAACTACAAACCGTGCGGAGATAATGGCTCGATATATGGAGGCTTGCCAATAAATATTTTAGGCGACTAAATAAAGGAGAATAAAATATGAGTTGGACTTTAACCGCTACTGATGCTACTTTTTTCAAGGATGTAAAAATTCATGAAGGTACAAAGGAGTTTCAAGCCTCCAAAGGATATTTCAAAAATGGTAAGTTCTGGGTCTATAAAGATAGTCTAGGGCTTCCAACAATTGGATATGGTCATTTAGTACGTTCAGGTGAAAATTTCAGTGCTGGTTTAACCGAAGCTGAAGCAGACGCTTTGTTAGTAAAAGATGCTCGTAATGCATATAATGATGCAAAATCAATTTATGAACAATACGGCATGAGTGGCCCTGAATCACTACAGCAAGTTTTATGGCAGATGGTTTTCCAGATGGGTAAATCTTCAGTACTTAACTTCCGTAAGGCTCTAGAAGCAATGGGAAGAAAAGATTACAAAACTGCTGGTAAAGAAATGCGTGATTCAAAATGGTACAGACAAACTACCTCACGTGCAGAAAAAATGGCACGTATCGTTGAGGCATTACAGTAAGGATAATTAATGGCAGTTACGTTTAAGGGATTCTCTTCCCCAGTTGTTGGCCTAACGCGTGTATTATATGATGAAGAATTGGTAAAACAAGACTTACTAAATCATTTTAATACAAGAAAGGGTGAACGAGCATTTGATGCTGAATATGGTTTTATTGGTTGGGATTTAGTTTTCGAATTAGATCAACCGTCAGTGAAACAAGCACTGGATGATGACGCTAGACGTATTGTGTCACAAGATCCGCGTGTGGAACTTCAGTACTTACAAGTTCAAAATACAGAATATGGTTATATTATCAATATCAGCTTGTACTATGTACAACTTGAAACGGTAGAAGAACTAAGAATTGTATTTGATAGACGAACAAATGAAAAGATGGTAGCAATAGCATCAAACTTTTAATAATAGGCTTCCTTCGGGGAGCCTTTCTTTTTGATAAATATTTCTATACTAATATACGAGGTATAAAATGACACAACAAAAACGACAATCCAATCTCTACGCTGCTGAGAACTGGAAACAAGTATATGAAAGTTTCTTTAAGATTAACTTAACTGCATACGATTTTGACACAATCCGTGAAAGTATGATTCATTACTTAAGTTTAACTTATCCAGATTCATTTAATGACTGGATTGAAAACTCAGAATTTATCTTCATCTTAGATACTATTAGTATGCTAGGACAGAACTTAGCTTTCCGTATGGATTTAAACAGTCGAGAAAACTTCCTCGACACTGCTGAACGCCGTGCTTCAGTACTAAAACTTGCCAAGATGATTTCGTATGCACCAAAACGTGCATATCCGGGTCGTGGTCTTGCAAAATTAACAGAAATCAAAACGAACCAAGATATTCGTAACAGCTTTAACGAATCTCTAAAAAATAAAACTATCCGTTGGAATGATCCAGCAGATAATAACTGGTATGAAAACTTTATTCTAGTAATGAACAGTTCCTTTATCAGTTCTAACCAATTTGGTAATCCAGTTAAGAAAAACTCAATAAATGGTGTATCTAACCAGCTTTATCGAATGAATACTATTCCAATGAGTGCTCCAAGTATTCCATTTACTGCAAACATTAATGGCACGAGTACCACATTTGAAGTTGTTAACCCGGATATCAACAGTATTGGTGCTGATGAACGCCATCCTGAACCACAAGATCAGAAGTACATCATTTATCGTAATGATGGTAATGGTTTTGCTTCACCTAATACTGGTTTCTTTGTTTATTTCAAACAAGGGACACTTTCTTATACTGATTATCAATATGATGTTCGTATAGAAAACCGAATTCAGGCAGTTAACACAAACAACATTAATGAAACTGATGTTTGGGTACAAGAAATTAATGAAGATGGTATTGTCCGTACTAAATGGACTAAAGTTCCATCAATGGAAAGTATTGCATATAACTCAGTTGACCGACAGAAGAAAACAATCTTTTCAGTAATTACTCGTGATAATGATCAGATTAGTATCAAATATCCTGATCAGCGAAGTGGTGTAGTTCCACGTGGAACATTCCGTACTTGGTATCGCGTTAGTAATGGTGAAACATATACAATTAAAACGTCAGATATCCAAAATAAAAGTATCAAATATGTTTACCGTACTAAATCACAAACTGAATTTGAGAATAGTACTTTAGATATTAAATTCTCACTTCAATATGAAACTGGCCTTGCACAAAGTGCTGAAACTATTGATCAGATTAAAGACCGTGCTCCACAGATGTATTATACACAAAACCGTTTTGTAAACGGTGAAGATTATAATATTGCACCTCTAATGTTGGGTAATACAGTACTAAAAGCTAAAGCATTGAACCGTTTATATTCTGGACAATCAAGATTTATCGATATCACTGATCCAACTGGAAAATATCAAAATACTGATGTTTTTGCAGATGATGGTGCGATGTATAAAGAGAAATCAACCTCACGCAATAGTGTTTTACTTCCAACCGTGAAATCAAATGAAACAATTATCGTTGATAATATTCAACCACTAATTGGACAGACTTCGGTAATACAAACTTACCAAGAATGGGATGCAAACAGTGTATATCCAACAAATAACCAAATTTGGAACCCTGTTTATAATTCACAGTACTCAAAAAATACATATGGTCAAATTAAAGTGTCTGGAGAAGTTCAAGAAGGCTTCGAAGTAGGTACTCTTATTAACTTTAAGACGAATACCACTAACGGATATTGGGCTAGTATTATTGGAAAAGCAGATGATGGTTTTTATGTTCTTTCACAACCGATAGAAAATGGAATGACAATTTATTCGTATATTAAACCGTATCGTGTTCAGTTTAATTCAGTTGAAATACAAAATATTTCCGTCATGATGAATAAAAAGACTGATTTTGTTATTATATACGACACCAACAGCTTAACTTGGGTTCCTATTCAAGTAAGCACCGCTGATGAAACAATTACTTATAATGGCACTGTCTATCCTATTTTAGTTCGTGTACAATATACAGCAGAAGCATGGGAATTTGATGGGTATGGTGTTAATTATATCTTTGTCGGTGGTGATAAAGTTAAATTCTACTTTGTTAGTACTAAAAAGATATCTGATATTAGTACCGGTACGGTTCAAGCTGATAAAATTGACATTTTAGCATGTAATGCTAGCCCTACTAGTAACTTGGGAATGGGTGAAAATGTTGATTTCCAAATTCTTGACACAATTCAGCAGGAAAACGGCTATTTGGATGGTTCACGTGTTATAATCACGAGCAAGGATGTTGATAGTAATGGTATTCCATTGGAACCTAATCAATTTGCATCATTAGTACCGAAATATACAGGTGAAGATGCATTGAAATATGGTGGGATATTAGTATTCCGCGAGAATAGTGATTTTACAATCGATATTCTTGATTTACCAAGTTCAGATTTCACAGTACTAGATAGTTCATGGACATATACTGAATCCGATGCACAGGCTGAGACTAATGTATATAAACGTCAAGAATTTTTACGCAACGTTCAATTACGTAGTACATCTATGAGTGATTTGTTCGGAAAAGGGACTGGATTTACAATTGGGTTTGTATATGATGGAAAATCATATTTTATTGAACAAACTGTAGGTAATAATAATGATCGTTTGAATACACTAATGGCAAACATGACATTACCTGATGATACAGTTACAATGACACCAGAATTAGCGTTTTATCGTGCTATTATCAATAGTGGTAATTCATCTCTAGCAGAAAACAAGAAATTAGAATACTATGGATACAAAGATGTAAGTTCTGAATATTCATTTGTGTATAATGCTAGAACTGGTATTATGTATCATTGGAAACATTATGCACCTGATGATAATCGTATTGACCCAAGTAAAACTAACCTAATCGACATGTATGTACTAACAAATTCTTATAAAACTAACATTGATTTGTGGATTAAGAATGGTGCACAAGGTATTTTCCCTAAACCACCAACCAGTGTTGAACTACAAGACATGTTTAAGGACGTTGAACAGAAGATTGTAATTAGTGATAGTATTATTTGGCACAGTGCAAACTATGTTCCTCTATTTGGTAACAGTGCATCACCATCTTATCAAGCAGATATCAAAGTTGTTAAAATTCCAAATAGTACATTGAGTGATGATGAGATACGTCAACGTGTAATTGAGATTACAAACACATTCTTCCAAGTTGATAACTGGAACTTTGGTGAAACATTCTTCTTTACTGAGTTATGTGCATATATTCACTTGCAATTGAGTACTGAAATCAGTACAGTAGTATTGGTTCCTAACAACCCTAACAGTAAATTCGGTGAATTGTTCGAGATTCCTTGTGAACCGGACCAACTCTTCGTAAGCACTGCAACAGTTGATAATGTTTCCATAATTAGCTCACTAGCTAAGAGTAACATCAACGTTGGTAATTAATTTTAAGGCACTCAATGAGTGCCTTTCTTTTTCTATAAATAAAACAAATACTGAAATGAATTTTACGGAGAAATAAATGGCTAACGAATTTAAATTCCAGCCCTCAGAAGTAGCTGAAGCTGTTAATAAAAAATTATTCATAAAAAGACTACCAGAATGGATGCAAGGCTTAGAGCAGATCCAAACTTTTTGTGATGATATTATTCAACAGTGGTTCAACCCTGCTGAACAAGAGATTGTCGATGGATATATCGGTGATAGTAGCTCCCCTGCTGCCTCCGGTAAGATTTTTATCAAAGAATTAACAGAACAAAGACAAGCATATCAGCTTAGTCCTGCTTACGTATCAAAAAATGAAGACCTAAGCATTCGCAGCCTACAATTTTATGAAGATCTAGTTGGTTATCTAGAGCATTACGGCTGCCTAGCGGAAAACCAAGACCGCCTATTCAATGGTAAATTTTATTCTTGGACTCCACCAATTAACCCTAACAAACTAATTAACTATAGTACATATCTATGGGACACTAATAACGAATATGGTGTTGCTCCTGATTATGTTGTAATGGAACGTGGTGCTTTAAATGGCAACAAATGGTCATTACAAAACTTCTGGTACACTGTAGGCCAAACTCTACCTGATGGTACAGTACTAACTGACGAATTGGCCCAAGACACGCGTTTTGCTCGTGCACAGGCTCCAATTATTGAGTACAATAAAAATATTGAACTATTAAACTACGGTACGAAGTTCCGTGGTGTAGTTGACTATCTCTCTGATTCAGTGAAACCAGAAGATATCGTTAACAAAAATCAATCCAATAATATCCGTGTTGATGGATTCGTATTAAAAGCTGGTGATCGTGTGTTATTCACAAGTATTGGTAACCCCGGCGAAAACAACCGTATCTATAAGGTTTATATTAAGTCTATGGATGATGGTTCACGCGTATACGGTCTAGCATTAGATGAAGATGAAGAAACCCCAACCCGTCCAAGTGGTGAGCCACAAGTTGGTGACGTAGTATTGGTAAAATCAGGTAATACCTATGGCAATACTTCAATGTACTGGACAGGGACTATGTGGACACGTGCACAGAATAAAGATAGTGTTAATACCTTCCCTCTATTCCAATTGTATGACCGCAATGGTAACAAATTAAGTGATAGTCAAATTTATCCAAGTTCAACTTTCAGTGGTTCATCACTATTTGGGCTTAAAATTAACTTCGATTACAATTTTAGCTCAATTTATGGTGCTAATGTTGAACTAAGTTCTTACAATTACTATGTATTTGAAAACTTCCTTCAAAGTGTTCGTTATGAATTTGATAAACTAGGTGTAATCACTGAAATTCCGGGTTTGTACTATTATAATGTTATTGGCGAAGAAAATGGAGAATTTACACAGAACCTAAAAACTGATTGGGTTCGTTCTCAAGACGTGTCTAAACAGTATGTATTCCAAGTTCCAGAAATGACCAAAACATCCATGTACCGTGTATTTGACACTGTAAATGATATGGAAAACTTCGAATATCCACTAGAAAATATGTATGCATATGTTCGTGATATAGATTCTACATACAAATATTATAAAGCACCAAACAGTACTTTCCTAGATTGGCACAGAACCAATGATAATGCTGTTGCATATGATGTGTATAACCATAATTTCGAATTGGCACAAAAAATTGATACCAATAACCCTAATGATATTTTAGAAGTTATTATTAATGGTGAAGAAACTGATAAATTCACTAAAACAATTGATAGTAACGGTTATTTGAATGAAATCGTAATCGATTCTTCAATCAATCTAGATGAAGATTCAGTACTAACAATCCGTACTTATAGTAAAGATATTGTTCCTGATTTTAATCTAGGTGCATATGAAATCCCAACGAACTTGAAAAATAACCCATATAATGAATCTATCAAATACATTCATCAGGGTGATTATTCTCTTCATTTTCGTGATGTTGTAGGTAAAAACATTACTACTGGTAGTGTTAACGATTTCAATAACTATGAAGAACGTTTAGAAGCTGGCTTGGTTGATAACTCAGTTGGTACGTTTATTATTCAGAATGAAGCATCTATGCTTCCACTAATGCTAAACACTGCTAACGAAAATATTGATCTTTTCGAAGCATTCATGTTCTTACAAAATGAGTATTTCCGTTTCTTAAACAAATTTAATACCCAAATGATTAATCTATATGAAGATGATAAATCTGGTTTCTTATCAAACAGTGCATCTAATATTGTAGATGCAGTATTTGACATTATCAATGTTGGTAAAAACAATACATTCCCATTCTATCTTGATAGCGTTGGTAGTACTGTAGGTACGAGTCGTACCTTCATTCCACCGACTCCGCAATTTATGGGTATTCTAAAAGCATTCTCACCACAGAAAGCTACGTATATGTATGCTGGTAAAGAATTAGGTTGTTACAACGTAAGCCATACTGGTGTTATTTCAAAATCCTATAAAGTAATTAACGGCATTGACAAAATGGATGATGTTATCTATGAACTTGAAAATCGTATTTTCAATAGTATTGATAATGCATTTAAAGTTGTAGATTATCAGCCACCAATGGATGCTAGTGATCTATTCCCTACACCATTCTTCCAAGATACAGATTATAGTGCAACAGAGTACAACACTCTTTTACTACGTGGTTACATTAATTTTATTGCAACTAACGGAATTAATAACAGTACAAACAACTATGACCAATCTAATTGGCTAACTTGGAACTATACTGGAACTACTTATGTTGTAGACGGGATTCCTACTACAATTCCAGCACGTGGTTCTTGGCGTGGAATTTATACTGACATGTTCGGTACTTACCGCCCATCAACTCATCCGTGGGAAATGTTTGGTTTTGCTCAACGTCCAGATTGGTGGAACCAAGAATACGAACCTACTATTGTTCGTTTATCTGAAACTGAATCTATTACGGTTTATACGGCTGAAGTAGTTGATGAAAATGGCGATCTAGTTCCTAGTGGACTATGGGATGTTGGAACATTCAAAGGTGATGCAAGTCTAGGTAAAATCCTATTCGGCTCTCGTGCTGGACAGTATGACAAATATAAGCGTTTTGGTAAACAACCATTCACCCTAACTCCTAACGGAACTGCGTCTAATGGTGATACTCTTTATACTTATGAATTGATTGCACCAGAGGTTCTTGGATTAGTTTCAGGTGCTCTAAATCACCGTGCAGAGCCTTGGGCTTATGGTGATATGGGTGATATGGAATTCACATACATGAACACTGCTATGTTTGCATATGACCAAGCAATGTTACTATATCGTGCTAAACCTGCACAATTTGCAAACTACTTCTATGATACACGTGGTAGTACTTTAAAGAAAGTTTATACAGATGATGTTCAATTCCTATATGGTGAATCAAATATTCGTTTAAACTTCAATAGTAATACATTAGTCAACGGTGAACAAAATAACAGAGTACTAGGTTACCAAATGGCTATTACTGATCATCTATTGTATCAGAATATGGATGTAACTAAAAAATATGGTGATGTGCTACGCTCATCTTATATTAATATTGGTCACAAACTTGGTGCATTCACCAAGAAAGATCAACTTAGTTTCTATTCTGAATCATTTGGTCTAATTTCCAGCGAAAGTCAAAATATTGGTCTAGTTAAGAGTTCTGCTATACGTACTGAAACTCTAAGTGCTGTAAAAATCACTTGGAATGGTTCAGCTTATCAACTTGATGGCTATGACCTTGTTGGGGCAACATTTAAAACTCTAGTTCCTAATAAAAATGGAAAGAAAACTACATACACGGATGGAAATCGTGTTGTTGTTACCTATTCAGATTACACTACTAAAGTCCAAGAATATGCATACGGAACTGTATTCAATTCTTATCAAGATGTTTACACTTTCCTTTGTTCTTATGGTAAATTCCTAGAAGCACAAGGTTGGATTTTTGAAGACCAAAACACAGACGGTGTAATTCAGGATTGGACACAAATCGGTAAAGATTTTGTTAGTTGGAGTTTAACATCTCCAGTACGTGGTGAATATATTTCTGTATCTCCTAGTACTGCAAGTGCTAAGTTTGGATCTGAATTCGGTTCAGTTCAATCTGTAACTCAATTTAATGGTGGTGTATGGTCACTACTAGATGATGAGAATACTGGTATTCGTCCATACGAAATTCAAACAACTCGTTTGGGTAACGTATTCACAGTACGTCTAGCTGATGATGTTGATAAGCGTATGGCGTTAATTCGCGTGAGCCTAGTTGCATATGAACATGCAGTAGTATTCGATGATGTTACCATATTTGGTGATTCCATATATATTCCAGTATACGGTTCAGTACAAGAATTAATTCGTATGTATGGTTATGTAACTGGTTCATGGAATGGTCGTTTAGAAGCTCCGGGCTTTATTGTGTTGGAAGCTGGTACTTTACCAGACTTTGAGACTCTTGTCACTGACTTCCAACATTATTATGATGTGGAAGAACCGGTATCGGATGTTTCACTACGTGATTTAGGTCGTCACCTAATTGGATATCAGTCGAGAGATTACTTAACTCGAATGATTACCAGTGAACCTGCTCGTGTCAACTTCTATAAAGGGTTTATTAAAGATAAAGGTTCAAATCAAGTACTAGAACGTGTATTACGTGTATCTAAATCATATAATACTGATGAATATAAAGCACTACAAGAGTGGGCGTTTAAAGTTGGTACGTATGGTAATATCTATGGCAAAAAATCACTACAGTTCCAATTGATAAACAATGAATTTAAACAGCAACCACAACTAATTACATTTGATAAAAATGCAACTAGTAATGGAAATGGAAATAATATTGTATACTTTGGTGAACAAGGTGAGGATAGTCGTTGGATTACTCGTCCTAAAGGTAATTTTGCATTCCCAATGCGTTCAGGAAGAAGCGATAACATCAATCTACCTGATATTGGACCAGTAACACTAGATGAAATTGATTACAGTACTAAAGATTTTACAACTGCTTACACTGACCGTCTATCGTATATGGCTAAATCTGGTGAAGTACCGAACTCTGTTTGGATGCTACAGGATATGTCTGATACATGGAACATCTTTGAGTTAATTAATACCAATATCAAGCTAACTGCAATTACGGCAATTCCTAGTGAAGATAATATGCCTACACAATTCTGTAAACTAACGTTAAGTGCAGCACACGGAATGGTTGATGGTGATTATTTCTACTTCGTTGACCAAACTAACTATATGCCTGACCTACTTAAAGCAGAAATGCAATATTATAATTCAGGTTCAGCAGCTAATGAACTAATTGTTCCAGTTAACATTGCAATTGATATGACATTCAGTGCTCCACAGCCTGTATTGTATCGTTATGAATCAAGATTCGCAACATCTGCTGATAAAGATTCTTATATTAATAAGAAATATAGCTTTGCAGCACCTGAAAGTACTTTATTCGAGAAAGCGACTACATATAATTCATTAACTAACGTAACTGAGTTGTATATTAACCTTTATGACCCAATTAACGGTATTTTACCGGGTCCAGCGATGACTAACGTCACATATACTGGTGCACATGACCCAGCATTGTATAATAGCAATGGTGAAGAGGAAATGGCATGGGCTTCTGATAAAGTAGGTACAGTATGGTGGGATACGAGAGAAGCATACTTTGTTGACTATACCCGTCCAATCTATGATTCGAATGGTAATGTTGATAATGAAGCAACTCTTGAGTACAAACGAGTGAATTGGGGTAAAATCTTACCACATGGTGATATTAATATCTATGAATGGGTAGAATCTCCAGTTGAACCATATGATTGGGATAGATACTGTGATGAACAGGCTAAACTAAACAAAACTGAAAATGAATATGTTCCTAGTGGAACTGCATTGGAAGAAAACTATAGTGAATTCATTATATATGATACTCATACCCAATCTTATGTACGTAAGTACTATTTCTGGGTTAAAAATGGTATATATGTACCGCAAGTGAAGAACCGCGATAAGTCTTGTCAAGAAATTTCTCGTATTATTCGTGATCCACTCGCTTTGAATACGCCTTGGTATGCACCAATCTCTGAAACTTCATTCATCATGTCAGATATGCAATATGAAGTTACTGATGATAAGAGTATTTTAACAATATCTTATAAAGAAGATCAAGATGACGTTGTAAAACACGAACAGTATCAACTTTGTAAGGAAGGTGACAGTTATAATTTCAACCCTGAAATTTGGAATTCCCTATGGAACTCATTAATGGGTCAAGAAACATTATTGAATGGTCAAGTACAGGAATTGCATTATCCACAAACTGAATTGGGATTAGGTTCATCTAAAGTATGGTTTAAAGATATCATTGAAGCTCGTAGAACATTCGTGGACTCAGCTAATGACATTTATCGCCATATTAACATGACTACTAATACCGTTGTAATGAATGATGTATTCAATGTTAAAACATTACAAACTAACCCAAATGAAGTTGGATTTAAAGTACTAACTTATAACAACCAACTTGTTATTGCTACCAATGAACAAAAATTCTTGGAAAACGATGCAGTTCTTGTAAGCACCAATGGTACTTTACCATCACCACTAAATTCAACCAGTGTGTATTTCGTACACTACGATGACGATGGTTATATTCATCTAATGAATAACCCTAGTTCATCAGGAACTGCGATTACAATCACACTAGAGAATAAAGGTGAAGGTCAGCATTCAATGATTAAGCAATCTGATTATATTGCAACTCTAGGAACTTCTCTAGATATGACTCAGTATTGGTCATTAGCTGATTGGTATGATGTTGGATATGATGAATATACCGAATATACATCAGAAATTTCACTAGACATTGCTGATACTAAAAACTATCAGGTTGGTGATATCATTCGTATTGTAGATGCAGATGGTGTTTGGACATTGTACCGTAAAGATTATTCACGTAACGTTTCTCTATGGACTGCAATCGGTCGTCAGAATAGTACTTTACAGTTGAACAACCAACTATACAATAACTACACTCAATACAATGAAGATGGTGAATTAACCAACGTTGAAATAAACGTTCGTAAAGCCCTAGCTTTACTTAAAAATTCATTCGACATGCATCAGAGTGACGTTGTGTTTGATATGGTTAAGTATGTTCATACTGAACAACAAGTGGTTGATTGGGTGTTTAAAACTTCATATATCTTTATTGTTGGTTTAGACCAATCTCTAAAACAGAACTATTCTAATAGTGAAGACCTAATTGGACAAATCGTATCTTATTTCGAAGAAGTAAAACCATATCGTACTAAGATTCGTTCTCAGATTGAACAGAAAACTTCTGATAGTGATGAAATTAATGGCTTACTAAATGATTTAGATCCAACTGGATATATTTTCGTTAATGGTAAGTGGGTTAAAACACAATCTGATATCTGGGATTATGAATATGCACAATTTAACACCGTAACCAATAAATGGGAAATTCATGGTTCTCTACCGAGTGATTTCGAATTACCGAATAGAAGATTCCAAGAAATTGATGTTATTATGCATTATGATAATGTTCAGTGTGTACCTGATGAAGATATGCCAGCAGCAGCAATTCTAGATGATGTTAATAAGCAATTCCAGAGTAATGAGCAAGATTTCTTAACAAAAGGAAGCCATTATAAATTACAACGTTATGAATATACGTTCCCAGTGGCAAATGAAAGTCAAATCAATAATGCAATTGGTTCGATTCTAACTCAAAAATATCCAGATTTTAATATGTCTACTAGTGTTGCCGCAGGTATACAAGCTATGTACGAAACATTAGAACAGGATGTTCCAGCTACTGAACAATTCACAAAAGATGTAATTAGTGCAACCAATGAAGTTCTATCAAGCGATGACTCTATTGATATTATGCAAAAATATAGAATGTTTAATACTCTTTCTAATAGATTGAGACTTTATACTTCTTATGATATTGATGCAATTGAAGATCAAGTTGATTGTCCGTTTAAAGGTATATCTATTGATGATAACCCAAATACTAGACTACCATTTGGTTTCGCACCAAGTAACGGTGAAAACTTTGGTTATGTAATGCATACCAGAGAATTATTTGATAAGTTTGTTTCTATGGCGAAAGCTCAGAACCCAACCTATTCAGATAATGACATTTACTTCTATTTGGCACATGAGTACGGTTTATATTGCTGGATGATTGAAACAACAGAAGATGATGGCATTGGTGGAGTGACAATTAATACTGATCACTACAACGACACTCTTTTAGTACTAACAGCTATGCGTAATAGTTACTATAAGGATAATTCAGATCACTATGCGTTTGCAGAAGCAATTCTTGATAATCGCGATTTTGATGCATTCTGTATGGTAATGGTTCCACGTAAGTTGGTATCGATTCGTAATGATGCAGGGGATTATTTCACTGTACCATTCAATCAAAGTCTAGAAGACTTCATGCAAGACCAATTCATCACTCAAGGTGATAACGTATTTGTTGGTGAACCAAATCTAGATGATCTACCAATGGATAAAAACAATCCATTGTACTCTGATTATCAACAAATCATGACTTCATTTAACTCCAATGTTTATTATGATGACATGAACTCATTTGATAATTTAGCACTAGAATCACAAACTAAGAGAATTGAGCTATCTGCTATTGATACGGTAAACACAACTCAAGATTCAGTCTTCATTGACATTTCAGAGTTAAACCCGAACAAGCAAAATATGTCTCAACTTAGATTTACGGTTGATGGGTATTCATACGATGCGGCAAATATGCCACAACTTAAAGATCAAGGTAACTTCCAAGTTGAAGGTTTCATTACCCTCAACCCATATAACAAAGCAGAAGCAGTTGTGAGTATTCCTCGCTATGCAGAAGCAATTGCATTGATGGATAGAACTAACATGTATCATGATGAAATTAAGTACGTCAACCATGTGTATGATGTAATTAACGTAAATGGTGTTGTTAGACTAGGAAGCAATCATGGATTGAAAGTTGGTGATAATGTTATGGTGTTTACCCCAGAAGGTAAAGATTATGATGCTGTTGCGGCTGACGGTACTTTCCATACTATCCTAACTGAAAACAATATTAGAACTGGAAACAGACCTACTATGTTTAAAGTTACTGCGGTAAGTGGACGTAACGTTACAATCGGTGGATTAGTATTCTCACAAACATATTCAACTAATGGTTCAGAATGGTCGGCTGTTTCAGATCACACAAGCATCACTGTGCTTCGTGTAACGAGTTTTAACGATGCCGAATTCAATGCTGGTAGTTATGTCAAATATGCCGCAAATCGCTCCTACGCGGTCGATGCGATGGATTATGACGTGTTCTATGATGTTATGTTGGATGGTGGAGAATACACTGATGGATTCAGCGATGATGATTATGATGTGTGGTATATTTCTAATGAAATTATTGATGGTGTTGACCACGGCTATTACCAGCCGATTTATGGTGAAGGTGTTCTAGGCGAACTTGTTCGTACTAAAATGACCGATTCACTACAAATATTCGTTTATGAATTCAACACTTCAACAATCCAGCCAGTACTTGTACCAGCTACAGACACTACAGACGCTTATTGGACATATGCATTACCACTAGTTGACGATGTTTATGTTACCTCTCCTAGTAGAGTTACAGTAATTACCAATGACAGCGTTGAAAACATTACCGTGGTTTCACAACCAACAAATGTTGGATCAGTGTCAGTTGATGGTAATGTGGTAAGTGGTGCGAATAGTACAGAAGGTGATGTTATTTCCTTAAATGGAGAGCAGATGCTTCTACGTAAAAACGGTAACGCTTTACGTGCTATTAATGGAACAGTTGAGAATTACTATCCTGATGGATATTTGGGAACAGGATTGAACCTAGGGAAAGAAGATAAGATGGTTGATTATGCAAATAATTATCCAGTAATACCTTTAAGTACTTATAGTTCATCACTACAAATTCCGGGTACTATCCTACCTACGCTAATTAAAGGATAAACAAAAAGGAGCCAATTGGCTCCTTTTTTATTTCTTATTTTTGAAGAACAATCTTGCCGTCTTCGATTGTGAACTCAGCAACGCCGCCATTTTGTAGTGAACCACAAAGGATTTCACGTGCTAGTGGTAGCTTGATGTTTTGTTCAATGGTGCGTTTCATTGGACGTGCACCCATGCCTTTCTGTACACCGTTCGCTGCCAACCAAGCACGAGCATCATCTTGTAGGACGATTGCAACTTTACGACCAGCTACGGAATCTTGTACTTCTTTCATGAACTTGTCAATAACGCTGTCGATTGCTTCAGTGCTTAGTTCTTTGAACTTCACGATTGAATCAATACGGTTTAGGAATTCTGGTGGTAGGAATGCTTTAATAGCCTTATCCTGACCAGTTTCAGAACTACCCATACTCATGCTACGTTTCTCAGAGTCTTTAGCCCCTAGGTTAGTAGTCATAATAACAGTTACGTTATTGAAGAACACAGTTTTACCTTTAGAACCAGTTAGACGACCTTCATCTAGTACTTGAAGGAAGGTTAGTAGTACTTTAGGGTGTGCTTTCTCGATCTCATCTAGCAATAGAACTGCATTAGGATGCGATTCGATTTGATCTAGTAGTAGACCGTTACCAGTGTCGTGACCAACATAACCCGGTGGTGAGCCGATTAGTTTAGCTACAGTATGTTCCTGTGAGAACTCTGACATGTCGAAACGAATTAGCTTAGAACCCATTGAATCAGCTAATGCTTTGGAGATCTCAGTTTTACCAGTACCAGATGGTCCGACAAACATGAATGCACCTTGTACGCTTGCGTCAGAACGTAGGCCAGCACGTGCAACCATTACGTTATCAACAAGTTTCTGTACTGCTTCTTCTTGACCGAATACACGTTTGCGTAGTAGGTCTGGTAGTTCATTCATACGAGTACTTTCAGTACATGCTACCACAGAAAGGTCTAGGTTAGCAATACTTGCAACTACTTCTTCGATATCAGAACGTTTAACTACTAAATCAGTACCAACCTTAGTGCGGTTCTTGGCTGCTGAAGCATCAAGTAGATCGATTGCCTTATCAGGATAACGACGAGACTGTAGGTGCTTCTTGGATAGTTCCATTACTGCTGCAATTGCATCTTCAGTGTAGGTAACACCGTGGAACTCTTCGTATTTGGATTGGATACCTTTTACGATTTGAGCAGTTTCATCATAAGTTGGTTCAACTACGTCAATTTTCATGAAACGACGAGATAGTGCACCATCTTTTTCGATGTGTTGACGATATTCGTCATATGTGGTTGCACCGATAACGCTAATCTCACCACGAGATAGAGCAGGTTTGATTAGGTTGCTCATATCCATAGTACCAGAAGATGAAGAACCAGCACCCATGATAGTATGGATTTCATCGATGAAGATGATGGTATTTTCACGTTTCTTTAGTTCTTTTAGGAAGTTGTCAACGCGTTCTTCGAATTCACCACGATACTTAGTACCAGCAGTGAATGAACCCATATCTAGGGAAAGAATAGTTAGTTCTTTCATGTGTTCTGGGACATTACCATCAACGATTGCTTGTGCTAGACCGTCGATGATTTGGGTTTTACCAACACCTGCTTCACCTGCAAGGCATGGGTTTTTCTTAGTACGACGAGATAGAGTCTCAATTAGTGCTAGTAGCTCTTTCTCACGACCAATCATTGGGTCTAGTTTACCCTCACGTGCAAGGTCGGTTAGGTTGGTAGTGTAATCTTCAATAGATTTCTTACCAGATGATGGTTGTTGTTGAGACACACGACCTCCTTTCGGTTCGTTTTTTACAGTCTTTGTTAAATCAAGATCTGAACGAACATTACTAACATATGTTTGTAGTGAACGGGCCACTTCTGCACGTGTTAGAGATTGTTCTTTCAATGCTGCTTCTAGTGCAGTGTTTGAGAATGATAGACATTCGAATAGTACAAAGAAACCTTCTACTACGAAATCATCATTTTTTAGCTGTTCAATTACAGCTTGTTTTTGTAGCTCGTTCATCACACGAGTAACAAGGACTGATACCGGTACTTGGTCGCTTCCAATTTGTTCTTGGACGGACACAGGTAGCTCAGGAGGTGGTACTTCACGAAGATAATCTTCGATACGTTGACCTAGGATATTAGTGTCAATTGAGAAAGATTCTAGTGCGTCTTTAACACTTTGAACCTTTAACACAGTTGCACTTAGGTGGTCTACGGTCATGAATTGATGGCCTAGCTGTTGGGCTAGTGCTTTACTATCATTGAACAAATCTTGGAAACTGGAACTCATAAGTGCATTCTCCTTTGTTAATTTAGCACGATATAAAATGATTATATCACATAAATGTTCGTTTGTCCCAAAAAAATAAATACGTTACATATAAACATTTTGGAGACTTAAAATGGCATATCAAATGTGGAAAAAAGGCCGTCATGATGACTATAAGTTCATCGACGGTGCAATTGCCGATCAGTACAACATGGGTGGTGTTGACATGTTTTTGTACTGTTATATCGGACCTAAACAAAACACAGGAAACACCGACCTAACTATGCCTGATTATACAGGTAACTCAATCGATGTGTCAAGCATCGGTGACTTAATTTTTGGTGAAACACCAGACCGTGCATACGACCTACAAGCAATTACAATTCCAGCAGTATACCAAGTTCAAGAAGCAACACCAGACTTAAAGATACCGGGTTTATTCTTCAACTTCAACACAATGGATATTACGGTTCATTATAACACTATGATGCAGCGTGTGGGAAGAAAAATCTTACCCGGTGATGTTATAGAACTACCTAACCTTCGTGATTTTGATGTTCTAGGTAAAGATAGTGGGTTGAACCGTTTTTATGTTGTTCAAGATGCCTTTCGCACTTCAGAAGGTTATTCTGTAACATGGCAACATCACATTTTCAAACTACGTGTTAAACCACTTACTGATAGTCCAGAATACGCTGATATCATCGGTGGTGGTAGTAACAACTTCCCTGATAATCCAGATGATCCGAACAATGGTAATGGTAACAGTTCCGGTGATGGAAGTGAACAAAGCGATTATGACAACGAGATGGCTATCATGAACGCTATTGTAGCACAAGCTGATGATGAAGTACCATATATTCACTTCACAAATGAACATTTGTATAATGATCGTGAGGATTTATACAGTGAAGCACGTGAAATCTTTAGTGGCACAACATTCCCTAAAAAACCATCAAAAAACATGTTCTTCTGGAAAGAAACGTTACCAGTACTTAAGGAAGAAGTTAACGGTGAATGGGTAGACGCTAAATCTAAGATTGGTAGTGACTTCCCCAAACGTCCAAAAGATGGCGACTTCTACTTTATGTCTGATTCTGCATCGGTTTGTGGTTATTCACTTTACCAGTACTACAAAGATGAAAAGCGTTGGCTAATTTGTGACCTACCATACACAACCGAAGAGTCTGTACCGTCCAATGTTGATGGTTTCTATGTATTATACTCCAATCCAGCTTTATATCAAGTGCTAGATGACGATAAAACGTGGATTCCAGCCCCACTTGAACATCAAGACCATTTTGTGAGCAATAGTGTTATAGAAAACATTTATAATCCAGAAGATATTCGTCCTGAAATCCCACCAGCACGTGGAGTGGTTGATGAAGGTACACAATTCCCATCTGATCCTAGTGATGGCGAGTACTACTATCGTACTGACTATACACCAGTAACACTTTGGAGGTATAGTGATGAAACTAAGTCTTGGAAACAGTTCAATTACGGTGGTCGTCTACCAAGAACAGGTGCAGATCAGTATATGACAGGTTTTGTGAATAGTAAAGACCGAGTAGCACTACCAGATGTAGTAAAACCAAATATTGTGTACAGAGTACATAAGGATAACAAATAATGAAAGTTGAATATTTCTATGATGGTCAATTCCGTCGAACACTAATGCACTTAATCTGGCTTTTTAGTGAATTTCAAGTACAATTTGGTACTGATGATGAAGGAAATCCAAAATATCGAAAAGTACCGTGCAGATATGCTGATTTTTCTCGTATGGCACAGTACATTATTAGTGGTGGTAGTGAAAACGTAGCTAAATCTGCACCAATGATGACAGTTAGTGTTGATGAATTCACAATGGCACGTAAGGATGTGCGTTCGCATTGGTCACAAAAAATTGTTTTGGGTACAAATGTATCACCAGCACAAAATGAATACACACCAGAACTAGATAAACAGTACTTTATCGAACGTTTTAACCCAGTTCCGTGGGATTTAACCTTTAGTGTTAACATTTGGACAACGTTACTTACTTCTAAAATGGAAATAATGGAGCAAATAGCAACATTATTTGCCCCGGCGGTAACATTACAGACCTCAGAGAACCCACTTGATTGGTGTTCTCTTACTGATGTTGAATTAATTGGGACAACATTCAGTTCAAGAGCTATGCCACAAGGTACTGACACCGATTTGGACATTGCAACTATGCAATTTAAGTGCCAAGTGTGGATGAGTCTACCTGCAAAAGTAACTAAACCAAAATTAATTCAACAAATTGTAACTAATATGCATTTAGCCAATACTGAAAGTGATTTTATACTAAGTGATTTTGATGATGTTATCGTTGATGTGTTTACTCCTAAAAATATGGCAGTAAAAGTAGAGAAAATTGACAGTGCAACCAAAAGTAATGAGATTTATGAACTTACCTTAGTTGGAGAAGGATTAAATACATTATCTAGGAATGGTAAAATCTTCTCATGGGATGTATATTTCAAGTACTTAGAGCCTGATTTCAAGAATAAGCAAAAATCAATTAGATTCTTGCAAGGGATTGAGGACACTAGCCCAATTAAGGGTGAAGTCATCAGCGTTGGTACAGATGATAACGCAAATAAGTTGCTTGTGCAAGTGGATTCTTCAATCTACCAAAACATTACTGGTATAAAAGAATTTATAGTTGATGCAGACCCGCTTACTAATGCGTTACCTGAACAATTATACATTAATATATCAGAACGGAATATAGATTACAAGAAAAGTACTATACCACCTAACTACCTCGCTAAGATTACTAATGACGGGGCAGAAATAATCGAACCATCCACGATCAGTGGGTACGTTTACAACAGTTCCGATGAATGTTACTATCGTTATAATAGTGAATTCGGCTGGCATCGTGGAGTAATGAATAAGTATCGGGCTGGTTACTGGAGAATTGGGTTTAAAGACTAAGGAGAACTTATGACAAACGAAGCTGTCGGTGCTATATTCCTAGCTAAGAGTACAGGGCGTATGATGTTAAATCTACGCTCGGACACTGTAACGTACTCTAACAACTGGGGCTTCGTAGGTGGTAAGATTGAGAATCACGAAATACCACTTGAAGCACTACACCGAGAGATACTAGAAGAACTTGGGAACTCTGTTCCTATTATAGAAGATATTATACCATTTGATGTATTCTGTACTAAGAATGGTAAGTTCAAGTACTATTCTTTTATTGTAGTTGTCAAAGATGAGTTTATTCCTATTTTGAATGATGAAAGTGCAGGATATGCATGGGTTAAAATTGGTAATTGGCCTAAGCCACTCCATCCGGGGGCTAAGAGTACTTTATACAATCCCAACATTGTCCACGACTTTACTTCTCTATGGGAATCCATCAAAAACGATACACCATTCTTGAATAGTTTATCAAAATAAAAAAAGGAGGCAATTGCCTCCTTTTTTATTATACACCGATTGGTGGTACGCCAGTAATTTTAATGAATACTGACCATTGTGTTAATTTTGTTTGCCCTGCGGCTAAACCTGTAATGTTTCCATCAATTCGAATACCCAAGTTCTTATTACTATTAAGAGAAGAAAGAACATAGTTTTCATAATCCGCTTGCGTTGTGCCATTAGCTCCCGGTAGTGATACATCAATACCATTTATATTGACTGATACGTTCCAAGTGTCTTGAGTACTATCAATAATGTCTATATTTTGAGTTAGGTTGGCAACACGACGTGGATCTGGTAATGCTGAAGCCACCGTAGTTCCCGGAACATACGTACCTTCATTATTCACATACCAAGAACCCTTAATTAGCCAAGTTTTATAGTTTTGTGGAACTGAAACGATATTACCATTCTGTGTTGTTACTTCACGCCCGATAATTTTTAGTTCGTAGAAATAGTTTGATCCAAATTGGAAAACACCATCACCATTTTGGAACACTGTATATCCTGCATCATCAACTTCACTCGCTGCCCCAACGTTAAAATACGAAATTGGACGTAATGATGAAGTTTGTGTGAACGAAATATATTTTGTTCCGGCATCATATTCGATATCAAGCAAAGATTCAAATTGTTTGTTTTGTGGACGAGTTGTTTGAATTTCACGCCACTCTTTATCCTTCATTAGTACTTTAAGTGAATCGCCATTATTTGTCAACACCATTCTACCCATGATTGAGTTTGAACCATCTGGAACAGTATTGAATACTGTAATCATTGGGATTGCAGCCCAATCTAATTCAGTGTCCGGTTGGCTGGCGTCTGGTTGACGAGCATTGTCCACTAATGAAATTAATAGTTCACCAGTACCGGAAGTATATCTGTACCAGATTTGACCGATTACTGAACCCTTTGGAGCCAATTGTCCTGCAAAGTTTTCAGCTTGCCATAATGCGTTTTCATCCCATGCTTGACCATAACCAACTTTATTTCGACCAACTAGGTTAATTGGTGCTGGGTTAGTATTTGGTTGATTCGGGCCTAATATTGAGTTACTTGGAATAGATGCATAAATCTTTCCATTACTTCGTTTAATTACATAGTTAATCATTTAAACATCCTTATTGTAGTTGTACTCGAACTGTGTATTTTACTTGTAATACACGGTTAGCACTTTTCTCTACTGGATGGAAGATAATATGAGTTAGTGGTAATCCATTAGCACCATCAGTATAAAGGCCAAGCTCATCGAATACGTATGTTCCATCCATGTTTGTACTTGAACTTGTGTTCTGACCACTTGGCTCGCCTAGTCCTAGAGTACATACACAAATGATATCGGTATATACTTGACCGGGAATGTGCATAGTTGTGATATTGTTATATTGAGAATCAACACCAGCAGTAACGCGTGGGTTAATTTTTTTAGCGTAGGTTTCGGAATAAAGTCCACCGAATGATGTTACGCGTGGAGTCTTGTAAGTTACGCGACCAGTACTTAATACTACAGTCCCGCCATTACCGAAACGCATTTCAGAAATAGCACCAATACTAACACCAAGACTGTCTACGTTATTAGCTAACGCATCAGCTATTGCACGGCTCATATTCTCTGGGTGAATTGCGTTTGCTTTATCGAGAAGTACTTTCTCGTTTTCTGGGTCGGTTACGTCTGTAATAAGTACATGACCTTTAACGAACAAGAACGGTTGTTCAATTTTGGTTTCCATTTCATTTCCTTAGTAGTTAATTTGAATTTCTTCTAGCTTCCCGCTCATACGTTTTTGTAGAATTGTTGGGTCGTGACTAATATAGTTGCGGTCGATACCAACTCGTAGGTAAGTGAAGTTTCCAGTTAATGATTCAGCGAATGTACCTGTCGCACCCGGATCGGTCATAAGAACGCCAGTGTTTGAGTTATAGATTCGTGTATCAGTGAATTCCATATAATATTTACAGTTTTCATTAAATTTTATTGGGAACCAATCTTCTTCTTGTGGGTCACTAGCTAATGTTGCTTGAACATATATACGTCCTATGAATTCACGCAATGTGAATGCAATTGTATGCAATCCTGTAGTACTACCCCAATATCCACCAGCAGGAAGGCTTAATGAAACTTCGTTCCAATAAAAGTCTTCATTGGTAGGATACCATGTATCAGAGTCTTGGTAATCTTGCCAAACTCCGCTTTTGTCCTTTCTTCTGAAAAGAAAATTCTTTGATCTTAAAGCCATTGTATTAGCCCTCGTAAATAAACTTTTAATTATTTATTGGAAGTCAAATGTAATTTTACCTGATAAATATCTGTAATATGACAACAACTCATAAGGAAATAAATATGACAATTTCATTTAACAATGGGTCGTCTTCTTGTAATTGTGCTGGTGAAACCTTCAACATTAACGAAGCAGGACACCTTATTGTAACTTATGCAGATAATACGAAAGAAGATCTAGGTCTTGTTGTAGGACGTGATGGGGAAAATGGTCTAAGTTTTCTACCTGATCAAATCGGTATGGATGTACCGGATGAGAACTATCAGCCGGAACAACCTTTAAACTGGTCTTACTTGAGCCTTGCGAGTACTCCACTCTATCTATATTTCAAAACATCTGAACCCGGTGTAATTCCGGTAACTTGGGTAAGAACCCCATTTGGTCGTGGTGAACAAGGTGAACAAGGTCGCCCATTCCAAATTGACGCACAAGGCACAGAACTTCCAACAACTGGTCTATTTGACGAATTCGTTTTTTATAATACCGATGATGGTAAGATTTACATTTACGACTTAGACACTACTTCATGGACTTCGTATCAATGGCGTGGTGAACAAGGTCTACGTGGTCGCTTTATTATCGACTTACAAGATTCAGTATTCCCTCCATTAACTGGCCTACCAATTGGTTACACATTCTATAACACAGAAGATGGTGAAATCTATTACGTAGAAGCCAAACCTGCACCAGAAGTAGGTACACAATGGTCTGATGGTATGCAATTCCGTGGTCCAAAAGGTAACCAAGGGGATTCAATCAAAGGCGATCAAGGTGAACCCGGTAAGGATATTAAAGTTATCGTCAACAACATTGACCACAGCTATAATAACGCATTACTTGTAATCGGTACTGTTCCTGCTGGATATGTAGTTTCTAATATTCAAGTGAATATGGAAGAAGCATATAATAATGATGTGCTAGAAATGTTTGTACGCTTTGGTGGCACAGTACAATCAGAAACTGATGGTATTGTTATTGCACCTAGCGAGTACTTTGATATTCGCAGTACATATCGTTTCATTGTTGATGAAATTAACCATGAACCAAGTGATCAAGATGAAATTCTATCTTGTATTTTTAACGAATCCGTTAATAATTCAAGTACTGGTAGTTTGCACATTATTGTAACACTAGCATGGCAGTCACCAATAGAACCAATTAGCGATCACATCTAAGGAGACTATTATGGCTATATTTTCAAATTTTGAAGGTACAATGAAACCTACCTTCGTCCTTGGTAAAAATGGAGGTCGAATTTCTTACCTTCCGGGTGAAGAAGCAATCGCTGCTCAGGATTACAAAGGAACAAAACTAATTCCGATTAGTGCTGCTGACCCAGTAGAACAATCGCATGTAGTAACTTTAGCATACTTCAATACTCACGGTGGTGGTGGAAGTGGTGGTGGAACCATTCTTAAAGGAACTACAGTTCCAGACCAAAGCACTGGGGAAGATGGAAACGTTTATTTCCAAGTAGATGACACCAACATCGTTGATATTTTCATCAAAGATGCTGGAGTGTGGAAACCTTTCAATAATCCAGTACCACCTACAGATTCAGATTATGTAACATCATTTATTGTTCAGCCAAACGATTTTGTTAGTGCTAGTGGAATGTATGTATATACTTTACAGGAGAGTATTCATAATCGTGGTGCTGGAGTACTAGTGCAAGTTCAGGACGCAACTGGCAATAGTGTACAGCCTGAAGTATTACTAGATAATATCGGTAATATTACACTAAGAGTATTAGACCAACCATCTGAATACTATATCATTAAACTTATAGGGGAAACAACCATGACAACACCTTACAGTGCACCTGTTAATAAAGCTCAATGGGTACTAAGCGGAGATATGTATGTACTTACTATTCCTGCAACAACGCACAACCAAGCTGCTGGTCCATTATATATTGCAATTTATGAGAACGTAGTAGATGGTGCAACTAGTGTTGCTCCTTATACACTAATCTCCACTGATAGTATTATTGATGGTTCCGGTAACGTGACATTTAGAACTTATGCCCCTCTCAGCGGTAAAATTGTAATAAGTGGCAAATAATAATAATCCAGAACATGTAGTGTGTTCTGGATTATTTTATCTTTCATGTAATAAATACACATAACAATAATAGTTCAACAATTCCAACGGAGGGATTTCATGTACTCTATTAAAACTGACCTAGGCGTTTCAGGCAATGGGACTATCAACAAGGATTTACTAGTTAAAGGCAACGCAGTTGTTAATGGTAATCTTCAAGTTGACGGGACTGTTGTTTTCGCTGATGCAACGTTTACACAGATTACCGTATCTGGAACTGCTAACCTAGCAAATATTAGTTCTACTGGAACTGCATCATTAAACGATGTAGCAGTAACTGGGAACACGACTCTAGGTAATGCAAGTACTGATACTGTTACAGTAAACGGTACGAGCACATTTGCTGCTCCTGTAACACTAAATGGTGCAATCACACAATCTGCTGGCACAGCATCATTTAAAGCAACTTCTGCTGATTCACTAACCGTAGCGGGTGTTTCACAACTAAATGGCAACCTAAACATGGCTGCTGGTACAAAAGCTACACTAAAAGACTTAGAAACTGATACTCTTAAAGTAAATGGTGCATCTATTCTAGGTGGCACACTAAATGTAACTGGTAAATCAACATTTGGTGATGTTGAAATTAATGGTACATTATCAGGTTCATATACAATTGCCTCTGGTAACTTCACAAATCTTACCGTTTCTCAATTAAGTACTCTTAATAACGTAAGTATTAGTGGTAATACTACCCTACTAGGAAACGTAACTGGTTCTTCAAGTACTGTCGCCGTAAATCGCATGAACATGCTAGGTTCTGACGCAATTGTAGAATTTGCATATAACGATCCTGCTCGCCCAACTGATATTAAATCAAGTATTGAGCCATATCAAGTAAGTACAAATACTGTCAATTCAAAAATCGTTGAATCTGATTCAGCAAATATCGGTGTTGTTGGTGGAACTTCAGGTCTACATGCAATCGGTAGAGCAACAATCGATTACTTAAACATTACGGGTAACAGTACTATTGGTGACCAACCACAACTACAAGTTGCTGGTCGTTCAGTATTCACTGGTAAAACCACTGTTGGTGATCTAGAAATCACTGGTGCAGTATCTGGATTGACCTTTGATGATCTATCTGTAAACTCATTAACTGTAAGCGGTGCAAGTTCACTACAATCAGTTTCTGTAGGTGGTAATATTACGGGTGCAGCATCATCAATTTCTAAATTTAGTACTTTCACTGTTGCTGATGGAACTTCTGGTAATCATGGTATTATCCAATTCGATTATAGTGATAGTGCACGTCCAACTGATACTAAATCAAGTATTGAACCATATAAAGTTAGTACTAGCGAACTAATTGCTGATAGTCTCACTGCAAAAGGTGCAGATATTGGTGATGTTGGTGGAACTGACGGCCTACATGCACTTGGTAAAGCAACAATTGATTACCTAAAAATTGCTGGTAACAGTACTATTGGTACTGCAACACCACAATTAGAAGTAACTGGTAAATCTATCCTAGGTGATGTTGATTTCACTGGTGTTGTAACTGGTCTAACCGTTGATATTTCCGGTCAAGACATTACTCCAAATTCGGTTGTGGCTGCTGCTGGTATTACTGGTGCATCTGTTACCACAACAACTGGTACAATGACTGCTGGTAATGGACTAGACGTAACTGGTGGTGCAACATTCAATGGTCCGGTAACCGTAGAAGGACAAACTACAACTGTTAAAGATTTGGTTGTAACTGGTACTACAACTGGTGTAACCGCTGAAGCAAACGTTGATGGTTTAGATATTGCTCCAAATTCTGTAGCATCTACCACTACCGTATCTGTAGGCACTGACCTAACCGTAACTGGTGAAACTACTACTGGTGGTTTAACTGTAAATGGTGTAGCTGGTGGTTTAGGTGGTAATGCATTGATTGTAAGTGGTATTAGTACTGCGGGTGCAATTACAACTACTAAAACTGGTACTGCATTAGATGTTACTAACAATGCTCACATTGGTGGAACTCTAACTGTTGATGGTAATACCTCATTTGGTGGAAGTACTGGAACCACAACTATCCATGATCTAGTAGTAACTGGTACTACAACTGGCGTAACTGCTGAAGCAAACGTAGATGGTCTTGATATTGCTCCAAACTCTGTTGCTGCTGTAACTTCAGTACAAGGTGCTACATTAGCAAGTACTGGTACAACTGCTGTAGGAACTAACTTGACTGTTGGTGGAACTGCAACCGTAACTGGAGATATGACCGTTAATGGTACATTTACTCCTGCTGGTGGTCTAGATTTATCTACTGTTGATGTAAGTGCAAAATCACTAACTACTACAGATAATGTAACTGTAGGTGGAAACTTAGCAGTAACTGGTAACGTAACTGGTACATTAAAAGCTGCAAGTATTACTGCAAGTGGGACATTAGGTGTTACTGGTGCAAGTACATTAAGTACTGTTACTGCAACTGATATTAGTGCATCTGATCTCGATCTCGCTGGCACTCTAAATGTTTCTGGAATATCTACCTTTGATGGTAACATTACTTCTACCAATGCTACTGTAGCAATTGCGAAAAGTACTGCGATTACTGGTGACCTATCAGTATCTGGTACATTAACTGCTGGTGGCATTGACTTAACTGGAACTGCAATTAACGCTGCTTCACTATCTACTACAGGTAATGTTGATGTTGGTGGTGATTTAACAGTTGCTGGAACATTTGATCTAAGTGCAACCAACGTAAGTGCTGCATCTTTATCAAGTACTGGTAATACAACTGTCGGTGCAAATCTAGTTCTAACTACTGGTGTAATCACTGGTGCTCCACAAATTTCTGGTAATACCACTATTGGTGGAACTTTAGGTGTAACTGGTGCGACTACTGTTGCTGGCCTAACTGCGACTACTCTAACTGTACCTAATATCACTGGTAATACTACATTTGCTAACAATGTAACCGTAACTGGTACATTCACTCCTTCTGGTGGTCTAGACCTATCTGGTGCAGATATCGAAGCAAATAGTGTAACTACTGCTGCTGGTGTTGATGTAGGAACTGCTCTAACTGTAGGAACTACTTTAAACGTAACTGGTTTAAGTACTCTTGCTGGTGTAAATGCAACAAACGTAACTGGCTCTGGTGTTGGTAAATTTGGTTCTGTAACTGCTGATAACGGTGCAACCGTAACTGCTGGTAACCTAACAGTAACTGCTGGTAACATTGAACAAAACGGTGCTGCAACTACTACTGCATCCTTCAAGAAAACAAGTGCAACTCAACTACATGTTGGTTCTCTATCTTGGGATGAAGCAACCTATATCGCTGAAATTGGTGGAAGCACTCATATTTCTGGTGATCTAGATGTTGATGGTACTATTAACGCAGCAATCAACCTAACTGGTCGTGATATTGCTCCACGTTCTATTACTACATCACAAAGTATCACTGTAGGTACAACACTAGGTGTAACAGGTCAATCGACAATGGCATCTGCGATCATTGGTGCAAACGGTTCAACTAACAATAACCTACAAATCAATGGTAACACTGTTTGTACTGGTGACTTCACAGTTCAAGGTCTAATCATTGGTACACTTGATCAAACAACCTCTGATGTAACATTTAAGTCTGTAACTACGACTGCTGGTGCATCTATCGGTACTAACGCGACTGTTGGTGGAACTCTAGGTGTAACTGGTACTACAACTCTTGGTGTAGTTAACTCTGGTAACCATGCAATTACTGGTACTCTAAGTACTTCAGGTTTAGCAACACTAAACAGTGCTTCAGTAACTACTACCCTAGGTGTATCTGGTAATACAACACTAGGTGGAACCCTAGGTGTAACTGGTGCAACAACTCTTGCTGGTACTACCGTTTCTAGTCTATCTGTTACTGGTACTTCAGGATTCACTGGTTTAGTTACTACTGCCAACTTAACAAGTACTGGTCTAATTACTGCTAACGATCTAACAGTTACTGGTACATTCAGTGCTGATATTGCAAGTTTAACTACTACCTCTATTTCTACTCAGAAATATGAAGTTATTCCTGCTACTTCTGCTTCAGTTGCAAGTGGTACTACATGGACTTCTGATGGTTCTTCTAACGTTTACAATCTAACCTTAACTGGTGCTGCTGGTGCAGTTAACATTGCTCCACTACCAATTGTAGCTGGTAAAGCCGCTTCATGGTTCATTTATATTACACAGGACTCAACTGGTGGTAAAACTGTTAACTGGGATACCAGCATGTCACAAATTGGTGATAGCATTGTTAACACTGCTGCAAACTCTGTTTCAATCTGCCAAGTAGTATACTGTGGTGTTGGAAGCATCGTTGACGTATTCATTGCACAACGTAACCTATAATTAACTAAGGAGAAAAGCAAATGGCTTTTGTATCAGTAAAGAAAAACGATCAAGATGAATGGGAAGTATTCAAATATCTAACATCTAATATCAATCAAGTTAGTCCACTCACTGGGTGGACTATCGGGAACCTAATCTATCTAGACGCCGCAGGGCGTCTAGAACACGGTTTCTGGGAATTGAATGATATCTACGTGGGTACTGGTGAATTCATGGAATTCGACAATAAAACAACCGTAATGGATGCTGTTAATTGTGTTGTAACCAATACTTACACATATAAACGTATGGATCTTGCTATTATACGTGAAGAAATGAAAAACCGTGTACGCGGTTATCGTTCACAGCTAGCACAGAGTTCTTATACTAAAGATGGTAAAGATTATGATTTATCTTCTGAAGGTCGCCTTGAACTACAAGGTTTAGTACTAGAAGTGTTGCTAGACTCATCTATTCAAAGTGTTTCTATTCGTATTCCGAGTGGTGAAGATATTCAACTATCGGCTGCTGAAGTTAAAGCACTTTATCTAGAAATCGCATTATACCGTGATGGTCTATTTGACACTGAAGCTCAAATCATTACAGCAATTGATGCTGCTGAAACTTACGAAGATATTCGTTTGGCTTCTAAATGGGGCGATCAAGAACTATAAAAACAAAAGGCTGCACTACGCAGCCTTTTTTATTGCCATTTTAAGTAAATAATGATATATGAGCATATTCTGAGGAATTTTTAATGACAAGTATACAAAGAATTAAGGGAGAAAATGGTGTAATCATTGATAGTAATGCCTATCTTGAAATGCCTAAAGCTCCTTCAAAAACAACAACTGATGCGGTCCGTAATGGTATGTTTCGTTATAACACGGCATGGAAAGCATTTGAGGGTGTTATCGACTTCGATGATGGTTCCGTAGCATATCGCCGCTTTGCACAGTTAGACTCCAATGGACGATTACTCACATCACAGTTACCAGATTCGATAACTAGTGGTTTGAAATATGTTGGAACATTCGACCCAATTAAAGATGATATCGACCCACCATTTACTGCTGTTGTATTACCAGCAGCATCTTCAGCTAATGCTGGTCAGTACTATCTTGTTAGGGGCATTCAGGATGCAGCAGCAACACACTTAGCCGCGAACCCAACTTCAAACCCATTCGTAATCTTCAACCCGTCTGGAAGTTCATGGTCACAAATAAAATATTATATTGGTAAAGATCCAAGTACTGGAACTAATACCATTGTAATTAATGCATTTGCACGATTTAATACAATTCCATCTGGTCATCCGGGATTAACACAACTAGCATCGGGAAACACGGATTTAACGGCTGCTTTTACAAACACAAATAACCCTAGTATAGAAGTTGGTTTATCTGATTCAGATTGGGTAATCATGACTGCTACGGCTATTCAGCGTGTTCGCCAAAGTCGAGTTAGTATTTTAGCCTCTTCGGTTATGTATGATACTTCGGTCATACAAAGTGTCAAGCGTCAGTTTGTAACGAACAACAGTACTGCACAAGGGGCTATTGATAACCTCTCGATATACGGCCTACGACGCACAGGCGACTCCATGACGAACGATGGGACCGCAGGTGCAGGTAGGTTAGCCATAACATACGGAACGGCTACAGCCCCTTCCCTTGCGTTTAATGACGGTTCTAGTGACCCTGATCTAAACAGTGGGATGGTTCCATCTCAATGGACTGACCCGCAAACCGGGATATATCACCCATCTAATGGTAATATTGGCTTTAGCTCTGCTGGTGTTGAAAAGATTAGAATTACACCAATTGGTTTGTTAGTAATACAAGCTGGTAATATTAACCTTTTAAATAACTCGGCAATACAATTCCAAGGAGCAGGTAACACGGTTGCAAATCCGGGGATATCAGCAATTAATGATGTGATGACCTTTGCTTTAAAAGGTAAAGTTATTTTTGAATTAAAAGATGGTGTATCTGCACTCACTGGTTCATTGAGTATTTCTCAAAACCTAAGTGTTGCTGGAAATACTAATATTGATGGAAACACAATTATTGGTAATGCATCAACTGATACATTAACCGTGAATGCTACTAGTACTTTACAGGCTAATACCACATTTAATGGTACATCAAATAGATTCAAAAACTTGAATCTTATGCCAGCAGGGATTGTAACGTTAGAACATGCAACAACCCCAACATCAATTGTTCAAAATACTGGAAACCTACAGTTTAATATGGGTGCTTTCGGTGATATGACAATTAATGATGGTGCTACTGTTCGAACCAAATTTAACCGTTATGGTGTTAAATTGCCTATTCTAAATCCAATTGACAACGCAGTTGGTGAAGATGGTATGATTGCTTACAGTACTCAACGTAATACTGTTATGCAAAAAGCAAATGGTCAATGGACTACCGTAAGTGGTGGTGGAGTTGAACAAGCATTTACCGTTAGTTCATGGGTACTTAGTGGTTCAAATTATTCAATCACTGTTTCGAGTGCAAACATACAAAGTATTGAAGTACAGGAATTGATTGGTTCAAACTACTCAAAAGTTGAAGTTGACAGTATTATTATGTCTGCGACTAACGCAGTAGTTTCTATTCCAGCTAGTCCAGATTGGCGTTTCGCTGGTCGTCTAATTATCACATATAGATAACAAAAAAAGGAGCCAAAGGCTCCTTTTCTTTTTTTTAGATTGCCATTGGTGCTTTAATAGTTGCATCTGGATTATAGTTCTCTAGTTTGAACGAATCCATAGTAAAGCAATCAATGTCAGTAATTGATTTGTCAATGTAAAGAGTTGGTAACTCTTTTGGGGTGCGAGCTAGTTGCTCTTTAACTTGTTCTACGTGGTTTTGGTAGATGTGACAATCACCACCAATCCAAATAAATTCACCTACATCTAGTCCACAAACCTGTGCTAACATATGAGTTAGTAGAGAGTAACTAGCAATGTTAAATGGAACACCTAGGAATAAATCTGCACTACGTTGATATAGAGTACAGGAAAGTTTGCCGTCCACTACGAAGAACTGAGAGAAACTATGACAAGGTGGTAGAGCCATCTTATCTAGATCACCCACGTTCCATGCAGATAGAATATGGCGGCGATCATTTGGGTTATTTTTCAACCCATCAATTAGACACGCTATTTGGTCAATTTGACGTTTCATGATATACATACCACTTTCAGTACGTTCAACTAGATTGTACCCTAGTTCGGTGTGTTTGACAACTTCAGAATAAATCCCCGGAAGAATTACCACATCGTCCCATTCCCGCCATTGCTTTCCGTATACTGGTCCTAATTTACCACAAGTATAGCCTAGTGCTTTTCCTTGGTTTTCGTAGTTATCAGTCCAAATCGTACGTTTAGCTTCATCACGAGTACCGTAAAGTATTTCACACAAACGACGCTCGTCTTGTGAACCTTCGAGGAACCATAGTAGTTCAGAAGACATAGCTTTCCAAGCTAGACGTTTGGTTGTGGTAGCAGGAAAACCTTCTTTAAGATCAAAACGCATCTGCTGACCAATTAGTTTAATTGTTCCAGTACCAGTGCGATCATCACTGTAAGTTCCTTTCTCTAGTACTTTTTGATATAGTTCGTGTAATTGTTGCATTCTCTATCCTTAGATCTTTTATTTGTTCTTTCATGGTTCGAATCATTGCACGGTAGTTGTAGAGTTCTTGTTGTAAGTTATCAATAACATTTCCAAGTTCTTCCCTTGCTGCTTTGTCACCTTCTTCTTTGCCTGATTCATAACCTTCTTCTTTGCCAGTAATCATACCAGCTTCATGACCATCCTTGTAGCCATATTGTTCGCCATCTTTATAGGCTTCGTCGTATGTTGCTTCTCTTCCAGCATCATACCCTTCTTCATAACCACTGTCGTAGTCTTCGGTGTTCCCGGACATAACAACCTCACTTGAAATATGTAGTAAAACTATCCATATCAATTTTAGTAGCAGAACGTGAACCAATCCCCGTCCATTTACCGTGTGGAGTTGGCACAGTACTGACCTCTTTATAAGTACCCGTGATGTAATCATAGATGTATGGTTTATTATCCAATAGGTTATAAACATAAATCTCTGGAGCAACACGAGCATCTATGAACATTTGTGTAGCCCAAGCAGTTCCACCATCAATCTGGTCTGGAGCTACAATTTTTGCTAATGCATACACACGTTCAGTTACTATAACTTGAAATGCATTACGTGCAAGTAAGTTATAAACGTAGGAACCAACTTCTGGGACTTTACGTTGTAGTGATAAATTTGCTTTGTTAAGTTTGTCCTGTACTGACTCGTCAGATAGGATACTTTGTGGTAATTCCAGTACTGTCTCGTCATTTACATGGTGTTTGTGCTTCTTGAATGAAAGATGAATTTCATCTTGACCATTTGCGGAAGCCCACAAACCAAAAAGGCGGTCAGCACCTGCTGCCCCGCCACTATAACAGACATTTTGGAATTCGGCAAGAACACTTGCCAAATCATCTATTGTCATTTATTTTTGCTCTTTTAGTGCTTTCTTTAGGATCTCAATTGCTTTCGCTTGAGTTGTACCTTGAGGAATACTAATAGTAAATGGTTGATTAGGATCAGCTTCGATAATTGCTGCTGCTTGTGGACGCATTGAAGGGTCTAGAGCATAAGCACGTTCATAAGTTTCTTTCGCTAGTTGCTCGTATTGAGCAGCATCGGAAAGTAGTTTAGCAACGATACCACCACTTTCTTGGAAATCAGTTTGTGGCTGATTGTCAAAAGGATTGTATTCTTTTACTTTACCATCAGTATGAACTTTTTGTTCGTCTAGCTGGTCATTTAGTAGGTTTAGTGCAATCTTAGCACCATTACCAACGTGCATATCAACATCAGTAGTTGATAGTTTACGTAGGTAACTCAATTGGTGAAGTACATCAAGCATCTTGCGACCATCTAGTACACCAACCTTGTCCATCACATCCCATAGATCAAGGGATGATTGACCACGACCTAGAACGAGTTCTTGCACAGCATATGCGTACTGTTCTGGTAGTGAGTCTTGGTAGATTGCTAGGCAGTGGCCCGGTTGGTCAGGAAGTTGTCTCCACACGATGAAAACACGAGAGCCAGTTGCACGAACAACACCACAGTGACGAGTAATAGCCATATTGATTACTCCCCATCTGCTTCAGGTGTTGGACCTGCTTCGGCATCGGCTGCTTCTTGTGCTTCAACTTCTGCATTATGACGTTCAATTAGTTGGTTTGCTACTGCAATAAAGCGAGCAACAACTGGGGTCACTTCAACTAGATCTTCAACGGAGAAAGCGTTATTTTTAACAGCTTGTTCCATGATTTTAGCAGCATTGATGATATCAACGATATCAATCGAAATGTCTTTTAGGTTTTCAGTACTCATAATTTATACACTCCATGTATTATTTTTACTTACATCATATTATAGCACATTTTCTTGAGTTTGTCCCAAGAAAATGAAAAAGGCACAATCAATGTGCCTTTTATTTAGTTACCGACGAGCAGGAGAGTTTTTTGCTTCCCATTCGTAGTGAACTGTTTCACCGAACGGTGATTCCTTCTTAGGATTCGAGTGAATCACAAAGAGGGTCTTACAGTAGTCAGGATCACCCCAAGAGTCCCAAGGCTCACCATCTGTGAACATGATTAGCTGCTTAGGCTTGTAGTCATCTTGTTTCATGTGGTCCCAAACTGCTTTAAAGTCAGTACCACCACCACCGTGTACTGGATATTCTAGAATCTTCTTCTCGTCACCAGTTTTGTAGTCTTTTACAGTATAAACTTGAGTATCGAAAGTCATGATACGAATCTTATACTGTTTGAATTGCTTGGTAATACCAATTACTTCACCGATGAAGTCTTTTAGCATTTCAGTACTAATAGACCCGGAAGCATCTAGGGCAATTGCAATATCGATATCTTCATCCGGTTTTAGGCCGGGGAAGATTGGACAACCATAGAAAGAGCCAGTGCTGCCGAAGCCAGAAGACCAAGAACGACGATTTGGAGTCATGAATGAGGAATCACTCTTCATCCAAGAACGTAGTGTACGGGCTAGCTTAGAACGCCAATCAATCTTAGGCTCTTGGAAGTCTTTGATCATGCGTTGAATCTCAGCAGGTGCTGAACCAGCACGAGCAGCGTTCATCATTGCAGTTTTGAAGTCTTCCATATATTCACGGCGTTTATCACCGTCAATAGGGTTACCGTCAGCATCTTTCGGCTGGCCTTCTTCTGGAATATCATGCTGGTCTACTGTACCACCACCAAACGTCCCACGGAACTCGCCTTTGCCTTGACCGCCACCACCTTGGCCTTGACCCTCGTCGTCACCTTCACCGTCACCATCGCCCTCTCCTTCGCCCTGCTGCTGTTGAGCTTCTTCGAGTAGTTTAGCATAGATTTCTTCGGCAGTCATGCCGTCAAACTTCTTGTCATATAGCCAGTTATCACAAATCTGACCAATCTTATCACGAACGAGCATTTGGTTGATAGCGTAGTCTGCTGCAACGTTCCATGCTTTAGGGTCGCGATTACCACGGCGTAGGAAGTGATCATACGCACAGTGTAGGATCTCGTGGCAGATAACAGCAATTAGGTTCTGGTCGGTTAGACCATTCGTGGCTTCTGCAATCTGAGCATCAGTAATGTCAGGAATTGCTGCACGTAGCTTTTCTTCGTACTCTTCACGTTTGGATTCATCTTGGATACCCATTACGAATTCTACGTTATAGAATAGGTGTTTACCATCTACTGCCATAGTACGACACCAAGTGTTGTTAGGTGTTGGACGTAGACGTGACGCTAGTACACCAAAGAATGGATGGCCTAGCATTAGAGAAGTACGGGCTAGGATCATACGGTTGATACATTCCTTAGCTACTTCTGGAGATACTTCGTTATTACGCTCTGGAGCAGTCATGTTATTTCCTCATCGTGTGTGGATTAAAAAGAGAGGACGGCATTTGCCATCCTCAGTTGCTATCTTAGCCTAGGGAACGTGCACGACGCACTAGGTCTTGATAACGTTTAACGAAGTCTTGGAACGCTGGGACTTCTTTGTAAGATAGTTGAACACGTGCTTGAGTTAGTGTACGAATGGATAGTACAGCTAGTTCTGCGTAGTATTCAGAGAAGTTGTTCTCTAGGAAGATGATGAAGTTGTTCGCTAGGCGGCTCCATTCTTCAACTTCGATTTTCTTCTCGGTCTTTTGTTGGTATAGATCGATAATCTTATACACTAGGTTTAGAGACACGAAGTAGTTTGCAGAGATATCTAGATTTTCGTCTAGCTTTTTGATTTCACCACTTAGAATCTTCATAGTATCTGGTAGTTTAGATACGTTTTCTACGTACTCAATGTACACAGTTGCTGCACCTTCACCGATACGACCTGCGATTAGTGCACGATAAACAGCTTTATCGATAGAACCATCGTTTAGATCTTCATACTGAGATACACGTTCCCAAGAGCGTGGGGAAGTACCGCCAGAGTGAGAAGGATCGTTAGGGCTTAGTGTGTTGAAGTACTTAGACCCGGTGTTGTTGATGAATGCTACGGTTGCTGCGTTTAGACGCTTGCCGATTGCGTAATCATCAATCCAATCCTGATGGTTTGGCTCCATTTCAATGTGAGTCATACGGTCACGTAGTGGAGTTGCTAGGGTGAAGGTTACACCACCATCATTTTCACGGTTACCTGCTGCTAGGATTAGTGCAGTCTTAGGTAGTTTCATCTCACCAACGCAACGGTCTAGGATTAGCTGATAAGAAGCTGCCTGAACGATTGGCATTGCAGAGTTGATTTCGTCAAACATGATAACGCCTTTCCAATCCGCTGGTAGTTTTAGTACTTTTGGTGCAGCCCAAACTACGGCAGTTTCAGCGATATATTCTTTGACTTCTTTTAGGTCAGACTCGATTAGAGACTTACCATCCATACCGATGTACACTTTCTCTGGTACTGGAATACCACGTAGGTCGGTTGGGTCGATTTGTGATAGACGGAAGTCGATGAAGTTGCTATCTTGGTCTAGTAGTTTAGCATCGAATGCTTTGTACTCACGCTGTAGCTGTGCTTTCTGTGCTGCATCTTCTTCTTCTTCGATTTGGTTACGCATGAACTCTAGCTTATCTAGGTTGTCTTTACGTAGTGGATACATCTTATTAGCATACTGTAGTGCTACCGCTGACTTACCAATGCCGGGTGCACCCCAAAGCATTAGACTATCCTGAACACGGTCTGCAACTGCCATTGCAACTAGAGTTTGTTTAGGAGATAGAGTCATGTTTAGTAGGTCGTTAGATTTGCTCATTGATATATTTCCTCATTTGGGTTATAAAAAATAGTTTGGTTTGTCACTCAATCCTTGAGCAAAAGAAAAGACACTGTGTTACTTCTAACTGCCAGTGTCTTGTCGTGTTCCATACTGTGTTTCTTAACATGCGTTTATTATATCACAAGGTTGTCGTTTTGTCCCAAGATTTTTCAAAATCTTTTACATATAAGTCGCAAAGAGTTGCTGGAAGTTATCGTTGCAAAATGTCAACTGCGTAACTACCATCATGTCCGAGATGTATATATCAGGACCACTGATATAATACGGACTAGTGCTGATGCGATCCATTGATGTATAGACTACCGAGTTTCTATCTTCCCGTTTCATGGGAATCTTAACAAATTCGTACAAGTCGTGTTCGTTACACAAATCAAATCCGAATTTGCTAAGTCTTAGGCCGCCACCAGTCCTGAAGTTCTCGAAAATGGACATAAGGAGCATTCGGTCTGTAATTTCAGCTTCGCTTTCATATACATCTCTTATTTTCCCCAGTACTTCATTTTGATATTCAGTGCTGTTGGTCTTTGGGATCATTTTACAATCCTGTAAAACCTTTTCTTGCTGCATAAGATTGTCCATTTGGATTGGAATAATCTTGTACACCATCTTTACCAATACGTGGACCCATACCACCAGCACCGTAAGAATCATCAGTAAAAGCGTCTTCTTCGACAACTTCTTCAGTATGCTCTGGTTCTGCTAGAATGTCACGTACTTTTTTCAATTTTTCTACAAATTCACCAATGTCTTCCATTTCGTTCGCTGCTAGTTTCTCGGTGCAGTGAGCTAAACATCCAACAATTTCTTTTAGAAGTTCTTGAGGGGAAGCAGATTCCTCCGCTTCCTCGTGTTCTTCCGATGAGTCATATTCTACTTCATCATCGTCGCCGCTGTCAACATTTATTTCAACTTCAACGTCATCTTTTTCTTCTTCGTCTAGAATAGCATCAATGCTTTCATAAAGTTCACGGTAATTATTTGCCATTTAGACCTCCGATGAACTTAGCATATGCTGCATTTAGACTTTCGCAGATATCTTCAACATCTTCATCGTCATTATCATCTTCTTTGTCGTTGTCAGCATCTACTTCTTCTGATTCACGAACATTATGTAGAAGTGGATTGTCACCTAGAGCAGTACGCTTATGGCGATAGTTGTGACGGGAATTTTCAATACCATCAGTATCTGCAAAGTGTGGTTCAGGTTCATTCTGAAGTTCTTCTTGCATAACACGTTTCCAGTAATATGCATTACCTTGTGGTACAACAATGAAATGATCGCCCTCAATACCATTAGTACTGGATTGTCCATCTTCAACTGCTTGACGTTCTGTTTGGAAAGGACCATTTAGTTTACCATCAGCACTTTCAAACATACCTTGACCACTCTGATTTTTAGAATAGTAATATCCATCAGGGCGACGGTGAATGAAGAAATCTAGAGTACCTAACTTGGCTTCCGCATCATCACGTGCACCAGCTTCTGATTGATAAGGTCCAACCATTTGACTACCATCAGCTTCTTTTTGTTTCCAGTAATACCCATCTCTAGATGGAATAATAATGAAATCACCCCCAACTGATGCTTCTGCGTCATCGCGAGCACCAGCTTCAGAACGGTACGGGCCATGTGCGTTGTCAAGTTCATCTTGTGATGAATCCTCATCAAGTGATAGGTCTGGGAGGATTTGTCCTTCATCTAATTCGGAAGCAGCAGCTTCTTCTTCAGCATCATCCAAATCGGTGTCTTCTTCTTCATCGGTATCTACAACATCTTCTGCTGCGGAATCATCCTCAAAGAATAGTGATTCTACCATATTTGCAAGACCAGACATACTGTTCATATCGAAATCTTCACCATCATCATCAAGTTCCATGCTGATATCATCAGCCCCAACTTCATCAGCTAGCCCTTCATCTTCGAAATCAGATTCAGATTCTACACTAGGACCACCGTCCATGTCAAGACCCATTTCAGCTTCTTCTGTATCAGCACCAAAATCAGATACTGTACCTGCTAAATCATCAATAGCTGCACCTAGATCACCAGCACCATCAGCAGGACTATCTGCTGCCATAGCATCAGCAGGGTCCATAATAGGTTGAGTTTCTTCTGAACCCCCAATACTATCAAAGTCCATTGGTTTTAGTGGTGGAAGACCACCACCAGTACTAGGACCGGATACGGAACCAGTATTACTTTCAGCTTGACCCGCTAGAGCAAGCATACGGGATAGAGTTTCAAAATCTGCTGATTCTAAGCCGTTAACATCAACCTTGATTGATGCTTCATTAATTTTTTTAGTCATAATTCAATCCTTGTGATTATTCATCTCTATTATTTAATGTTTGTAGAATCTGCTTAACTTTATCTGTATCACCAGATAGTATAATATCAGCAGCCATAAGAGAGAGTTTGTCAGCACGTGTTAGTAGTACTGTAACTTTTCTTGCCTCACGTGCAGGTAGAGCTTTAATTTTTTCTGCTAATGCTTTAATTTTATCAACACCACTGTCTTGATTATCTTCTTTAGCATCATTATTATCTATTTCTTGCTCTTGCTTGGCTTTTTCTTCTTCGTGGCGATCTTCAGGTGTCGCAGTACTAGTATTATCAATATCAGCATCTACTTTATCCTTTATCTCGCTGTTTTCTTCTTTATGATCATCTTTCTTAGCAGTTAATTCGTTACGAACCTTTTCTGCCATACTCTTTGGTAGCAATTTACCATCAGAACTAATAAAACGATCATCACCAACATAGGTATATTCAACGCCTTTTCCTGAAGTCCAAGTGCTTTCACCGATTTTTAAATCACTAGATGAATTTAGTTCAGCTATTTTTTTAATAGCAGCTTGTTCCAATGGACGAGCAGCACTTGCGTTTACTTTATTTTTAGTACCGCCAATATACCATTCTCCACCTTTTTTATAGTACTGTTTACCTTTCCCCGAAGTATAAACAAAACCATTTGGTGCACTACCACTACTAGAACCTTGAGAAGAACTCAGTGTATCAGGTGATGAACTTGGTTGGTCGGCTGGTTTAGTAGTTTCTCCATTAGATTGTTCATCGGAGTTTTTAGATTCAGGGGCATCATTAAACAATGATGGATTTTCGGAAACAAACTTTTTATATCCGTTTTTAATCTTTTGTTGCAAATCAACTGGTATTTCTGGTGCATTTTGTCCAAATGGTGCAAAAACATCACCATTCCAAATATACTTATTACCGTTGTAATTTAAAATACTTCTACCAATTTTTAATATAGAATTATGGGAATCTCCAGCATTACGTTTATCGATATCAGATTTAATAGCTCGTTCTTCTTGAATTGGAAGATCAACCTTTTCGCCATTTTCATTTACCCATCCATGAACGGTTTTAGTTAAGTTTTTATAACGATATCCAGTTGGGATGTTGGTAGCTTCATAATCATTAATAATGACTTTTAGTTGTTGGTACATTTCATCAGCAGAATCATCATTTTTCAATGTACTTTCTGATATAATTCCATTTTTTGAATAATATTGTTTATTTCCAATATAGACATATTCAACATTTTCTTTAAGATAAGTACTACCAATTTTTAATTTATATTTTGAATTGTGTTCAAATATTTGTTTCTGTGCACATTGATACATATTAGCAAACTTACGTGGATCTACCATTTTATTAGAAGAGTTATTAAACCATAACCCTTCTAAAAAAACGTACTTAGAGCCAGTATGTGAAGTGTAAACATAGCCGTTCGGAACTAGATTGTTGTTACCGAAGTAATTTAGCATTTTGATTCTCCTATTAACTTAATAGACGTAGAAGCTGTTCACGCTCTGCTGAACTCAAACCAGATAGAATTCCAGCTAAACCACCTTGTGGTTGTGGTGCTGGTTGAGGTTGACCTTGTGGTTGACCTTGCGGCTGGCCTTGTGGTTGTCCCTGTGGCTGTGGTTGTTGTTCTGGTTGTTCTTCTTTATTACCGTATTCGTTCATATATTCACGAACGGCAGCTAATAGAGCTTGACCAACATCTTTAGGAGCGAACCCTCTACGAGTATTATTACCCAAGAATTTTGGGTCTAATTTGTTTCCTTTGAAAAACTCAGCAACGTCTGCATAAGGAACAGTTGCTTGTGCTTTACCATATTTACGCCCGATGTAACGCTTGAAATCCATCCATAGCTTATTAGCTTCCGCACCGACTTCAGCCGCACCTTGTTCAATTTGTCCAGAACCGAATGCACCTTTAACTTTACCCTTTGCGGAGTCAATTGCAGATTGTGTTCTTGAATATGGACGTTCGTTAATAGTTTGACGGTTGCTACCATCAAACATTTCTTCTAACATACTCATCAATTAATCCTTTTTATCGTTAAAGCCAGCAGCTAAGTACTTGGCAAATTTATCATTGGTTTTTACTTTACGAAGATTTTCCAATCCATCTTCAACTGCTTTATCTGCACGTTCTTGTCCAGCTAATTCCGCAGCATCCGGTTCAGGTTGACCAAATGGTTGTCCAAGTGCAGTTTCATATTCGTCAAAGTCGATATCTTCATGTTCTTCTTCGCGTTCAATTTCAATTGGCTCATCTTTACCACGAACTTTGATATAAGCCTCAGTCCATTTTAATAGGTTACCAATTTCAAAACGGAGTACTTCAGTTTGTACACCACGATTACAGGTAAAATCAAACATCCAAACTTCACCACAATCTAACTCATAAAAGTCTAGTGGGCGATCTTGGAAGATTAATTTAGTTAGAGGACCAACTTCAACTGCATCATATCGATCAGTTAGACGAGCGGTAATTTTCGCTAGGTCTTCAGTTGTTGGTTCCATTGCAAATTTCACACGGTATTCGAATTCCGGTGTGAGAGATGTTAAGATTTTTTGTAGTTTATTCATGTTAACTCCGTGTCACAGTAGTTTAATTTATTTATTATTCTGTTTACGTAAGGCCATGAGTTCGTTCCGGGACATTGCTACCCCGGTACTACCCGACACGTCTTTTTCACCAACTGCTGGTGGTTTCTCTTTTGGACGCAAGTTTAATTCAACTTCAATTTTATCTTTCTTAATCTGTAAATCTACTAGTTTTACATCAGAATCTATAATTTTAGCATGTGCATCAAGTGCTATTTTTAGCATTGCGTTAGCTGCGTTAATCATTTCAGATGCGAAACGGTCTTCACAGTTAAATGCACGGTCAAAGATATCTTCGAAACGTTTTTCAGCTAAATCAGCCAAACGATCTAAGTGTGCTTTACGTGTAGTAATATCAGGAATATCTTTTAGCTGACTACGCATAGCTTTTAACTTAGCCATTGCTGCTTTCGCTTCCTCAATACTAATTTCGTCTTCATCAAGTTCTTCTTCATCGTCTTGATAAAGTTCCATTTCTGCTGGTAATTCACCAGTCATATTTTGCCATTCTTCTAGTGACGGTAAGCCTAATGCTTCGTCAACTCCCTTTTTAGGTGTCATTTTCCGTATAATTCCTTTTCAGTGATTAATTTAAATTCTAATCCATTACGTTTACAAAAATCCATTGCGTAAGCCCATTTAGCTTGGTTAATCGCAACAACCATTTTGTCTTTTTTGGATTTAGCATATTGCATATAGCATTGCTTAAGAGGTTTGACTTCTATTATCTGTGCTTTTTCTATACCTTTATTATCGATATATCTAACATAGAAGTCAGGCCAATAGTTTTTAGTTTTATTCTCTACAGGACATTGGTAGGGAATACTGAATGGTTCAACTGACCATTCGGTTACAGCAGGGTTCAAATCCAATGATACCATAATATCTTTCTCCCAACTACTTCTAAAAATAGGTGGGTTATTGGATTTGTACTTTTTAATATTCTTAATTGGATATACACCCTGTGCTTGTTTAGTGTTTGTTATTTTTGCTGGATTAAATTGTTGCATTAGAAAAAGTCCCCTAAAATATTTCCAAGTCCAAATTTTTCAGTTGCAGAACTTACTACATTACCAACCCCAAGTGCATCTGCACCTTTACGAACTGCACCACCAATATTACGAATAGTATCAGCATTTATATTCCCATCTAGAATATCTCGTACTGAAGTTATAATGTCATGGGCGGCGGTTCCTGCACGTATAATTTTACCTACAGTTAATAACCCAAGAGTTTTGTCGTCCAATTCACCAAAGTACTTAAAGAATCCAGATTTACCTAGACCATTTGTATTGGTTATAATTGGTGCTATTTCCAATGTTGGAACTGCAATTGAATTATATCCTTGATTGTTAAAATTACCACAACCTTCATACCGCAATGTCATACTCAATACAGCAGGATCATCAGCAGTCATAGTTTTGGTTTCTAATTGTACATCTTCAACGAATACGTTTATCATGTTATGAACAGTGTATGTTTCATTGTCAATTTCATAAATGTTAATGAATTTGAAAAAGTACTGAGAATCGTAGTTACCATTATTCATAACAGAACGACCCCAGTTACCACCCATCATTTCAAATTGATTAGGGGAACTTAGAACATCATTGTTATATGCAGCAGCACTCTTATCAAAGAAATCCCCATAGTAATATTTACGATATGCATCCATGAGCAAATATGCTGCACTATCTACTGTATCATAAAATGTAATGGTACTTGGTTTATATTCAATTTCACTTGTTACAATTCTTGTTTTGTTATATTGGTTTAGCTTTTCAATATTAAAAGAAAAACTCGGTAAATTAACATCTCGCACTAAGCATGATACATTATGTGTTTTAAATTCAGAATGTGTATCCGGTAATTGTGTTTCAATAAAGTTTTTTGCATATTCAGTTAAAACAAATTCTACTATAAAACAGTTTTTGAATTTAGGAAGATTATAGAAGGTGAATCCTTTTTCACCTGCTGTTCCAAATACACGTTGTGCTGCGTTATATGCTTCGAATTGTGGGTTTCTTATAATTTGGGTATTTTGTATAACAGAAGAAACAAATTCAGTTCCAGTACTTACAAAAGTATCTATAAAACTCATAACGCCTCCTTACAAGCCAATGTTGCCGAAAACTCGGTCAATAATATCTAATCCCTGATTAACGTTATCTGGTAGTAGTGAATTAATTCTAGAGCCATACATTTCTTCAATAGTATCGTATTGTACTACGTTATCCGGTTTGATTGAAATTTTCATTGTTACTGGTGAAGATGAGCTATAATCAAGAGAGTCATAACTCACATTTTCTATAACACATCCAACACATACAAAGTACTCCATGATACCAGCAGTGTTATATTTTGAACCACCAATAAATTGGTCAATTGCATTAGTCAATCCTTGGTTATTTGTAATAGCACCTGCTGCGTCCACAATAGTATCGTGTGCTAGATTAGATAGACTGTCATCAGAATTACGACCATTAAGCATTTGTATAATTAGCCCAAATTTATAACCGGAATATTCTTGTTCTGAACGAGCCGATATTCTTCGCTGAAAATCTAATTGTTTTTGTAATTGTCTAGAAAGAGCTTTTGCTGATTCATTACCTACCGAATCTCGAATTGTTAATGTAATAGAATTCCAATCTTGGGTAGTAACATAAGTTGTGTTAGTTGTGAACATGTTTAGTTTTTGTGTTCCGAACGTAACAGTTGGACGATCTACTTGATCCACATCTAAAGCTATGTGGTCACGTTCGTCAATATCAGTACCGAAGTTATACACAATTACTCTGAATTTGTATTTTGCTTTCGGTTGAAGCATGGTTTTATTTCTGCCACTTGGTAGCGGAACGCCATATTTGTTTAGCATGTTTGCCATAATAAAGTAACCCCTATTTAATATTTTGGATCATACATTATTTAGCATAAAAAAAGCCCCAGACAAGTCTAGGGCTATGGTTTTCGAGCTATTACTGGTTAAAGAAGTTTGAATCTTTAAGAGTTGTGCTTGAAATTGCGGTTTGAGCACCACTAATAGTACTTGCGTTAGCAGGAGTACCGTTACCGGAAACTTCGTCACCAAGAGGTAGACCAGTAGGACCAAGCAATGCACATGCGTCTGGTTGAATACTAGCAGTAATAACTTGTGGGTCTGAACTAGAATAGTCCCAATCACCGAAGTTAGTATCAACTAGGAAGCAGCCTTGGCATACCCATGTAGCTACAGTACCTTGGAATAGGTTGGTAGTTACTTCACTGTTTGAACCGTCAAGGGTTTGAATCCACATTTCAAATTTGAATTGCGAATCTGCAATACGAGATTCTTGTGAATAGTAGTTAAATTCTTTACGCATTTGGTTGTACAATGCTTTTAGAGAAGAGTTCCCTACTGAATCACGGAAGTTTAGCTCGATTTCAGCCCAAGAGTACTTACCCTTATAGTGAGCACTACTGTTATAACTGTGAACAGTTACGTTTTCGTGTGAAACGTGTGGTGAACCTACTGTGTTGGTATCGATAGTAATGAATTCACCATCTTCAGCAGCACCGAAGCCGAAGAAGATTACGCGAAACTTATATTTCGCTTTTGGCTGTTTCATTGCAATACGACCACCACCAGCTAGTGGGACACCATATTTATCTAACATATTTGCCATATTGTTCTCCCAAAATTGGAATTAGATCTTTAATATATTTATTAGATTACTATCCAAGATTGTTCTTACCAAAATAATAAAGGGGCAATTAAGCCCCTTTATAGTGGTATTAAGATGCCGAAGCAGTTTTCTCAATACGGATTGGAATGTAGATAAAGTTAATACTACGTACTGGTTGAATCGCAATGTCCATCCATAGTTCGTTTCTGTCGATACGAGTTGGGGTGTTGTTGGATTCATCACACACTACTAAGAAGTCATATAGACCGTTTAGTTGTAGAATTTCAGCTAGGAAGCTGTTTACTACACCAGTAAACTCTTGACGAGTACTTGCAGTGTTTAGACGGAATAGGAACGGATCAGCTAGAATCTCAAGTTGACGACGAATGTAAACAACTAGACGAGCTACGTTTACACGGCTTAGAGCACTACCATCATCAGCGGCTAGAGTTTTGTCTCCAAATACTAGTAAGCCACGGTTTGGACGCATCGCAATCGGGTTAATCTTATTCACGTACATGGTATCACGTTGACCGTTGTTATATACTACTGGAGTATATTCACCTTCAGTGTTAATGTAACCTACAGAAGCAGCGTTACTTACAACACCACGTTGAGTACCAGCAGGTGGGAACCATACATAAGAAACAGAATCACTATAAGCGTAGGTACGCATAGCAATAGTACTTCCCGGTACAGCAACTTCTGAACCATCAACGTTAGTACTTAAGCACCAGCCCATGTATTGTGCAGCATAAGCATACGCAGTGGTACGACCTACGTCACCATTACTTGGAGCGTTGTTAGCATTAGTAGCCCATTCTTGAATTGCCTGACTGCTTGGAGTTAGACGTGCAGGAACATCGGTAACAATAAATGCGGTTTCTTTACGATCAGTGTTTAGTGTTACGAACTCATCTAGAAGTTCTACATAACCCGGTGAACACATTAGGTTAAAGTCGATGAACTCTGAACGAATAGCTTCGTTTCCAACGATGACAGCAGCTAGTGCTTCAACGATGATTTGACGTTGTGCGTTGCGACCGAAATTAGCAGCACCATCTAGACTAACACCACTAACCACTTTCCATGAACCATTAACCATTTGTTTAACAACACCTTCAGTATTGCCTAGGTCAACTGCTAACATGCCGTTTTGGTATAGATTTGCACTTGGAACAGAATCATTGAAATCTTCAAAGATCATACCGTTTAGAGTACTTTGATCTGTTTGATCAAGTTTACGCCATTCACCGTTTACTGCACGATAGAACTCATAACCATCAATGCCCTGAGATAGTGGAACTACCCAGAAATCACGATCTGTAGCTGGCTCATCAACTTGAACATACATGTTATTTTGAGCAATTAGATCCCAAGATTCAGTACTTAAGTTTGCAGTATATAGTGTGACAGTTAAGTTATCAGAGTTAGAGAAATCATACCAGTAAGTCCCGTTTGCAGCAGTAGAGCGAGGTGCGTCTGCTGTTACTTTTAGAATTGCTGGATTAACTAGTGCATAGTTAGAGCTATCAACTTGTAGTTTTGCTAATTCTAAAGCAGAGAATACTTGTTCTGCTGTTACTGTAGATTGTTCAACTACAAAACTATAACCTAGTTTGTTTGTGAATACGACACCATTACCAGAAGCAGTGAAGGTGAAACCATCATTGATTAGTTGTGCAGAAGTATTCATTCCCGCAATTACGGTTGCAGAGTTGATGATAGCGTTTTGTGGTACAGCTAGAACACGAACTGATTTGTTAAGATACTTAACAGTTAGGTAACAATCTGCTGTTGCCTGTGCCAATGATACTTGACCTAATGGTTGAGCAGGTGCAGATGCAGCAGCAATACTACTTACTTTGGTATATAGAGAGAAACTATAACTATCCCAATCGAATAGTGCAGCAATATAAGTATTGCTTGAAATTCCAGTTTTCGCTTCTACTTCATAGATACTTTGACCAGTAAAGGTATCAATAGCAACCCATGTCTTGGTTAGAGATGCAAAACGTTTAACAACAAAACGAGTACCGAAGTAATTAGAACCATTTTTAACATATCCATCACGAATCCAGATATCACCTGCGTGAATAGCAGAACCGTTTGGTACTTTATTAATTGGAGATAGGTAGGTTTCTACCTGTACTAGACCAGATGAATCAAATTTGTAAACTAGCATTTGACCGTTACTTGGAACGTGGCGAATAACTAGGTCATCAACATTTAGACCAACTGTACTTACATCACTAATGTTCTCAGCACTAACGATGCGAACTGGTTTTAAAGTCCAGTCATAAAAACTTTGTGGGTTGTCTTTATTAGAGACATACGCTTCCACTTGTGTAGCGAAAGTATCGAACCATAGAGTACCGTTAGGTACATCACCAGTTGGCTCACTAGCACTTGGTGCTAGTTGAGCTAGATCAAGATCAGCACGTACAACATATGCACGGTTAGCAATCCCCATATAACTGTATAGACCGTGGAGGCCATACTCGTTTAGCTCGTCACCTTGTACTACGGAGCCTAGATGTTGCTGGAACACTGGGGAACCATAAACGTCTAGTGCGTTTTTCTGTGAGGTAATAAGTTGTAACTTACCAGCATTCGCTTTTAGTGTACCAGAAGCGATAGAAGAACTACCGGGAACTAGTTTGTCCTGAGCGGTTGCAATGACAAAAAGTGGCACAGTACCGGGTGCGGCCTGTGCAGAAATACTTTCGTCTGTGACGGTTACACTTACACCGGGTGATAATAATTCAGCCATTAAAATCCTCCAAAATTATTGGTATTAGCATTTTCATATACCATTATTTATTGGAGGAATTAATCTTATGTACTGAAAGCGATTACTTTGAGTCTTCTATACCTTGACGAATCCAATCGGCTTTTTTACGTAGTTCTTCAATAGAACTATTATTTTGTACAACGTTTGCACCAGTGTTTAGCCCAATCCACGCCCATTCAGATGGATGTACATCTTCTAGTTCTGTTGGTTTAGATACATCTTTACCTTGAGAAATAAGCATGTTGTACGCTTTAGCTTTATTATACCAAGATGGTAGGTTTCGCTGCACTTCAATTAGATGTGCATTATTCTCTCGTAACATTTTCAACTCATTTGGAAAACGACAATCCGTTATGATAATATTACCATCAATATGACGCATATGGTTCTCTAGTGCATAAACCCACATATTATCATTAAAATGGCGACGAACACAATCAGTACCAAAATGTTGAAGTACCCAACGAGGCGTAATATCACCACCAAGTTTATTAGACCAGTACTCATCACGTGTTTCACGAATCTTACGTGATTCTTCGGTATTACCTTCTAACATTTCACGATCCCAACCGAAGATAACAGAAACTGCATCTTTTAGTGTTGTTGCGAATGACATGCGTGTGTAACCAGCATCTATGAATGCTTCACTAAATGTATCCTTTCCAGATCCAATAGTTCCATTGATTGCTACAATAATTCTTTCCATGTTTGTACCTATAAAAAAAGGAAGTGCAAGATGCACTTCCCTGTTGTTTCTTTTATCCAATGATGAAACCAAGAGGCGTACTGCCATCTTTGTAGTTTCTAAGTTGTTGTTCTAACTTTTCCTGTAATGCAAAACCTTCTTGGCGTAAAGTATCCCCATCCATTGAGAATGTACCTTGTGGACCCGGAAGTGTTGCGAATTTACTACGGTTAGTACCTAACATAATTTTAGCTTCAGCTAAAACCCAATCACGAAGCCAAGGATATGACATTTGTTGACGGAATAACATTTCTTCAGGAACATTTTGGAATACATGTAATAGTACTTCTTCAGTACCACGAATATCTCGGTCAATAATTAGTTTCTTATTGACTGGGTTCCATTGGAATATAATTTCACGCCCAAATAGTCTTGCTACAGTTTCGTCAAACTGGTGATATAAATCGTATGTTAGTAGTCCACCACCAGTGGCTCCACGTACTGCACTTAATAAGTAGGTGTTACTATAAGCTAGTGAGAATGGATCAACTGTTGAACCTTCACCTGATACAACACCATTACCACGGCGATATATACGACGAACGATTTCAACTTCAGTTGGGAGGACATAAACTGACTCAGAAGGGTAAAGTTTCATATGTAGGAATGCTTCTTCTTTAGAAGCACTTGACCATGCACGATAGTTTTCAACGGCATTATCAATCGCAATCTCAAGCTGACCGTCTGTAATTTCTACGTTGACTGCACCAGCACCAAGCATTTGAGTGATTTTGTCTTTCAACTTCTCTCTGTGGTCATATTGTGGTGAATCAGGATCACCGCCTTGATAATCATAAGACATAAAAGTACCCCTATAGTTGTATTATCTACAATATTTATAGGGGTACGATATTATTACGCTTCGGTGCAGTTCTCTAGATGGAAGTCTAGGCGATCTGCTGCAAATGGACCAAGTACTAACACGCTCTCTTCATTACCCCAAGTAGAAGCTGGAACAGTTTCTAGACTTACGGCTTTGTAATCAATGTCGTCCATTTCTAGGCGATCATCAGCATAAAATACACGAACCTCAGCACCACCTTCTACCCACTTATCATAGGTTTCTTTGAATTGTTGTGCTTCGAACTTTCCAAGATAAGATTTTTTACCGGGAGTGTATTGGTTGTTGAGTACTTGAGTACCTAACACTAGTTCTTTAGCAATTACTGCTTCAGGAGTACCTTTTAGAATTACAACTGCTTGATAAAAACGCTCGTTAGTCTGGATCATATTACCTCTTATTTTGCGATGACAATCTTATTGTCAGGAACGAAGATTTTGGACTTAGCATCTTCTTGAGCTTTTAGTGCACCTACGTAAGCAGCGGCTAGGCCAGCTTCTGGTTCACTAATGGAAATTACACAGAATTTCATGAATACTACTTCTTTATCTAGGTTACTGATTCCACCTAGATAATCGTTGATTTCTAGATCACCAGTTTCAGGGTCAGTGCCTAGTACAGCAGGGTTGGTTACGATGATTTGATCATCACTGTGTGCTTGCATAACTGCAAGAATTGGACCCATACCGTTGATGTTTAGTAGTTTAACGTTCGCTGTCATTTTTGTCAATCCTTTGTTTGTTTTTACTTCAAAATATATAAATGTTTCGACGCATTGGTGATGCGGTGGTCAATGATATTCTTTATCACTGTCCAATTACCACCACCAAGATCTGCCCCAAGGCGGGGGAAGTGGAGGTGCGTCATCCGTCCAGTTTGAGCTATAAACTCATTCATGTCTTTAAAGACGGTATCGATAGCATCATAGCTAACATATTTCTCACCGTCATAGCCATAATACTCCTGTGTGATAGCGTTTGCAATCACTAAATTATCATCGACTATGTGGTAAATCGTAGAGCCTAGCTTAAGTCCGGCGAACTTGTAGGCATCGTTGTAAGTTGTGTATGCATCCGGGTAACGTTCGCGTAATTCTTTCGCAAACCCTGAACCCATACGACCTTGTGCATTGCACCCATGTACAATGATATGAAGATGGTCAGGAGAAAAACCATCACTGTATCTTTCAAAAAGATTACCAATATGTTCTATTACGCCCATTGTTACCTCGGATGAAAAAAGGACTCTTATATAGAGTCCTTTAAATTATTATTCGGAACCAAAACGAATTCGTTTCATTTCCTTGCGGTGTTTTCTGGCTATTGTACTTTTGTGGAGGCGATTGCTACGTTCAGTTGATTTACTTAGATACCAAGTATCTTCAGGTACATCATAATCACAGAAACCATCTTCTGTAATTGTTCCTAAAAATGCTGATTTCTTTGGAATGTCAGCAACTGTTGGTTTGCATTCGAAAATGCCTTGAGCTAATTTATCACGAAAACTAATCATAGTATTTCTCCCAAAATTTTATAACATGAAGGATTGTTCCTTCATAATTATTTATTACGGGTATTTCGTAGAATTTCAACCACTTCCGTTGGACTTAGTACTTTGAAAACTGTTTCAAGAAGAGAATCATACTCTTCTTTTCGCTCACGATATTTCATGAGTGCTGCCATACGTTTCCGTGCAGCAGTTTCAATAGAGTTTACATCTAGAGGTTGAAAATCTACCCCCAATCGTTTGGCTAACTCTTCAGCACGTGCTTTACACTGTGCATGAAAATCATTGATCGTCTGTGTCATCTTCTTTTTTCTTCTCGTTTAGAGAGCGGAGGTGAGCAACGAATTCAGTGTAACCACCAACATATTCACCATCAACAAAGATTTGTGGAACAGTGCTTACTGGCTTACCTACGATTTCACATAGATCATCTTTAGTCATACCAGTGGAAACCATATCAATGAATTCCATATCGAATTTATTTTGTTCACAAACTGCTTTCGCATTTGTGCAATAAGGGCAACCAGTTAGGCGTCCGTAGATTTTAACTTCCATTCTCTTTTCCTTTATTTTTCTGGAATTGTTTAACAGCTTTGACAATACTGCTACACATTCGTTTAGTCAAATACAATTCACAGTCCTCAACATCAATGTATCTAAACTTATCCAATTCTGGTTTAGTCTGTCCGTACTTATTAGTGTAAGTACTGATACATTTCAATTCACTAGGTTCAGGCTTATATCTAGCGGTATAGAAAAACAATATAAGTCTTTTTCCTTTTCGGTATGATACATCACCAATAAAAAGTAAATCCTTCTCGGATATCTCAAAACCAGTTTCTTCATAACACTCCCGAACAGCCGCTTCTTTATATGTTTCTTCACCTTCAGTTTTACCTTTAGGTAAGTCCCAATGATCTTGTCCGGTTGTATGTCCTATAAGTATCTGACCATCACGATAAAATATTATTCCGCAAGTATATCGCATAATTTCATCTCAATAATCATCAGATACCTATAGTATATCACATTTTTACTTTTTTGTCCCAAATTTATGAGAACATTTTCGCAACTTCAGTTGTGCGAAGATTCGACACATATGCACGGATTTCTTTAGGCTCTAAAGTTCCGTCTTTCAACATCTGGTCAATATCACCAATCACAGTGCCTTCAAATTTATCGTACACTTTCACAATTAGGTCTTCTAGCTCACCATCCGTATCACGCTGAATGTTGAAGTACTCAAGTACTTTGTACAAGAATTCCTCACCACCGTTGTTGTGGATATTTAGTTTAGTTAGCATTTCAACCATCTGTTCAGGTGTTTTCTTCCTGAATAGCTTGATCTCTTCAAAGTTAGCAGTAACAAACTTGAAGAACTTCACTGCTTGTGCAGGTAGTTTCAATTGACCAATAGCATAATCTTTAGATACTACACCACGACTCATGGATAGTAGGAAAGACCACTGAAAATCGTTCGTGTAAGCCTCTGTGCTGGTCTGTGTGATTTTATCGAGCATTTCCCCATCTGCCTTATTAAAGGCTTCCAAACCCGGTAGGAGGCGTTCTAGAGCACCCCATTTACGTAGGTTCTTGAAGAAAATACTTGGATTATTCTCGGATAGAGCTTTTTCGAATTCTACATATACACGTTCCGGGGTAAGATGGTCAATCATACCTTCTTTTACCATGTTGAGTACTAGTTCTTCAGTACTGCTATGAATAGTGAAATCGCTATAACGAGCAGCAAAGCGAGCTAGACGTAGGATACGTAGTGGGTCTTCAGCAAAGTGAGGACTAACATGACGTAGTACTTTATTCTGTAGATCGGACTTACCACCATATGGGTCGATATGTTTTTGGAATACTGGATCGTAGGCAATGGCGTTGATAGTGAGATCTCGACGGAATAGATCTTGTTCAAGAGTTACACCTTCGGTATCTACAGTAAAACCTTTATATCCGTTACCCGTCTTACGCTCAACACGTGCAAGAGCATACTCATCACCTGCTGGAGATAAGTATACAGGGAAGTCAGCACCTACTTGTTTGTAGCCTTGGGACGTTAGATAATCAATATCACGCTGTTTGGCTCCTACAAGTACGTAGTCTTTGTCTTTTGGTTTTAGGCCAAGTAGTTTATCACGTACAAAACCACCGACGATATATTTTTTCATCTTAGTTCTCCCAAAAATAGTTCCATTCGGAACGGTCTAATTTCTTTGATCCATAATGCTTAATAAACAATTCAGCAACTGAATCGTGTGTTTCCAAATGGGTCGGTAAACGACCCTCATTGTTTAATTCTTCAACATCATCCATGAGGTCAAGTAATTCATCAAATGATATAGACATTTTTTTATGACTCCCAGAATTTATCCCATGCGGGATTAGTTGGACGGGTTTTTTGTTCATTCACGTAAGCATTTACAATTTCTCTTACGGTGACTTCATTACTTTGTTCACGTTTTTCTTTACAAAAAGTGGTCACAACGTCATCTGCCAATGAATGTGGTGCAACACCCAACTCACTCCGCATTTTTTCTACTTCTTTCATCATTTCCATAGCTGAATCGAAAGATGCCATTATGACCCCCAGAATTTTTCCCACCAAGAGCGTTTCTCTTTGTTCTCTTGATCTAGTTTTGCTTGTTCTTCCGCTTCGTCATTATCTACACCATAATCACGCCAGCCGTATTTGTCACGTGGAGGGTAGCAATCACTGTCACTCACACCCCAATCTTCTTCTAAGACTGCTATCATATTAGCTCCATAGATATTTTGTCATTACACTTATGATTTGTTGTATTACATGATATTCATCATACACTAATCCGTTAAAATCTTCAACTGTTGATTCTTGAAAGAATTCTTCCTCAGAACCAATGTCTATTCGAATTTTAGTATTCTTCAAATCTTTACATGTATTATTAGCTGGATCGATGCCAGTGTAACGGACCATACGAAACATATCTTTGTAAAGGCATAATGTCACTGCATTTGCATGATCGTCAGATGTAATGATATTAGCTACCAAACGGCATGAATTTGTATTGTAGTTGAGTTCAGTCATTTCAGAAAGTTTTAACCACTCAGATTCTGCACTGATGAGTGTTGCCAACCCATTATTGGTCACATTATCCAGTACTTTAACTAATTCGTCGATCATTCGTTCTCCTTAGAATATGAATGGGCGTGGTGGTTCTTTCGAAACCATGTTTTCTCGTACCCATGTCATGATTCTGGAGTACTGTTTTAACATTTCAAGGTAATCAGTATACTCTATACCAAAGGTGTCGTCAACCGTACAAAGCTGGAAATATTCTGCCTCGTCCATCATTTCGTGCAGTTTCCATTCAAACTTCATGGTTGTAAGATTTTCACGAAAATTATACGAAGTAATAGTAATACCAGTATCACTATAACGAATGTTAAGTATATCGGCATCAGAATAGTACAATTCATGATAGATATTACGACTTTTTGTATCAACGCGATATTGTTCACGTTCTGCAATTAATATCCAACCATTAATTACTGGTATTTCGTCAATTGCAAATAATTTTCTAATTCTTTCTACTGCCATGTTCCCCTCCAAATAAAAAAGGACACTCCGTGGAATGTCCTTAGTATATCATTATTCTTCTGCGTCTGTCAACTGAATTTTTTCATGACGTTTGGAAAGTTCTTTGCCCTTACGACGAGCTAGAATAGTTTCCACATTTTCAAATGACATGGTAATAGCAGTGTACATGTCATCACTAACAGCACCACCAGAAATGTTTTTACCTTCAACAATAACATCTACGTCAAAAGTATCTTTAGTTTCAACCTTCAAATTTACTTTGATGTTGAGATCGTTTTTAGTGTTGTACTTAGAAAGTTTACCTACATTATGTTCAATGTGCTCTTTAATAGCATCGGTTACTTCTACATTGATACCTTGAATAGTAATCATACACAACTCCTTATAGGGAACTTAGAAGGATTTCAGCACGGTTCCCAACTTGCTTGAACCATAAAGAACCTTCAATTTCTTTTTTGAATTTACGATCATTACCATGCTGTACAGCTTTCCATAGACGTGTAAACTTATCAAGTTTGTCAACACCCATTGAATAAGCCATATCGTATAAAATACGTTGCTGGTCTTTCGTAAGGTTTACTGCGTTTTTACGTTGCAGTAGTAACGTGAAGTCATCATAAGTACGCTTCATATCAGCTTTTAGTATTTTCTTCGCTTGATACTCAGTAATACCATTTTTGTACTTATTTGCGTCGGATTCTTTCTTTCCTAGATAATGACCATAACCAATAGTATAGTTACCTTTCATATCTTTATATGGATAGAACTTTGAATTTTTATATGATGGACCGACTTTTCCACCAAGTAATTTTCTTTTTAAAACAGATTGAAGTTCTTTAGAACCTTCAGACTGTTTGATGAACTCTATCAGTTCGTCGTCAAGATGATCGAAATGTAGTGTTACATCTGGAAGAATAACAGACTTCAAATCATTCTCATTTGGTAAGTGTACAGGCTTATCAACGTTTAGTACTTTAATACTACCATTGATTTGTTTGAATACATCAATGTACGGATACATCTCAACATTCATTGGTTTAGTTTTTTGGGCTATGACCCAAAATGTGTCACCCTTCTGGACAACATACTGCTTTCTGCTTTCCGTCTTAGTTCCTTTGACAGTTGCTAATTGAACTGGCAATGACGTTACGGGCGGTTGCTTTTGAATTTGAATAACTTGTTGTACACCTAAATTTGATGACGGTGTACGATCATTGTGTTTATAACCAATAAATCCAATAGCAGCTACCGCTAACAGAAAACCTACTAAAAGTAAAGTTTTCAGTTTTTGGATCGCTTTCACTGATTTCTCCTTTTTGTTTTGGAAACCTTGACAAACGGGACTACAGTGAGGCCGTGTTTGCACAAAGCCTCGTTGGACTTTCTACTTTAACTCTAAGAGTTAATTCGAAACATTGTTTAATGAATCTATACGAATCACTTTTAATAGCTCATCGTCTGTTGTAAGAATTATAGCAGCAATCTCTTCTTCATTGCAAGCACTAATTCCTACATCCATGAATCTTTCAATATTCTGTCGAACAAAGAAAGGAACATGTTTATCAAGTAACTCTACAAATTGTGGGTCATTGAGTAATTGTTGGTGCATTTGGGGGAGAGTTTTTTTGAATCCCTTACGTACACACAAATGTATAATCTTTCCTACATAACGATCAATCATCGCAGGATTATTATACTGGTTTTTCATGATGTTCATCAAGGCTTCATCATACGCAGAAATGTGAGTAAATTCTCTACATTCCATTCGGATATTTCCGATGCTGACTAAGCTCATGTCAGTACTGTCATGATTCTGGTCAAGTAATGATTGTATCATATAAGTTAAACTATCTCTAGCACTTTCGTAGCTACTGAATGAGTAATTTGGGATGAACTTATCATTACTGGTAAAAATGGGATGCCCGGACGCAGAAGAGAATCCTTCAATTGGCATCCCATGATATAAAATACAAAATACGTCTTTACTAATCATAGTGCGTTCTTCCAATAGTAAAATGGAAAGTATATTTACATTCTAGTCCTAGCTCTTTTCGTATCTGACGAAAGAACGGGACTTCAAAATCAATAAAACAGTACAATCCTTCTTTCTTCGGATCTTTCTTCACATGAATGTAAGGATAGTATTTTATCTTTACTTTCTTTCCATCGTACTTTTTCCACACTTCAGGATTAGGTGGTGTCTCACCACGTACAATACTGACGTGTGCTCCCCAAGAAGGGTCTGCGATGGGAATATGTAAATCAGTCTTTACGAAGTACTGGTAGTACTTAACTAAATCTTCAGGTAATTCTAGAATACACCAGTAGTTCGTGTTCCGTTTCATCCCATGTCTGGGAGGGTCGTATCGTATGATACCTTCGATCTCAATGTATTCTTTCATCTCTTATAGTCCGAATATTTTCAACACAGAATATAAGAATACCACACTCACAGCAGCGAGTAAAGTAGTTAGTACAGGATTGATTGCCGTAGATACTCGAAAGTTCAAATAAGAGGCAAAGAGGAAATTGCGTACTTGTTTCATATTTAGTCCTTGAAATGAGAAGCCCCACTAAGTGTGGGGCGGTAATCTTATGCAATCACTTGATAGCGAGGCTTATCAATTGCTGCTAGCATGATAGATACAGGATCTACTTGCTCACCAGCTAGGATTGCAGTTAGGATTGCTGGACTGAAACCAGATACCATAGCAGTGCCAGTATCGTGGATCGTGACAGGGTTGTTACCCGGACGACCATTTAGGTTCCAGAAGATAACTTTAGGTAGTTCATAACCGTTCTGAGCGTATAGCTGTTTAGCATACTCATAAGCAGTTACATCCCAGTTACCGTTGTTCTCTACACCACCCCAAGCATATGTAGAGTCGAACTCCATATCGCTAAAGATTAGTAGATATTCAGGCATATCCTGTTGTTGCACGTTCTGCTTCACAGCAGTTTTTAGGATGTGGTGGAAAGCCTTACCGATATCAGTAGAACCACCCCAGTACGCACCACCCTTGTACTTGCAGAGGTCGCGATACTTCTCTTCGATGTTCTTACCCTTAAGTACGAACAAGTTGGGAGACTCGCTGAAGTTCAAGAACACGTCCTTGAACGCACCTTTCTGCTTGTCAGAAATATAGAGGCTTAGAGAAACCGCTACATCCATACAAGTTAGGGAGCCTGATGCACCTGCTGGACATTCCATCGAACCACTGGTATCACACATTGGTAGGATTGAAGCACCGTTTAAGTAGTCTGGTAGAGCATCCCACTGACCAACAAAAACCTTGTCGGATTGACCGTACTTGAACTTAGTGGTTACATCGTAAGGGAATAGTGCCGAAGCATTAACCTTAACTTCACCAGCTTCTACCTTGTTACCGAATTCAGTGAAACGAGTTTCGTCGTTACGCATGAAAGCAGCACGGTAGCGGTTCATTGCTACAGATGGAACATGAGAGTACTCAATACTAGACCAATCTTTAGCACACATGTTTTGTTCAACCGTAGTGCTTAGAGAAGCTAGTAGTTTGCGGTACTGACGTTCGTTTAGACCCATCACTTGCATTAGCTCACGAGCAATTTGATTGTTCGCAATACGGTTCTGGTTTGCAACCGATTCTTTGTTCACTGTACCATCAGCACCTTTTTTGAGCTTATAGACGCGAGGCATCCATTTAGCACATAGTGCGTTACCAGCTTTTAGATTAGCAGAAATAGTTGCATAAGCAAAGTTCTTCACATTATCGTTAGTGAAAATTAGAAGATCATCCCAACGACCATACTCTGCGAGTACTGGGATTAGTTCTACTAGATCCTGTTGATGGTTTGCTTCTAGGTGACGAAGGATTTGACGTGTGGTTTCACGCTCACCTGCACCACCGCGAACATCACGTACCCATAGAACCATTTGAAGCGTTAGCTTACGGTTCATGGAATATGCTTGTTCGAATAGATTCTCAAAGGTAGAGAAATCTTTACCACGAACTGCACCTAGAATCGCAAATAGATCAACTAGGAAGTTGAGGGAGCTTGCGTTTGAGACTGCACCGTTAGCCGTGAAAGCTACGTTGTCGGTTGCTGCGGTGGTTTCGTTGATAACTGCTTGTTTGAATGACATATATTTTCTACCTCTCAGAAATGGATAATTTGGTTTGAGTGTTGACTCATTTCTTAATAACTTAATTATAGCACAAAAAAAGCAGTTTGTCCCAAGTTTTTGAAACAAACTGCATATTTTTTAGTTTACAACGATTTCAACATCTTGTTGAATCGTAAGCATATTAAATATTTCCTTTTCAGTGAAATTCTGTGATGCACGTACCCAGAACTGATTTCCTACTAAACAGTATGTTACTTTTGTGTTGAAGTCAAAAGCATAAGTAAAATAGTGTGGGTGACCACTACTATAAACAGATACTACTAGAGAATCAGTTTCCGTCGTTGACTGTTTGATAAAAACCGAACTTTTTTCATAAAGTTTTAAATCATCAATCACTTGCTCACGTGATACATTTACACGTTTAGTATTATGTTGTGAACATTTTGCAACTTTATCACCATGATCGACGGCTGTCAAATAATGAAATTCTGCATTACGGAATGATTGGGCCGTATAAAAACTATTTTCAATACCAGAACTATTACACAAACTCAAAATAGCTTCAAGCTCAATATCAGTAAATTCCTGAGCATTAATCTTGTACTTACAAAAGTAAGATTTCAACGTGTATTGCATATTAGTCCTCACATTTTAGCAAGAATTTATTGTTAATCACTTTAAAGTGCACAGTTACGCCATTCACTTTAGTAACACTCTTGTATACATCACCTTCTGCGATCTTGTGTTTGATAGATGCATGGTCAGCAGATTCTACCGCTTCTTTGATAGAAGTATATTCATCGAAGAAGTATACAATATCACCTTGTGGTACTGTAGTTACTCCTAGTAGTGCACAAAGAGTTAAGAAATCGCCGTCATCAAGGAAGCAACGGTTGTCAATGTCCCAGATACGGAATGCGTAGAACTGGTAATCTTCTAGTTCTTCACGGTTACCCTGAATGCCCGGACCCATTACTTCACCTTGGATAGCTAGCTGGCGATCATGAGCTACACAGTACTCTTTTAGACGTGCTGGGATATCATCTTTTAGTGCTGCTTTCCAGAAGTGAGATTCGGGATCGAATTTTAGTGCTAGGTTACGAGAGCAGATAGAAATCTGACCATCTTCCCACTGGAATGGATACGGTTTAACTTCAACGATTTCTAGTTCTTGAGTTTCTTCGTTCCATGCACGTACTTCATCATCAACCTTCTCAACGTAGTAATCTGGGTTGCTCATGAAAGCAATAGTTTGGCTAGAGCCATCTAGTTTTAGAGACTTACGGAAACCAACACCCTTCATAGTCTGGATGTACTTACCCATTACGTTCTGGATACGGTCTTCGTCAGTCTTAGGAATAACGATAGGGAAGTTACCAGCCGCTTTACATTTACCTAGACCAGTACCGCCATTACGCTCATCAGGACGTTCGTACTTAGTTACGTGTAGGAATTGTTCAATACCCTCACGAGAATCTTCTAGCTGTGCTAGTAGCTGATCACGAATAGCTAGGCTATAAGAATCAGGGTGATTACCCGCAGCTTCATCAATTGCTTCTAGTTCTGCTTCGAACATAGATACAGGTAGTGCTAGACCCTGAGAGACAACACCGCGTAGTTTCTTGGTACGTAGACGGAAACGCTCTACTTCTTTCTCATCGAGTTTAGTACCGCTGCCAGCTAGGAATGCGAATTGTTGTGTCTGTACTGGTAGGAAGGAATCGATTTCGAAGAATACACAGAAATCACCAACTTCGAATTCACCTTTTTTCACGATTACTTCCCAACCATCTACGGTTGCTTTTACGATCAGGTCAGCACCCTCAATCGCATCAATCGCATTGATTTTACGGATAGTTACAAGTTTACGACCTTCAGTTACTAGTTCTGCCATAATTTTCTCCAAATGTGTTTAATAGTTTTATAGAACGGTTTATGTACTTCAATTTTAGTTAGTACTAAATCGTTATTGTAAATGGTTTTCTTATCATACTTCACACGAGTTATTACGTAAGTTATGAACACACCGTTATCAAATCGTGAAGCGACTACATATGGTTCATCAGTCCAGAATTGAATTGCCCTGAGTTTAGGATTCAAAAAGCACTTCAATCTAGTTTGATGTACTCTATTCATCCTCGCCACCGTTAGAAAGGTATAGATTCATCAATTCATCTTCAGTATAAGAATATTTTCCATCTGGTGATGGTATTTCTTCAGCTTTCATCATCCGGTAAGAATCACAATGCTTTTTGATACGACTTTTCTTACATGGATTCGTATGTACAACTGGTACAGACCAGCGGTGTAACATTGGTGAAATTGCCTCAAAGTCAAGGTATTCAATACATTTGTTACGCATACGTTTCGTCCTCAACTCACGCTCAAATAAACCATTTAAGTCATTTTTGTGAATTAAGCGTAAGTAAAACCATTGACGACCAAATGTTCCAGCACCGACAAATTTTGTAAAGTAAGTAGCTACTTTACGTTTACGTGAACGTTTAGAAGTTGCCATTAATTCATCACCGTTTCCCAACCCTTAGATATTCCAAGGTATAGTACTGAAATAATTAACCATATCTGCCAGTTCTCAAGACTGTTAATAAAACCGTAAGCACCAACACCAGCAAGAATTGCTGCAAACATGTACTTCGGTACATCTTTAAACTTGTCCAAGATCAACCTCCTTTCCTAAGTAGATAGTAATAGCATAATCGTAATCTTTTGACTTGTCAAATGAATTTTTCCATTCATGCAATTTTAGTACAAAACAATCAAATTCATATGATCCGACAAAATCAACAAGTTTGTCATATTCACCATTTTTAGATTCAGCCAATTGTTGCTTGACTTGAATATTCCTGAAATCATACTCAGAACGTTTTTGTTCCGAAGCAAGTTTAGGAACTTCCTCAACCTGAACATTTATATATTCTACCGGTTCTTCACTCACAATGCAATAGGAATTTGCACATGCTGCGTAATTAACACTTAGTTGGGGATGTTCAGTACATTTTAGAGTTACAATTGGCCCATCGTACCACGACCAATCCGTAATCTCATAACCACATTCTTTGAATAATTGAGTACTGTACTCTTTTGGATGTCCCCAAATTAAGTTGTTTTGAACTTCAAGATCCATGAACTGGTACAGTACTTCAATTATTTTATAATATAATGACTTATCCATTACTTTCTCAATAGGGCTTTAATGCCCTTTACCCGGCGGCGAGAGTAATCGTCATGGTGTTGTTTCCACTCTGCGAAGTTAGTGCGTTCCATATTCAAGTCCACAATCGTCATGAAAGTATATGGAGATAGGCGACCATCACTGGAATCAAATTTGATGCCGGGACGTTTACATTCATATACGTTTCCATAACCGTAGTACTTGTTTGCAATCCAAATTTCAGTACCATCAGAGAAATTCATTGTATGCTGGCGACACTCCATAGATACTTCACCATTGCGTAGCTTCAAAAGAAGCAAGTTTACGAAACGATCTGGGGCTTCAAGTAGTTTACGAGATTTATAGTAATTTTGGTACTCCTGCCATGCTTCACTATGAATGAACTTCAGGCGTTTCAAGTACTCTTCTTCTGTCTCTTCCGGGATATTGTATTCAATCACCGATAAACCAGATGTTGGTAGTTCTACCACTTCAGCCTCAGAAGGTTCTGGTGGCTTCGCAAGTACTTTTGGTATATTGCGATTGATATAGTGTTTATATCCAATGTATGTTGCGAATGGTAGAACTGCGGTCGCAACATATGATGCAATCGTGATTAACATATTACCCCTTATTTGGTATGCTTGTCGCTTTCGAAGTACATTGTATCAGTCTTCGTTTCGACTGTAAAGCTCTTTTGGCATAATTTATCAGCGATAATTTTAGCAAACTCTACTGTTGGCCGCGTGATCTCTTCTGGACTGCGAGGGAAACGTGGATAGTTAATTACACGAATCAATAGACCAGTTTCCTCACCACCAGTGTAGATGTAATCTACTTTATGTAACTGGAAGCAGAAGCCAAATCCATACGCAATTTCACGACACGCAGCACGTGCTACATCGTAATCGCCAGCCACGTGAATGTTAGCGTAAAATGTTTCTACTTCGTTTACTTGTACAAAACTCATTGAATTGTTACCTTTTCTTTCTTGAAATTGAATAATGATTTTTGGATACTACTTGGATCACGAATACCCAAATGTTGTTCCTTGAACTCACGTAAGTACTTACGAGTATTCAACGATAGAATACCTTCACGACGTTGACTGTAGTTATTTTTCTGATAACGATAACATACACCAAACATTTCATTACGGTAATCTTGTGCATAGATGGTAAAACTAGAATCTTCGGTACTAATACGAATAAATCCTTCAGTACTAAATTCAGCTTGACCTTTACCTGCCTGTACTAATGCAATTGCAAGTAGTAGTTCACGATCATACTGATCATTCACTTCACCAAAGTTTACTAGCTTATATTGGATAGTTTCACCCAACCAATCGTAATATGCTGCCGGAACCAAGAATATTGCTAACGAAATAATGTTCATAATAGTAAGCATGATTTTTCTCCAATAAAAAAGCCCCTAGTGTTACGTAGGGGCTTATTATCTCATTCTTCGGATTCGGTGTCAAGCGTTTCTTTGTATTGGGTGTAAAGAATTCCAACAAAAAGTGCTACAGCAGCGACACAAAGAATCCACACTGGGAAGATACTAAGAATGATAGCAACGACGATGGCAACTAACGCACCACCAGCACTACTAAACACGTCTTGTACACCTGTCCAAACAGTGTTTGCAACATCACGTGCAATTTTTGTAATAATATCAGTCATAATTGACTCCTATTAGTTGTTGTCCGGGATACGAATACTATCACCGTAACTATTGAGTTTTTCTCCATCGTATTCGATATCTACGTTTACGTTGAAGTACTCGTTATTTGAGTATGGTTCTGCTGTTATACTAACAGAAACACACATGTTCTCAAGAATTTCTTTCTTGATTAGTTCTTTTATTTCATCTTCAGACATTAATCGACCTTACTGACGCGATCATGATCGCGGCAATAAGTAGTGTCTCCGACAACGCCCTTAATAATAGGGTGCATCCACACTTTTTTCTGGGTAACTTTGTAGATTTTACCCCTCATTAGTGTGCTACCGTTGTCATGACCAAATGCCACGATATCATCAATTTTAATTTCTTTTCCGCTTACGTCTTTCGCTTCCATGCTTATACCTTACTATAGTTCTTTTGAAATGACTACTACTTCTCTCATTGTAGATTTCAATTTTATTTTCTTTAAGCAATTTCTGTAAGTCTTTGTCAGCATTCAATTGAATGCACCCAATACCATTTACAGGAATTAAATATCCAGTCTGTAACAACTGGACAATCGCTTGTCTCCGTACAGAACCAAAAGGTAATTTTCTTATCTCCCAATACTGCGTAAGAGACATACTCGGTAGGTCAATAAGATTTCCATCTTTATCGGTTTTAGTAATTCGTGTATTCGGATTCAACCCATTAAGAGTGTGACCCCGTTTACTCCAATAACCCCTAGCCATATGTGTATTTACCTCATTATTTCATATCAGGATACTTTTCAAGAAGAGTCTTAAGTAAGGCTTTTTCTTTAGCAATTTCTGCTTGTTTTTTAACCTCTTCGCGATATGACTGAAGAGATTCATTGTATTCTTTTTCTACTTTCTCTAATGCATGGAATATTCCATTCAACCGAGCATTCTGATTTACACCCGCTGCACGGTCTTCATAACAATCAATTCTGTTATCTGACCATACTGGAACCTCTACTTCATCCATCGAACAATCAAAGTTGGAATTGTAAACAGTCTCTCCGTCCTTTAGTACTAAAAAGCCGTAGTCGCCGTAGTAGTGACGGTCCCCAAAATATCGGTTCGCATCACTATCAGAACGTTCTTGTGAGAAGGTTTTGAATCGAATGAAATTGCGAACTTCTTTCTCAGTTTCGAAACACTCAACATGGATAGCACCATTATACTGTTCCTGTGAGCGTTCCCGTAAAAAGATTACTGTATACATTTTTATACACCAGTACTGCATAAAGTCAATAGAGCAGTTTGATAAGATATCGGTGTTGCATCCACCATTGCATCCATTTGTGCTTCAATGCCACTACCATAATTAATTTCTGGATCAGTGGTGAAAAAGAATTCAAATACTACGCCCATTGATTCATCACGATTGTCACGAATATAGGTATTCATTTCATCAATACTTTCTACTACGGTAGTATCATCAATAACGAAATCTGATGCAGTACTGAAATTTTCTAGGATTGCTGCGATAATAACTTTTGGCATTAGTAATAATCTCCCGCCCAATAAACTTTTCCATCAAAACCAAAGAACTCTTTAAACTTAGCTTTGGCTTCATCAATTTTTACAAGTAGTTCTGGGATATCTAGTTCAGCAGGTTGACTATAAACCTCTAGTACTTCCACACCAATAACTACGTCATCTTCAAATCCATCATACTCCGGTGGGTTTAGAATTGCAAGACCTAACTTCACTTCGTGGAGTTCGTACATTTGCCATACTGGTTCTTCTGGACTCCAACCACAATCGCTATCTTCCCAATCCTCAAGGTATTTGGATAGGTCAATATTGACCCAATCCGATACCACTAATCCTACTACGATTTTTGCTGCTGGACACTTAGCCATTTTGTTTCTCCAATGCATATTTGATAGCTTCATCAAATGATAGTTGAATATAAATTGGACTCCAATCAGCATCGTTTAAACCAACTAGGATTTTAACGTAATCAACTTCATCCGGGGTATAGTGAGTACTGCCAGTTTTGGCGATAGTTTCTTGTACCCATCCATCTTCAAAATCAGTTGGACAAAGGACATAATAATCATCATGCCAACTGATGTAGTTACAGATATAACCACTATCCGCATATTGTGCAAGTACTGAAATATCGTGTTCATCCATACGAAGTTTAAACCACTTTCCATCTTTCATCATAATAGCGATAGTTCCGATGCGTGGTTTATCTGATGGTGCTTTAGGATACTTATCAATACTACAAATATCGATAAAAACACCGTCCGGGGTACGAGTAATACCAGTAGTTCCATTTGTGTAATGGTAACCATCGTCAAAATCAGGACAATGGTAGTCTTCAATATACACTTCTGCGTCCGGGGTTTGTAGCAGCAAAGCTGCTAAATCTTTTGCTTTCATTAACGATCTCTCCATTCTTTTGCTGTCAATACTGACATTGGTGGATCACAACCATCATACCAGTTCGCGTAGAACACGTCAATGGTGTCTTCTTCAATCTGAACGCCATGCTTCTGGCACAATGCAACGAACTTGTCTTTAGAGCCAAATTCCCCGATTCCCCAGATAACTTCTGCATCCCACGGATCACCATCAAATGCTTCTAGATACACTAGATCACCATCGTAATTTAGACGCATGTGATCTTCTTCTAGATCATCATACATATCTTCACGTGCATCACTATCGTAATGACAACCTTCTTCAATAATTGCTGCTAAACCGTATGTTACTCTTTGTTCACTCATAAACTACCCTCATGTTCTTTAACAAATTCAATGGCCTCTTCGATTGTATCAAACATCTGACCATCAATAGTTTCTTCGGTTTCATAATCAAGTACATCGATACCAATTTGCTTATAGTTATAAACAATGAAAATGTACTTCTGTTCTAACTCAACTTCTTCTACTACTGAATATAAATCTTCAAACGTCATTTTAACCCCCAAAAGAAAAGGACGCAAAAAGCGTCCCTGTATTATTGTAAGTACTTAAGTTTATAGAGTGTCCCTTCTACAAACGATATGATATCTTCTAAGCTATTAACTGAACCATAATCTTCTTGTGATTCTAATAGCTGGTGGATATATTTGGCTTGAGCCACATATGACTCAAGTGTTTCTACTGCTTTATCCAATGGAAGGAAGCAATAGTCTGTGTCCATACCAATTGGTAGTGGGCCTCTGGAATTCATTAAACCTTCAACGAAAGTATCAACAAATTCTGGTAATTCTTTATAGAACTCGTCAAGTTCCATGTGCTTTGAATAGTAGCGACATTGTAAGTGCCAATGATGCCCTAGTGATGGTAAAAATAAACTGTTGTCTACAAACGTTAGTAACGCAATATCAGAATCATCAGTTTGTTCAGTACTATCTACATAGTCCATCATGCTACGCATATCTTCATATTCGTCCATAATTAAATCCTCATAGAGTTATTCTAGTGGTATTTAGTTATGAATGAGTATAGAACAAAATGATTCAAAATTTTTTTGTATATGAGTGAAAGTATCATTTATCTTATGATGATCATATTCGTTTCTATTAACTACTGTAATAGCTAAGGCATGTTCTAAATCACTAATATCCAAAAAATCCGACCATCGTTCCAAGAAGAAAAGAGTATCAGGGCGGCGAAGTACTTGTACTTGGCGTGGGAATCCTATAATATAAACATTCACTCCACTCTCTGCGATCTTAGTACAAAAATTAAGTACTTCATTACACTGCAAAACCATTGATGATGTTACAAATGAATTATTATTATTTGAGTAAAGGAATTCAGTATAAAGATTCAATAGCTTATAAAAGTAATCACTCTCATCTGTTAAATCATAAACTTTTTCCATAGTTCACTGCATCCCAATAGGTCATGTGTTGATAGGTAGGATACCAAGTATCAGGGTCATACGCAACAAGTACTTTGACATAATCAATGTCATCCACATAACGATGTTCAAAATTAGGATCATCGTTTTTGTATAGTGGGTTAGCTTCATAAGTTTCTTTATTAGTAACCAGTACTACATTTGCATCATGTGAACGATGGAATACTTTATAGTTGTCATGGATTTCCATATTATAGGAACCATACTCATGAGTACGACTTTCACCAGTACTTAGGGATTTAACTGTTGGTGTCACTACTCGACGCTCATCTGATCTATCCTTAAGTATCACTCCGTCATTGAAGAACACTAAGTAACTCCCAATAACTGGTTCGTCATTTGGGCTTTTATCTGAATGCCCTTTTACATAGAACTTTCCTGTTTCTAGGAATAATCCAGTAGGAGTGATTTTGATATCACCTTCGAGTTTTTCTGTTTTAAACTCCCAATTTGGATTTCCTAGATACTGTAATTCAGTATAAACCTCCAAATCTGGTAAAGATAATAATTTTCTAGCTAGGTCATGTGACTTCATGATAATTCCTTATTTGTGATTAGCCAATCTTCGATTGTCTAAGAATTAGTACTCTTCTATAACTCACTATCGTTCGTTATGAATCGTACTAATTCAAACTACTGTTTGTTTTGACTTTAATTAAATTTGACACGGTTTGAGATCCAATTCCATCCCCCCACAAGGGAGGGACGAAAAAAAATCAGGATAAACCTGACACTGGTAGTATAACCAATCTGAATTTGTAGATTTACTCAAATTTTGGATACAGGTATCCATTTGAAATAAAAGTAACGATGGCGGGTTGTCCGGTTTCCATCTACTACAGTCGCATACAACGGTCGTGTTCCTCACACGCATACAGTACTCGCTAATTCAGCAACAAATACTGTTGTCTCTCCGTAAAGAGACTCCCTTTGACTGGGTGAGTATGCCTCATATGTCTATCTAGTGCAGTTCAAGTCTGATGACTGCATTTATTGTGCCGCATTGCCGTGATGCGTGTGATTTACTGTCTCGTTGGATTTGACAAACACTTACGCTTTATTTCTGACGGGTTTCTTTTGCACATCGTACTGAATGAACTACTCAACTGCCATCTACTTTTCGATAGGATCAGGTTCAAAATCTCACGCTTTCGCATGTCATTCAGGATTGGTTATACACTGAGGATATTCCTCAACTATATTATATCACAAAAAAACCCGTTTGTCCCAAGTTTAGAGATAGGTACGTTTCAACTCTTTAGGGGAACGTTCAAACATCATATCGATGAATTTAATGTCCTCTAACAGATCAGTACTGTCCTCGGTGCACCGGGAGGTTTTTCTGTATGGTTTATTTATACCTGAGAAAAGTACCTTCACAGGGCGTTCCGTATCAATCTCATTTTCTACCATAGTATAAGTATACGACAATTTAATGTACTTTTTATTCTCTTCCAGTGCGAGGCGAGCTACCAATTCTTCAATTCCAGTTTTATCAGCAATACTATCTTCTTCTTTTAAAAAAGTAATAGTACACATCACACTCTTTTCATCGTACATGTCAGTAATGTTCTTTACTGCACTAACAAATTCAAGTCCTGAAAAATCGATATCTTTAATCATTATTTCTGTTTCCACCTAAGTACTGTAATTTGTTCTTCCCATGTCTCAACAATATCACATTCAACACCCTCTTTATCATAATAAAAAGGTTCGAGCATTTGTGATTCGGTAAGACCCTGTTCATACCGTGTATGATACGTCACACCAGTAGACTTGTCAACAAAAACTAGATCGTGAACGCTATTCCATCGGGTCGAATCGCATTGCTCATTGTGAATCACTTCTAGAACGGTATCCGGGGCAAACTCTTCTGTCTTTTCATTCCACTCACCGTAATCAGTAACTGTACCATAACTATAAGCCAATTGCTTCATTATATCTTGTGAAAACCATTTAGTACTCACGTTCTTTTCTCCAAATATTTTTCTAAGCCATTTCATGTTTTTTTCCAATAAAAAAAGGAGTCCAAGTTGGACTCCTTCAGTGTAGGTTATTTTGTTTCGGCTGTCAAGGCTTTTTTCAACGCCTTGTTATGACGGTTATAAGCCCCTACATGGCTCGCACATAGGCCGCTGAGATAATCTGCAACCTTGGCTTCACGCATCTCATTGCGATGCTTCACGATTGCCTGATACTCTTCTGAACCCTCTTCACGCTTACGCAAACGGTAATGGTGTAGGGACGTTGCACGACTTGTGATCAAGGACTGACCATGCTCTTTGTAACGAGCTAGGAAGTCTTCAAGATTCGGGTAACGAGAACCACGAAGCTGGTTACACTTACGGCACATGGTGTTGAAGTTTGATTCAACATCTGGCCCACCTAGTGATTTGAGAATGTTATGGTCAACTGTCATAAGTTCCCAGTACTCACCCCATGTTGTTTCAGCCCTTGCGTATACGTTCAGGTGCATCATACCAAAGATAGCATGAGTACCTTTACCTTCCTCCAAACGTACTTCGTGTGCTTCAATACCACAACAAATGCATTTAGTATTCTTTAAAAAAGTAGCAACTTTTTCTGGGAAATAGTTAAACTTAACACCGTCAATTTCAGCACTGGTCATAGGACCAGAAGTTTTAAGAGTTTTCATAACATCTAATGGTAACGCAGTCTTTACTTTATAACCCAGCATAAATCACCTCTATTTGGTTTCGATTTTATTCGCTTCTTGAAGTTTTCTTATAACATCTACTAATGCATCATGTGTCATTGCACAATCAGTGTAGATATCATCCCACTTAATGAGTACTCTCATCGTTTCCTTACCATCATACAACTGTTTACCTTCTTCGTCAAGCATTATTTTACCATCAGCATCACGTGCTGGGATTTCTGGCACTGGAGTGTCAGAGGTACATTTCTTGAGAAGGACTTCTTGTACTATGATAGGTTTTACTTCAACTTTAGGAGCACAACCAGTAAGAGTGAATAATAACATGAAACCTGCTACGATTGCAAGCATAATTTTACGCATTAGTTAGTCCTCTTTTTGGCTGATTCTTCTTTGAGTTTTTTAAGAACATCCACACCGTCTTGATCGAGAGATGGGTTTTTATATACCTTTTTCTCAACAATTACTGGGACTTCTTTCTCAATGATTTCAGCCTTATTTTTCTTAAGTAGTTCTTGTGAATCTACCAAATTCTTAGCACCTTGTGCTTGCATTTCGGCAATTCCCTTATCGAACTTTTTCTCTATTCTGGCTTCTAGGTTTTCTTTATATCCCTCATATACAATATGAGTTTTAATACCACCAAAGAATGAACAAATAACAATAATAAGTACTGCTATTGGTTTCCAGAATTTTCTAATAAACTCGAAATTCATATTTCCCTCCATTAGTTTACGTATAATTATTTAGGATGGATATGAAAAAACCCAGCACAAGGCTGGGTTAATTTTTTAACTACGCATGTCAAGTAGATCACCGATAGTTGTTTCAGGCTCCGGTGGGGCTTGTTCAATATCAATGTTTAGGATTTCTTCAAACATCATTGTAAGTTCTACCATGTCGAGAGAATCAATATCTCCCATCTCTGAAATATCTTGGATCGTAGTTTCACGAGTCAAAATCACTTCATCAAGTAAAGCAGCTTCTGCAACTGCAACCGACATTTTAGCTAGTACTTTAGCGTCTTTTTCTTCAATTGATGGAAATGAAAATTGAGCACGAAACTCTTCTAGATTTTCGATCTGCTCAACAGTAACAGCACGAGCTTCATTCATCGCTTTTTCAACTTCTGCAAAGATTTTATAGCGTTCTGCTGTGTTTTCTTCGTCAAAATAGATTTCCATTAGTGCTTCAATTAGATCATTTACGCTTTGCATGTTTTATCCTATCTTTGAAACCCGCAGTTACGCGGATTAATATACGTTGACAATCTTCTTCTACAATTGGACAACTGTGAAGAACCTTACTTGTGTACTGATGGACCCATTCTACTGGAGCATTGTATTCCATCGATTCAGTATTAGCTAATACTTCTTGAACAGAATTATACCCAGTTATGTCGATTGGGTCAAGCAAAAATTTAGTACCAACAACTGTGCTGTAAATGAGATGTGTTTCAGGCTCAAAATCATCCCATATATCATTACAGCAATCAAGGTGATACCCGTAAATCCCACTACCAGTATCACCAGCTTTTAAAGTACGTACTTTGTAATCAATCACACACTCTCTATCGTCAACATGCACCATTACTTTTAGCATCTTTTCGATTAGTGGTTTAAGAGATTCATCGCACTGTTCTAGTACTTTAGAAGGTTTTTCATATTTTAGTACTAAATCCGGGATTCTATGTTGTGGTGCTTCATGATGAAACACACACATTTGTATACTTCCCTTTGGATTTAGATTAGTATCCACACTCGTACTTCTGTAGTTCAACACCATCACGTGTTGCGATGATTAGCCAATCAGTACCTAATGCTTCGGACATGGCATCAATAGGGATTAGGTCATCGATATCACGACATTCACTAGCTGATAGATCAGCGTTAACTGCTAGTAGTTCTTCGCTTGGATCGTCGTAATCAACATCCCATCCTAGATTGCACTCTAGGAACTCAGCCATTTCACTCCAACCTTGTAGATCATTGTGGATATAAGTACGAGTGTCATGGAAACATTCTTCGCCATCATTCCACGAAGGAGTAAAGCCAGTACAGAATACGTGAGTTAGTTTTGGGTTCTCGGAGAATAGATCAGCAAAGAACTGCTCTAGGAGTTGTACTGCGTGTTCACGTGCACCCTCGTGTAGTAGTTCAATTTGGGTATCACGTTTAGAACCAATATCTTTTAGTAGTTTTGCGAAATTAGTAGCCACAATCATATTCTCCAACAGTTAGAACAATAGTACCATCTTCTATACGTCGAGCCAAGATATAGAAATTTGTGTCATAAACACGCTCTAGAAGATCATCAATCTTATCAATTGCATATTCAATCTTCTGCATATTATCACGGGATAATTTACTATTGATATTCTCTAATGCTTCTTCCCAATCATCTTCATCTTCATCGATATCCACAATATCCCATAGATCAACAGTGCCATTAATCTCTTCACCATCAAAATTTGAGTATTGACTATGTGTACATGGTTCACCGTCATTAAAGCCCGGTGTATAACCATACACAAGTACCATATCAAGGTCTTTGTTCTCTGCAAATAGGGTTTCAAAGAAACCTTTAACCATTGCTTCCCCATCAGATTTGACTAGAGATTTAATAGCTTCTAGATGCATTTTATATTCTTCAAACTTGTTCATTACTTATTACCTTTATACCAATACATTTCATATAACTCTTCCATCACTTTTGCGGCTACTTTAATGTCAGCACGTTTGCGGAGGGATGAATTTTTCACCGCTACTTCTTTGATGTATTTGTCCTTCGCTTCGAAGTACGCCAACATCTCATCATAACTCCATGCACCATTACGGATCTCAAGAAGTTCTTTTGCATCAGGACGGCGTACATTAACTACACCAGTTTCTAATGCTTCTTCGGCAGTGCGTAGTAGACGAACTACATGCATAGCGTGTTTTGTATCATAACCATTTAGGGATTCTAGTTCCGAACGTTTAGTGTTACGGTTCTTCTTCCATTCGTGGTAATGCTTGCGATTTTCGTTTAGTTCTTCAAACTCTTTCTTGTTGAATTTGACAATTAGAGAAGGAATTACTTTTAATTCTTCAGGTGTACGCTCTTTCTTACTATCCCAAACAATTTCACCATGACCACCAATAGTCTTAGTATCTTCGTTTTGGATAATAGCAAAGATGTTATCACCGTAGTGAATTAGTTCATAGCCGTGGTTGTAATTCAATAGGTTGAAATCACGATCAAGTACTTTCTGTGGTAAGTAGTTATGCACTAAACGCACGAAGTGGTGCTGTGATAACGAGGTAGTACTGATAAGCTGAAGTGAGCTATCGCGAAGGAACTTATCGAAGTCAATTAGACCTTTTACATATACATTCTGACCAGCAGAAGTATCAATGCGGTCAACAACGTAATGAGGGAAGTAAGAATACATCCAATCAATTACTTGTTTGCACGGATATTTTTCATAGATTTCACGTAGTCTGCGTTCCGCAACCTGCTCTTTCGCCATCCACCCATGATGGTTTTTCATACGAGTAGCTTGGTTGTGTGCATAACCAGTGTAAGTATAAGCAATCTTAGTACTCAATAGGTCGTCCCGGTATGAACGTAAATGGTCATACATTTCATTTCGTTGGACGATATCTTGTTCATCTACCCATAGAGTTTCTAGGATGTTTGGGTTAGCGTCAACGCATAGTTCCATAAAATGACTTAGTTCGAAGAATTTGGTATCTTCTTCATTTGGGTCATTTACTTCTCTAACGTTAAAGAACGGGGTAAGGACAAATTTCTTTTCGGCAAGGAAAATACCTCGAAAGTCAACATCACTTTCTGGAGTACTCGTACCGTAAGCGTGGGAACCAGCGTAGTGTTTTACGATCTGGCCTTTTAAGTGATCATCACTCATTGTAACTCCTTATATAAAAATAGTCATTCCACCAAGTAGACCGTTGTAGTACTTTAAAAAGTTCATCCGAATCTCATATAGTTCATCGTAGGTAAATCCTAAGTCCATGACTGTACTAGTTTGGAAGAAATTATCTTCAGTACTTAAATCCACAACGGAATATGACGAACCTCCTTTACCTACCTTAGTAAAGTCAATTCCGCTTTCAGTGATCTCAATTAGTATGAAATCACCATTTTCATCTTTAGGACAGACAAAGTTAATACAACTATCATCTGTCACACAGTATTCAAATTGTAAGATGTGCTTGTCATTGATGGAATAAAATGTATCTTCTTCGTAGACCTTATTACAGGTCTTCATACTACGAATTAGTTTATACACATCATTCTGCGTCATTTAGCATCTCAACTATTGTATTGAAAACTTCAATTATTACGTCACCGTGGCATACTAAAGGTGCACAAGAACAACCTATGCGTAAACCGGATAGTTCAAGGAAATCATCTATTTCAAATGTCCCATTCTCTAATCCGGTGTATAGGTAGTCTCTATACATCTCTACTACAATCTGTCTTGTATGCCCCTTTGCTTTATCTTCAGGGAATGGGTTGCCCCATTTGGAACCCCGTCCGATATAGATATCAAACTCGCCTTTGTGACGATTGACGAGTACTGGGGTTATGTATTTCATGGATATTCATTTCCGTAATTCTTCATGTATTCTGCAATTTGTTGGCGTTTCTGGATGTTGAAGTCGATTGCATCTGCATTCTGTTTCTTTACCTTCAATGCCTTGAACACACTTTTGTATATCATAACGTCTTGTGGTTCGCTTGTCAAGCTAAAGCGTCCATATTCCATCATAATTTTCTTGTCTTGGATTTTGTACTGAAGACTCCCATAGGGAGATTTGTGGTCTTCAATCTCCCACATAACACCAATATCACGAGAACTTGTTAGATAAGTATTCTCACTCAATTTGAACGAATTAGGTGTGTGCAGAGCACGAATGAAGAAACCACGTAAAACCGGATGTAGCTTACTGAGTTCATACTTCGCAAGAAGAATCTGTTTGCGAGCATAATCACTACCAGCCGTGTGTTCATTCACAAAGCGAACTAATGCTTTACTCTTTGCAAGTACTAGACCGTAAAAATAATCATCGTACTCGTGACGCTTCCTATTCTTTATCATTGTACACCTCTAAGATTTTATCTTTGAGGGATTCTTGGAACCGTAGTTTCTCCCATGCATCCATATTCTCTTTTACTTTCTGGATTCCACGGATAGCACCATAAATGATTAGAGCGTGTTTGTCGTTATCATTTAGTACTACAATGTCATTACCAACCTTATCGATCAATGCAATCGTTTTAGTAGTAACACGGAATACGAAATCATTCTTCGTGTCAATCAATGAGAACTCATCACCATCACCACAGGAAACAGAAAATAAGTCAGCACGTTCCATAGCTTCGGAGTAGCTACGAGCTTCGTTTGATTTAACACCAATTATACCACCAGCCCGACGAATCCCACCAACACCACGAACATCAGTAACATCGTAAGAACGCTGTGCGTGTAACCCACGCTTGTATGCTTCTGATGGGGAAACACGAAGGAACGTACCTTGACGAATGGTAAAGGTATTATTGTCGATTAGAGTGTGTAGAACCTTTTTGCATTCATCTGGCATAGAAGCGTACCAGTACTTAACGTTCATAACAGTCTTGCGAGCTAAATCTTTGTTTTGTTCACCAACAACTTCATGAAGACGTTTCAGTAGGAATGGATTACCAGAATAAATCAAATTTGGAATAACAAACAATGATGACATTAATATAATCCCCGTAGTTTATCAGAATCTTTCATGATTTTCTGTTGACGTTTTAGTTCTTCTAGATTCTTTAACATTTCAGTGTATGTCCAGAGAACCTTCGCTACTATAACCTTTTCATTATCGCAGAACAATTCGTGTTCTGAGCGATAGTACAATTTAATGCGTTCAGTTTCGAACTTAGAGTATATCTTACGTTCTTTATCGTATATCGAACCGCGATCTATACCCTTACTATGATTGAAAAGAGTAAATCCCGTATGGTTACGCTTGTCTTCTATACGGTAATGAACGCTACTAAATCCGGCTGGTTTTTCAACTACCCAATTACTTGAATCTTGAACAATGTCACGAATCATACCATAGGTAAGTGGACAATTACTTAGTTTGTACTTAACTTCTAAAAGAACCCTACGTCCATCATCTCCGTACTTCTTGACGAATTTGTGTAGCATAGATGCACTTTTTACACACATTAATGTGTATAGTTGACACTCTTCATCTTCAGGAATGGTTTCAATTGGTGGCTTCTTCGCCAATGCTTTAAATCTGTTTAGACCCATAGTGTCCTCCTTTTTCCGAAATTATAGACGAAAAAAATGAGGCTGTCAATAGACAACCTCAAATTATTTTAATGCCAGCGTGTACCAGTTCCTGAAGGGACACCAGTACTAGCAGGTATCGCAGAACCACGTTTAGTAACACTTGGTCTGAATGTTTGGAAACGAGTCACCTTTTCTGTTGTGATCGTATCAATGCTGGTTGCTCCAGTAACTATACTACCAATATAACAAGTCGTCAAGGACTCCGTGATGAGGCTAGTAGAAATAACATAAGATGCTGTTCTTGTAGCCCTGTCCATCTGAACATACAGATAAAATGTAGTGTTTGCTGGGTTTGCCTGTATTGATGTTAGATTATACGACACTGGGGCTATTTTGTCAAATATTCCACCTAAAAACACTGGGACTTCTTGTGTTATATACACGTTAAATCCTTGTGGAACCTCTTGTGATGCCACTACAATTCTATCGATAACAGAACCTGTATTTGCAATCAAACCATCCATTTGTGCTTCAGATGTGCCATACAATCCAAATACGGATTTGGTTGCAACATCACTCCATGTATGATCATAAATTCCAAAACCAACTCCCGGAAGCACACCCGGTTCGAAAGCCCCACTTTGAACATATGATTGTTGTAATGTGCGACCACTTTGGATAGTACCACTTTTTATTTTACCAATAAAACAATACCATGTTGTATTAGCTGGAACATTGAAGCAATGAATACTACTAACTCCAATGTAGTTAAAACCACTAAATTTAGCAATTGTTAACCCATTAAATCTACGTGCAGTTCTACCAGAGTCAACACCTGTAACATTATTATATCCAGTACTTATATTTGTACTAATAACACTACCGCCAGTAATTGCATTGGAACTCAACGTCAAAGATACTTCAGCAGTTACTATTGAACCGACGTTTGAATTACTTTGTGATTTAACAACTGCAATGGAATTACCAAATGTAGAATCAGGAACATAAAATATCGTTATTAAACTTTTAGTTAATCCGGTTAAACCAGCACTAGATATGATAGCATTTTTTATATTTTGCATAACAGTATCAGTCATCGTATACGTTCCGTCAAATACACCAGTACTGGTATTGTATTTTCCTTGTACTGGTTTGTCGTAACCTTCTACGAATGATGACGCATAAGAACTAACATCTCCATTTGCTTCTATTAATGAAATCATAGCTGTGTATTGATCTGTATTTGCTCCATCGCCTAAGATTGACCTAGTTTGTGGTGCATAACCAGTTAATGTTCCATGCTGTAGTGAATTATATGTGTAAGTTCTAGTACTTCCTAGTGTAGTTGTACTATATGAATTATATGATGATGTAGATCCTGATTCAGTACCTGCACATGCTAGAACCAATTTGGTTTTAGTTAAGAATCTAACACCTAATAAGTTTTCACCAATTGCAGAACCGAACACTGGATCGATATTGGCTGATTGTCGTGAAGCAGTTCTATTAACCAAATTCCATGAATCATAAGTATTGGTTGGGGTAACTCTTGCGATAGATAAACCATATGATGGAGATGATGACCATCTTGATTTATTACTAACCAAAAATCCATCTTCAGTTTGACATACACTACCTGTGTTACCCAACGATAAACCATAACCTGTTATGTTAACAGTATCTATTTGATATGGATCTACACGTGTAAAATTAGTACCACCAGCATCAGCAGAAATGGAAATCGTATTCCCTACGGTTTGGTCGTAAGTTATAGTTTTAGTACTGATATTATATGTAAAACTAAATCCACTACCTAACATGTTAGTAACACTAGTATTAGTCAAAGCACGTGTACTAAACCACATTGCAACGCGAACTAATGTATTATTACTATTAGGTACGCAATATATATTGTACTTTTCTAAATTTTGCCAGTTTTCAACATAATTAACATTATTGTTTATTGTATAAAGTGCTGGATCGGATGAACTATAGCTGCTGAACATATCCCATATTCTAATATTTGTACTATTAGTATATGTAGTATTACGCACTGTTTTTCCATTATATCCAGTAACTCTAGTCATTGAATTTATATTACCTGCACGAATACTTGCAACCGGGACAGTGTATAGTACTAACGCATATGCGTTATCAGTAACAGTTGTATCTTTACCCCATATGAATATATTCGAACCAACAACTGATGCATTTATTGGATCGAAATTCGTAAATGTACTCAATGCAAATTGTGCAGATTGATGTGATACTTGGTTCAATGTACTATTTGTCATTGCAAGTACATAAGTATCACCCGATGTACCACCAGTTGTTTGATAGAATAATACTTCATATGCATTAGATGCATAGAATTGGCTTATTAATTGATTAGCAGTAAAAAATGCAGGTCTATATTCAGTGTTGGTTGTAACAACGTCACTTTGTTGTAAACTGGATACAGATCTGATATTTCTCACATAAGTGTAATAATAGCCATATGTACTACCATTTGTACCAGAACGAAGATACACAGCCGTTCCATCATCTTCTACGATGATAGGTTGAACATATTTTACATATGAATAGTTTGATGCACCAATAAATGAACCACTTACGTTTATAGGTAAGTAGTCCATAGTCCCGATACGAGATACAGGTAGCATTCCCAAAATTGTATCAACTTCTGCTTTTCGATAGAAGGGATAATTTACATCGCCAGTATTTGCATCTGGTGCAATACCGTTGAAGGTACGCATAGCGTACTTTCCATTAATTTGAAGGTTCCCTTTAATTTCAGCAGAACCAAATATTTTCTTTGACATGTTTTATCCTTACCAGCCTATTGAACCTGTTTGTGAAGGGTGACCAGTACTTACAGGGAATGAACCACCCCTTTGTGTAGTACTAGCACGATACATACTAAAACGAGAAACAATAGTAATTGTATTAGATGTTATTGTTGATGCGTTTGTAACTGCTTTCCCAATAAACATATTAACACTAGTTTCAGGTTCTTCACTTAGGCTAAATTTATATGATGGGACACCTTGAATAGTTTGTACGTATATATTATATGTACTATTAGCACCCAATGTTAATGTTTGTGTTGGAACCATAAGATATAATCCACCCATGAAAAGAGGAATACTTGAGTTAAACACTAAGTTCAATCCAGACACTGTTATATTTAACGCAGGACTATAAGGGTTTCCGTACTGTGAAAGTGGAAAATCTTTTATGATCGCATTAGTAAAATCCTCATCAGCTAGAGGGACCGTTATGGCCCCTGCACTGTTCGTATTATATACTGTACCATCTGATTGAGTAATTGAAACACCTGTGTTCTTTCCTTGAACAACAATATTTCTTGCTGCATTTACATCAGCATAAATTTTATATGACATGTTTTATCCTTACCAACTAATTGTTCCAGTACCTGCTGGTGTTCCATAACTTACTGGGAATGATGATCCCGCAGCAGTTAACGATTCACCAAATATATCAAGTCTTGAACGTTTTAGTACATTAATATTTGTAATCTGTGTTGCATTGGTTTGTATTGTTCCAATCCAGAATAGATTATATGCAGTTGTCCCAGTTTCAGCAATTACAGATTCACTAATAGTATAACGTGCAATACCTTGTACCATTTGTACATAAACATAAAATGTTTTATTAGCTGGGGATGCAGTGACAGTTGTTAAATCTATACTAGTAACTGGTAATGTAAATGATTTACCACTTAACATAACTGGAGTTGGTTCTGTGAAATAAACAATGAATCCTTCAGCAACATCTTGAGATACTAAGTTGATTGGAGAACCAACCGCCGTCCATGCATCATAATCAGCAATCGTAGTACCATACGAACGGAAAACCATCTTACATGCTAAATCCTGTTGCTGTAATATTCCGAAACCTTGTCCCGGTAATGCAAACGGCTGCAACGATGATGAATATGATGTATATGTATAATCAACATCTAGACGTGTAAACTGTGAAGTGGTTTTGTTAACAATACCTCGGAAATAAAATCCTAAATCATTACCGATTGTTTGGCGTACCATTGGATCTGCACCAGCAACAAAATAGAATGTTCCACCATTATAAATTGTAACACCTGTACTAGAATTTCTAATACTAGCCTGAACATTAGCATAGTGATTAGCATTTCGAACATCTTCCTGTACTAATCTATTAAACGTAATAGTAGTAATGTTGCCAGTTCTAGTGTTAACACTAACTTCAACTAAACGATAAACGTATTGTAATGAGGTGTTTACTGTACTTATGATAGCAAACGCTGGCATGTCACTTTGTCTAGGTACGTATAATGTACAATCTTTACTTGCTGTTGGTGATATAGTTGTAAATGTCATCTTTGCAACTTCGGAATTTTTGAAATTCAACAATGCTGTTGAATCAACTGTAATAGTTCCAGTTCCACCACCTTGAGCATTGTAAGTTAATGCAGTACTTTCACGCACACCTTGAACGAAAATGCCACCATTTGCTGTTACAGTTGAACCATCAACAGTTGTCATAAACATTTTGTATGAATTATTATTTGGTATCTCTGCACGTTGAACTGTTGGTTGATATCCATTTACTGTTCCTAAATCTACCGATTTGAATGAGAATGTTGGTGCAGAACCATGTATTGCATAACTATTTGCAATATTACCATCGGCCTGAGTTGAAAGTTGTTTAGTACTAGTATTTGTTAACAATTCAGTACCGGTAATATATGAACCAATAATAGACCCAAAAGATTGAATTAAAAGGCCAGTCTGGACAGATTCAATATTGGCAGTGTATTGCTTAAAGTTTTGCATTTGATACGGTGTTATATTTGTATTATATCTACAAATTTGAATAATTGGTGGTAATTGTAAATTACGAGTATATACGCAAATTGCGGTATTCAAGTTGGTATAATAATATGCACATCCGATATTACCAGTACTTTGGTGAATATAAAATGCATCCGTTGTTATTACATTTCCAGTAACCGTAGGTACACCTGAAGTTACAGTACACACCATTGGTGCTGCCCCACTTGGTGCATATCCAGAATCCAAAGCAACAACTTTAGAAGTTGGATTGAATACAAAACTAAATCCATGTTGTGGACGTATGTTATCTGTTGTTGTTGCAACATAACAGTCTCCGTTTATACGAACACGAATTGAACCAGATGTATCTTGTACTGCAAATACATCATACGTAACCATAAATGGTTCAGCAGAAACTAATGCCGGGTCCGTTAGAAGGTATGGTTGTGCGGCAGTGGTCGAGCTTAAACGAGTACCTGCAATTTTAATATTATTCGTATTTGTCATTGGATAGAAAACCGATCCGTTAAAACCAGTTATTCTTGATGACGTAAATGTACCAGCACTTTGATTGAAAACTACTTGAACTAATGATAGATCAAAATGTGTTGCATCTGAAATCAATCCAAAATACAATATTGAGCCATCATTTAAACGCATACAATAAATTAGTTCTCCACCATCAGGAAGTACAGTGCTTGCATTGATCATAAAACCAGTATGTTGTGAATCATCCAATGTACCATTCATCATGGAAGTGTAAAATAAAGAATTATCTACAGTTTCTGAGTTTGCTAGTGTAACTCGACCGCATAAAACTTTGTCATCAGTACTAACACATGAAACTACTTTTCTTCCTGATGGGATAAATCCGGGTGCATATTGTTTATTTGTATTGACAGATGTTGTACTAATATTGGTTTTATTCAATATATCAGTTAAGTACGAATAATATAGTCCAATAGTAGAACCATTAGACCCAGAACGTAATGCTACAAAAGTACCATCATCTTCAATGAAGTTTTTTACTCTTCTGTAATTTGGGTTTTCTGATGCACCAACGAAATCACCACTTACACCAGCAGGGAGATAGTTATGTGTACCATAGTGTGATAGTGGGAGAACCCCCACGATTTCATTAATTTCTTGTTGAGTGTAACCATCAAGTAACATATTACCATTACTATCGAATAGTGCTGTTCCGTCAATACTTTGTACTGTACGGTTACCCTGTGCGGTTAGATTGTTTTTAACATCCATCCCGCCATATATCTTTTTAGTCATTTTATATCCTTAGTTAAAGGTATCCTTGTTATATTTATTCATAAACGAAAAAAGCACCCATAGGGTGCTTAGTAGTCTATTCCACGTTTGAGTACTCTCTGGTTTCGGGAACCACGATGCGGTAATGTTAAATCTTTTTGGGACTCTTCAAATTTCCCATCCACTAATACATCAACGTATTTCAATATGTCTTTCGCATGATTTGATTGAACTTCGTCTAATGTGTATCCGGTCCAACACCAAATATTCTTATCTGGATATTTTTCTTTAACTGTTCTACAAAGGTTAAGTACTACATCTATATTTTTCTTCATTAGTGGATCTCCACCTAATAAAGTTAATCCACTTACGTACTTCTTGTTTAATTCATTTAGAATTATTTGTTCAGTTTCTTTGGTATATTCTGAACCTGATCTATAGTCCCATGCACTTTCATTGAAACATCCAACGCAACCGTGACTACAACCAGAAACAAAAAGAGAGCAACGTATGCCCTCCCCGTTAACTAAATCATCTTTAATTATTGTTTGGTAATTCATTTTGTATGTTTTGTCCTTTCAACACATTCTTGTTGTTTGCCCTTGTTAAATCCTCTGGAAGTTGGGTTTCCAAGATAACCAGATACTCTACGGATAACCGACATTGATTTATCATTTCTATTATTGCAGTTAGGGCAATGGAAACCATCACGATCTACAGCAAACTCACCTTCGAAATTACATTCATAACATTTATCTACTGGTTGGTTAATACCAAAGTACGGTACACGTTCATATGCATAATTGACCAATGCTTCTAAGGCTGCTATATTATTTTTAAGGTTTGGTGTCTCAACATAACTAATATTTCCACCATTACTCAAGAATGCAAAACCTTCTTCATAATTCCATTTCTCTAGTGGAGAACTTTCAATCCATACTGGCTGGTGGAATGAGTTAGTGATATAATCACGTTTTAGTACTGAAGGGTATTTCTTCTCAATTGAACGTGCAAACTTGTAGCAAAGACTCTCTGCTGGTGTTCCATATAAACTAAAGGATAATCTACTCTTCACTCTGAAATCTTCACACTTAGATTTCATATATGATAGAATAGACTTACAGAACGTTTTATCAACATTACCTTTGAGTATTTCTGAACATTCTGCTAAACCTACAAATCCAATACTAATACTTGCATACCCATCGTAAAATAGCTGTTCTATAGTATCTTCTGGGTCTAAACGTGCAAGAACTCCTTCAGTGAAAAGAATAGGGTTCTGCTTCGCTTTCATGCTCTTTAAACGCTCTACACGGTTCATCTGAGCACGATATGCCATTTGCATATGCTGGTCTACCTTAGCAAAGAAATCTCCGTCAGAGGTCGATTCAAGGGCTAATAATGGAAGATTGATACTCACCACTCCTAAGTTAAAGCGTCCGTTGTAACGTTCCGAACCATTCTCATCAACCCAGTTGGATAGGAAGGATCGGCAACCCATAGGAGTAACAGCTTCTGAAGTACTCTTGGTTACTTTCAAGTTTAATGGAACTGAAACAAAGTCGGGATATATACGTTTAGCTGCACATTGTAGTGCTTTTTGTTTTAAATCGTAGTTACAATCTTCAGTACTCATATTGATACCTTCCTGAAGGAAGAACACAACTTTAGGAAATACGGGTGTAGCACCGTCTATTCCTAATCCTTTTTCATGAACATCCAAGTATGATTCAGTAATCATTTTACCGAACTTAGAAGTACTCAATCCTAAGCTAATAGTGACGAATGGTGTTTGCCCATTACTTGATGTGATTGTATTCACTTGATACAACAACGCTTGCATTGCATCATAAACTTCTTTACGTAATGCATACTCAACATACTCATCGCTAAGATTAAATTCTTTTTGTTGTTGTAATAGTTTTTGATAGGATTTCTCTACATATGGTTCCAAACCACGATCAATGTGTGGTAGGGATTGACCACCGTATTGTGATGCTGAAACTGCTAGTACTATTTGTGTTAGTATTGTACTTGCCACGCCAATACTATTTGGGGAACCAACTTGTGCGTTACCAATTTTAAAACCGTTAGCTAACATATCTTCATAATTAACTAAACAGCAGTTGGTTAATGGACTAATATAGTAATCTAGATCATGAATATGTCCATATCCATCATTATGCCATTGCATTAAATCTTCTGCAATAACTTCTTCAGCATAGTGTTTGGAAAGGATACCAGCTAATAAATCTCGGTGTGTGTTGACTATCTTTGCATCTTTATTGGCGTTTTCATTTAGCAAATCTTGGTTGCTTTGATTTAAAAAACTAGTTACGTCATTGTATAAATTATCTTTTTTCATTAGACTCTCCGTGTCATTGTGGTGATTTATTTAGATAGTACCCCATTATTATATCACCCAAAACCCGTTTTGTCCCTTGACCTAGATCAATAAAATGTCACATATTTCAATGCATTAGAAACACAAAAAGCACCCGATGGGTGCTTTTATTACCAGTACTGGCAAAGGGGATGTGCATCAATTTCGTCGTAGAAATCGATGTATTTGAAGAACTCTAGGGCTGCTTCTTTACTCTCGAACCGCATGAACTTGTCACCGTCATCACAGCCCACAAACCACACGCAGTAAGGGCAACGAGCAATACGCTCCAACACCTCACCACGATAGAATTCATGGTCTAAAACGTGCACTTCCCGGCTTCCTTTGGGTAATTGTTCCTGTTCGTACCACCATTCCTTCTCAGTTCTAACATCGGTGTTGTACTCACCAAATACTGGTGAAACACGTTCGTAGTTCTTTTCTGGATGAATATTTTCAACAGTGTAATAACTGTTCTCTTCATGGTCAAGTACTGGCAAAAACCCTAAAAAGTCGCTTGCGTTGCGATCCATGTAGAATGGATTAACTTTTATGTTATTGCATTCTTGTTGTAACATTATTCGTCCTCGTAAGGAGTCCACTGTACCGTAACGATGAAACGCCCTTCTTGAATAAAATTCTCATCAACTGGAATATCTTTCACTTCCGGGTTAAAACGGTCGTCGAATGACTCCATTATGTCGCGAGCCACATCGCAAATACTTTCGCCATCATATTCTTTGTGGAATGTAGTTTTCATATTATTTGATCCCAAATCCGTAAACATTACTGAGAATCTGAAGAATTTTCTCTGGCATTACTTCATGTGTATACTGTCGCATATCGAAGTAATCCACGTCTAAATCAATCAATTTGTCAACAAATAGACGATCTAGCTCTTGTGCTTCTTCTAGAGTTTGAGTACGACCATATTGGTCATATTGTGGCTTGCGAGGTAGCAAGAATACTAAATTGTCATCGTACTCGTTATAGAGATCAATTGACAATCGAGTACTGAGATTATTAGAATCCTTGTAGAATTCGTTATAAATCACAGCATTTAGTAGGGAAGCATCACTAATAACGAAATCCACTTTCCCATTCAAACGGCGTAGTCTGTGGTTTTGTTGAGCAGTAATTAGGATCTGGTCGTGCATTGCCCCTTTGTTTTCATCATAGACATAATCTTTGATTACTTCGGTAACAATCTCTACTTTTTGCTCTGTTTTTAGTTTCATGGCGGCGAATAGACCTGCTGCTGTAGTACTTTTACCACAGCAAGGACCGCCGACTAAATTGATAATTTTAGTTTGCAATTTTGTTCCCCATTACTTTCATGATACGCATATTGTAACTATGGATGATTAGTTCAATACCGTCATTATATCCTGTAATTGCCTCTTCTTCGGTATCATACACATAAACGTCAGGATTAGCAGATATGATTTTCCCTTTAGCATCTTCCGCTAAAAAGAACTCACACTTTTTGTCAGAGTTATAAACTCCTACCCGGTAAGGTCTTTCTTTTGGATTACGAGTCATCGTAACTTTTGTTGGTTTAACGTTTGTTTTTGGGGTGTTCCGTAACATTGGGTTAGCATAACCACTAACCCAGAATTCAGTACCTTCACCCACTTCTTTCATGATGAAATTCAATAATGGACCGTGTTCCACTGAATTACTCCTTACGTGCAACTGTGAGGTTTTTAATCTCTTGCATCTCTTGAACTAGATGTTGCATAGCAACTTGAATACGTGCTTCGTACTTTGCAACGACTACCTGTACTTGAGCATTGTAAGCATCAATACATTCATTTTCGTTGTCATATGCTTCAACACCAACACCAGTGTACCAACGGTGACCCGTAGTGTCAAATGGTGGAATTAGCTGTTTAAGGAGAGGTTCACCCTTCTTATTGAGCTTTGCAAAACCAACTTGGCTGTAATAAATGCGTGGTTCAAGACCTTGAGCTTCAAAATCTTTTGGACCAGCAACATACACTTCAGTTGGTTTTACGTTGCGAATAGCTTTCTTATCTAATTCTTTGCGGTAGTCACAAATCCAGATCTTTTGACCTACATACTTGTAACTACCAACTATATCATTCAAATCAAGTTTCATATTAGTAGAACCTCGTAAATTGATTACTGACGAAATCTTTACGTGTTTCTTGACGAGACATACCTAGTAACTCGACAAGTACATCATCAACTTCTGGACCCCATGCAACGCCCAAAACTGCGTTACCGTCATATGAATTGATATCCTTCACTGAAGATGGGATTGCAATTTGAATTGGATCAAATGTAGACCATTGAATCTGTGCACGTTGTTCAGCAACCTTAGCTTCTAATTCCCGCACCCGAATAGCTTCTTCAACACGGCGTTGACGTTCTTTGACTAATTCAGCTTCTAGACGGTCAATTTGTTGCTGTTGAGCTTTCAAAGTACTTCTCATGTTCTCCAGTTGACTGCCGATATTATCTACCTTATTCTTTAGTGATTCAATCTGGTCAATCATACCAATTAGCATAGGTAGAATGATTTTAATTGAAGTAAAGGCTTGGCTGATAGCTGAAGGAATGAAGAAATCATATGATAGGTCTTTAGCATGACGTTCAATATCGTAGTACTGAATCGGACATACCAACCATGCATTAAGATTGTTCTTTTCACATTGTTTGATGAAATTGGTGTATGCGTGGTGTACATTACACCGTCCATATTTTTCTGTATAAATTGTTTCATTCTTCACTAATTCAAACTTTACGTACTGATGTGGAATTACAAGTAGACCTAGCTTTTCAGCCACGTCGAGAATTCCTTTAACATCAGTACGTGCAGATTTCAATACTTTACTGTCATTTGCATATTTGGAAAAGCTGGAACCATACGTACTGTATTCAACTTTATTGATAACATCAACTGGTTTGAATTCCAAATAGTTAACATCTTTATCTTTAGCACTTAGTTTTTCATTGAACTTATCAGTTAGTTCTGAAATAACAGATGATAGTTCTGAACGTTTAGTACTTCCTAGTGCTTTGGAAGTGTCAAGTAACGCTGTACTAACATCAATGAAATTTTGAACATCAGTAGCAATTTCTTCTGCGTACTTGACACCTTTCTTACTATTTCCGTACTTTACTTCTTTTAGTAGATCTGCTAATAACATTTACTCTCCTATGCGGATTACCACAAAATTCTTGCGACCACGCTGGAGTAGGAATAGTTCAGATGGAATAGCCAAGATAGACTCTACATCGAAATCTTCACCAACGACTTCGCCATTTACTTTTACTGCATTGTTTTTGATGAACTCACGTGCCATCTTACGTGAAGTAGCTAGACCAGAACTAACTAGCGTTTCAACTAGGTTAGTAGTCCATTCACACTCTTCAAGCCCAGCACCGATGAATTTTTCTAGTTCATCAGTTTCAAAGCTAAACTTACCTTCAAATAGTGCGTATGCGAGATCCATTACGTCACAAGCGGTACGTTCACCATGAATCAACTCGACCATACTCAAAGCAAACATAGTCTTCACTTTAGTTGGATTGTTATTCATACGTACTTCAAAGTCTTCAACTGAGCCACCAAGAGGTTTGAAGTACTGGAACATTTTAACAGTCTCTGCGTCAGTAAGATTCTTCCAGAACTGGAACATTTCGAATGGGGAAGTCTTATCAGCACTCAACCATACTGCACCACTTTCAGACTTACCAAACTTGGTTCCATCGTCTTTGGTTAGTAATGGAAGAGTAAAGACACCACATTCTTTGTCATTACCCTGTAGCTTATGAATTACTTCCATACCAGCTACCATATTGCCCCATTGGTCAGAACCGCCCATTTGCATGGTACAGTCGTGCATTTCGAACAGATGTTCAAAATCAAGACCCTGTAGGATTGGGTAAGAGAATTCAGTGAAAGAGATACCCTGATCTGGACGTTCGATACGTTGGCGTACTGACTCTTTGTTTACCATGTTATTCACAGTAAAGCACTTGCCGTACACACGTAGGAACTCAAGCATAGAGATATCCTTGACCCAGTTGTAGTTGTTCACTACTTTAACATCGTCACCGAGTACTTGATGGATTACCTTAGTAATACCTTCAATATTACGTTCAACTGTACTTTCATCCAGCATGTTACGTTCCTGAGCTTTGAAGCTAGGATCGCCAATACGACCAGTTGCACCACCAACAAGGGCGATTACCCGGACACCATGCTTACGTAGAACCTTCATCACTGTAAGAGGCAGAAGAGAGCCAACGTGTAGGGAATCAGCAGTAGGATCGAAGCCACAATAGATAGCTTTGTTCTCATTCATCATCTTGTCCAGTACAGCAATATCTGTACTCTGTTTGATTAAACCACGATTGATTAGTTCTGCTAGTGCATTATTCATTGTAGATTCCTTATGTATGAATGATTTCTTTAACGCCAAACTTCTGGATAGCTATGCTGCAAATCTCGCAAGGAGCGGCCTTAATCGGCTCACCAGCGGTATTAACACGTGCAATCAACAAAGTGTGCACATTTTTATTTGCAGCCTTACAAGCGATTAGAGTGGCGATTTCAGCGTGTACAAAGATTGCTTCAGGACGCCCAGCCAGAACAGCGAAGTGTTTCTGTACTGGATGTGACATGGTATAGGAATTAGTACGAGTAGCTAATACACGTCCTTTTTTATCCAGAGCACGTGCGATGACGCGAAAACGACGACGATCTCCATCCTGCTCCAGTTTAGGCATATTGTTCAGTACTTGTACTAATTTCTGAATATCTGTCATTTCCTCACCAAGTCGATTCCTGTTTGAAGTGATAGTTGCTGTTCGAATAGAATGAATTGCATTTTTTCCATTTCGGCATCCACGTCTGCGTATTCGGATATATTACACGTCTTCCGATATTCTGTCAAGGCTAAAATCGTACCTTGAACTTCTTTCACCTCTTCCTGAATGGTTTCGATGTAATGTTCTTTGAGAATGTCATCACTCCATTTGGGTTGATTTAAATTCCAGCGAACATTTAGTCTTCGAGTCTTCGATTTTACAGTCTGCCTGTGTATACGAATACCATGTACTTCGAAGTTTTTCTTAGCAACATCATCGTCGGTGTATGAACCGTATTTGTTCAGAACTAAAGAATAGAGACTCTCGATCATCTCTTCCCATGTGTCACCACCAGTGTCACACGTGTAATCATGCGAGTGCCGCCATTCATTTATGTCCGTATCGAAATATGGAACCATTAACTCTACCCATAGACGGTGCTTGGTGTTTAGACGGGAGAAATCTTCGATACGGTTGGTTGTTGGACATACCATATGTGGATCAACATCGAGTTCTACTTTTACGAAACCTTTATTGATGAAAGCTGGATGATCGATAATCCAATAGTACTTGTCACATGCGTTCAACCTGTCCTCCCTAAGTGTACAACATCTACTTTGCATTTGCCATTGTCTTGAATAGAGTTTGTTCCAGAATTGTGAAAATCCGGGAGGTGTGTACCTTTAGTGTGTAGTACTGCAACGTTTACATCAACTGTGAAATGTAGACCTGCATACTCATCCATCACAACTTCTGCTTCTGGATGTTCCATTAGAAACTTGGCTAATTCTTTTGCTTTCATAAATTTATCCTTAAAGGGAAAAGTACTTCGCCTGTTGATTGGTAGTATCGCTTGAGTAGGGATATCAACAAATTCGCTGTGCGGTACGGACTTATACTGGATTTTGCCAGAAGCACGGCTTAGTACTTTTCGTATTTTTTAGTAGGGACGGATTACATTCCACGGATCTAGTGGTTCATGAAGATGATTGAACGCACGACCAAATGATTCAAGAACATTATTATGAACATTATTTTCCATTTGGAAACGAGTCATAATTTGTAGAATTTTACTTTGATACTTATCAGTGAACCACAAAGGTGCATCTAGGCGTAGAAGTACAGCTTCTAGTACTTCAGATTCCATTTTACCAGATTCGATATGTTTGTCAACATCATCCCAAACTAGTTCATTACGCGAATACAATTCACGTTGTGAAGTAAACGCATCACGAATTTTTTCAAAATCTGGATGATCTTTAATCAATGTTTTGGTAATAACCCAGTCACTGTTAGATAGTGGACGAGCTTTACCATCATCAATCATTTCGTTTATTTTATCAACCACTAGTTGAATAACAGTTGGTGTGTTATATGCTGATTTTAAAATACTCTCACTATCAAATAATACGTGACCATAATCAAAGAATGAAATGATACGATGTGGTGATACAAGTGAAATGTATTCTTCAACTGTAAACAATTGCACTTCAATGTTACCAGCTTCGTATGACCGTGCATTTAGGTAATACGGATGGTAATGAGTTTTTAAGTACTCAACGAGATAATCATAGACTTCTGGTAGAATAGGATGTTCTGGTTTGGATAACATCTTATCTACTGCATCATGCTTCATACGCGAATCAGATTCAAGCCCAAGAACCATTTCAACAAACTCTAGTGGTACGTTTGGTACACGTTCTAGTGTAGTACACGCATGATAGCTTTGGCGAGCTACCTGTTCAACAGGTAAACCCATTAGATACCCAACGAAATCGTACACCTTATCAATGTGATAGAAGCGAATACTGCCAAACTTCGCATCAATGATATCAAATAGTTCTTTTGGCATCTGACGATTGTTTGCAACCATCATATTAATGATTGCATCTGCACGAGAAAAACTATCACCACGGAAGATGCGATCTTTGAATTCCATAATGATTTCATCAGGAACGTTATTGTTATTGAACGTTTCAACCCAGCGAACACCATGACCTTTAAAGTACTCGCGAATTTCTTCTGGACTTGCATTTACTAATTTAGACATATATTACCCTTAGATAGTGAAGCGACGAATTGGTTGATTAGGATCTGGACGGAATTTGTTAGTACTGTGGAAGTACCCTTTACCTTCCGGGCAGAACTTATCTTGTGCCTGATGTAGATTAGGCTCTTTACCACATACAGCACATTTGAAGTCCACGATTGGGTTCGGATCTTTAACATATGCTGGGTCTTCGAGAATCATAACTGAAACATAATCATCGAATGCTTTGAGATTAACAAAGCCGTCAGTGATGAAATGTACTTTGTCGTACTCAAGACCATTTAATAGGTCTTCAACCAAACCACCACCATCCCCCACTGCACAGTTCCAACCTTCGTTGAATTCTTCGAGAGAACAGAAGTGTAGTTTGGTAGTAACTTTAACGATCTGAACTTCTGCTGTCTTTGACAGAGCATATACCGTTTCGTTAACAATCTTCTTAAGATGATGCCATTGATCGTTGTCAGTGAAAGAACCAGATGCGTCTACCGCGAGCAAAATTTTCATGTTGTTTCTCCGTTTGTTTGGTATGAAGGGAGTATAGCAAATCTACACTCCCCTGTCAACTTTTATTTTAAAGTATCACGCCATTTGTTAAGTTTAACAAGCATGTACGTAAGGAATTCACGCTCTATCTCTTCAGGAGTCATCATAGGACATTGTAATGCGAACATATCCATAGCACAAATTGCTAGGTCAACTGCTTCGCCCTTCACCCCGTCTTTACCAGCTTCTTTATAGGATAGACCATCAGCGATGTTCATCTCTAAAGTCATTTCTCCTAGTTCTTCATTCGTTTTACGTAAAACATAGTTCTCAGTACGGTATTCATCAGAGTTTTTTGAACCTAGACCTACACTCATATTGAACATAGATTTTAGTACTGGCTCATCCAAATCAATCTTGGCAATCCTCATTGGTTTTTCCATTTTAACCCATTCATCGTGGGGAACGATATTATATGGGCTTAGAACTGGTTCTTGGATAGATTCATCGATTTTTGGCAACTCACGAACATTACGAGCGTACTCAAGTGCTTTCTTTTGATTCTTTGTTAGGTGTTTCTCAAAGAACTGTGATTCTTTTCCACAGACTTCAAGTAAATGATAGAATTCATCAATACGACGAAGATGTTTCTCTTCGTTTAGATGATTCTTGTGTGCATAAGCAAGGCGATACAATGATAGTAGTACTTCACCATCAGGAGTAATCTTGTACTCATGAATAGCTTGGTCATATAGATCGGTTTGACCACATGACTCGTACTCACTCCATAGTCCACTAGTTACCCAATTAAGCATCTTATGATGAATTAGGTAGTCCAAATGTTCAGTCCACTTACCTTGATACTCACACGCCCGGATAGTGAAACCATTATTATGTTTAGCGTGGTAAAGAATTTTTTCCTTATCCATTGTGATATTTCTCCAATAGTTCGTCTAGTCGTTGTTGGTTATTAGGATTTAACTTCTTATAACTCAAGAGGCGATCCATCTCTTTTAGTTCTTTATCGGTTTGCTTTGCAGTTTCGTAATCAAGACGAGTGTTGTACTCTGCGTCAGTTTCTTCACTGTAGTAGTGAATCTGCATCTGATCAGGCCCATTATATTCCATGTACTCCCCTTCGTAGCTAATGAGTAGCTCTACGTCAGGGTGTTTCTCTTTACATTCATTTAAGTGTTTTAGCATTTCATCCAGTGTACAATCTTCTAGTTGCAGAGACAATACTGAACGGTGGCGAATTTGTTTAGTCATTTTTATACCCTCAAAAAAATAGGGAGCATTTAGCTCCCTTTGTATTGTTTTTTACGTTTAGTGCAGTTCTTCCAAGAACAGCTTCTTCTTACAGAAATATCATCCCAATGTGTACGTAGCTCCTTGTGGGAGCGAGCACCACGGAATGGTGGTTCCCCATCCTCTTTTACCACACCTGCTGCCATGCGGCGAGCTTGCTGGTTTAATGGACGTTTATCGCGACGAGTGGTATGTTTGTTACCAGCAGTAGTCATTGGACGAGTCCAGTAGTAACGGCTGCGGTAGATGTACCAGTTGCGACCTTCATTGTACTTTTTGTTGTACTCCGCGAATAGTAAGTCTGGTGAAATCATCAAACCACTTTCGGTATACAAGTAGAAACCGATGTGATTGTCAGAAATTGGACGGCTATACCACCAGCTTCTGTAACCGTACATTGAGTCATCTGCTTTCTTGTATGGACCCAAGTTGAATTTCATACGACTATGAAAATTCTGGATACCACCAGATGTATAAACGTAAGTGTATAAATCATCTACAATCTCAGTTTTTCCTGAGTCGTGGTAGATCACGAAAGTTTGGTCAAAAAACATATGTTTCTCCTATTAAGTTAAAGTACCTTAATGGAAAGTCATGCGTCCTTTATAATTCTTTTTCATTTATGCTCCAATGAAACAAAATACAGTTGCACCGATTAGTATTAATACCATCAGTACTAAAGCATATGGGGCTGTCTTCCTGTTAGCTGTTAGTAGCTCACATATGAAAACAATAAAACCCACAATCGTATCTGCCATTATTTAATCTCCTTTGGAAATACCTTACGAAATTGCGTCATGTAGGTATTATATAGAGGTTTGATAATGGTGTCAAGGGTTTTCCAACGTTCTTCTAGTGTTCCAGTACTACCAGAGTACGTGTCAAATATTAAACGTTTGATATCATACATTTCCATAATATCCTTGTCCTTCACGAACTGGGTATCGGAATGTGGCAAACGTTCAAACTGTCGCATTGCATTGTGAACGAACTTGAATGCGTGGTAAATGTTTTTAAGACCTAAGTACTCATCATAGTCATCAGCCATTATAAGTTTCTTCTTGCCTTTATTGAATGCTTTAGAACTAATAGAACTAATAGCACTCCGAATCTCTGGTGCAGTTTTGCGGTCAAGAATATCTTCAATCTCACTATATAATGCGTACCCAGACACTGGATAGATAACGTCCAAGTACTTTGGTTCTAGACGCTCTACTTCAGCAAATAACTCTTTTTTAGTCATTGTGTTTATCTGAAGTGGGATTGGGATACCATCAACTTGTACTGAATAGTTTTCAGGAAGTTGAATGATAGAACCTGATATCACTATATCAATATCTTGTGGTTCCACAATGTAACCGCTTTTGTATTCAGCGAACGAACCATAGATAACGTATTCATTACTATTGAAGTTTGTTATCATGTAATTATGAATGCGTCGGGATATTTCTGATATGTCCATCGTATTCTCCAAAAAGAAAAGGCCACTAAAGTAGTGGCCTCAAAACAACATGGAGTCAAAAATGTTATTATTATTATAACATTATTTATCAATGCTGTCGTAAACAGGCACTATTAAGTGCGAGTCCATTGCTGGGTTTTAACCTCTAGCACTTTTTTCTTGCCTTGCTTCACCACTTCATAGGTAGTGATTAGAGGGGAACCTTTGGTGCTACCTTGTAGCCCTTTGTCAAAGGTAATGGTGCGGAACTGCTGACGGGTTAGGATACCAGCAGCACGTAGCTTCTTGAAGCCCTCTAGTGCAGATGCTTTGTCCATTTGTGCACGGCGGTTGTTCTGTACTTCTTTCTTGTTCTGTTCCATTATAATTTCCTCTTATTTGAATAACGTTTTACTGCATCCATGTCAAGATACTTTTCAAAGTTCTTGTACATTGTTTCAAGTACTTTCATATCACTGTAAACGATATGAGAGTTGTTTAATTTAACTGCATTGAATTCTTCTTCAGTACAATCAAATGGTAATCCTTCAATTCCTTTACCAAAATCATCAAAGTATACATAATCGTCGGTAAAGTCTAAATACTCTTCATCACTCATATCTTCATCATATGAGTTGTGTATAAACATTAGAGTGTGATTCAATCCGAATGTCAACCCATGAGATACGATTCTTGCAGATTCCTGTAAAAAACACATACCATAATCTGATTCGAATTTTTTAATCGCATCTGGATTGGTCATCTCGACATATAACTCTTCAATCTTAGTCATTGTTATGCTCTTATTATATCACATTATTTCGGGTTTGTCCCAACATTTATCGGATAATATTTCCGTCCATGTCGTAGACCGTATCTTGAATGTAATTATCGAGTACTCGAAAATTCCACGATTTCACTGCTGACTGAGGTTCGTAATCACCTTCCATTTCAAGGAAGCATTCGTAACATTGAACTCTGTCATTCATTTTAACATCTTTATTTCCCGGTGTCCAGTGGGCTTTTGAACCACAGCATGGACAACCGAAAACTATCACTTCTTGAGACATATTATATCACTTCAAAAGCTAGGGGGCAATAGCTGCCCCCAAATAATTATAGATTTTCTTCTGCGAAAGCTGCTAGGGCTGAACGAACAACACCTTCTAGCTCAATCACGCGACAACCTTCCCAATCTTTGAACTTTTCAGTAACGTAGGTTAGACCACTGTTAACTGGAGAGATGAAGCGGGAGTCAATCTGACTTAGGTTACCCATGATGATTACTTTACAGTTTTCACCAGCACGTGTCAAGATTGTTTTGGCCTGTGCAGGAGTAATGTTTTGGAATTCATCAACGATTAGAATCGTGTTGATGAAACTACGACCACGAATGAAGTTCAATGCTTTAAACTGCATGACGTTACGTTTCATGATCTCTTCGATACTACCTTGTGGGTTAGCATCATCTTTGTGTAGATACTCTAGAGCATCAATTGCAGCACCGCAGAATGGAATTACTTTTTCCATTTCAGTACCCGGTAAGAAACCAATCTCTTCGAACTGCGAGTCTTGAGTTTTAGAGAAGATAATACGATCATATAAACGCTTCTCTAGGGTTAGTTCTAGTGCTGTTGCAATAGTGATTAAGGTTTTACCAGTACCAGCAGAACCAAGTAGTACAGTAATGTGTACTTCAGGATCTAGAATACTGTTAATCGCCATTGCTTGTTGAATGTTTTTGGCTTTGATATCCCATACTTTAGCACGTAGTGCACGAGCTTGACCCACGTCTTGGAAGACCATGTAATCAGTATCGTCGTCAATCGCAGTAGGATCAACGTCTTCGCGACGACCATAACCATCGTAAACAAATAATACGTCTGCGGTATCGTAGAGGTAATCACCGATGCAGAGGCTATCTGGTAGAAGATGTTTAATAGCGTCTTCTGGAATATATTGGAAAGTGCGACGACCTGCTGTAGCACTGTATACTACAGAATCACCAACCGTATCCCATAGATTGAAATCTAGTTCATGGTGGCCTGTGTGGATTAGGTCTGAGTCTTCGATTGTTACATCGTGACGATAATCTTGTACTTCAACACCATATGCTAGTGCTTTAATACGCATGTTAATATCACGAGTTACAAGTACTGAACTAGTAGCTAGAGCAACTAGAATAATTTTGTCATCAGGTACAGTACTCTTAATTAGAGTTTGCACTTTAGCAAATTGTTCTTCTTCAAACTGGGTAGTTCGAATTAGTGCTTCAGCTTCTTCGACAGTAATAACGAATAGACGGCTCGCTGGGTTCATATGTTTGTGAACCTTAGAAACGTCCACTCCAGTATCTGAGATTTCTTCATGAGAAGCAGTTTCGAGAATATCGGAGATGTTGCGGATTGCAACACGAGCATCACGACTCACGTCAACATTGCGACTCTTAATAGAATCCAACTCTTCTAGTACTGTGAATGGTAGAATTACATTAGCGGCATCAAATGCTTGAATAGCTGATGGGTCGCTTAGTAAAACGTTTGTGTCTAGAGCATATTTTTTCATAAACATCCTTATCTATGTATTGGGGCTTTCCTTGCCCCTTCAATCGTATTTAGGTACGATTAATCGTTGCGTTTTGAAGGTTCATAGTTTACATAACACTGTGGGCCTTTAACCTTCTCTGTCCAGCATTGCTGATAGACAATCTGCCCTGTTGTCAATGGAGTTTCAGATGTACCGTATTCAATACTACCTTCGCTGGTTTTATATGAATATGCACATTTACTGTCACGACATTGACCGATACTTACAACTGTTGCAGTATTGTAATAGATGTTATTTTTACGTGTGTTCTCGATCTGTTCATCACAAGATGAGACAAGGAAACAAATACCTGCTGTTACAATACCTGCTACTAAAAATTTAATCATGATTGCTCCTAATGAATTTGAAACCATTATACAAATAGCACTCAATATTCGCCTTACCCACTGGGTTGGCACTGTGCACTACATAATCGAAGATACATTCTAACTCATTATCGATGATGAAGTCAATCATAAATTTTGCAAAACTGTATCCGGTCATTTCGTTTTCAGCATCGTCAGCAAGATCGTGATCAAACGAGATGAAGGTGGGAACACCATGTTCCTTGACATATTCAACTGCGTCATAATACGTTCTCATGGTGACGAAGCCCTGATTTGGGTAGTACTTCTCAGCATCCCTCAAATCATCTAGGAACATCTTATACATGATTATTTGTCCGTGTAATTTACGAGTAAGTTCTTAGACTCTACTAAGTACTGTAACTCTTCACGTGAAGAACCCACGAAATACTGTTCCAAAAGGATATTATATCCGCATTCAACTTTATTAGGCTTCTGGTAACGGCAAATGTGCATTAAGTTTACACCAGCGTTCTCAGCACTAAAGTGCTCGCCCAAATGAGCATGGTTACGAATCTCTAATAATTCCTCATACGATACTTCAAGTGAGAAACTATGGTTGTGAGATCCATAACGGTTCTTCAACGTTTGTAGTGGTTCTAATCTGTCAATCGGTAGATCATAGTGAATCTCTTCCCACGCTTCCCGTTTAACGGCCTCTTCTAACGAAACATCATCTGTTTCTACTGCCCCACCAACTGCACCCATTAGGCCATCCCAACGTAACTCTGATAGTACTAGAGTTACATTAGGAATGTCATTGTATGGATAGTTTTGGTAAGGTGTACAGTTTTTTGCATATATCCAAACGAATACACAATCACCTTGTTGGCTACGTGTACCGAATGGAACTTGTTCATAACCCATTTTACCTTCTTAGCAATAAACTGTCAATATTCTGAAATTAATATCGCTAGTCTCGCTACGCATGTTGAAGTGAATATGTAACATCCAATCAAGGGATTCTTTCACTTCTGTACTAACTTCACTAATGATCTCATCGAAAGTACGAGAACTTAAGTACTTTGTATCCCAATGTGAATCACTTGCTTCGTCAATAATATAACCGTAGTAATAAGAATTGTCCATCTCATTATAGATTACTTTGTACGGGCAGTCATCAATGTTGATTACATCATAAATGTAATCGATGAAGTCCTGTTCATCTTCAAAGCGATTTTTATCATAATTACTTGTATCTACTTTAGCTCCGTATAGAATATACGTCCTGATAACTACACTCATAGTTCCATCCTCAACTTTATATCTTGAATTATTGTTGGTATGGCCTCGGTAGCTGGTTTGTACACTTTCTCAGTAAACATCCAATCATTTTCATTCTTACGAATGTTGACGTGATATGTATAAGCGGGTGACATTCCAACCATTCCAGACCACCGGACTACTAAATCAGAAGTTCCAACCACAATTACCATATCTAGATCCGTTAAGGATGCAAGTACTTTATTGCGATCTTCATACAATGGAATACGTTTACCATCAACGTAACGTTCGGACTCCCCGAACATTACAATATTAGGTTTAGCAAATACATCCTCTTTAGGGATATAAGGAGTATAGCCAACATCAATTACATTGTATGCATTATCAGCGAGAGAATATCCTTCTACAATTTCACGGAGATTACCATGAAGGTGCATAGCAGTACCGCCAGCACGTTCATATAGATCGTCTACGTTCGTCGTAATATGTAAGAATTTCTCATCACCATAAATTGCTTCTAGCTCTGATATAGCATAATGAGCAGCGTTTGGTTCTTTGCTTCCTAAGTTCACACGTAATGTATTGTAAAAGGAATGAACTTTGTAGTAGTGCGTAGAAAGGTTAGCGATATTACAAACATGGTTTACATTGGTATTTTCCCATAACGCATCTTCGTCGTATCTGAAAGTACTGATACCAGATTCTGCTGATAGACCAGCACCACTAATTACTAGTATGCGACGGTTACCTTTGTTATCTAAAAACTTTTGTAAATCCATTGTTTCACCTCACTTGGTTTTTCCCATATATTCCTGTCCAAATTTTAAAGTTTTAGGTAGTACTCCTAACTTGTATATAAGTTCAATGATATCTTGATCGGTTTCCTTTGGTTGATACAAAATACTCATGTGAACTTTAATATCAGGGTACTTGTGCTTAAATCCTGCATTCTTTAATTCTTTATGACGTTTTTCTATTTCTGGCGACTTCAAGATGAGGGCAATGGCTTCATACTTAGCCCCTTTCTTCCCCAAACGCTCGACACCTGTGATCGTTGCTGTGTACGATTTTGAATTCTTTAGCAATTCGATCTCTGGATCTGACTCGTCGTACATAACAGTAACATGATACTTTGAGGGTGTCAAGCATTTTAATCCTGCTGTCTTAAATATTTTATTAATTTCTTTTCCTTGTGTCGCATCTAGCTTCAATGCGACAAATCCGTTTCCTGCCATTTATCTATCCTACTATGAAATATAACCTTAGAATGCCACCAAATACAGCTAGGCAAAATAAGACCTTAAGTACTCCCATCAAGCCCCACATGAAACGATCAAACTTGTTAGTATCACGCCCGTGGAAGAAGAAATGCTTTTCCTGCTTGTGGTCACGGTATGCAACAATACACCCCATTCCCCAAAGTAGTACTACAAGTACAAACAATATTCCTGTCATTCTATACCCTTATTTAATCATAGTCTTTGATTTCAATTGAGCAGGCCCGGTATGAAAATACCTTGTTGTCTGCGATGATAATCAAGTCTTTTAAGTGTGAAAATGGAATGTGATGAATGAACATAAAATCTATCCATCTAGCAGTAAAATGTTCAACACGACAATCTGTACTTACGTTGAACGTCATCTGTGCTGCACCAAATTCAAAATCACAACCATCACCTGAGTAAGTACCATTACTGAAGGACACACCACGAAAACTAATGTAAGGTTTCATAAGACCAAAACGTATATTGATAGCTGCACCTTCAAAAGAACGAATATGCTTATTATCTATATTACGAATTGATTCATTGATTAGTCGAGCGACGACTAAACGCCGCTCATAATCAATGTCGCCCTTAGTAGGTGAAGATATCGTATTCACTTGACACACTCGTAACATTATCACTAACAATTTTGAAAATATCAGTAACGTGATCCACTAGATCATTACCAGTACTTTCATTTGCAATTAGAAATGCTTGCATAGAAGCAATTGCATGATAAGTACCGCTACCAACTGAAGTAATGTCAGTCTTAGGCTGAAGTACCGAGAAGTCTTCTTGTACTTCATAAATCACATGGTCGTGAAGAATAATGAACTGACCACCACCAACTTCTTGTGTATTATCACGAGAACCCCATTCTTCTTTGAATAGTTTGCGGATTTCTGGGATAACCTTATGTACTAGGTACTGAATAGTGGTTGTACCTTTCTCCTGAGTTGGGAGGACCAAATTATGGTCTAGTAGTTGCAACATACGGAATGAGGTTGTACCACCCATTGCAAGAGTTTCTTCTGTGCGGTTAATACCGTTCTCATCTTCTTTGATGAATTTCTTTTCGAAAATCTTTGGTTCAACCATTACTGATTTAGTGAAACCATTGGAACCTAGTTTGTCACCAGCGATGAAAGATGATTCCCCATTAGTATAAGCGATAATACAAGTCATTTGTGTTCCTTATTTCATATAGATTTTGAAAAGTACTGGAATTACGATTAACCCAGCTAACCAAACTGCGTATCCAATACAATGTAGTACTTGGTATACACGTAATTTAAAAGTACTATTACCTTCATGTTTAGCCCATGAGATGAGGCAGTTTGTATCACTGTGTGCTATTCCGTTGAATACCATCAGAAATGGACCAACACCGAACCACCAGATTATCATTGCAAAAGTACATAAAGCTGTTGCTAACATAAGGTATCTCCTGATTAATTAATAGGGGATTATACATCCCCATAATCTTCCTATCAACTACAAGAAGCAATAAGGTGCTAGTACAAAGATTGTGATCGCTGCAATCCAAAGAGGGATAAGGAAACTCTTAAACTCCATGAACCATCCTTTCCAATCCATCTTACCGTTGCGAGTCCAGCCCATTGTTGTTGCCATTGTACATACCCATGTTGATACAAAGGCTACAACCCACATTACTATTACGATAAACCAAGCCATTTTAATATTCCTCACCATAAGGGAAACCATAATGTGAAATTAGTTTGTTGTCATAGCTGACAATAGAAACATATTCACCATCTTCATCTTGGAATAAACGGAATTCCATGTTACCCCATTTTTGTTTTTTAGTACGCTTCACCTTCTTGCCATAATTAGCTTCGATGAATTTCTTACAATCTGCTGTACTTTTCACATCAACAGCATCCGGGGCAGTAAGAGACTTACCTAGAAGAGTACTAAAGAATGCATCTAGTTCTTTATTACGCTGTACCTGAGATAATTCTGGTGTCTTTTGGTAATAATCTTCGTATGAGATTTGGGAATAACTTTCCATACAACGCCAATCTACCACATCGAAATCTGATAGTTCTTGCCAGTGACGCTGAGTAATATACTCTATAACAGATTGGTCGTCAAGCCAACCTTCGGCAGTTTTCATACCAAACGGGAAGCCCTCAAATTCTTCTGGATCACGAAGACCTATGATGATACCAGTGTACGTTTCAATATACTGTGTATCATTTTCATATTCTTCTTTGTCAACCGGATCGTTTAGGTCGTAATCAGACATTTCAATTACACCTTTACGAATTTCCTCTTTAACCCAATTCATATCATGAAGTGGGATGACATAACTATCTAGTTTTGCTTTTAGTTCAGACCAACTCATATTAGTTCTCCTAGTGCAAATATTAATTTAGGGATACCGATGTATGATAGCAAACCTACACCAATCATACCAGCAGAAAGACATACTCGTACTACTAGAGGGACATTTGGCCCACCCATTGCAGATACAGTTGCCATTGCTAAGATTGCAAGTACTGGAGTGATTATAGCACATGCTGCAATGGATAGTATAGTACAAATAATAATTATAGCTACTGACATATAAACCTCTTAAGAAAATGGGGAGTACTAGACTCCCCTAAAAGATTATAGACCTTTGTTTGCACGTTCGCGAACTTCATCGAAAGTGCTTAGGTTCATAATTACGCCATCCTTATAAACATCAACCATCATGTCTTCTAGGAATGGATTTACTGCTGCTAGCTCTACACGTTCAGCCATGATTTTACCACTTTGTTTGCACTTGTAAGTAGTTACACGACCACGTAGGCTACGTTTACCAACGTCAGTGATTGGGTCTTTGAATAGGTCTTCCCAAGTACCTTCTGATAGTTGTTGTGCAGAACCTTTCATGGCGAATGAGTATGTATCGCGACCTTTAGGTGGATGTACTAGCTTACCGCCCATACCAAACACGATGTTCTCTAGGGATAGATTGTGTTTGTCAAGGTTTGCAACGATTGCACGGATAGAGTCTTCTTCGATACCATCACCTTGGATTACGCCAATGTAAGATGGTAGAACACGCATACCTTTAGCATTTAGAGTAGTACCGAACTTGTCTGCTAGAATCTCTAGGATTTCAATAGGCATAGTTGTTGGGTCACCACTGTCTGGACGCATTACAAGTTTAGCACCCGGACATTTAGCAGCGATCTCTTGGATAGTTGCTTTTAGACGAGTACCGATAAACTCACGAACAAAGCGATATGCATCATATGTATCGATTACAATTGATACAATTGGTGGAATACCAACGGAACCTTTTGCAATATAATCATCACACATTTTCTCCCAAATACGAACCATTTTTAGGGCCATATTGAAGTCGTCGCGTTTGTCTGCGTCGGAGTTAGAACAGGTAGCACTATGCTCGGTTGCCATCACACTGCTTAGATAGTTTTTCTTAGTGTGATAGTAGTGTTTAATGTAACGGTTTGCCATTAGGCAATCAGAACCACTGAACACTACAGCATGTGAAACACCTGCTAGCCATGCTGCTTCGTAGCAAGATGCACTGCGATCACCAAAGTTGTGTAGATGGTAATCAACGAAGCGTTGACCACTGTGACGTTCCATTGTATCAGCCAAGAAGGACTTGATGCTGCGAGCGTTAGAAGCAACAGTTGTTGGGAACTGAATAGCACGTTGAAGTTGAGTTTCAATGTAGCTAGCAATTACTAATACTGCTGGATCAGTACTCATAGAGCGTACTAGTGGCATACCTACTGGTACAACAGTACCTTCAGGAATAGCACGGATATGTAGAGGGACACGACCTTTGTGTACTTCTACGATATGTTCCCAGAATGGGCGGTCGAAATAATCCCCGCGAGATGCGGTTTCTTCTTCAGCTTCATCGATATCAGCAGTTGTAATGGTAATATCAAGATATTCTTGTAGGTAGATTTGGATACCCATCATGACTACGTGTGTAGCATAAGGAGTAGGCTTACGAGCAATGATGTTTGATTCAAGTGCAACTACACCTTCTTTCATCATCATACCGTGAGCGGTTTTGTAGCTGTCTACGTTTAGAATGAAGTTTACGTTTAGATTTTTCATGGTTGTTTCCTCTTCGGATAAAGTGTTAAGAAAAGCTACATCGCCTTTCAGATTATGTTGTAAGGAATCATATATTCCGCGTTGTCGTCTGCGAACATTCGTGGTTCTGCTGGGAAGACAGCACTCAGTTTAAAATACTGATTACTTTGTTCAATCTCAGATAACGTATATTCCTTAACTGATAGCCCATCGTCTATACAGTAGCGGGGAACTCCACCGTTAACTTTAATTGCGTTTGAGAAGTATCCTTTACTAATAAAGAGCTTCTTAGCTCCTAAACTAGCATACCAGTACTCCCAGTATCCTTCGTCAATGTCTTGGTGTTTAAAGTCCAAGTCAATAACCTCGGATGAGAATGGGTACACTGTTGATACCCACATTCGTGCTATAAGAGATGCATTTTGCCATTCCCTCTTATCCCTTAACTGCCTTGCAGCAGCTAAGATCATCGGTAAAGTACTGACTAGTTTACACTCTTTTGCTTGATTGTCAAGTACGAAATGACAAGCATTTGTTCCATCGTACTTGCTATGTTCATGATGCTTTACTGCCATCAAATCGTCAAATATATCACGTGAGAGACAGTATAGCATATTATAAACCAATCATAGTGTCAATGATTGAGTAGTGATCTTCAAAGAACATGTGGCGATTCTTGGTAATCTCAGATAGAGGAACCCAGAACGCTTTCTCTGCGTCATCACTGCCTTTTACATTTGGTAGTGTGGAACCATCAAGTTTGATGTAAGCACACTTGGTGATTAGACGCCAGCGTAGAGAACGCTCGAAATCACCGAATTCATCGACCTTCACAATAGAACCTTTTAGAGTTTTGTAAGGTACTTGAATCTTAGTTTCTTCTTTTAGTTCACGTAGAGCCGTATCAACTTGAGTTTGATCAACCCATGCATCGAAGAAACCGCCCGGTAACGCCCATAGACCTTTACCCGGATAAGTACGACGCTTCACAAGTAGAACGTGACCAGCACATACAACTAGAGCATCACCCGTTAGGAATGGAATGTTGTTGTAAGGAAGCTGTGTGTTCATTTGTTCTTTGTAACGTACTACGAAGTTATGCTCATTCACGAGATTGTCAAGAATCTCAGGAGAACGAACTTTGAACTTTTCTAGGAACTCAGCAGTTTCTTGTGGGAGATCTGATGGAACCTGTTTAGTACTGAAGTATTGATTACGAAGTTTAGTGCTGCTGATGGCAACAGAACCCAAATCGGTTTTTTCACCGCTAGAACGACTAACTTTGGTTAGTGATACTTCTGATACTTCATTGATAAAATCTTGTTTCCACTGCGGGAAGAAGTCAAGGTAGAAAGTACTGGTATCGCCATCTTTACGGCAACCTGCCAAAGTAATATCAGTACTGTTAGTAACTGAACGTACTTGGTTTTGTACTTCTTTTAACCACTTAGTATTGTTATACGTATAGTCGTGAACTGGTAGAATATCAACCTTCACTGAACGGCCTTGTGACCATTGCTCAGTAACAATACGTTGTGCCATTGCTTCTAGCACGGATTTGCGTTCTTCAAAAGTGAACGGGTTTTTTGGATCACGTGCAAGATCTGCGGAACCTACTAGTAGAACTAGACGGTCTGCTTTAGATGCTGCGTGTGTAATTACTGCTTCATGACCAACGTGTGCCATTTGGAAGCGACCAATATAAACATAGACTTTTTCTTTCATTTTCTAAGTACTCCTTAGTTATTTCATTACCGACAGCTACATCGCTGTCTACATCATTATTATATCACATTTTTTTCGTTTGTCCCAACATTTTTGAATGCAATATTTTTTACCACAGTTTTCTGCGATGTGTGAAATTATAGATCTTTACCCCGGCGTATGTCAAGAGAAATCAATATTTTTTAGTAAATATTTTTATATAACTCTTTTAAGGAGACAAAATTATGGGTAAACCTATTGCGGGTAGTTATCAACTGCCATTCGGTGTTACTGGTATGGTTGTTGCTGGAGCAAAACTGACAGATGGAACTACAATCAAAGATTTGCGTATAGTGAAGCAGCGTTCTAACAAACGTTTTGATTTACTAGATGTTGCAACCAACACACTACATATTAAACTAACCATCACTGGTATGTCAACTTCTGGACAAGTACTTTCCAATACTGCAACAGATGATGAAGTACTATCTTCTATTTCCAATGGAACTTTCTTTATACGTGCAATTGATGATACAAGTGCAACTGTTGGGTACTGCATAAAACTACAATCAAATCTAATCCACCTTTCTAACGACATAACGTTTTTCGTTCCTGATTATAGCATCTTTTATGTTCCAATGCCAGTTCCAGTTCCTCCTACATTTGAGCCTGATGGTGCACAAGTTGCATTCCATAAAGTTGGTAAACCCAACGAATTAATGATCGGTTCCGGTAATTCAAATTTAAGCATGGTCACCGCGACGGATGGAATTATTGAAGTTGCAATGGCAGCAAGGTTATGGCAACCAAACGGAACAGGTGCGTATAATCCAGTGGTTGCTCCAGTTGACAGTACTTATACTATTAAAATGGATAAAACAAAAAATCAAGAATATACATTACCATTTAGTATTGGTATTGTATCCACTGAATTCATTGGTAAAATTACCGATCTGTATGGTGTCACTATGACTTATTATGGAAATAACCAAGGTATAATTAATGATAATAATATTTCTTGGAGATTGGAATTCATTAATGGTAAGTACGTATTCAAAGATTATAAATTTGGTCGTGATATAACTGATAGTGCTGTTAATTCTAATTTCACTGCTATTCAGAATATCGAACGTTATAAATTCTTTAATCAGTACTTAGAAATCTCTCCACCACCGGGTGAAATTCCAACTGGTTTATTTGTTGGAACTATTGTTGCAAGACATTTAGTTACTGGTGATGTTACTGAACTTAAAGTTATGTTGGATGCATCCTACCTGTAATATAATAAATATACTAAAGTACTTTTTATAAAGGAGAAACCAATGAAGCCTATAGCTAAATTTGGAGAATTACCATTTAATGTTGGTGGTATTAGTGTTTTTGCCGCAGTTGATAACGATACACAAGCAATCGCTGATGATTTGTTTATCATCAGTCAACGTTCTACTCGTGTTTTCGATCTTGTTACCGAAGATACCAGTACTGTTTACGACTTCATGAAAATGGTTAGTAAAGATAAAGATTTTAAAGATCTTGCTCTTGATGCAACTAAATCAGAAATTGAAGATGGTTTAGCTAAGAATCAATTTGCAGTTAAAGTATATGACCTAGATTCAGGTGATGTTCTTGGATATGCATACAAATTCTTCCCTAACAAAATCATTCTTTCCAATGGTAAAGAAGTTGATGTAGTTGATTTTAATGCACAAACTTCAGTTCCAGTTCCACCAGTAGTTAATGTTACTAGTGTGTCAGTTCTACCTACTACTCTTACAGCAGTGGTTGGTGATGCAGCACAACAACTAGCGGCTACTGTGTTACCAGCAAATGCAACAGATAAATCAGTAACTTGGACAACTAGTGCTTCCGGTGTAGCAACAGTTTCTAGTACTGGTCTTGTTACTTTCGTTGGTGCAGGTTCAGCAACTATTACTGTAACCACAACTGATGGTTCTCATACCGCTACTTGTGCAGTTACTGTAACAGCAGCACCATAATTTAAATTAAATCAAAAAAGGGAGCCATTGGCTCCCTTTTCTTATGATGGATCGTTTAGTTTCTGCATAACGAAATCGGCATCAATCTTACTCTTATAATACACCCGGAATAATCCAAAGCGTACAACATCAATATCACCAAAGTTTGATGCATTGGCTAGATAGTATTTGTTATTTTTTGGATTGAACCGTACTTTGTAGTTTTGTCGGCCACGGTTTAAATCAATACGTGTACCACGTTCAATGAAATGGTTCATCATGAATACTAAGAATCCACAACAACCCATGAAACAAAATGTAATGATAAGAAGAAGTATTGGATTCATCGATTACTCCAAATCAGATAGTTTGTTAACAGTAATCCCAGCATTCTTTAGTACTGCAATTGCTTCTTTAGGAGTACGAGGATATTCATTTTCATAAATTACACGTGTAATTCCACTTCCAGCAATCAATAGAGAACAAGTGTAGCAGGGCTGAAGAGTACTATAAAGTGTTGCCCCAATACGATCTTTAGGTGCACTGTACAATAGTGCGTTCATCTCAGCATGAATCTCATGCATTTGACTCCAGTGGTGATGAGTTAGCTTTGCTTCCTCAGTATTCCATTGCTGAAATTTCCCACCGTTCACCAAGTGCTTATTCACGTCACAGCAGTTAGGCTGCTTCTCTGGTGTTCCATTATAGCCAGTACTCACAATACGGTCGTTCTGGACAATCACAGCACCTACATGTTGTGAAATGCATTTACTTTCATCAGCAACCGCTTTAGCGATCTTCATCCAAGTCGAATGCTTCATCGTATACCCCTCCTTCTACTAGGATAGCTTTCAATTCACTGTGCCATTCGAATAGGGTTTGATACATCTCTAAGTCACCCTCTTGGATTTGGAATGGTTTAGTTGCGTAACGCTCCCATTTCTGCTTCAACCGTGCTAGTACTGTATCACGAGTGTTCTTGTACTTGAAGCGTAGGAATAATTTATAGTTCAAAAGTCGTTCTGGTATTGGTGGTAGCTTTTTAATAACACCAAACCAAATAGAACCGGGAACCCGATAATGTCCGTCCCAACAAATGTCCACGTCACCGAAATCTGAAATACTATGCCATGACTTATATAAAGAACCGTAACTGTCATTGAATAGTTTTTCATTCCGCTTGTAGTGATCATTATGATATGTTTTAACCGCACAACGCAAATCAATAACTTTGTTTAGATTCTTAATCCAAACTGCCGTTTGCTTTGGTGTTAGTGTTTCTAAAATCATTTAACCTTCCTCATGACTAGTTCATAGTACATAATATTACGTGGTAGTGCTTCTAGAACATCCAACCATTCCTGATCAATAGTATAAGGTACTTGCATGTACGTTTCCATCTTTTTGATCATTTCAGACCATTCATTGTACTCACGATAACGAATCATTGAAGCAGTACATGCAGCACTTACTACATTTACTTCACCTAGAATATCTAGGTATTCATTACCAGTTAGTTTACAAATAGTTTTTGGGCGTAAATTAGCACTCCATCCATCTAGGTTTTCAATATAGCGTTTATCATTGTGATCCGTAACAATCTGAATACGTTTAGTAAGAGTAATCTTCTTACCAAACTTTTCAATACTCATTGGTTTGAAACCAAAGATACTATGATGGTTGTTTAGATAGTCTTGATACCAACCTTCGAATGCAATAATTGCTGCTGCTTGAACTTCATCAATTAGGGCTACTGCATCTTTAAGATCGTTATAAAATTTAGTACTTTGTTCTTCAGTTAGATTATATTGCATTGTTATAGGAATCCAAATAAGTTTGAAGTGTCTCTAGACGTGAGCGAACTTCTTTGATTAGTTCAATGTCATCTGCGTCCGGTACTAGAGGATGTTCGGCATACTTTTCCACTAGCTCATGGAAAATACCAATATGGTCATGTTTCCAATAACCAATCTTTGCCGCTGCTACGGTAATATCTTCGTAATGTTGCTGTACAAAAGCATAGTCAGCATCAGAATCACCAAACCAGCATGATAATAAAGTAGTGAAGCCTTTGTCAAATATAAATTGATTATACACTGAACGGAATTGACCTCCGCAAATCTTGTATGTAAGGTCTTCTACGGACTTAATACGATAGGTGAAGGGGTGTTTCCAACTCCACTTGAAATCGCGTATATGCCCTGCATACGCTTCCTCAATGCGGAATTTAGCAATGGCAGTAATTTCTGCACATAGTTTCCAGTACTGGTTAAGGTCGGCAATTAATTCATTTGTTTCAACTTGTGTAAACTTTTTTAGTTTCATATACACCTCGAAAAGATAGGCCGCATGAAGCGGCCTTATTGATTATTTTGGCACGTAATCGTATTGTTTTAGATCACGTTCATCAAGAATACCTTCGTCATAACCATACTGTAGCATGATATCAAACGCGGTGTCAACCTTTTTAAGTACATCAGAGTAACGATGACAATCTGAACAATTCTTTTCCACAGCCCGGACAATTTCAACGAGTAGTGGTTGTAGATGCTCTTGTTGTAGTTTCATCATACGTGGGCGACGGCAAGCTGCCATAATGTCGTTCCACGTTGGTTTGTAGTTCTCTGGACGACGAGGAATGTCGTATAGAGTTGTAGGGAATGGTCCAACAGTCTTACGTGCTGCTTCTTCCTGTGCGTTACGGTAACCATTACGGAATAGTGGACTACGTTGTTTTAGTAGGTCCATATCCATAGCACCGTTTTGTTTGAAGTACTGATAACCTTCGTTGAACTGTTGGTTTGTATTGCTCATTATTCCTGCTCCTGACTTACTGCTTTCTTATCAGCAAATGTCCCTTCTTCTGTACGAAGACGCTCTGCTGTGGTGAATAGATTCATTGGTGCGATGTTCTTAGCTTCAAGAATCGCTTTCATTAGTTCAAGCATATCGCTCATACCTTCTAGTACTTCACCAGCTTCTTTGCTGAATGAAAGGTCTAGTGCGATTTGAGAGATTTGATCAAACGCTAGAGTTTCAAACTCTGAAGTACTAACAACTTCTGCTTCAACTGGGGCGGTTAAGCCCCGTACTAGTAGTTTTTCCGACATTAAATGTACTCCTGCACACCGCCGCGACGTTCGATGAGTAGTTTACCATCTTCGTTGCGGTCACCAATAATAATACCATCAATGAAACCTTTCTCGCCGTAGTTTAGTGCTTGTTCAGCAGTCATCCACATATCACGAATAGTATCTTGTTTGTATTGTTCATAAGTTACACCTACTGCTTCAGCGATTTCACGTGCTAGCATTTCATCTAGTAGTTCGCTGTGAGCTAGAGAGATTTTCTGGTCTGCTAGAGTCCCTTGAGTTCCTGAAGATACTTGGTGTGCCATAATCTGTGCACGTTTACCAGCTAGACGCATACCTTTTGAACCCATAGTAGACTGCATGTAGCAACCCATAGATGCCGCAATACCTAGTACAATAGTGTGGATTGGGGATTTCATCATAGATACGATATCCGCAATGCCTAGACCTGCGTGAACAGAACCACCCGGCGACGTAATGTATAGTGTGATTGGCTCACGACTCTGTGCATCCATGTAGTACAAAGACTGTTTGATGATGTGTGCCATATTATCATCGAACCCAGCATCAAGGAAAATAACACGGTCTTGAAGTAGACGGGAGCCTAGGTCATACGCACGTTCACCATTTGGGGAAGTTTCAATAACCATAGGAATAGATAGAGCTTGTGGTTGTGTTACGATTGTATTATTCATTTGTTTTCCTCGTTTATACTTCAAAAATAAATTTAGGATTGTAATCAAAATTCTCACTTGCACCACTGAATGACTCATAGCCACGTGGATTACAAATGATACGTGTATCACCAATGGTGTAATCGAAGTTACTGTGCACATGTCCGTGAATCCAAACATTCGGCTTTAGTTCTTCGATGTACTGATCCATATTACTACAATAACACGCATTTAGTGAATCATTTTTGTACTTCGGTGATACACTCTGAAAACTTGGTGCATGGTGTGTGACGACCACAACCTTGATATCATTATGCACCCGAATCCGTATGCTGTCAATAGTTTCTTTGATATATTTCTTAGAAACATAATGCATAAACTCAACGTCATCGACTGTGAGCTTTTTCTTCCACGGTTCAGATTCTGTACCATGACGGATATGCTTGTAATCATTCATCTTCATACGAGCATCAAACTTCACCAATGGATCATTGTTGTAGTCCGTCCACAATGTGGAACCAACAACCAGTACATCATCAATCCACACAAAGTTATTTTGTAGAAAAATAAAGTTATCGATTTCGATATCCATACGCTCCAGTACTTTGTGAGTCTTATGAATGTTAGATCCATAGTACTCGTGGTTACCGGGAACTAGTACTACATTCTTGAATACAGCACACAACTTTTCAATTTCTGTCCGATAACGGGAACGCTTTGCTTCATCGAAGTCTCCAGCAATGATTAGTACTACATCACTGAAGTCTCCGCTATGAAGATAGTCCACCCCGCCGTGAATATCAGATATCACTGCAAATTTCATCGTCTTCTCCATAGTAGCCACTCAATGCTGACAAGTATAGCTCAATATGGCTCATCCCAGCAAGTGATATTTCACAATATTTTTTACCATACATTTGTGGGGGCGTTGGTTGCCCCACAAGCAATTGGTTAAGCATCATTCCTTCACCAATGTAATCATTCATGAACCAGATACTACGAGAATTTACTAAGTACTCAAAAGGTACGTTATGATTGTAACCAGAACCGATTTGACGATTCTTATACGTAGTGAAATGACCTTTATCAATATCATACCCGTACACAGCATCTGCCATTGCAGCCATTTTAGAATAACCGGGAATTGGAACAGAGTACTTATCAATCATGGCAAAGGGGACGACGATTGCCAAATCCCCTTGCTTTTTATCACTTCTCAATCGTTCATTGAAAATATACACGGTGAATACTTGCATTATTTTTTACCTTTTAGTGACTCCGAAATAGTCTGAGCAAATACTTCTACTGCACTTTCACGGATTTCTAGAATACGTTCATACGTATCGCAGGTTTCTTTGTCAAAACGGAATTCCACGAATACAGGTAGGAACACTTTTGGAATTAGAGAGTTCTTGTCTTTGGTTAGTTCGTTACATTCAATAGTAACAACTTTACCCATTAGCTCATCGCGTTTTTCCCAGATACTTTTGAATGTCCACTCAGCATCTTTCTCTTTGATACCAGTACCGCAGTTTGTGGTCAATTGACCATCTTCAGATTCTAGAATCAATGAACCAAGCATCCCGGTACGCTTCTTCTCACCTTCATTGAAACCGACAATACGTAGGTCGAGTTGCATCTTGAGTTTCATCTTCAACTGCTTAGGAGATGTGTGAGACTTCCAAATAGCACTTTCACATTTTAGTACTGAACCCTCTTCACCACGTTCCATTAGAAGTGTGTTATGCTCGAATGCTTCCGTAACGTTTAGTACTTTTTGGTACTCAACCATCTGAATAAACTCAGAGTCGATATCTTGAATAGCCGATTCTAATAGCTCACGACGCTCTTTACGGGATACTTCCCAAATACCTTCTTGGAATGCATCATAAGGTAGAACATCCCATAGAACGAATACCACACGCATAGAATCAAATGGTGTCATAGTACCTTTGCCCGCTTTCTGGATAATACCATTACCAGTTTCGCGAGGTAGAATACGTCCACTTTCGTCCATCATTAGGCATTCACCGTTGAACACAACGCCGCTACCGAAACGATTATCACGCTTCTGTACGGACTGTGCTAGGTTTGCCATTAGCTCATCACGAGCACCGAGGAAGTCATATACTTTACCATTACGGGAAGTACAGGTCAATTGGTTATTGATGATTGTATGGTTTAAGTACTGACCATCCATCTTAGTTTCAGATACTGCATATCCGTAAGTTGCAAAATCAATGTTACGAATAGTTTTAGTATCTACTAGTGAACAACGCATGTAAGGTTCATCTTTGATAAAACCTTTACCGAATACGTCATTGGTAATCTTGTCACTTGCACCACATTCTAGATCTTTGGTTAGTACGCGACGGATTACTTCTGCATCGTTATCTGAAACTGAACCAAGGATGTTTGCAATGAAATCCCGACCTGTGTGGCCTGTAAGTTTACGAGAATAGATTGCATCTAACTCATCTAGAGCAGTATTTAAATCCATTTCATCACAAAAACCATGTAGTGGTGCTGGTATCTTTTTATAACCACTTACAATGCCCGGATCAAGAGCGAGCTTGAGTACACGTGCTAGTACTGGATTATCTTTGTTCTCAGTAAGAATACGTTTCTTAGCTAGAGTACTGGGATCATTTTTGATCTCAGTTAGAATTGATAGAATATCTTTCATGTTTATCCTCCATGAGTTGGGAAGTATTTACTTCCCAATTTTAATCGTCCCAAACTTGATTGTTTCTGGCATTTTGTCGAAATGTAGCTTATGTGGTGCATCACTATGATAACGTCCGAAACCATAGAATGGTGTTTCATTACGCCAGCCACTGAAGCCTTTGTGTGCTTCTAAGTCCACACCAACCATATCCAACTGTCCATTCTCTAGTAGTTCTGCATCAAATGCGAATATACCACTTGCAGCAGCCCAAGTTTCTTTCTGTGCTTTCTCATTTCGATAATAGCCAGTGTCGTCAGAATATGCCCCTAGAATACGCATGGTTTTACCACGATATTCATAGTACATAAAGTACTCATCGGTATAGCATCGAATTGTGCGTGGGTCAATATCTTTGTACTCAACAGTACAATCACTCTTCTTGAATGGTTTTGCATCACCCGCCACAAATAGATGGTAATGATCGTTTAGTGGGTCATATGCACGTCCACCAGTTGAAGTAAATGGATCACGTAGTGTGACGTTTAGTGCTTCAACAACTTGAGAACGATCAATTTTACCACTACCACATTTACGAATAGAAATGTGTGAGATCTTAGAACGAATATGATACTTACCAGTAGTTAGGTTTTGAATAACTTCTTTCTTAGAAGACTTTTCTGGAACGCATAGTGGTTTGGTTTTGTTCATTACTAGAACGTGGTACTTTCCACAGTACTGATATTTGTCTTTGTACATTTCCCGATAATTTTCTTCAGCAAACTCAAAGATATCACCTTCTTCGATAGTAGATAGTAGAGTTGCTTGTTCTGCTTTCTTCTCTTCTAGTGCGATTTCTTTTGCAAATAGTTTTGTCTTAGTACTAACAAGTTTCTTGTTATCAGTGAAGAATAGTTCTTCTTGGATTGCACCCTCAATGATTGTACTTGTTTGAATTAGATCCATAAAGTTATCTGAAGTAATTTCAAACTCAAAACCTTCAGGGTGATAACAACGCCAAACTACGTTAGAAGTACTATATCTAGATACATTAGTTACGATTTGGAAACCAGTACGAGGAACGTTGTCAACGTAGATTGGTTCAACTTGACTTCCTCTCGCCCAACGGTCAGCAGTTTCTTTCTTCTTCTGGAATGCTTTAGTATGTTCCGCATCTGCGACAACCATAAAGCCTAGTACTTCTTCGGTCCCGCGATAGTTACGGGATACATAAAACTTCTTAGGAATTGCCATTATTTCCACACCTCTACTTTTTCTTGCCAGCCTTTTTGGTTACAATCATGACATGGTTCAGTTGAACGCATATCAACACTTAGAACACGCCCCGAACCTTTACAGGACGTACATACACGGCGTGAACCATTTAACATACGCTCGTGGTGTTCTGCTTCATTTGGGTTTTCGAAGATTTTACCATCTTCTGTTTGGTATTTGATTACTGTTACTTCAATTTCTTTCATGATACTAGTCCCATATAAGCCATTTTCATTAGTAGTTCACCTACCACTTCACCATACACCGATACCATGTATCGTTCACTTAGCTCACCTTTTCTTAGTTCAGCCATGTCATTAACCATTTCAGCGGTGCATAGTACTGCAACACTAGTGATTGAGTTGTTTAGACCCGGCTCTTTGAACTCAGCGAATGGTAGTAGTGGGAAGTCTGGTTGATAATCTTCCATGCGACTACGAGCAAAAGATACTGCACCCTGAAGTTGGTCTAGACTGTCAACTAATTCTTGAAGACCATTGTGGTCCATACCACTACGTAGCATGATTACGGTCTTATGCTGCTCTGTGAACTCTACTACTTGCTGTTCGAGTTCAGGGAAGTCACGACCATCATATGTGTACTTTGTGACTAGTTCAATAGCGGAGTGAACGCCTTGTACACCCGGATGAGTACCGCCCATGTACATATTTGTTAGTAGATATAGTTTCATATTAATCCTTTAGAAAGACTAGATAACCACGATTGAGTAAGTCTAGTAATTTAGTGTTGCGGTCGAACATATCATCAGGCATTTGATAAAGATAATCTACACTTTCCCAACGATACTCATGACCATGACCATGATCAGTTCCGAAACGTTTTATTTCTTTGACAATTTTACCTGTTCCAACACCAGCATTTGCCGGGGAACGAATTACAATTTCTTTATTGAGTACTTCTTCAGTACTGAAATTGAAACTTCCACCGTTCCAATTATCATTATGTTTTAATTCTTTCATTAGTATTCCTTGAATTTAATCAGTTCAACTGGAACATGCCAGCATTCTTCAACTTCTTGACCATCATAATAATAAATTACACAATGTAATCCAGCATCTGTAAAACGATTGAAGAAAGTTTTCTTTCCAATTAGTTCAGCGAACATAGTTGATCGATTAGAATCGAAGTCTATGAATACTTCTTCATCTTTTAAGAACTTCTCAGTTTTCTTTAGCGTTTGCGATGCCAATTCATAATACATCTTAACTCGATCCAATCCAATCTCAAACTCCAGTTGATTACTCATATTACCTCGTGAAGCGGTTAAAACTATATTGGTCTTTCTCTCTACGGAAATGACGTGGGGTATTACCATTGAAAGTACTGAAGGTTAAATCACCACTCAAGAACTGACTATCAATCCAGATTCGGTTACCATATACAAGTGGGTCTACCACTCCAGTGTGACCAGAGAGTACATAATCAATCCCAGCGATGTGTGGGGCTTGAGGGGAATTGTTATTACGGCAGTCGTCAAATACTTTCCGGTCCCAGATAATTTCTTCAATGATATTCCATTGCATAGGCTTAACAGCAGCTACGAATGTATCCCAATCAGTGAAGCGTGTAGGAACGCCACCATGTACAACACCATATTTCTTGCCACGGTGGTGTACTTCTAGGATGAGAGGTAGTTGGTCTAAGTATTGGCGGAAGAATTGTATACCACTATCACCCACTTCGTCAAGGAAAACATTACCACCGTTAGACTGCCAGCAATGATAGAAGTCACGGCGTGTTTCACCACGAATGCACATGTCCTCGTGATTTCCGATAATCATATAGCGATTTGGTTTGAATAGAAATTCGAATAACAAACGTGCACTTCTTGGACCACGATCTATTACATCCCCAACACTTACAACCACATCATTATCAGTAATTCCGAACTCATGAAGAGTCCGGTCATAGAGGTCTGCGTTACCATGAAGATCTCCTACAAAGTATAAGTTTTTGTCATCTGGGATGACTATTTTTTGAAAATGATTCATATTTTTTTAGTCTCAATATTATTAAGATATTCATATGATAACTGATTTTTAATCTTCATCAAAGCATCTTCCACATCTTTATAATAGAAAGGTTCTGTTTGATATTTTTCAATTATCATATCGGTATATTCTATTTTACCCAATTGCCATACACGATGTGCTTCTTCGGGTGTTTTATATCTACCTTTATTTTTCAGTACTCCAAACATTCTCACTGATGTTTTATACAAATTTCGGTCCAGTGAAACACCAAGGGGTAATACGCCCCTACTACCAGCACTAATTCGGTATGCATTGTTGATATACATTGGGACTAAAAGACATGTGTCTGGTGAATATGTATGTAAATGGGTTTTTAAGTCTTTGTCAAGTTCCAATTCATTTATATAAGATCCAACCTGATGATTATCAATCCACATTTTGAATTTACTAAAGTATAGCCAATCCTCATGTATATCTGAGCCTATGTATGTTGGCTTCTTGTCGTGATATTTCTCATTTACAATACGAGTTTTCATATCATGCCATTTCTTATATATCGGACATTGCCACGTCTGCTTGTACTTCCCATCAACGGTTTCATACAACGATACTTTATAACCAGCGTCGTTTATAAATTCCATATTAACCTACTATATTTCTGTACTCGAAAATGTCTTTAAGGTTCTCGCTTTCAAATACGATATCCCCTTCCATTAGTAAGTACCAAGTTGTTTTTTCTTTACTGTATGCAATAGTACAGGCAGTGTTCATCTCAAATACATAATGAACAACATCCATACCATCTAATACGTGGTTATATGGCATGAAGGGTGAAATACCTTCTAAGAATGGAATATGTTCATCCTGATTGAATTTCTTATTCAAATTATTCACGGTTATAACATTAGTTATACCGAAGATTGTACTACAGACTAAGCCAAAATCAGAAAAGTATAGGCCACGGTCATGAACATCGGGTATAGAACTTGTCCAGTACTCATACTCTGTTAATTCATATTGAGCATTGGCTTTCATGGTATTAAGTATTTCTTCCATGCGATCCCCTTCTTCAACCAAGTCAGTGAGGCCAATTGATATTTCAAGAGACTTAATATCTCTTGTGTACTCATCAATCTCGACTTCCAACTCATTGACTTTATCTACGTCACCACTGTACCTACATTCAGCAACATGGCACTCAGCGTCTGTACGATTCATCTCTAGCGGCCTTATATGTTTGTCATACAAAGCAATAGTTTTATCGAATAACGCTTTCTGAGCCTCTCTGTGTTCTCGTATAAGCCTAGTGTGCTCATCACGTGTCACTTTTTCTTCTCCACTCGTGGATCACGACCGATTGCAGTATAACGCTTGTCAAGGATTCCACCGTAAGATTGATCTTCCCGGAAGGTTTGACCACACGCACGACAAGTCCCTTCGTACCAGAACGAGTCATCGGAACGACAATAGTTTCCAGTATCAGAGTATGCACTAACAGTCATGTGCTTATGTGAACAATTTTCTTGAAGTTGTTGCATCTTGTTATAAATTTCAGCAGATTGCTTACGTAGTTCTTCCATCTTATCATTCATTACTGCTTCATCAATGTCATAGAATAACTGACCAGAATCGGAGTAATAGATTTTTGATTCTTTCATTTCATTTCCTCTTTGAAAGGTTTAATCATGTGTTGATTTGCTTTGAAACGATTAACATAATCATCTTCACCAAACTCACGGTACAAAGCAATTACTTTATAGAAGTTCTGATAAGCGAATTCCCGGAACCAACCTGAAGTAATGCTAGTACAGACTTTAGAAAGAGCCATAACGAATGCTTGCTTAGGTGTCGGTTGATAATCGAATGGGATTAAACAACGTTCTAATGCAAGTACACAAGTCTCTTCATATACTCCTAGTAATTGTTTAATCTCGGAAAGAGCGAAGAACTTCTCTTTATCTACCATTACTTCCGCACCATCTTTCATGTACTCTTTGTACGCAGGTGCATCCATGATAGCAATCGCCTCATGAATAGTATCATGGTCATAGATATAACCCACTTCATCTTGGAAGAAGGTTTCTTTGGATTGATCAAGTACTGGGTGGGTGTAATTATACGTTTCTTTCTCACGCAATGCTAGGATACGCTTTAACTCCGGGCATGTCAATGTCGCCCCAAACTTTTCCATATCACGGATATGACCACGAGTTTTGATGAAGTGTGGACTATTACGCAAGTAACGGTGAGATAGTTTAATCATGTATAGTACTTCAAGAGAAGCATTCATTACTACATTATCACCAATAGCATTACAGTAACGGAGAATCTGTTCAGTACTATTATTGTCTTTAGCAATGTAGTACTCATACATATGGTCATTATATTCATAACAACAGTACGTATCAGTCTGTTTGAACATAGTGAACTTCATATCATCAACCGAGTGTTGTTTGATAACGTCAGATAGTTCATCGGCGGTGATCATGAAATCAAAATCGTTAGGTACGATTTGTGGGATATATTGTTTTAGTGCTCGTGAACCAATCTGTAACATTATGCAACCTCCATCATGTGGTCTAGAACAGACTCTAGTGTTTTATGTGAACGGATATATACACCATCAGTAAAGTAACTTTTGGTGGCTGGGTAATAGTTGATTCGGTCAACCATCTGGTTATTCTCTACCGTAATCATATGGTACTTATTAGTTTCCAGTTGAATACGCTCATAACAGAACTCAAACAACATCGGTAAGTACCTTAAGATTACATCATAATTGGATTTGATGAAATCTTGATGTGCTTTGAAACGAACAGTTCTGTCACGTGGATGGATTTTAATCGAAAGCATATCAAAGAACTTATCACAAGTACTAATATGTTTCGCAGAACGTTTCATACTATAATTATATAGGAAGTACTGTACTTGTTCTTCAAACGGAGCATCGATGATGTATTCAATTTCACGCTTATCTATTTCAGTTTGATATTCTAATTCTTGATCACACGCTTCTAGCTGATTATTTTGAAGACGTTTAATCTGTCTAGAAATCATATCTATTTCAGAAGTAGAGCAAGCTAGTTTTAGTTTTAATTCTTCAGTACTGTACTGTGAGAGATCCATAATTACCCCTTTAAATTAATTGGGGGATTCTCCCCCTGTTTTATTAGCAGAAGTCAGAGCTAGATAGCCATTGACCACAACCATTACCACCCCAAGAATCGCGAAGCCATTCGTCTTCTTCGATATGTTTCTCACAGTAGTATTCTTTATCAATTACAGGTAGAGAGAAGTTGATATCGTTCGCATCTGCGATACGTTCTAGTTCGCGAATCTTCTGTGTGATTTCTTCGATACGTAGATCAATTTCTTTCTGTACTTCAGTTTTATTGCTCATTTCTTTTTTCCTTTTACTATTGTTATATCTTTAAATTTACTAAAATCTATGTCAAACATATTGGTTATTGGTTTGAAAGCATAGAGAATGATGTAATGGATAATAGTAGGCCATGCGATGAATGTCCATAATGTATTCTCCAAAAACTCCATCATTTTTACATCTCGATCATAAGATCGATAATCGTATATGAGTACCCACATACCACCGATAAATCCAGTGAACCATATTAGGGCAATATATAAAAATATTTCAAGATTACTCATCGTTTCTTCCGTTTGATATAAATCTTATTAGATTCACTGAGGAAGCAGAAGAATATGATTATCAAGGTGATTGGGAAGAATGCTGCCATGACACCATCAATGAGTAAATCGGCTACTGTCATTTCTTCACAACTCCAATAATCAATTGTAAAGAGTACAACCCAAACTACGACAACTGCTATGAGATAATAGATAACTTCTTGAGGCATATTTTAATTCCGTCCCAGATTAAGATTACATATACAACAGGCCAAAATACTGCAATAATAGCAGAGAGAACTACTCCTACTACTTCTAACCCGTCACCACCAAATGCATATGGAAGTGCATATATCACAAATACTACCAACATCACGATTGCATAAATTGCTAAAATTGTCATTTAGATTCTCCTTTGTGAGTGAAAATTATATCATTCACCCACTGGCTTGTCAAGCGGATTTAATCGAATTTCACACATTCGTATTGTTCGATTCATTCCACCTTCGCGATTGATAATATATGTCTCATTGTTATAAACACTGAAACCGTCAATAGAGTATGATTCACCAACACGAAAGTGTGATTTGGCAAACGGTGGTGTTAAAACTGTAAATGTTCTTCCAACATACTTTTTATTCAAACGAATACGATAATCTTCTTTCATTCTTTCGTACACACAATATTGATTTAGATCACTTTCGAAACTCATCGCATCCCCTTAAATCCAATTTTATTATGGATCACAGGAAAGAATGTATTACTATTCAAATCATGAATTTCACACGCAAAGAACTTTGGAGTTAATTCATTAATCGGTGTATTATAAAACATTGTTGTAATATCAACTGGAACAGACTCTGTTAGTACTGTAACGTCCACTCCCTCTTGTTGAAGCATATTAGCAATACGCATGGCAATTAAGGATTTTCCTGAATTAACCGGGCCTTCAATTGTTATTTTAATCATTTGAAATGTCCATGTGGGAGTACGTGATCAAGTGGTTTGCCTTTGATTACAATGCATAAATCATCACTGAAGTTTAAATCGTCAATGACAACTTCTTCATCTTCACTTGCTTCATCTTCGTTACCCAAACGAATTACAGATAGGCCGATTAGTTCCTTCTTCATTACTTCATGAAGATCTTCAATCTCCTTGCGAATAGTAATATAAGGGTGATACAGTTCGCGATAATACGATTGGTCTTCAGTACTGAATTCACTCAAAGGAATACGACAGTAGCTGTGTTCTGAGTTTGTATCAGGGCGATAGTAACAGTACATATTCAAATCAGTTTCAAAATATGCAACACCATACATTTTGTCAATCAAGAATGTATTATGTGTTAATTGTCGTTGGATAGCAACCTTGTGACGTATATTTCTGTGCTCGTTTGCAATTCTCGTCAACGCCTCAAATTTTTGTATTAGTTCATGTTTCATTGTAGCCAGTACTCCTTCTCATTAATTCGTACATCTAGAACATTTGGCCTTGCATAAAACAATGGCATCGAATGATATTCTATTTTTGTTATCTTGTAAGTATCTGTTCCATTGGTGACATGTTTACGCATATACTTCTCATTAATCTCTTCACACAATTCATAATGGAATTTTCTAAAACTCATGAAGTACTGGAATTCTTCAATCAACTGTTCACCAATCTGACCAAATTTATCAAGTGGTACACGACGAATAGTATCGTTAAACCCATACTCTGTTTTAACAAGAACACGAATAATTGCACTTGGGAGAATGGTTGGTTTAACAGCACCGGAATTTAGTGCGTCATATACATAATTGACTGTTTTAATTTCAATAACATCTTTATAGTGCACAGAATTAGATAAATCGAAATATGGAATAAGTGTGTTAATCCACCTTAGATATGGTTGACGTAGCTCATATTCAGCATTACCAAGAATGACGAACTTCTGATATAAAGGATCTTCAAATAATGTCATCGTGATAAACCCTTAAGTAACAATGGTCGCCCATCAACAACATCAAGGAAATAATTACCGTACTTTCCGTTAATATTATGTTCTAAGAATCTCCGAGTTCGATCCTGAAGATATGGAGCAACGCGAGCAACACTAATATAATAGCGATTGGACTCGTCAGAATAAAATACTTGAGTTTTATAACAACGCGAACCTTGACGAATACTTACTTCTCGTACATATTCGTACTTAGTTGTTCCATCTTCTGGATTATCACTTTTATTCACTTCAAATGATTCATCAGTAATCAGTACTGGAACCATGTATACCTGTATTGTTGTATCGAAGCGAATCATCTTGATTAGGTCAATAAGACCTTCTTCACCATCGGCTCCAATTAGAATAGAATAATCTGGTTCAGACATATGCCCTCCTTACTTAAAAAGGGTAGACGAATCTACCCTACGATCAAAAGTTACCCTCAGCCACCTGAAAAACCTGTAGGCCGATGAGATTACGCCACATGACGCACACTTGGTTGCGGTCGTCGTAAACTTTCTTGACGTTGAATTTACCATACACGTGCTTCATGTACAACTCATATTTCACGATATCATCACTACGGTTGTCATCAGCTTCACGCATGAAGATATGATCAAACGGTACGTTGTGCTTCTCCAACCAACGGATGGTATCAGGCATACAAGTTTCATGGCGACCACTCATGATGATTACCTTACGACCAAGATACTTCGCTTCTGCGATAACAGAAAGGATTACTTCTGGGTCAGGGCGGTCATCATACACTTTAGTTTCATCATATGGGCCACGGTTCCACATATGAGCCAAAGTACCGTCAACGTCAACGATGATATACTCATCTTCAGACTTAAGTACTTCAGGAGTGTTCATTACCTTATCAAAAGTGTAAAGGTACTTAGTTGCCATGTCATCGATCACTGATTCCGGTACTGCTTTCTCACGGTTGATGTTACGCTCTTTACAGAGTTTCACAAAACCTTTGATTGCAAAGAATTCGTGCTCGAAGTTTTTACCCTTCTTGAATTCAGTAAAGAAGTTCTGCTCTTTATAAGTATAACCATGTTCTTTAGCAAATTCTTTCCATTTCTTACGAACCTCTGGGTTGAGGTTCGTATCGGATACGATGATGTTCCACTTCTTCTGTACTGCAAACTCCGCTGCACTGCACTGTACCGATTGTACGTACTGTTCGTTATCTTTACGGAATTTATAGTTCTGATGTGTACCCGCCATCGTCTGACGCACGTCATCAAGGTTGACGTTTACCGTTTTTGACTTAGCAGTGCGAACTTGTTCATTAGCCCAAGTGCTTTTACCGCACCCCGGAAGTCCCACCGTTAGTGTTAGTACTGGCATCTTTGTTTACTCCAAATTTGTTTACAATAGTGTTCAAAACTGTTTCCCCGACGCGAATACTCGCTGTGTCGTTTGCTGAACTATACTTTAATGGAATCCATTCGAGTTTAGCTGATTGTAGGAACGATATACAACGACGATAATCACTTAGGCTTGAAAATTTAATCACGGTCATGTCTTGAACAATGCTGTGAGATACGTCTACTTTCATAATAAATCTCCTAATTTGTAATAAAGTCGTAGTTTGTGAACATCAAATCAATATTGAAAAACGCATCCTGATTGAAGTACAAGTGTCCATCAATACAATGAATTTTGTCACCAACACCTTTACAATGCTGGTAGATATCCATCATATCTTTGTTTGTACAACCAGAACCAGCTTCAATACAATACCATAACTCATCGTAGTGTGCAATGGTTTTAATACTGACTGTCCTGTTAGTCACGGTAATCAGTTCTCCCCATATTTTGAATAAATCTATTTTGGTCATAGATTCGTTCGGTTTTTGGCTTCTTGGGCTTGTTCGCTTTCTTATACATAGTGCTACTGATTCCAGTACTGGCAATCCGCTTCTTACTCTTCTTCACGCCCCGGTGAGAGCGATCATGTTGTAAGGTGTCAATTTCTTGAAGTATCTTTCTATGTTCCTCTGGAGAACGAACAGCCCCTTTAGCAAGTTTATATTTTGTGTTAGCCATAAACATTCCTTGTATTGGCTGTATTGTATTAGAAGTTAGCTAATACATCCTTCATGTACTTCAACATAGTTTCTTTGTAGTTAACAGGCTTGCCGTTATACAACGAGAAAGCTAAACCTTGATGGTTCAAATCCTTTGGCAATCCATCCTGTACTGCCAAAGCAAACTCTTTACGGTCCAAATGTTTATTCGCCTCAACGAAGTCCACAACTGTTTGTTTGAGTTTGTTATGTGTTGAAAATACTAGCTTCTCCATACGATCAATTTTATCTAAGCAGTACGGGTCATTACTGAACATTTGACGTAAATCATCTGAACCATCTTGAAGTACTACATCATATAAACGAGAGTCAATGTTAATGCTGTCCTTTGATAAGTGCAATGCACAATACCAATGGGTTTTAACTTTAGCCATTGTACCATCTTTCAACTGAAGGACAAAGCCCTCAATATCTTTCATTTCATATGCTGCATAAATTGAATCACGAAGAGTATGACACATTGGGAACGTGCTGTCAATATTTCCTGATTTTGCAAACACCGAACGGCGATACAAAATTGGGAAACGCTTTTTCAACTCATCACCGAGGATCATTTCACCTGTCTGACGATTACGCACGTTTAGCACTACCAACTCATCTTTCTGGTATGGTAACACAATGCGGTACTCCGGTGAAGTATATTCGAAGTTCACTGTACAGTACTGTAAATCAGCCTCAACAACCGCACCATATAATTCATCATCAGCGTGGAGCATTGCTGTGGTGTTATATGCATGGTCACTGTGCATAGACGTATGTGACTTCGTGCGAATAACATTATCGTTATCCATAAAGCTGCTAATGATAGAACCGTCGCGTTTATCCATTGCTAACACAATTTCAGTACTCAACATATCGTTAGGGAACATAACTAACGGGTTCTCATAAGCATTGAAAAACTTATTTTGTGGACGAGCCGCACAACGGATCATAGAACCGTCTTCGCGAATCTCAAATAAAACTCCACGACATTCTACTGCACCCGGCAATAAGAAATCAGAGTAAGAAGCAAGGCGGTAGGAAAAGGCACGATAAAGCCCACCAGCTACCGAACGAGCGTCTTTGTACTCAAATGCTTCGTTTGTTTCAACTAGCTTGAGTAGATCATGATAAAGTGTAATAACTGAATGGGTTTCCATGTTCTTCTGCCTCATAGTATAGCTCAAGTGCATTACCAAACAATTGTTCAATGGTTTGAAAAGCACTTTCTGCTGGAATAAAATCTTTAAAGTCCATATCCATGTGATTATAATCTATTGAGAAACCAATCTTGTGATTAGCTGCAATAGGCTTTAAGTACTGGTAGACTTCTATCGCTGGTTCAATTACATGATGATCAGGTAAGTCACGTAGCATCATAGTTTGGAAATGTTCTTCCTCACTCATAATTACTACTTCCATTTCTGGTGTGTTTGGATCGCGATCATCAAATACAAGTTTGTTAGCATTCATTGGAATATACATCCAATCAGGCCACATAACTGCTGTACCACCCCACTCTTGTAAACCAGCGAATAGTACTGGTTGATTTGTATGACGGTCTTCCATCATAAATCCAATACCCTGATTTTGTTTAGTGGTAGTAATGTACATTTCATACTTACTTAAAGGATGTGAAAATCCTCCTAGTACTTCATGAAACATATCTTTATAACGTACAGACGGTTTCATGTCGAATAAGTCAACATAAGTATGATAGTTCCACTGATTAATTGTTTCAAAGAAAAACAACACAGGTTGAATGTTCTTCATAGGAAGTCGTTCTCCGTTAATGGAATATTATGCCAATCGTAATCTAAATGCATCATGCAGGAAGTTTTAGCTGCACGATTTAGACGGCTTATATCATGATAATAATGTTTGATTTGTTCAAAGTACTTGTACTCTAATAGATTATACATGGTACTCTGCTGAAAGATAAACTCTTCTGAGATATCGTCAATGTGCCATCGTGGGCTTTCCAAATTCGTTCCCGGTGGTCTGTACATAGGTAGTTCAGTGATAAACTCAAAATAATCAGTTAGGCTGTTACCAATTTCAACCGAAGAACTAGGGTTGCCGTGTTGTTCACTGAACATAATCTTATTCTCTGTGTAAACACCATGATAACCAGAAACGTCCATCAGCATCATTATACACGTCCGGTCAGAAAGACTAAGTACAGATGCTTGCTTATGAGTTACGGATATCCATAGATCACCAACCTGTTTATTGAAGAATGGACTGTTGTCTAAAAGACTATTAGCATACAATGCTGATAGACTTAAATACACTTCATATAGATTCATCCGTATTTCGCCTCGTATAAAAATGCTTCACTTTCCATATCAACTATTTCTTGTGCAAACATCCCCTGAATTTTGATACGCTTACGCATCATCTCACCACGAAGTTGTTGTCCCATGACTGCCAACTCTTTAACTTCATCAAATTCAGGAAGGTCATAGAGAGTACTATACATGAAGAACTGTTCTTCTGTCAAGATATCTTTTAGAGGAATTCGTTCTGTAACTCCACCATCGAACCGAATCAAAACCTTAATATGATCCATTGTAGAAGGAACGAACTTGTATGCCAATTGTTTTTTCTCTGTGATAATGATAAAGGAATCTTCCTCACGAGCATCATCAACAGTTGTATCAATGTCCAAGTGCACAGTACGGGATTCATCAAGTCCATACGACATATAATTATAATCGTAGCAAATATCTTGACCACGATGGAAATAAGTTATGAGATGTTTATGGACAATCTCAGTATCAGGCACTTTATATTCACAACGAATTGTACCCTTCCTGTACTCACCAGCACTTAAAGCAGCAAGGATATTACGAATATGACGTTTTAATTCTAGTACTTTATTCATTTAGATACCTCCCCCAATAACCTTTTGTTTCTGGGTACTTCCATTCCATCTGGCGAGCAATATGACCCATGTCCAGTACTGGAATCTTATAAGAACCAAAGTAACGTAAATCATTTTCCACTAATTCGTGAGCCACTTTATATATTTCTAGTACTTCATCGTAATCTGGCAAATCAGTGAAGACCATATGTTGCTGATATGTACCTTCATCAACCATCATTTCATGTGTTGGAACAGTCATATCTGGACAAAGGAATGTTAAGAAATTCTTATGAGCGAATTTAATATTCAAACGTTTGGTGTTAATGCTAATATAGTTTGGGTTTTCAGAATTTACCAATCCAAGTTTTATTTTTACAGTACTTGTATTTGTTGTTATCTTTAATTCTGATCCGTCCCAAATGTACTGGTGATTCATTGCTACAAATTCAATGCGGCGATGTACTGTTTTGATGTGAACGTTAGAACGTTGTAAGTGCAAGATAAATTCAATCATCTGCCTAATAGCTGTACTATACATCTAAAAGCTCCCAATATCCTGATACGTAAATTGTTTGATCCCGCATCCAACGTAAGAATCCATCATAATCTATTTCCGGTAGTTCCATTGGTCCATTATAACCAATGTCTTCATTCAATAACATTTCAAAGATTTCTTGTGCTTCCTTCAGTACTTCAATACTAGGAATATCCTCAAGCATAGAGTGCTGGAAATGTGCTTCTTCATCAAATAAATCTTGTAATTCCAAGTTAAACTTAAAGAGTTCCGGGGAAGTTAGTTGTAAGAAATCATCACTGTACTGAATATTAAAGTACGGTACTGGTAGCCCGGTTTTAGATCCAACCCTCAATTTATTACTTGCAATTGATGTACGATTACGATCTGTGTGTAAAAAATTATTGAATTTATACTCAATTCCTTTTTCGTTCCTGATAGACAATTTCCCATTATCATATGTAATACTACCGAATAATTTAATATAAGCGAATGGTTTCAAACGTGCACCATACCCATTGCTCATACGATAATTCTCAAAACCTTCTAGTACTTGCATGAATTCAATTAACTTCTTGTAGTTCTCTAACATTTGTATTCTCCAGAAAGAAGTACACGCCGAAGCGTGTACATAATAAAACTACATCAATGAAACCATACCCATTAGAGTACTTTCATCTGGTCGTTGGTATTTTTGTTTTTCTATTTTGAAGTAGAATGAATCAGCATCTTGTAAGTCATAACGCTTCTTCAAACAACGGGTATAAGTTGAGTTGTTTGGGTGTACCCATTCGTACACTTGAACACCATCTTCATTGTAGCCGTCAATACTTCTCCTGTTCCCTTCGTGCTTATGGAAGTTCTTACTACGTTCAGTAAAAGTCTTCTCACTTACACTCTCAGGGAAATCGTATACGTAAGGTACTTCCGTTAGTCGGAAATAATAATACTGTTCATCTTCGGAATATCCAAGCAAGACAGTCTCTGTAGTGTGTACATTGTACTTTTCTTTACTTTTTTGTTCATTTTCCATGATATCCTGTAGTACTTCCTTAAGTACTAAATCAGGTTCAGCATTAGGATTCGAGACTCCAGACACACGTCTTTCAATAATGAAGTCCGTGAAACGTCTTTCCTCTTCTACTTCCCCTTTCATATACATCCCCACAAACTTATCTTTATATGATTTTACCGAGTACTGCATACCCTGTACTTCACTATAAACATCAGCCAATAGATTAGCTTGACCGCACTGTACCCCTGACGAAGCCGCCGCAGTTGCGTATTCTGCCATGATTGGATTTAGTGCTTGGAAACTAGCCATGTTTAGCTCGTTTGCGAGTTCTTGTGCAAATTTAATTCTATCTAACATAGTTCACGATCCTTGTGAATAAACTTGCCTTACTACTCCTTAAAAGTTCTGGAAGCCTTGTTGCTTCCTGTTAAATTCTTCTTCTAGATCCAAGTACTCCAAATCTACAACTACACTATCCATACGCATAGTAATTGCATCAACTTGTGGACTGATCTGAATTAGCTCCATCATCCGACGAGCAGCTTGAAATACAATATCAGGTACTGATGGATTTGTCAATGAGTACTGGAACATTTCAGCTTCATCATTGATATCCTGAATTTGATCAGTTGGTACATTACCGGGTTCAATCTTGTGGGTTACTGTGAAATGTTGGTTTGGTTGTTCAACCTTGATCGCCCATTCTTTATCTCGGTAATCGTATGAGATTAGGTTAGAACGTAGACCACGAATATCACCCACAAAACGGGTGGAACAGTACATAAGTGCTGGTCTACTACCACCAAAAAATGTTCGGATAGTTGGTTGAGCACAGTATAAATATTCAGTTTTAATTGATGGGCGTCCACTTTCATATGGATGTGATTCAGTTTCTAGTTTCTGATAGGAACTATCACCATAAACGCGAAACCCAAGAGCGTCCAAGAAGATACCTTTAGTACTCATCTTGATCATAAATTCAATAGAATTCAGAATACTAGGGACATTGATTTCTGATGCTTCAATGCTATTCATACAACCTCACTTTTCAGTTAAAAGAAAACCCACATTATAGTGGGTTTGTATCGTCTTGTCAATTACGATTTCGTATTTTTTTATTAGCTTCATCCAATAAATGCATGAACCAACACCCACCATACACTACAACCACACATGAAATCGCATACAATATGTACATGGAACTAATTGGAATAATAGATAGTCCACAAAAGTAGATTAACATAATAAACCAAATAATAACAATTAGTAATTTGTTAATCAAAATCCTAAATTTATTTTTGAACGTTCTCATAGGCTATTGTAGTTGCAGTCCAACTTCCGCTTTTCAGTTGGTTCCGGGTCAGGTTGTGGGTGTGCATTAGCTGGTGGTAGTGGTAGTAGAGCACTAATAGTATTAACTTGAGTAGTCAATACAAATTTCAAATTCTCATACACACTACGATTCTCATAACGCAATTTACATTCACGAATTAACCCGAAGTAATAGTTCTCGGTTTCGCGAATATACTCACGTAGTTTAGCTACACTGAATACACCCGGTGCAGTACTGAGATTGTGAACACGGTCAATTAGTTTCACAATACTACAAACTGGACAATTAGCAAGACTTGAAAAATATCCGTAGTAAGTATCTTCATCATGTGATGAATCTTTGAACTTAGATAGGCGAGTACTCAAGTCCACTACACTTGGGAATTCAGCTAACATAGAACCACGCTGTTCTGGATAGTCTTCAAGAACATCATGTACTAAAATAGCACAGTACACCGATAATGGGTCTGTTAATTGGGAGTGGAAAGTGATTGCATAAGCAATCATTTCTAGCTGGTGGCTGAACTCACGTGAGCCATCTTTGCGGGTATTTGTATGAATACCTTCACAGAAAGTAAGTAGGCGACGTAGTTCATTGTAGTCCGGGTCAGCTAAAGCCAACCCTTCAATGATGCCTAGTACTTTAGTGCGTAGTTTGGAATAGTCAGTTTTTGGCATTAGTCATCCTCATCATCGTCGTCATCATCACCATCCATATCGATTTCGATATAGTACCCATCGTCGTCATCCATGATTTCAACGATTACACCATCTACTTTCATGTCTTTGAAAACAACATCATACTTCGAATCAGTTGGGATTACAATGAATTCTTTTACATCTTCAATTGGTGGCATTTTATCAAGGTCTGCACCTAATGAACGAAGTTGTTCAATGATACGTTCTTTGTACTCTTCGAACTTCTCAACACTTGGGAAATCCATAATCATCTCAGCAATACTACCTTCCGAACTTCCGAAAGTGACTCCGAGTTGTGGGTCTAAAGCAATCTCAACCCATAGTGGTACTTTCATCTGAGACTGAATGTGCTCAAGTACCGATTTAACTTTGTCATGACGTTCACTGTTAATGATTTCTTGAAGATTTTGAACAGCTAGGTTCATGTCTTCAGCATTCGACTCTTCTTCGTATGTACCGTAATCATTGAATACATATTGTACATTATCGAAGTAATAAGCCACAGCTAGGTCTTGGTCTTTGGCTTTTCCACGAACCGGACGCGGGGAAAGTCCCATGCGATGATACCGTGCAAAAGTTTCAGAAGATAATAACATTGGTGCTCCTTAGTTTAACCAGCTAGATACGTAAAGCGTATTGTTGCCTAGGTATATAATCATTGCTTGAGGATATTCATAGAATTCATCTTCGTTAGTATAACTAACGTAAACTGTTTCATTCTGAACACTCTCTAAAAATTCTTTAGTACTGTTACGTAGCCCTTTAAAGTACACATGCAAAAAGGACAATCCCTCAAGTACAGTACAGTCATCTTGGATTTCAACTCCGTCAATTACTAGACTCATATATGCCCCAAGAATTCAAGGATATCGTCGTGGGTGATTTCTTCATCACGCTCTAGGAAATCCATTAGCTCACGCATAAAACCATTGAAAAGATATGCCAAATCTGACATTTCATCTTTCGTGTATGAATAGCCCATAGGGATTACTTTACACGTCCAGTAACCATCTGTCAAGTGCGAAGCAACAACAAATATCTTTCGACCTTCACTCATTACCCCAACGTGACGGTATCCAGTACTCTCATTTTCAGCCCATAGTACAGCAGGAGCTGGTGCTAAATCTAGATCCATATCATTTCCTCATATAAGTTTGAACACCACAGAACATCTCATACTTTAAGTACTCATCATCTCCCGGTAAACAAATCTTGAATGTTTGGAAATCATCATTCTGTACCGACTGACGCATCAACGTACTACTGTATATACATCCAGTTCTATCTTCACCAGCAAGAACGGTTTGTATTGATTTGAAATTATACAACGTTCCGTTATATCGGTCAAGTGTTTTTTGAAAATCTTCGGCTCTATCAGAACCACCGACAAATATAATTTCATCATATTCACCATCAAGTGAAGTCATGATTTCAAATAAATTTTTAACATCTACATCTTGTATAGTACTTTCCATATTAGGAAAGAACTTACTAATAAAGTACTGACGTAAATCTCTTGGTAAAGGATTTTTAGTACTATCCTGTGATGAACTTAAATATAAACGAACATCAGTATTAGTATCTCGTAATCCCAAGGCTTGTTCAAAAACTTTACCATGACCCAAATGGCATGGATTCATACGTCCGTATATAAAAACGCATTTAGACATTTTTCATTACTCTTCCAATACTGCGTAGGTAATTAAGTTTTTCTTCCGTTAAGTCATTATCAAATACGATGATAACACTTGGGAAGGGTGCTGGGTGTTGTTTCTTATTTGGGTCTGTATTATTTGGATCACCAAATTTAATACGACCTTTAATGAAACACATGCATGTGCAATCAGGTACAGCGTAATCTTGAAATGCTTTTGTATCAGTTCTGGATGGAACTAATATAAGTCCATTACTGTTTTCATTGTACCTGTGTGATGCAGATGCTTTTTGTAGCCAAGGTTTTAAATCGGAGTATGGGGGATTCATCCACCATGTTTCATTACTCCAATCTTGCATTAGCCCATCTTCAGCGGGTGTGTAGAATTTATGACACAACGCTGTTTCTATTTCGCAAGCAACATCTACTGTAAATCCCCATAACGCATTTAATGCGTTGAACAACTCAATAGGAGTGGTCCAGTGGTCGTTGCCTGAACTATAATGTATTGACATATCCTTGTCTGCCATATAGTTTCCTTTCATTTTAAACAGAAGTTTGCTACCTCATCGAAGTACTTACTATCCTGTTTATATTCATTATAAAATTTAAATTTACTCCCATACAACATGTATAGGTTAAAGATATCATCTTCTCCGAATCGATAATCCTTGAGTGGTTTATCAGTACCTAAGAATGATTGAATATCTTGTGTTACTTTATTGCCCTTATGGTAGTACTCAATTCCGGTGAGATCACCGTCAGCCGAAAATTGACGACACTCACCTTCCATTATTTTTCCATTCTGGTTCCAGACGGTTAGTATTTTTCCATTAGTATAACGCATTTCATTATATCCATTATACTCTACAGTAAAGATAACAGGTGTTTTTGTGGGACGGAATTTTATATTCCCTATGATTTCACCTTTACGGTACTCAATTATAGAATGCGTTGAGATCTCGTATTTGGAAATCATATAGCCAGTAAAGGACTCAGGTAGTGAATTGAATTCAGTACCATCTTTCTGTTTATATACCACTTTTAACATTGCTATTTCTCTTTGTTGATATACAAAGCAATGAATCATTACTTGCGTAATGATTTAGAACGAGTTGAAATTCACTTCGTTCATTCCATCTCATTCTTTTGAATTGTTTGTACTTTAGTTATTGACGAGGTTTGTTGATTCAATTTCATCCCCCCACTGGGTGGGGAAGATAAATGCTTTGACGCTGGTGGTGTCATCATTTCATGTCACGAATTTCATACAGAACGGAAGCGGGTTGCCCGGTTTCTTCCTATCGCGGTTCTATGCAACGGTCGTAGTCTTAGTACGCTTAATACAATAACAACATGAACTGTTACTGTACTTATCACTCAAATTCTGGACGCAACTAGGGCTAGCCCTAAAATAACGTCGCACAAAATAAGGTGATTCCCTTATACATTTGGTAGGTGCGAGTCCTATATGTCTATCGTGCCGTGTACACGCTGGGAGTATTAGTATTACGAATCCCAGTTTTATTTGCCGCATTGCCGTGGGTGGTATTAACTATGCCATCTCCTAACGGGTATCTTCTGCAAATCGTACTGAATGAACTACTCAACTGTCCTCTACATTTTCGAGTGAATCAGGTGCTTTTTAATCTCCAGAACTGGAGCCATTCAGAATTGAAAAAGGGTAGAGACTGCACGACTCTACCCCTATATTATATCACATTTTTATTAGTTTGTCCCAGAAACCTTACGCTTGATACGCTCATCAAGAAGACGGAAGGACTCAATTTCGTAATCCGACAAATATTGACGGATCGCTAGGAAAGATGGATGGTCCTCTCTCCAGAACTCCATACACATCAAGAATGTATCATAGCGAATATCCCAAGAATCACGACACTTATGCTCGTCCGGTTGGAATACACGCTTCATGGAAAGCATAGTATCAAGAGTTTGGTCCTCATACCACAAACCATCTTCTTCTATCTCATAACCACCGTAACGACAGTCGCTTTTTCCAAAATCTTGAGTACTGCGAATCATATCACTACACGTAGAGAAATGTTGTGCCAATCTAAACTGCACGTAAGGCTCTAGAGCCTCTTTGATATTCTTATAGTGCTCCCCATCAGGGACAAGCATATAATCCTCTCTAGCAGAGTTCTGTGCATCATACGCACTGGTTGCAGAGATGTTGAACTCAAAGAAACGCTGGTTAGGGACACCCCCATTGGCAGAAACTGAACCACCACGACCATAGCGACGTTCTTCACCATAGCGTAACGCACCCCATGCAGTATTCGAGATACTGATGCGATAGTCTTTTAGATTGAAAGCAATCCAATCCAAATCGTAAACCCCTTCGAGCATGTATTGCAACATAATCTCATCTGGTACATCAACCAAATGCATGTCTTGGGTTCTGGCCTTACTGCGGCAGTACTTATTCATTTGACGATGTAGTAATTCTCGGTAATCAGTACGCTCATGGTCATGACGACTGTTTACATACTGGTCCGAGCAATATCCCGGATCATCATCTTCTTCCATGCAAATATCATCACCAACACCACAATATGCATCAGAATCATAAATCAATTTTAACTTCATAAATCTATATCACTCCTACAGAATGTTATTGTACCATCTTTGTGGTCACTACTATAATATGCCCCCGCTTTTGGATCATCTCCATATTTCTCAAAGAACGCATGGAGTACTCGATGGTGTTTAACACAATCTTGTAATTCATTACTGCGTAACGAACTGCAAACATCATTCGGCATTGGGGGTAGGTTCATCTTATAAGGAAGACTATTAGTATGCTCTGCCAACTCTGCAAGTACTTCATAATTGGCTTTATATCCCTTGAACTGGTTACGATTGTTTTTGATATAGTACTCAGCATTGTTTGCACTACTGATATACTTACGATAACCATCACCATATAGAGTATAAGATTGTTGCCAGAATGGTTGGATTTTGTAATCATCTAGCATGTCATAAACAAGTTGACAGTACTCGTCAATTTCTAGATCAAAAATATAATCATTGAAGTTATCAACAATACTATAATCGGTAACACTACAAATATTACCATCTTCTTTCCAAATCCCCCAACGACCTTCAGGATGCACAAACGCCCATCCCTCAATGAATTTCACTAAGTGATCATTGATCATCTCGCGTAGATTCTTTTTGTACTCTACAATTAAAGGACGAATGGTTTTATTGTACTTATCTTCTATACCAATAGCATCAAAATTATCATCCATTAATTCATGGAAGGATAATCTGGATAGTAGTTTGTGGTGAATCTTCCTACTCAAATCTTTAATTTTAACGTATTCGCTTTCTTGATAGTCGCGAATCTCTTTAAGGCTTTTCATAGTATCCTCCGTTTTTTAATTAAAAAAATAGCAGGGAAATCCCTGCTATTTGTCTTAGTGATTTGTGCTGTAAGCAAATACAGGACGCATGTTCTCTAGTGGATTGACTTCAGGTTTAAGTACTGTAACTTTAACTTGATATTCTTCTCCAGTAGTTGGGTGCTTTAGCGTTTCGAAATGAACACTTTCAATAAAGGTTTCGTACTCTTCTTGAGAGCGAACAGTAACGGTACGTAATTTCTTAGAACTGTTACCTTCAGCTTTAGCAGTTACACTTACTAGCTCAACTTCTTCATTTTCGATTTCGTTGAAATCACGGTCAGCTAGGCTTGCGAACATATCAAATTTGTTTTCGTTTTCCATTTTTAAATTCCCTTTTAATAAATGTTATTAGATTTTATAGTGCTATAGTTGCATACCTGAAGATAACGGTCCCGTCACCTTCAATGAATACATCTTTTACAAATACAACTAGCGGTTTAAAACCGATGATGTACTCGATCCCTTCTTCGATTGAATCACCTTTAGCTGAATATACAGTAACTGGAGTTGTACCAGTCCCAACTTTCAATTCAAATATTGGTGCATCGATTTTTACTGCTGTAATACCAGCAGCGTTTATTGCATCGATAACTTGTTGTGTTTTAAATTCCATAATTTACCTATTAGATTAGAGTGCCGTGGCGTAGTTTTTCTAGATTCTCTAGAACAATCTTACGTTCAACAATCTCTGGAACTTCTTCGTTCAATTGTGCACAAACTTCTACCATGAAGTCGTAGTCAGATTCGCAGTTCTCAAGTACTGCTTTTAGTGTTTCCCAATCAGCAGAAACTTCGCCAGTTTTGCGATTGCGATAGGAGGGCCATAGGTCACCGTATTCATGTACTTCTTTGTTGTTTAGTACTCGGATAGCATTGAATAATTGACCGATAGTAAAATATTTGGTGTGCTGCATATCTTCAAGACAACATAGTTTTTCACTACCTTCATGGTTAATTAGAACTACACCACCAACTGCCTTTAGATTTTGAGAATGAGTTGCGTTCATAATTTCGACTCCTTTCGTTTTTTTATGATGCGTTATTATATCACATTATTGGTCATCTGTCCCAAGTTTTCCTTCAATATGTTTCCACCATTCATTGAAGTCATCCAAGAGCATCGCGAACATTTTTTCATCAGCTTCATCGAAGTCAATAATATGCTCGCAGTACAGATAGGTTAAGTACGGTACATCGACTGTACTTTTGTTAAAGCGAGAAGTAATTACCAACGTATCCAATGCAGCCTTTTCGCTTGGTGCATCCAATAAGTATAGTACTTTACCGTCCGGGTGAACTACTTCTTTCGCATTTTTTGGTTTAATCCTGTGTCCCAAATTTGGGAACTTAGGGCCGTCTTTGAACTTGATGTTCATCACTTTCAATTACCTCAATCCGTTTCAATACATGACTAATTAGTGTAGTATTGAGTCCATCTTCCTTTACTTTTGTGTACGTATTTTGGATGTGTTTCTTCAATAGAGTACGTACATTCTCTAAAGCCTCAAAATTCTTTTGATCAGTCGTGAGTTCAAATTCAAACATAATATACTTGTTAAAGATGTTATCAATACTACAATCTTTAAACTTCATGGGGAATAACTTTTCACGCTGGAAGTTCTTATACAATTGCATGTTAACTACATTACGATTGCGATCCCACTCTAGATTACAGCTATAAGTATCCTTGGATTCCTTATCTGACACCCTGATAACAGTCTTGAGTACTTCATTTTTGTTATTAATTTTCTCAAAGTAAGATAGACCGCAATTCGTATTGAACTGAATCTCTTTATACTTCTTGAATTGTTGAGTGTTGAAGTGGTAATGATTACGGCAGTTCACACGTACTATAGTGTGGTCATTGCGTGTAATATTAACACCTTTAAGTACTATATTCTTGTAAGTAATACCCTTTGCTGGACGTGAAGTGAACGCAATATTACCCAACCCCAAAGATTCAGAAGTGCGATTCTTCGTGTAGAAATGGCGATTACTAATAACATCACGAGTATCGTCCGAATATGCTTCAGCCCACCAACCTTCACTATCGACTTTGAGCCAGTGATTATTGTCGAACATTATCAGCATGTTATCTACATTTCGTTTGACGTGATTGATTGAGTACTTAAAGATGTTAGTATCTTCCGGTGGTTTACCATAGTACCAATCACGAAGTATTGTATTGTACTCATGTACTGAGTATTTTTTGTAGTCCATCATTTCTATCATGCGTACCCCACAAATGTTAAAAGGACGTGTCCCAGCCACGTCCTTTATGTTTAATCTTGCCATTCTTGGCTGCTTGTTTACGATCTTCAAACGTCTTAGGTTTGTTGAAAGTTTCCATGTACTTCGCAACCGGGTTGTTCTGCACAGGTTTCTTTTTCTTATTTGCCATTGTTTACTCCAATGTTGGGTTTTTAACGGTTAGGCTCTCAATATCAGCAGCATGTATCATTACATGTGGTTTGTCTTCTGCGATCTTGAAATCGTGATAACTATCTTTTACTGTGAAGTTATCGAGAATGTATCCTTTAGTAAGGAATAGCATATACTTATTTTCATCTTTAATCAAGTACGTATTACGACGATTTTGGACATTGCTTTGTGCAGTGTCACCTTCAGTATTGCGACAAACCCTTTCGTTATAATCCTGATTGGTATACATTGGCATACCCATGACCCACGCATTTTCAGTACTGATAGTAACAATAAAAATATTACACTTGTCTGAATGAAATAAGTCATGCATTGACTTACTGCATAAAAATAAACATTGTATCACATCTTTGACACTAAACATTGTGTCATGAATCTCAAAGGCATCTTGAGTGATGATATCTTGTACGGGACCACTCTCATTTAATCCGATCATAGTTCACTCCTTGAACCTAATGAGCACATATCCTTGTGCTCTCTACCATATTATGCTTCTTTGTTATAAAGCTCCACGGTATCGGATAGATTTTGAATAGCCTCATCGATGAGTAGCTTTTCACCTTTTACCACTGGAGATTCTTTCATTTCTTTTAGAAGCTCTAGGTATTTAGTGTAAAGATCAGGGAGGATTGCGAAGTCGAAATCATGTACTGTACTGTACTGAAATAGCTCTCCGCCATCGACGTGCAAGCGACTATACGGCTCGTTTAACCCTGATTCGAAGCAAGATAGGGTCAAGTTCAAAGGCTGCTCAAACGAGCCTACAGTCGCTTTTACAGGGGTAAATGAAATCATAGCATTCTTTTCATTATCACTGTAGGTAAAACGTAGTGTATCACGACCAATGATCATTGTTTCAGTACCAGTTGTAATCTGGTAGATAGATCCGCTTAGATGCACTCCACTTGTACGAGAACCACCTAGATACGAAGAGAATGCGGAAAATAGATTATTTAGACTGCTCATTTATGAACTCCGAAATAAATTTGATTAGTTTGATTAGAGATGCATCACTGCATTCGTATTTTAGATTCAGTAGTGTGTACTGGAAGAAATCAACATCACTTTCGAATGCAGAGATTGGTACGTCTGCACCACTGCCATTCTTACAGGTAAAGTACACGTCTTCTTCCCGAATTAAACATTCGAGTAGATCGTTCTTGTTATCAATAGTACTAATACCAACTACAGCACGTCCGTGAGCCGACCGTCCACTCAATTTAGCAACAGTTAGTGATACTGAACCATAGGAGAACTCAGCCGCATCACTATCATTCTTGAAATGATAAAGGTTGATACCACCAATGTTAGTAATACCTTCTTTATATAGAAGGTCTTTGTTTTGTACCAGTACATCAACTAGTTCATCACAGGTCGTTGTCCGGGTTTTATTTTTTGATAGAAACCAAGAAATCATTATAGAGACTCCAGCATTGTGTTAATGTTTCAGACATTATAGCAAAGTCGAATTGTACTTGTAAACCCCAATCGACAACTAAATTCTGTGTAAAGAATGCACCCTCCATCTCTTCTAATGTAAATGCATCATCGAATAAATTGGTGGTGAAAAGGTTTGTCTTCTTGTTGTATAGGAACATAAACTTCGGACCATAACGAACAAGCATTTGTGTAGGTGTGAATGTAATACGGCATAACGTCTGTAAAGTACTGGTACGCACCGTTAACTGAATGGTATTACCCTTTGAAGTAATCACATCCATTGCATAACCATCACCCACCACGAACGCATTCATACCACGGAGAGGCTTTGAACGCCCCTCGGATACGCAGTTCTGGATAATATAATTCACTGTGTCTATGTTGTCAAGTACTGAAATCATAAAAATTTAATCCCTAAACGAAACATTAGCTGACGGCGAATCATACGCATCAACTTCATTGTGACTTGCTCACTGTTATAGATAACAAATGAACACTCTTCTAACTTGTACTTCTCCCTGCACTCTTTTAGAGTTTTCAAAATGAGTACTGTATCTTCGTAAGTATCTGGCATTTCAGGATGCACTAGAACAGCTTGAAAGTACTCATCCTCTGTCATGATACGACCATTTTCACAGTGTTTATCAATGAACTCTTCTTCTATTTTTAGTTCATCCTTAACGGAATTAACTACACTGTAATAATTGGCAAAATCGCCATCTTTGTAGAAGTTAACTGTCCAGCAATCATTACCACGAACGTTCGTATAATCACTCGCATCAAATGCGAATACTGTATGGCGATCTGCACTGTGATCTGGTTTCCACTTCACATACATATTACCTTCATCATTGATGATAGAAAGTGAAGCACCATTTTTGAGATCAATAAACGTATCATGTACATCGTGGATATTCTTCTGAAGTACTTCAGCCATCTTGAGAGTGAAGTGTATTAATTCCACTTCTTCATTTAGTGTCATGTTTCATCCCCAAAACAATATGATATAGTTTTTCATAATCATCTACTGTGAACCCCGGAACTTTAGCATGGAAGAAAGAACCACTAATAGTACTAGGTGTTTTCAACGCATCAAGAAGACGATCAATATCCTCATACTTATACATATGATGTGGTCGTACTAGCATCTCTTGAAAGTATACATCCTCTGGCATATTATTGATACCTTCAACAAGATATGAATCAAGTAGCTCATCACTTGGCATGAACTCTTCTTCACCTTGAGCATCAGTTACACTGAACTTACCAAAGTATCTTGATGCTGGATCACGAACTATCATAGCACGTTCAGGTAGCCAGCAATTCATGATATCCAAATAATTTTCACCAGCCATTTCACAAATATCATAGCGTTCATCTGGTGTTCTCACTCGTACTAGAAAATATTCATCGCGTTCCCCACTACCAGTGTTAGTTTGAATTTCTACATCGAAACCTTTGAACTTGAATTCTGCATCATTACATCTACCCCACACTTGTTCTGCTAAATTAAGCATTAGTCTGAATACGTAAATCTCTGCATCTAGCTTATCAGTAAAGGTTGTTTTCTTCGTAAAACTCATTAAGTTTGTCCTCTGCTTCATCGTGGCTCAAAATATCCACGTCCAAAATTTTAACACGTTTTGCATCCCATAGTACAAAAGAATTCACCACATCAGGCTCAAACTTATTATTGTACTCAATACTATCGTAATCTTTACCATAGCAGACAATTGCACAACGCCAGCCGTGGTCATCACCCATATCATCATATGCCATCACACGGCCTGTATCGACCTCTACGCGGTGCACATAGACATGCTGTTCAAACGGACCATCATAGCTCCTGATCTTGCGTAAAGCCGCCTCAAGAGCACTATGAAGACCTCCCACATGCAAGCCACCATATGGGATGTAGAATTCCTCAATTTTTACAGTACTAGCATGGTAGAGAATCATTTAGTAACCTTTTAGTAGTTCGTCTAGGTATTTGTTTATATTAGGATACATTAACATCGAATCGATTGTCAACGATTTCTTTTCACGAATGGGTAAGTTTTGAATCCTGTTCATGATTTCTTGCATCTCGTACAATGAATATACATCAGATACAGTACTCTCTTGGAATAGTTCACCTTCCATTTCATCAGTAATGACATTGTTCGTTACGAACCAACCAATTTGGTCATACATCTTATCATGCACTACTTTCTTGAAAGGTGAAAAGTCCGTATGTTTAGCACCATGACTGACAATAATATGTTTAGAAGTTACTGAGTTCTGATGACTGTACTGATCGTCGTACAAATACGATAATGCAACATTATCATTCCGGTACTGACCAAAATACATATTCTCGTGTGTAATATCAATAGTACAACCACGTTCATTTGCATCTGGTTTACCAAAATAATGATGACTCATACTTTGATTATGACCAAAGAAATTGTTACAACGCTCAAGTAAATGATGTATTTTTAAGTACATCTCATCATCCAATATCATGTCCATAACGCTGTAGTATAGCTTGCCGCCAGTCATTGTCCACCTTCTTATCCAATAAATCAATAAATGCTTTCCGTGCAGGAATGAAAGCCCGAATGTCAGTATCACCTAAACATAACATAACATCTTTGTGTTCAAACTGAACTTTCTTTAAGTCCTCATATAATAATAAGAACAAATAGAACCCATTAATTATGTAATCTTTATGCACCAACGTTTGTTGAAATTCTGTTTCCCGAACAGTATCAGTACTGATACCAGTACGTAACGCTTGAAATAAATCTCGTAATTCACCACTAAGAACTTGCTCTAAATCATTAGGGTGATTATGGACGTATTGTACGTAATGATACTTAGCAACTTTACCCTTAGTATTGTTATTAATGTGAGTATAAGAGCTAGTAAGTGTCATTACATAATCAGTACTGTAATCACTTTTACGTTGAAGACTTTGGAAGATTTTACCATCTTCTAATTCAGGGTTGGTAGTATCAAATGCATAACCCCGAACTGTTTCATAGCAAGACTGTGGTGTAATAGTCATACGTGCAGTACGTATCTTTGCAACATCTGAATAACTATCCATCCAGTACTTCTGCATGTACATAATGTCTCGTATGTAATTCGCTAGATTGCTTGTTTTTTCATATAATGTTTTCATGCTAACGCAATTAACCCCCATACTTTCTTCGCCACAAAGTCACGGAACTCATCAGTACAGTACAAATTGTCAGTATTATAACGAACCATTACACCTTTACCCTGTGGTACAAATTCATGATAATGATCGTACATACCAGACATATAATGATAGTCTTCAATTGGTCCAATATCTTTTACAGTACTGAACTGAAAGTGTTGTTCATCAATACAATCCCGGTCAATCATCTCCTTATCCACTACACGCCTATATAACTGAATAACTTCAGGATTAAGTTCGATGTAGTTAATAACATCAAACTCACCACGAGGTGTAATATTCACGTAACTGTTGTGTTTAGTGACAGATTCTTCCCAAGTGATATTGTTCAGTACATGAAAGTTCACTATGCGTAATTTGATGAGGTTCATCTTTTTAGTACCCTCACCAGTGAATATGTCTAAATGTGTTTCATAACGATCTACAAACAACTGAATTTGAATTAATTCCATCGTTCTTTCATATATCACTGATATATCAGAATAAAATGAATGCACCGTCATATGACAGTGCAAGATGGCTTTTACAAGATTACTGTACTTGATGTGTTCCATTTAAACTTTCCCCAATAGTTCAATGATTTCATCTAAATCAGAATCGGATAGACGAAAAGTATACATGGATGCAAGCTCAGTGTCAAGTGTCATTAGAATCGCAGCGAGAACAATTGGCATGGAGCAATCAGTAACAGTATCTAACGTGAACAATAACTCTTCTTCGTTGTCATTGTAACGAGGTAATGCTAATTCCTGATGAGTTCCATTGATATCTAGAACTTTAAAAACTTCTTCAGACGATGCCCGGAAGAAGGAACTTATACCATATGTGAAAGCACGTGCGTTGTTTGGATGTGAAATTTTCGCAGAATTTGTATTCATAGTAAAGACACTATGTGCATTACTGCGACCATACTCTGGTTCATCACGTTCTTTACGAATAACATCAATCCCACCAAGACCAATCTCTAGCATGAAATTATCACTGTGTAAAGTTTGAGTATCTTCAAACGTCTTATAGCACTTCTTATGAGCACGAACAACTGATTCCATAAAGTTTAGTAGTTTCATTCTATTTCCTTCAAAATAACTTGTAGTTTAAGAATCAACATACCAAGTACAGCTTCTGGTAGATGACCACTCCAGCCTAAATGATATAAATCACTTAAACCATGCATTTTGTAATGAGACAATAACGCCCAACAATCAGTAACAACGTCAGGGTGCAAAGTACTCATCTGGAATATCTCATCCGACCCTTCACCAGTACCGAGATTTATACCAGTACTCAATTGTAGTGTTTGGATATCTTCTTTGTATGCATATACATCCATAACACAACATGTCTGAATATTACTACTACCGCCATTTTTAGTACGAACATTCACGGAAGATGCTTTATAATCTTTATCACTAAAGACATTCTGAGTCTGTAATGAGAAGACATTCATTGAATGACGTTCACTATAAACGCCAATCAAGTACCCTTCCTTACGACGCATACCTACTAGTTTATGATCCGAAATCATAGGGTAAGTAAACGCAACATCATTGAATTGAGATATCTTCAATATCTTCTGAAGTAGTTCGTAGATTTGATAATACTTATTAAGCATTTTCTAAATCCTGTAGTACTTTCACTTTAAGTTCACTAATAGACTGTACTAGAGAATCAAGTACACCATCACCCACTACATCCAAAAAGGATAGACGGTTGTGATAACCACTTTTCACTTCATTACCAATATCATCTACGTTGTGTAATAGACTGAATAAGCAATACATCTCAAATGAATCACCAACAAAGTTATGTAGTGTACCGTACTGGAATTCCAACTCTTCTAAACTATCATCAAGTAGTAGGTTGCGAACCGTATAGAGTGGAAGACATTCTAGTACTTCAGGTTCTTTCTTTCCCGGTTCGACAAAACGTAGAGTAGTTTCATCACCTGCATACAAGAAGCCAGTGCCATCTTTGTAAATTTTGTTAGGTTGCCGTTGGTAGTTCTTTGTCTCAACAGAAAAGCGAGCAATAGTATACCCAGCTTGCTTTGTTTTGTTCACACGTACCAGTTGTAGTGCAGCCGACTTTTTAGTACTGAATAATACATAAGTATCTGTTTCAGTTTCCATTAGATCCCATTTCATGCGGAATGGAAGTTCATTACTCTCAGATAGGAAGAGTGCATGGCTGATTTCCTTAAGAGACTTAAGGATTTCGTAGTGCTGTACTAGTGAATGCTGGTTCATTTTGGTGCTCCTATTTTAAAGAAAGGACGGCTGATGAGATCATTATACACGTATCCATCAGTGAGGACAACAAATAAATCGAATGCATATGAAAATAAATCGATGTGTTTCAAATCCATATTCTGGAAGTCAATCATGCGATTCAACAGTTCGCGTTCACCGGGACTCTCAAATGCCAAATCTACACTGAATTTACGTTCCTCAGCCGAAGCAGAACGGTCATAGGGGATAGTACAAGTGTACTCTTCGTCTTTACCCCAACGATCTTCTTTATAAAACATAACACTGTCTGTGTACTTTGACACAACTAAAGCGTCAAATTTACTGACATTGTACGGGATACCACCAATAGCACTACGTTGACCACGTTCATAAAAACATACGATGTTAGTGTACTTGTTCGAGTATATATTAGGTTTGTCGATAGAAACCCTCCAGTACTCGTGATGGTCATCCCACTTAGCTTTCTCTTTGCTAATTACATAGGAACCAACCTCAATTACATCTTCTTTGCGAGCAAGAATTTCATCCCATTTTGAATCAATGAGAATCATCAACTTGAAGATTTCATTATATAACTTAACCATCTTGGACATAATAACCCCCATATAAGAAAGGGACAGTATACATCAGTACACCGTCCCTGTCAAGTTTATTCTTTGTTAAATCGAGTGTTCATCTCGAATATGTTTTGTGCAATTAATTCAAACGGTAAATCAACCCATGAATCACTGATTGTGTACTGTTTGTACCGGAAATGCCTAGTTGGATACCATGTGGTCAATTCCTGAGTACAGAAAGGTTCTAGCATCAATGATGAAGCAATTTTGTTATCATACATCGTTTCTAACTGGAAAGCAACTGCATCCCACTCTTCTTCTGAAGTTTGCGGTAATAAATCAATCACTTCGGAAGTATCAGTCTGTAAGTTTGCGGGACGCTTATTAACTTCACCAATCCCATTCTCTGGTGTCTGTGTGTAGAATGTAGCAAATGATAAGTGCTTAGGTATGGATAAACGTAACCTCAAGTTAATCAATGTTTCAATATGACCAATCTGCAAACCTTCATGAAAAATTATAATCTGAGAAGAAGTATAGTCAATCTCTGTATCGCCCATCTTAGCCGTATTTGCTCTGTACTTATCACCGTTGAGTGTCATAAATGACATTGCTTCCTTAACCATAATAGCATGGTCGATGCACTGCATATAACTAATCATTGCATTTCCTCATGTGCGTCAATATACTCTTCCCAGAATTGAGTAACAGCTTCAATGTGATATACTTCCATCTTCATTAACTTATCAATGTTCAAAGGTATATAAAACTCTTCTTCAATCTTATTACGTAAATACGCCTCAATTACTAGACACAGTACATAACAATCTTCATACAACGTTTGTAGACTGAAGATATCACCTTCATCAACAACTGTACTAGGAAGTGTTTGAATTACTACATCTTTCTCTCCATGATTCAAAGCACTAGGAGCATTTGTACAGAAGGTACATGACATTTGGTTAGTCTGTGTTTTATTAGTATACGCATTCCACCTACGCCTACAACCCGGTTCCGAATCTGGATGAATAGATGCAATGAACCAATCATCTTCACTATCCCGTAGAATAACACTCCACGCAAGTTTGGTGTCTGACTCTATAATGTAAGTATTATTCATTGCAGACATGTTAGTACTGAAAGCACTTGTCCTTACTGCACCAACCTTCTCTTTGTACATATACAATAGAACATCCAATAGACGATATATTGCAGTAACTTTTTCCATTGTTAGCATAATTTACGTAACTCCGCAATATGTGGAACAACCTTAGACAACAATTCTAACTCAGTTAAATAGCCATGTAAAGTGATTTCAGGTTCTGCTTGATGATATGGAAGATCCCTTCGGAATAGATAATTCAACATAATGACATTCATCTGCATTGGGGATTCAATAAGTGCACGTTGAAATATCTCAGGTTCCATATCACTATAGTGAATATGTTCTTCAATAACATCAATGTACTCTTCGTTTCCTTGTACAGAACTGAAGAAAACGTTACGGTCATTTACTTTAATGATACTATTAGCCCAAGTATAACGAATAACATATCGGTCACGGTCTACATTATAGCGAGTACTCCAAGGTCTTTCATCTATCATATCATCATAGTTAGCAGCGAAACAGAATCGCGTCTTCCATTTATTATGACTTCCATCTTGAATGTGTTTCTTTAGTACTACACTATTACTAATTAACAGTACTTCGAAATCTTCTGTACTATAAATGACTTGATCACTGGCTGACAACATACGATCAGGAATGCGAGACAATGCTATATCACGAATAACTAAACCTACTTCTTTAATATCAAATAATTCTTTTTCGGGCAAATCAAATAAATTCATTCTGGACTCCAAAATCAAATACAACTTAAATGCAATCTAATTGCAGCGTTGGTGCGTGGGGGCCGATTTCATTGTTGTTAAACCTTATTTTTCACTTTGTGAAGCGAAATTTTTTTTGGCCCCGGTGCACCTATCCCCCGATAAAGGGTAACATTTATTTATGCTTCGTATTTTTCACGTAATTTCTTGACAACGGTTTCTACAGCATCATTAAGGCGATAAATCTTCAACAAACTATCTCCGTAATAAATTATCTCACCAAACTTGTATCCAAAATCACGCAAACCCATCCACACCGCAGCACCATTAACTAATTTCGAATCAATACACATTTCGGTCTGAAACATTGACTCTTCCGGTAATTCCATAATGTCTAAACCTTCCGGTAACTGTACTGGAAAATTATCATACTTCACTACGCCAAATACTGGTGTATTACGATTAACGTACTGGACGTAATTCTTATCACCATGAAACTCTTTAACAATACTATGAACGCACAATGGTTTGGTTGGAATAATTGGCATACCACGATTTAGACTAAGGTACATACTATTACCTTTACCTAATGAAATATTCTCACACTCAGGAAGCTCATCCCTATATGAAATGAAATAATTCAATTCGTCAAACATATGGAATACTTCACTCGCTTCAATACTATCATTCCTACAACGCATATCACGAATCATATACAAACCATTCACTATCCTCGGTAACCATACCTTACCAATCTCATATGCTTCACTAAACTTCTTGGCTTCTTTACTTACTTTTGTGGACTTGGACATAATTTTCAATCTCCGTTGCAATACTATCATAAGGAATTGCGAAATTAACATCAGCACCAATAATGTGTGTCGGCATAATGTCAATACATGTGATTTCAGCTTTACCTTCGTACATTAATTGGAACTCACTAAGCACCAATTCCATGCACTGTGCATTGTACTCTTCATCCATTAATTCATCATCATCACATACTAAATTGTGCTGAAACTGCTGACTCTCAAAATCATCAGCAATCTCGTGTATCTCTTCCCCGGAAACATGAAAGAGCCGCTTCGTAACAACACTCTTAATTGGGGTAACTGTCACTTCAGCACTGCATTGATCTTGCTCTGGAGCCGCTTTGTAGGTAATCCAATTCCGATCAATACGAATCTTTGGGGTATATGATGTAAATGAATCTGGATGTACTGCACTGAATTCACCTAAGCTCACCCACACTAATCCACTTGTACTTGGGTACTGAATCTCTACTAAAATCGTATAACGCTCATCGCCGTAATTGGTATCGTAATAATTCTTACGCAACCGAATTCCATATGATTTACCATCTACAATGAAATAACCAACTTCAATCCTAGCATTGTTCGCTGAATTATATTGTTCTAAAGCTCGTATCGTTCTCTGGATTCCTGCTATATTCAATGTACTTTTCATATGCATCCTTAACTGTTTGTAATATTAATGAACATGTCTGTACTGGGTCACGTCCAATTCGCAATACTATATTACGACCATAACGCCTACGCCATTCGTACATAAACAATAAAACATTCATTTCGAAATCTTCTTCTTCTAATGAACGTAAAAACAAATACTCATCACATTCAGGTGTGCCAATTTTATGCATTTCGTATTTTACATTCATACTAGCTCGGACTAATTTTACTATATCATTACTACCAGCATTTGTACTCAAAATTATACTGTACTTATTTGATTCTGAACGTAGCATCGTATTAGCGGTCTTCTCTGCTTTGCCATCTATTTTATACTTCAACCATGTGAACATTCCTAAATTCACACTGCACTCACAATTATCAAATACCTCATACATGTTATTGCTGTAATTGATTAATACATGTGCTTGATTAACTGGTTCTTCATTGTGTAATATTAATCCGTCTGCTGGAACATATATCTTCATCTTCTGTCCCATCATTTCTTCCATCTCTACTAAAAGGAATACCGCTTCCTCTACATAATCAGCAGCTTGAATTACTTCACGGTCGGTCATCATCGAACACCACCTTATGTACTCGGTTCATTTCATCTACATCTAATTCACAAATGATATATGTGAACTGCATCTTCATATGATATAACCACGAAGCACAGCATATACCAAATAAGGCTTCTTCTTCCATTACCAATGATTGCTGGAATAAAAAACCTTCATCTTCTAATTGTTCTTTCGAATAATATTTGTGGTAATCTAATCCCCAATGCTGTTCTTCTTTACCCTTGATTGTAGATACTTCTATACACAGGTCTGTACCATTCTCAAAATACTCTAATTTGAAAGGAAATGGTTTGTGGGCTACCTTACTATGTTTACCATTCCATACTCCTTGTGATACTCTTTGTACTGAAAAAATTTGATTCTCTCGTTCTGGGTCGTTGTTCTTGAACTGCACCGAACCCATCTTTTTATTAAAATGGAAGGAACCGAAATTCCTACACGAATAGATGTTGGCAAACATATAATCTACCAACTCCTTCATCTTTATCGCATATGCATGAACTTCTTGGATGTTAAAATTCTTTGTTGTAACGGTGGTTTTCAAGGTATGTCTCCACGTCATCTATAATCTTATCTAAGACGTTTAATGAATGTACGTGCACATACGCTCGGTTATCGTAACCAAGCATATGCAATGCGTGTAATATACTATATAACTCGTAGCGTTCACCTAACATTATTTCCATCTGGAATAGATGTTCTTCAGCGTCAAGAAACTCCATACTGTACGGTACTGAACCATCCGACTGTATATCATCCCTATTAGCATAAAACATATTCGTACTCGTGTCAACAATTATCGCATCTTTGTAATCCATACTCCCACGAGCTATGGGCTTATTCGTCACGAAATTGTAATTGAACGCATCCTCACCCCATGCGATCTTATGATCTAATACAGGATAATCGTTATAATACAACACGTCCATCTTATCGTTGAACTCATGCATTGTAATATAAGGAAGGATTTGTATGGTGCGTTGTGTTGGTGTCATCGTGTGCATACATTCGTCCATCAATTTACTAATCTTGATGAACTTCCTTGCGTACTCATATGCTTCACTCATGTTCTGTACCTCCCAAACCTTTCGTATGAATCTTGCATCATTATATCATAATCAATGTTGAACACCTTAAGTACTTTAATGTCCATAGGGGTTGTCAATAAGAATGAACCCTCTAAACCATCTTGGTGCAAATACATTAACATATCAAAAGCATCTAAAGCACATTGATGATTTAAGGTACTGTGTTGGAAATAAATCTCTTCGTAATTACTAAAGGCTTCTTCCATTGTGTACAACGTACCACATATGTTGATTTCTTTTGAACTATCTCTGTACTTAACTACTGAACCGTCATTATGTTCTTTATAATCACTTGTACCACTAATCATATCGTAATTACTTACAAAGAATTTAAAGGTACTTTCCCAATCATTAATACAGAATACTTCATAATTGTCAATACTGATCTGTACATTATTATTAGACCACATTCCTGTTTTGTGAACTAAATGTGCTATTGCATTGGTTTCTTTAATTAGCTGAATTGTCTTTTTTAATTCTTCACTGTACTCAACTATTTCTGGTCGGATAGGTAACATAGTGCTTCCTCTACTCGTTCTTTAATCATCTTCAATCCATCAAGAGAATATCCCCTACGCTTGAACATTAATGTTTGCTTGAACTTCTTATTCTTCAGGAACGTAATGAAATCTAAATCTAATGCTGATTCGTTATCAAGTACTAAAGATTGCTGAAACACATTCTCTTCACTGTAATCAAAGTTGTCAATAACTGTTTTACCTAAGCGTAAATGTGGACCCGTATTATATACAAGATGAATATTCACATTAGACCTACGATGATCTTCACTTCTGATAAAACTATAGTTGTTCAATGAAGCAAATTTTATATTACTCTGGACTGCATCTGAAGTACCACTTCCTGTACTAATATACTGTATATTGTACTCATAAAACATGATACTTGGAGTCTTACCTTGTAGTAGTCCATCTTTGAAACCTTGCTCCAGTACTGGAATCTTGGAACAGACAAATAATAATATATCGTGTGCTTCTTGGAACTCTTCAGTTAAAATCATTTAAAACCCCTTAGCCAGCATGACGGTACGTTCGAATATATAATCTTTTAGGTCTTCAAGTAAAACATTAAAATCCCTTGAAGGATATTCATAAATCACAAACTGCCTGTACTTACGATTAGGATCACTTTGTGCTAACTTAGCCATACACATTGCACCATTAACTTGTGCTTTAGAATAGACAAACTCTAACTGAGTATACATGGTTTCATTGTAATCTGCAATATTATATTCCACATCTGCTTCTAATGAATCACATGCATCGTAATAAGAATATGTACTCTGATTCTCTTGTGGAAAACCATAGATATGAGTAGTACCAGATAAGTCAACCTTAGTCCATGAAGTATCTTCTGGGTCTAAATTATAGTATCCAACTGAGGCCAATTCTATTCCATCTTTTACTAGAGTTAAACAATAACCATCTACACCGTGCGTCTTCTTAACAATATTATACCTACCATTATGTGAGTAGTCTGTAAAGAACGGATGACCTACAAATCGATCTATGTAATCTAGAATTGAAGTTAGTACTGTAATGTATTTGTCAAGTTCTTCAAAAGTATCAATAGTGTTAATTTTACTTTTGCGAGGGACGACTTTTGTAATTGCTGTTATTGGTTCTAGGCTTGACATCGTTTATACACCTCTACTGCTAAGTCTAAATTCACCTTAGCTAAGTTAATCTTAAAAGGAACAGTACAGTGCTCCTTGCAATACACGAATGCTTCTAGCGTTTCCAAAGCACCATTGCTTAGAGTTGTTGAGTACTGAAACATTTCTTCTTCTGTGTAATCATGAGTAAGGAAGTTGTCAAATTGTATCTTGTCTCCACCAAAGGGTACTTGATAATAAAGATGAGGGTTGTAAGTACTTTGAGGTGAAAACATGAGTAAATCGTCTTGTACAGCAGCCCAATGCCACCGTTCGTTCTGTAGCTTGTTGTTAAACTTTCCAGTACAGATTAGTACTTGTCCTCCTGTACTACATTCTATGTACTCATCGTCTGTATCATCCATTCCTTGTAAGTCACGGAATGAATGTGTGAAATTACAAGTTGCTTTGAACGCTGCTACGAACGGTTGTGGATTCTTATGAAATTCCGTCGCCAAGTAAGTAATCTTCTCGCCCAATGTCATAGTATTCATTAAGTTCCTCGTAGATTTTATCAAAGGCAGGGTGCATCCAATCGCCAAAAGAGTGATGACCCTTGCGTTTAAAATGTTGAACAACTTGCATTATACCAAGCATTTCATCGTCGTGCAATAGGCTGTATTGAAATTCTCCACCCTCACTGTTCACATCATACGATGGGATATCCAGTTTAGCTTCATGTTGAGTTTCAGGTTGGTATTCAATAGTATCACAATCTTTGTTATAGAATAAGAATTGATGATAGTAACTGGTATCGTAATAAGTATTTGCTAGTTTTTCGTTTGGATTATTTGGATGGGGGTAATTGTGAGGGTAAGTTTTTACAACATGGTCAATGCTTATTCCCTCATTACCTTTGTCATGAGCGTACAGAAGAATAGTAACTTCACCGTTCGGTTCATAGTATGGCTGTTCAATCTTTAAGTGCTCGCAGATGTAAAGTTCTTTGGTCCCATTCCAATGCTTCTTCATTTCTATACCACGCTTGTGGAATGTTGAAACAAAGTACAGAACACGTTCTAATTTATCGATGTATTCATTTGGCATTTAATTTGTCTCTTAGCTTGATTAGGATCTGTTGCATCTCGAAGAGGTATACCATGTTCAATTTAAAGTATTCATATTGTTCTGGTAAAGGGTTTTCAATCAGATATGCAATAGTTAACATTTCCCTCACCGTGTATTCATTGTGCACCAATGATTGTTGGAAGTGAAATTCCTCAGTGCAAACAAACTCGCTGGCTGGTATCCAATCTTCAAGAGTAGGCATCCAAATTTTAGTTGGTTTGTTATGGTGAAATAACATATAACCTTCATCACTGAATTGAAAACTGCTTACACCATCAAACCCATATTTGTTAACCCTGAAAACCATTGGTGGTTGATAGTTGTTTTTGAGTGTGTATTTGTATACATCAGAATCACCATAATCGATATGCTTAAGGTAACCATATGCATCCATTTCACCATTAACAAATGCATCCCGGAGATCTACAAGTCGTTTAGCAAAGTCTAAATCATCTTGGAACGTCATAGTAATGCCTCGCGAATAGTGTCTAAATGAGTGTAATCAATCATAACGTCATTATGTTTAAATGTATGTTGTGAAAGTAGACCATACCATAGTAATATACGTAGGTGTGCATCTTGTTCATATACCAATGAGTTTTGAAAGTATTGTTCCGCTGTTGGTGTCAACATAGGATCACCTGCAAAGAATTCTTTTATTTCACCACCATGAAAGATACAAACTCGTTGTGCATGTTGGCGGTGATGGACAATCTTACCATGATGCCTGATGGTTGTTTCGTTATCATATTTTGAATGGCTAAGTCCACCAATCCTTCTTTTGTCAATGTAATAAAAAGTTAAATCATAATTAACAACCCTCCGAATATTGGGACAGTCATTAAACTTTCCATCATCCATTGCTTTCATGATGGATACAATATCGTTACCTAATTTAAAAGTCTCTTGGAATGTCATGGTAGTTCATACCTCATAATAATATCGTCTAAGTTCCGAACCTTGAGTTGAAAGTAATCAAAATCTGTTGGAACGCTGTCCAAGACATTGAAGATAACCATTCCCGTTAGTACATCAGGCTCATGAACCAGACTTTGTTGGAAATGCCATTCCTCACATAGTTCATCAGTCTGATACATGAATGCTTTATTAGTCATAGGAATCTGCATCCGGTTAAGTTTGCTATTATTGTAAATCAATAGTTCCCATGAGTAGTAATTGATATGTTTTGCATCTTGTCGTTTTTCATGGTAACCAATAACAATCTCATCACCGACACCGCGTTTCATATGATATTCGAAAACATCAGGTCGCAAAGAGAAGTGCCGAAAGCGTGAATTCGAAAGATAAGTTTGATTTTCCAAAATAGTGCGAACCCGCAAAACCTTATGGGCGTATTCTAAGTCTTCTTCAAATGTCATATTCCTGAATCATCCATACGTTTTAATATTTTATCCAATATATTTGGAAGAATAATGAATTGTTTGAATTCCGGCATTGGTGTTGCCGAAAGCGTTTTCATAATAGTGGCTCCCCTTAGCACCTTATCATTCGAAACCAAACTTGCCTGAAAGTACCATTCCTCATCTGGGGCAGTTGGAATATAACGATATTGTTCACCGCTACCCATAACAGTAAAGAGATCGCTTTCGCTATTGAATAAGATTCGTGCATACCCTGCATATGAACAGTCATCATCAACGAATGGTCGGTTTTCTAAGTAAGCAATTGTAGCTATTCCTACGCCGCCATTATGGTCAAAAGTAATTTCATAATTACCATCACCAATATTGATACATTGGAACGCCGAGTCTTTGAATAGAGTACCGTCAATCATTGCCGTTCGTACCCGAAGTATCTTGTTCGCGTATGCTACGTCTTCTTCATAAGATGCCATTATCTTTATACCTCAATAGTTTTGCTAGGATGGGAACATAATACCAGTATATTTTAAAACGCATTCCAAAATGTGATGGTGTGTTGTTACGTTTAGTCATAATAGGGTTTGCCCGAAGTACAGAAGCGACTACCAAGGCTTTTAATTGTGTGTCAGAGTAAATCAAGCTATGCTGAAAGTGTGTTGATTCATCATATTCAACAATATCAACTGATTGTTCGGGTATGCTTTCTAATGTTAGCCACGCTGGTTTATCATCATGTATGTAAACAATGCTTTTAGAAGTAATGACGGAACCAAGTTGGTCATCGCCTAATGTGTAATGCATAGTGCTACAGTCACCAAATAACATGGGTCTTGATGAAGTATTGCCATGAATTTTAAACATACGAATCGTATAATTACTGCGATATTCCCAAAATATGCGAAGACTTTCATTAAGTTCTTCATCAACCATTGCATTACGTATACGCAATACATCATTAGCAAACTTCATATGTTCCTGAAATAAAGACATAGTTCCCCCGATTAAAGTGTAGACAACAGTATACAACAATTGATTCTACCTGTCAAGAACGTTTTGCAGCACGTCGAATTCCACGTGACCTTAGTTTTTTGTTTATGGTTGACTGATTCACGTTAAACTTAGTTGCGAAGTGCTTTGTATCCAAAGTACCACAATTGTAAGCAGCAACAATTTCATCTATTTGTTCTTCAGAAAGTAAAGCGTAAGGGCAGTTACCTCCCTTGCGGATAAAGGATGTATTTGTGTTATTTTCGGAAGTAGTACACCATCGTAAATTAGAAACGTGATTATCAAGTTTATTTCTATTGATATGATCAACTTTCACGGTTTTGTCTTTTGAATTTGAATACGAATCAATAATTTCTTGAGATGGTGGTGCAAGAAAATTCAATGCAACCAACCGATGAACCTGATACATTTTCTTTGTTCCATCACCGAAGTATAAGGAAAGAACCTTATAACCATGATTATTAGTTGTCGATGTTCTATATTTTCCGGTTTCAATATTGCGTATATCACCATATTCCGAAATTTCATATCTATTACATTCGTTAAGGGTCTTCCACCTCATAATACCTCCTAGGATTTATTTTAATAAGTTATATTCTATATATACGATTTTTAAGACGTGCTAAGGGGACTGGCCTTCAGTACGTCAAATTTTTTTTGCATAGTCCATCGATTTTATTTTAGAAAATGTTAACCAGTACACTATTCATTTTAAAACTCACCCGTTTTTAGAATGAATGAGTTTAAAACTAAGTTAGTACTAAATCACTACTCCACAAATACAGTACATCCTGTGCCGCCATAGTCAACGTGTACCCGTTGCCCTACTGCCTTACGGGATAGCTTACCCGCTAGCTGGCTCATAGTCTTATTGCTGATAGGTATCTGCTTTAGTACTAAAGCAGTTGCCTCATTGATAGTGCTCACACGTCCTACAGTTACGCCTAAGCAACCTTCTACCCTATATGCTGTCATGGTATTACCTCCAATAGATAAAGCCACCAGCGTTGTGCTAGTGGCCTTGTGTTTGATGTTTGGTATTAGAACCCAAACGCTTTCGCTGCTTCATTACGCAACGCGATCTCTTTCAGTACAGTGTTTAACTGCTCAGGAGTAATGACACCCTGCTCAATTGCTTCACGTACTTCGCCGTAGAATGAGCCTAAGCCAGTACGAGAGATACGGATCTCATTCAGGCCAGTGATGTACAGACCTGCAATCTTCTCGCTGGTAAACACAGCATCAATGCTGAATTCGTTATTGCCATCATTGAAGTTATCAATGTTGATGGTTTGGTTTTTAGACCACGCCATGCATTCACAGATGGTACGAGTCGCACCCGGTGATACAGTACGGTTATCCATCGCGTATCTCAGAGCATCGATGCCGAAAGTTTTAGCAACAGCAACAACATCAGAGAAATGATTTAATGTGAACATGGTGAATCTCCTAGTGACCGGAGGGAGAACCATTTCCCCCTCTCGATGTAAAACATTATACACTAACCAAACTACCTTGCAAGTACTTTCTACATTCTTTTTAAAATTAATTAGTACTTAAAAGCTATAGACGGATCTCTGCACCCTGTGGGCTACGGCTTATCTGCCAATGACTACATATTAACAGTACTGGCTTGTTATGTCCAGTACTGTTTTGTAAAGATTACATTGCTTCGGCAGCGAGCATATCTGACAGATAGCAGATAACTTTTTTCAGTTTATCTTTGCTATCGATCCACGCTGGCAGATCTTCAAGTGATTTGTTTAACTTACCTTTGAATGATAAAGTACCATCATTGTTTTGGATGTACATCATTTCTGGCTCACAGTCATTGTCTGCGGCGTAGAACCACAATTCATTGTATTCATTGTCGATTTCATTTGCTTCGACTACTTGAATCTCTACACCGCGACGTAATGCGAAGTTTGCAATATGACCGTTAAACATAACAGTATTCCTTACTATTGGGAGAAAACTATTCTCTCCCTATGCAAATCATTATACAGTACTGAGCGATGATTGCAAGTACTTTTTTAGACTTGACATATCATCGCTCATTCGCTATATTAGTAGTCCATTTCACGCCAGCTAGCTGGTACATCGTAAGTTTCTACATCGCCACCAGCACTATCCAAATCACCAGCGTTAGGGCAGCAAGGGGAGCATAAGAAGTACTTCCCTACAGTTTTGCTATCCATCACGCAGATAGTATTACTGTCAGTGTTATAGATAACAGTAGTGTCATCGATTGTTGCTACGTGGATATCACCTGTAAACTCTTCGTACTGGCGATCATGTTCTTCCACCAGTTCTGTGAGATCATTACCTTCCTCATCTTGCAGATTGTTAAGGAAGTCAAGCATTACATCTTGAATGCGAGCGAGGTAAGTACTGAATAATTCATTCTCTTCCTGCTCAGGAGTAACGAAACCATGTTTTGAAGCAAACTCGATATCACATTCTAATCTGCGTGAATCGATGCCATTGCAGAAGATATCATGCAGTACATCACCGTTTACATTGTTAGCGTTGATGTAACCATAAGCGATACCAGTAGCAGCGTTGACGTTAACCATAGTTTGAACTGAAGAGTACATAATCATTTCCTTAACGTTTGAGAGTAGAACCATTTCCCCTCTCGATGTAATACATTATACGCTTTCTAATATTGATTGCAAGTACTTTCTGAAATTTATATAAACTATTTTCGATTTAAAGTACTTTCTAAAATTTCTTGAAATCGTAATTGATTTAGTGTATAAACGAAAAAAAGGCCAATGTGTTATTGGCCTTTTAGGATTTACAGTACTTCAAGATCGATGCGGTCATTCACACCTTTCTTGTGTGCCTCAAGTACTTGTTCACGTTGATAACGGTCAAGTGCTTTGAGTGCAGCGTATTGAGCGTCAGACCAGTTAATACCTTTCAGGCCGATATCGTACCAGACTTTCTTTTGTACTTCCAGATCTACGTGTACCATTTGGTAATCCTCTTTGTTAAGATGTATATATTATAGGATAGTCCACCAGCTATGTCAAGACTTATTCCAATAATATTTCATTTCATTCCAGTACTGAATACTGCTTTCATCCTGTATAGCATTAGCTACATACAGCACGACGAGTACTAGAAGGATAAGAGCAGGTATTCTCATTTGTTTTCCTTCATGATAAATTTTGCATACCATACCAGAGCATGGAAAGCGTTTTGTGTTTGAATACTTTCGCGGCCCGATCTTACTACATAATAGTCGTTCTCCGTTTTCAGTAATACATTACCATATTGTTTCATAATTTCAACCATAATCCAGTACTCTAAAATTTCTTGATCAATTATTGATCAAATTGCCTCGGCGGTCAAGATCATTTACAATATTGTAAGTACTCAAACTATAGACGGACTACTGCACCCTGTGGGTTAGTAGCTTATCTGCCAATGACTATATAATATCTCATTGGCAGTTATGTGTCAATCCTTTTTATCATCTTTCTTATCAGTTAAGAAAGCAGGTAATTCAGTACTGGGATTATCCCAATCAATAGTATTATAATGATCCGTGCCGTTCAATTCATCCATTAACTTAATGGTTTCTTTTACTGTTTCAATCGTGACCTTAGCCATGTTACCATCTCCAAATCAATAAACCAGTAAGAATTGCAATAATTCCCAGCAATGGGAATGCTGTTTGGCGTTGATATAAAATCATCATACCTACCATCAAAATATATTTCATATGTCCCCCTTTGGATGTACTGATATAATAACAAAAGGGCCGACCGAAGTCAACCCTTTCTTTTGTTATTCTGTTACTGCACCATCGGTAGGCCAGTGATCACGAATGAATGATAGACTATCATCTGTGAAGTTTTTAACCAGTGATTGCATGTGATGCTCTGCCAGTTCTGGAGTACTAAACTCTACGTTTGGCTGATAGTGTACGTTGTTTAGTGCGTGGTCTTCGTACACTACATCGAATGGGCGAGCGTTTGTTGTTGACCACTGGCGAACTTTGAATCCCATGATTGCTTTCCTCTGTAGTTGATGGGATAATTATATCCCACCAGCTATTATCTGTCAAGTACTAACGAATAAGTAATTCGCGATTTTTTAGTTTGCCTTTCGCGATACCATTCCATATGGGAGTACTAAAACCATAGTCAAGCATCTTGACAACACCTGATTTTGATGTTCCCATATTGCGAGGCGTAATGTCTGCAATGTTATTGGTAAACGCGTTGTCGTCGGTGTCTTGTACATCTTTAAAAATACGCTTGGCAGTAGGATGCATTGCTTTGCGATCAGTACGCCATTGCTGCACTGTTTTAGTATTAAAGATGCTGCGTGACACTGTGTTAGTTTCCAGACGTTCCATTACAATATAGAAGTCCTTCCAGTGTCCTTCATTTACCAGTACTTTAGCAAAGGAACGTTTCATTCCGATGTAGTCATAGCTGACGAGATTCCACACTCGGATCTCATTCTCGTTCTGCTTCACACCTACGCCGCCCAGTGCCACCTTGACCACCAGCGTATCGGAGAGTGCAAACACTTCACGACTAGAACCTTTACCCAAACGAGTAAGATTCTCTCTACAGTACTTAAGCATTTGGTTATTAGTAGGTAACAGGTCCAGTGCTTTAAGATGTGCTTTGGCTGCTTTAGTGACGTACATGATTTAACTCCTTCGTTTCGATGTAGTTATAATAGCAAAAGGGCCGACCTTAGTCAACCCTTTTAACGTCATTTAATTTTGGCATTGGTGCAACAATTGCAAATGTGTGCAAGCACTGATTATTTTTAGTAGGATATAGTTTCCCTACGTTTTTATGTATAATCAATTTGTAGTTACCATCCTGTGATACAAAGATTCTATGTTCATCAGTACTGAATGCTTTTACATATTGGAACCCTTGATCTTTTAAAAGTTGGGGCAGTTGGTCTAACTGGACTTTGTGCCATGATTGGACCGTGTTTAAATCTGTTTTAACCATGTTATACTCCTTGTAAGGTTACAAGGTTATTTATGGTTTAAACAGATCTCCACCAGCGACTCAATGCTATGACCTTGATCGTGCAGTGCTTGCAGTTCGAATGCATTTGCACTAGCATAACGTATTGCATTACCAAAGTCAAGCTCTTTTAATCGCTTGACAATCTCTTGATAAATCATTTACGCAAACACCCCATAATAATTCCCTGTAACAGTTGACGTTTGACCGGATGTGCTGCTACGGTGGATTTAATTTTATTTGCTTCACGTAGTATAGCATCACATTCATCCTTAGTCAATTTGTCAAGGATCAATTGTGTGTTAGTACTTTGTAAAACTCCCTCAGTCATCTTGAAACGTTTACCATTTAAAATAATAGAATGAGTTGGCATTAAGATAATCCTCTGTAAAGTTATCTCATTGGATTACCTCTTTTGACATATATTTCACTTTGTAGTATCCTGCTTTGCTACGCCATTCATAGATGTGTGCAAGTATCATGCCATCTATGTCATCACCGGGTTGTGATGAGATGAATGCTGTGTGCTGTTCCCAGACTTCGCTACCGGGCATTAAGCCTTTGAGTACAATTTTATAGATCACAGACATACTCTTTAGTGAATCCGTTTCCTTTCATGATAATATTGTTACCATGAATAGTATATGTTACTTTGCCGTATTCGTCAATAGATTCAAAGATTCCAGTGTGAATCTCTGTTGCAATAAGACGCTCCATATCATCCATCAGTACACCATCAGCTAATACAATGATGCTAGGAATACCGGAGGACGTACATCTAACTTCATGCGGTGGTGTCGTGGCTGCTGCGTTGAATGATGCCAGTACTGCGAGAATGGTGAGTATATGTTTCATTGTGTTGTCCTCTGTTGTTGTACTGATAGAATAACAAAAGGGCTAACCGAAGTCAACCCTTTATTTTTTATAGATCTTGATAGGCAATCTCATTGATTGCGTTCTGGATGTATTCTTGTATATCATAGATATCATCAGTCTTTGCTGTGATCTCTGCGGTGGCTCTATATGCTGCCTGTGCTGCTTTCTTAAACTTAGCTGGTGGGACTTGCTTCATTGTGTTAATGATGCCTTTCATCAGTCCTGCGTTCTCTCCGAAGATCTCGGACCATTGTTCGCGTAGGTTACTGATTAGTGTCTTGCTGTCTACTGGTGCTTGCTGGTGGTGTTTTGGTGGCTCTACTTCGATTTCTGGTTCTGGTTTGTTCCCAAGTAATCCAAGAGAATTAAAATAGCGTAGCTTCTCTTCTGGTTTCATTCTGGATGTGTCGATACCTTGTGATGCTACGGTGTTTGCTTTGCCTTGTGCACCAGTGCCTTGGTTGCGGGAACCTCGTGAACCCTGTCCTGCGTTGTGGCTGTTTGTTCTGCGGTTCTCGTCGCTCCACTTGTCGCTATGACCTGCGAGCGTAGCACCTGCTTTTGATCGGAATTGTCCGGGCATATGGTTTCTCCTTTCGGTAAATTATAGACGTATTTATGCACCCTGTGGGCTAGTTTGTTTCTATGCGTATATAATAGCAAAAGGGCCAACCGAAGTCAACCCTTTTTTATCAATATTTTTCGATGAAATCATTGTACTTTTCGTGGCTCAGAAAGTGGATGTTTTTGTCTTTGTCAATTACAATACGTTCTGTGCGTGAAACTTCCAGTACTTCAAACTTTCCGTTATTAAGTTTGCGAGGTCGGATCTCTCCTAGTACATACTTATTAGCTACTTCTACACCTCGATCAATGACTCTTTGAATGGGTTTATAATGCAATCGCATGAAACTACCGTTAACTAACTGTACTTTCTTTTTCATGTTCTTTCTCTTAAAAGAGGGGGAGAAAGTTCTCCCCCATGTTCGGTTATGCTTTCGCCATGTGAGCGGCTAACAGGGCATTGGTTTTACTGCGGCGAACCTGTACGCGTACCGGATTGTTTTTGCGATCCTTGAGTACATATTCGCGAGCCGTTTGGTGTTTACTTACAGGGCGTGGCAAGCCCATCAGATCACGAGGTTTAACCTCTTCAAGTTTCATGTCCACTACTTCAGCTTCCATGATCGCCGCCAGTTCTGCGATGGCTGCTGATTTCGGGGCTGCTTCGTACTGGAGTTCCCAACGCTGTCCCGCTGGTGCGGTTGTACCATTATCAACAATCTTACCACCCAGATCAACTTTAGCATCACGAGCCAGTTTACGAGAAGAGAAGAAAGCGGAGATGATAGCCATGATTTTATTTCCTGTTAGTTAGCTAGTGGACCATTCCCTAGCTGATGTAAACATTATACTTTGATATCGATTTTATTGCAAGTACTTTTTAAATCTTTTTGTACTTCTTTTCTTTCCTCCACCAGCCTTTTGAGATCTGATGGTTTGTACGTGTTGTAATAAAGGCGTACAATAGGATCTATTGGTTTAATCATTGTACGCCCCTTTATTACATTTTACGGACGGCTTTCACAGTGTCTTTAACCGACTTACCAGCCAGCAGCAGTTCCTCAATTTTCGCGTACTGCTCAGGCGTCAGGTCTTCACCAGTCTGTGCCAGTACTGCTTCGTATTGAGATTCTTTCATTTTCCTGTCCTCGGTTTAATTAAGCGTTATTGCTTAGTTGATGTAAGTATTATAAAGTACTCGCTCCAGTAATACAAGTACTTTTGATAATAATTACGCCGCCTTTCCTTCTATCTTGTACTGTACATCGGGGTTATTCTTTTTTAAAGTCTGGTATGCATCACCCGCCGACCATCCCCATTCGCGAAATGTGCGGGTTCCCCCTGATTTCATTTGTACGCGTAGAATGAATTCTTTTTTCATTTACGAATCCTCTTTACTTACAGACCACCAGCCACTATAACTAGTACCTTCATGATCTGCGGGATCTTCCTGCGAATGAATGTTATCAGACAATTCCCCGCTTGTGTAGCCCTGTTTCATCATATAACCGATCCGGTCAAAAGCACTTTCTTCTAAGTACTCTTTATGATGCTCCAGAACTTCACCACTTTCGTTGTCGTTGTTAGTCCAGTTGTAGGAGATTTTCAGTACTCTTTCCATTTGTCTTGCCTCTTTGCTTAAGTGATGTGATTATTATAAAGTACTCTCAAAGTATTGTCAAGAGTACTTTTGATAATAATTACAGAATTTTAATAGCGGAATAACCACCTGATACAAAATAATGTAAATCAATTTTCGTTTCGTGCGAGATCCATTTTACCTGTAAGTTAGTACCAGCAGGATAAAAACCTTTCGCCCATTCCAGAACTTCAGCCTTTGCATCATCTAATTCTCGCTGTTCCGATGATACAATTATTTTAGTGATGAAATCTGGTGTTTGAATATCTAATGAGTACAGAGACATAATTTAATTCCTTGTTTGCTTAATATGGGACTATTATATAATAGCCCCGTTATACCGTCAAGCCCTTTCTAAGATATATTGAGGTAGTTCTGTTGTTGCATATTGTAGATCTTTAAGTACTTTCTTATCTTTAGTGCTTTGTGTGATAATATCGAAATCATAGATTCGGATCAGTTTGCCGCCGTAGTTCCCCGCATCGCTGTTGTGTGTGATGCCTTGAGCAGTAAAGAAAGCGGCTAACTCTTTTGCAATCAAGTGCAAGCGTCTTACATTCCAGTACAGCCACAATTCAAACCGCTGCCCTGACATTGTTTCGCGTTGGCTAAACTCTTTTACAAAGAGCTTCGCAACCTTTTGCGAGCAATAGCATTTAGTCCAGTACATAAGATTTTCAATGCTAATTTCTACGTTGTTCGCGTGTTGTGCTTCATTCAGTTCTACTGTAAGAGCATACACAGATCGCCCGTAAAGTTCTGCCCAGTTGTAAGAGTTGGTAGTGTACAGCCCTACACCGTATTGAAAGTTATCTTTCTTCCCGCCGAGGTAACCCGGTCTGTGGTCAAAATTGCTGCTGCCGTGGTACAGTGTAGTAATCATTTTGTTTCGTCCTCTCGTCTTGATATAAACATTATACAGTACTACCAAAGTAATGCAAGTACTTTATTTTAATTAACTCGTTAAAAAAGTTGTTGACAAGCCACCAGCATTTTGGCATAATGTATCCCATAGAGAACACTAGCCCACAGGGTGCACAAATGTATCTATAGGTTTTAGTACTGTACAAATAAACAGGGGGCTATCTGCCCCCTTTCGTGTTATTCTTCAGGTTCGCCGTAAGCACTTTCCAGACGTTCCCCTGTGTGGTCATCGGTTAGGGTGTCGTCTTCATAGTTCACGTCTACCCCTACAATGTACCACTGGCTATCATCGGGATCATTGAAGTTAATGCTCTGGATGTTTACCATCACAGTATTAATCCCCAGAATACCGCCATCAGCAGTAATGAAGTACTGATATTGTTCGTAACCACCTGAATTGAAACCGTAGTTAATTCTTGCTACACCGTCATCTAAACGCAGGGCTTGAGCAATGATTTCGTTTTCGAAGTTAGCTTGAACGTTGGAGATAGTCATGATACTTTCCTTAAGTTCGGAGGGAGAACCATTTCCCCCTCTCGATATAAAACATTATACGCGAATTCAGAAGTAATGCAAGTACTTATTTTAATAATGTAGCAATATATTCAATTGCTTTATCATCCAGTTCTGCCACCGCAGCAGTAACTGCCTCAGTCAGTTTATGATCAGCGGCATTCTGTGAGCTAGTACTACCATTCAAAAACTCCCGCCAGCAGTTTTCGTGTGCAGTGGCGATATTACGAACTTGGGTTAAACGCGAAGCATTCAGTGTACGCACCAGTACTGTTGCAATGATTTCACGATTTGACATTTTCTTTATTCCTGTTTGCTTAAGATGGGACTATTATATAATAGCCCCGTTAGGTTGTCTAGTACTATTTCACATTAATTTGCAGATATTCCGGCTTAATGCGATCCTGATTGTAAAGCTCGTTTGCTTCTGCTAATGTCTGTACTTGAACACCAGCCGCTTTAAAATAGCGTGCAAGCGTTTCTAAGAGCTTTTCTGGTGTATTAGTAGTTTTACGTGTCTTGATCTTGTCATGCCCCATAGCATAGTATTGCTTGCGTGGAATCGTGCTTATCGCGGAGTAGTACGGTTCCATTTCCAGCTTTTCGGTGATATTATCATCACTGCCAAACTTCATGCCGTGGATCGCGAAAGTCATACGCATAGTATCATTTTCGCGAATGTTTGAACTGCAATCTTTTTGATCGCGAGTCAAACCAAACGCCATGCAAACATCACCACCCAATGCGAGGCGTCCAACATGTACCCAACCGTTAGGGAATACTGCGAGGAAAGCGGCGGTAACTTTTGCGGTAAATTCTTTGCTATTCATAATTCATTCTCTTAATAGTGGGGGAAGATGTTTCCCCCTATGCAAAACATTATACAGTAATCAGAAAATAATGCAAGTACTTTTAACGATTATAAATGTTATGAATCAAAATAAAAGTATCTCGCGAGTAAATGTCTAGCTCAGTGTCAAGGAAGTGTTTTTCTAATACGTTCCATGTATCATCCATGCTATGAATATCATCATAGAACTCAGGGGAGATAATAGTACTAATATCATCCTCCGTTAGTTCCTCGTTAAGATCCTGTGCCTCGCATACGTCTGCGTTTAGTTTCCAGTCCTGAATGTTAGTAGTCAGTACTGTTTCGATTTCTTCACGAGTTAACAGAGTGATCATTTTTCATTTCCTTAATTAGTGGGGAGACACTATCTCCCCTATGCAAACCATTATACGCTTATTCAGAAGTAAGTCAACTATTTTGTTGCTGAAAACTGATAAAAATGATCTGTATTCAATGACTCGATAACGTAGTGAGTAAAATCCATTTCCGCAATCGCATAACGATCATAAGTTTCAAGTACTGGCTTTTCTGTGTTAGTCTGTTTTAACACTTCCCAAGTCAGACCAGTTTCTGTATTTGGGGTTTCTCTACGTGAAATAGTACAGAAGAATTGATTACCTTTCTGTGCTAGTGAGAACTGTTTAACAATTTTAAAATCTTCCATCTCTTTACCCTCGTTTGTTTCAATAAAGTAATTATACGCTATTCAGAAAGTAATGCAAGTACTATTTTCATAAAAGATTAAAGTACTAATATCTTTTTAACAGACAGACTATTGCACCCTGTGGGTTAGTAGCTTATCTGCCAATGACTATATAATAGCAAAAGGGCTAACCGAAGTCAACCCCTTTTTAAACTTTATAAATTGCTTATACGGGCATCCAGTGCAATGCGTACCTCGTTTAATGCGTCGATAATGCTTCCAGTAGTTTGGCCTAACTGGTTATACATCCAGTCCTCAGAAGTAACAAGGCGATCCATTTCTGAAAGTACTTTCTCAGCCGCTTTCAGTTTGTCATGCCATTCATTCATTTGATTGTACTGGCGTACTGTGTAAGAATCACCAGCCAGATCTACAGGAACTTTAAACACCAGAATCTGACGGGCTTGCTTATCCATATCTTTGAACAGATCGGATGACTCCCTGAAAGTACTGTCAACAATAGTGCCAGTAAGTTTATCGTACTCGATAAACACTTGCGTTTCACCGATCAACCCTTCTGCACGGATGGTAGGGGAATTTGCGTCGTTAGCGAAACCGGTCATGTTAACTTTGTTGCTCATGGGACTTTCCTTAATTTAGGAGGGGAACCGTTTCCCCTCTCTATGTAAAACATTATACAGTAATCAGAAAGTAATGCAAGTACTTTTTGAAAGTAATTACAAGAAAGATACTAAGCCGCTAGCAATTACTTGTTTCGCCATTTCGCGATCTTCCATCTCCCAGATCACGCCCAGAGTAACGCACCAATCCCCGCCGCAGAAGTACCATGTATTTGGTTGACCTTCTTCCTGATAGCTGTTACCATCTTCGATGCATGAGCCGTCATAGATCGCCATTCCTTCATTGCTACGGGCGAACAGTTCGGCTTCAATTTGCGACTTCGCAAGGATCAGTTTTCGAACTTGCGTTTCATATTCGCCATGACGCAGGGTAATCTGAGCTACGAACAGTTTAGTCTTTTCCATTTTGTTTCTCTCTTTGCTTAAGTGATGTAAGTATTATAAAGTACTCTCAAAGTATTGTCAAGAGTACTTTTGATAATAATTACTTCACGTTATCCCCGATCATGTTTGCAGAAAAACGAATGATCTCATATACTGCACGTAAAGATTGACCACCAATACAAGTATCGACCAGATCGCCCTCTGTATTGTACTTCTCCAGTGTATAACCACCAGCAACAGGTTGCAATTTATAACGATACTTTGCACCCATCGCTGCCAATACACCATTCAGTACTGCCAGATAATGATTAACTTCGGTGCGAGTGATTTTCTGTGCCATGATATTTCTTCTCTTAATAGTGGGGGAGTTTATCTCCCCCTATGCAAAACATTATACGCTGTTTTGATTACTTTGCAAGTACTTTCTTAATTTAAATAACGGATATAACCATCACCAGTAATTGCATTAAATCCGTTATTAACAAAGATATTCCCGCGAATACCTTTAGCCACCGCGTTATAACTAGCAGACTTAAACACGTTTCCGTCAAAGTCTACAGCACCAGCAGAGCTACGCCCATATTGACGGATTTCTCCTGTATCTTTATCCAGTTCTACACGGTCAATCTTCCAGTACTTAGGAGTCTTGCGTACTTCGTAGCTGATAGCATACGGCATTACGGACGGAGGAAAACTAATATCACTACGGCGAATCATTTCGGTTAACATCGCCAGCAGTTCTACAGGAACAACTTCAGCACTTGCACCACGACCATAAACGATACGTTCCATTTTCATTTCCTTAATTAGTGGGAAAGATTATCTCTCCCTATGCAAAACATTATACGCTAATTTAAAAGTACTGCAAGCATTATTTTCAAATTCTTTTCATTAAAAAGTAGTTGACAAACCTATCCAGTACTGGCATGATAAAGCCATGAAAACAACTAGCCCACAGGGTGCAGGAATCCGTCTGTTGATGTAAATGATTATCATTCTCAAGTACTGAATACTTTTCCGCACCCTGTGGGTATGTGCCTTTGTTCCGGCTTGTAAGTATTATCTCACTAAGCCGGTATTGTGTCAAGCCTTTTTGAACGGGGATTCAAAATCTTTTTTCGGGGCGGCAGAAGTCCAGCCATTCAATTTACTAAAATACATTGCACCGATATTACTCTTACCACTGCCAGTACTACCCCAGATCATACCGTTACCAAATGACCATCCCCCATTCAAATACATATGCTGTACGTCATAATCCATCAGCCAGCTAGTATCTACGGGAACGGGTTCTCTTAAGTACTTTCTGTGTTTAGTCTTTGCTGGCTTGCGACGTTGTGCTGCTGTACTTATTCCCCTGTGCTGCGGTTGCGTATAACGATTCACATTCTGCCCCTTCTATCCGTTGCCTTTCAACTTCATTTGCCTGACTTCTTGATAACAGTGTATCATATTGTTGTTTTCTGTCAACAATATTTTCAATCTCGTCCAGTACTTGACAAAGTTTCATTTTATTTCTTCCTTTGCAAGTTTGAAAGCGTGTGAACGTGAATAGCCAGCCTTTACAAGTGACTTCATGCGGTTGCGTCGGCGTTCTGCCCGTTCTGCCTTTGTTGCTGGTGGTTTGATTAATATGTTGCGTGGATTCATTATAATACCCCCATATGAGCGATAGGCCGCTCTGTGCGGCCTTTAATTAACTAAGCTGATACATTCAGCGATTCTTTATTCCAAGCCCCTGCAATCGGTTTGAGGGCTTCTGGTTCGATAGCGATCACTTCTTTACGGAAAAGAATGTAATTAAGCTCTTTGTGGTATACTACCCGCTCATACATTTTCCCGCCAACAATGAAGCATACATAACCGCTCCAGTGTTGTTTCCCGCCTACAGTAACCATTGATCTACGTGCCATAGTTCCTTTGTCTTGCAGGTCAAAGATAGTACGCATTACTTAATCCTCGTTTTGTCGCGAATCATCGCATTAACTACAATATACACTACTTCCAGCGGTTCGTCAATAACAATAAACTTATCACCTTGCATTAAATGATAGTTGCTAATTGAACGATCTAAGGTGTACTCTTTACGTGCTTTCCTTGATAACTCCAGTACTCGCTTGTTAACCTTATTATAGTCCATTATCCTGATCTTTGTCAATAGTCATTGCATCGATTTCTTTGGCGGTTTCTTCTACAGTCATGCCGTTACCCGCACAAATTACCAGACGTTTAAACTGATCAGTACCCCATGACTTGTTAGTACTAACAGCCATTACTTTCAGTGCGAAAGCATCTAAGGCGGCGTTTGAGATTCTAGACATTGTATTACCTTCTTTGCTTAAGATGGGGATATAATATCATATCCCCGTATAGTGTCAAGTACTTTTTATACTGCCTGAGAAGTAACTAAACGGCAATCATTACCCAGTACTTCTTCGATTTCTTTCAAAGTCAAGGTGAATTTCTTCACCCCGTTAGCTTTCAGTACTTCAACCTCATTAGGCCAAAGTCCACCAGTACGGCGATAGTAGTCACGGCAGAAGTTCAACAGGGCTTGACAGAGAAACGCATCTTTGTTAAGCACCCAGCGGCGAACACTTTTCAGGCTGATACCTTCTGCGGCATACTCTTTAATGATACGCTTTGCATCGGCTACATCTTCGGCTACGCAAGCGTCAGACCATCCATAGGATGGAACATACTCTACCAGTACAATCTGAATTTCGTACTTGTTAAAGATCTGTGCTGGAGTGATTTGGTTAGCCATGATATTATTCTCTTAATTAATGGGGGAAGATGTTTCCCCCTATGCAAAACATTATACAGTAATCAGAAAGTAATGCAAGTACTATTTTTCAATTTCTTGCTTTTGTTCCTCTGAAAGTACTTTCATCATTTCGGCAAAAGAATAAACATCACCGTTTGACAATTCGCACTCAGTAGGGTATGCGTTGAAACATTCATAATGATCTTTGCAGAAGTCGAAAACTTCCTCATTGATCAATGTTTCTTCCATCTCAGGGATAGCCACATGATCACCATCCAGCACGTGGTGAATATCACCGTTTTCATAGATATGATTCGATACACCAAAATCATCTACTACACACAACCCGCCGCACTCTCTGCAATACTTAGCCATGATAATTCCTTAATAGTGTTTCGTTTCGATAAAGTCATTATGCCAGTACTCGATTAGTATGTCAAGTACTGGAGTAAAACTTTATGCGAGGTAGCCACCTTCTTGTGCGGCACTTTCTAATTGGTGTTTAACGTTTGACAAATAATCTTCAACCGCACATTTCCAACCTTCCTTTGTGCCATTGAACGTGATACCAGATCCACCGTATTGCACCGCATAACGTTCGTCAAACGAATCAGTATCATATTCAATGAAAGTGCTTTCTTGACCTGCTACGTTTGATTCGATAATCTTGATAAGTGCCATTTTCGTTTCCTTAATTAGTGGGGGAAGTTGTTCCCCCTATGCAAATCATTATACAGTACTTAAGAAGTAATGCAAGTACTTTTACAAAACTAAATCAGTATAGAACTCTAAAGTTTTGTATTGCTTAATATGGGTTTTCGTGTTTACAGTACTAAAGCAGCAAGCCCCCTCCGCGTTATCTTCCAGCTTCTGATAGTCTGCCTTACTGATTCTGCGGCCTACACCACAAACAACCTTGTAATAACGCTTTACATTGGTTGCTACGTTTTCAGTAGTAAAAACTTCCATCAGGTACTTAGTCATTTTGCTTTCCTCTCTGTGGTTGATGTAAGTATTATACAGTACTGCAAAAGTAATGCAAGTACTTTCTTCAAATAATATTCAGAAAAAAAGATGTTGACAAGCTGGTGGAGTACTGGCATAATACACGCATAGACAAAAACAGGCCCACAGGGTGCAGCAGTCCGTCCTTATGATTTAGTACTGTACAAATAAACAGGGGATCTCTCCCCTACATAAAGTACTTGACAAACCGATAACGATAGTTTACCCCGTCAGAATATACTGCATAAAACCCTTGACGCGAACAGCAACCCATGTTATACTTAAAGATCATCTCATACTCCTGTGCCAGCAGTTACGTGGATTGCGTTTGAATATTGTATCATACTCAGCTTGACAATCAATACAATATTTGCAACCCTTAACAGCTTCACGCCTACGCTCAGGAATGGCCTTAGAACAGTCTAGGCAATGCGTAAGCGATGGGGTAGTGTTATCCCCTAGCTGATTCCTTGCGTGGCTTACAGCGGCCTCCACGACCGCTATAATCTCGTTTTGTTCTGCCCCGTCTTTAGCAAATCCGACAGCCACGATTATTCCTCTACAACCGACCAGTACCCGCGATATTCTGTTTCTTCATCATCACAGATGTTTTCCATTACTTCATTAAATTCCCCTTCACGGCAATCATCGCTAACCATTTCCAGAATATAAGCAATGGCATTTTCTCGCAGGCCGTCTACGTGGTGTGGGAGAACTTCATCACCATTGACTTGTTTCACTGTGAGGTTGATCTTGATATTCAGATCCATTTTCATTTCCTTAATTAATGGGGGAAGATGTTTCCCCCTATGCAAATCATTATACAGTACTTAAGAAGTAATGCAAGTACTTTTAAACATTAACGTAAACAAAACCATCATCGCCCACATACGGATCAGCCGTACCAATAGATTGACAGTACTTTGTAAACACGTCCCCATAGTGACCAAGATCACGATCCCAGAAACCAGCCCCATGACCTTCGCGAGTCAAAAACAAATCATGCCCCGCTTGCTCATAACCATAATGAGGATGTAACCCCATTACGATTGATAGATCATCACCGTGGACTTTCAGGAAGTTATTGCAGGTAGTTGCCGCAATATCTTTTGCCTCTGCTGCTGTAGGGTAGTTGTCGAGTGGATCACCATTTTCATCAGTACTAGCCCAATGCATCGCCGTGATATAAGAGTCAGCCATCAGTTGTAAAGGTGTCATGATTCTTTCCTTAATTAGTGGGGAAGTTGTTTCCCCCTATGCAAACCATTATACAGTACTAGAAAAGTATTGCAAGTACTTTCTACAATCTTTTATAATAAAAAAAGCCCCACATTATGCGAGGCTTTTAGTTTTAATTACTTGACTTATTCAGCGAAAGCTGCTGCGGCTTCTTCTGCGTTTTTAGCGTGTGCAAGAATGAAGTCTTTGTGTGTTGCGTAGCCGCCTTTGGTCATGGCATCTTTAAGCACTTGAACCATGTTACCGGACGTTGGCATATCGTATTCTTTACCGTCTACAACCACTGCCACGCGGGTAAAGGTGTACTTTTTAGCCTTTTCGCTTACGCCGTATTTTTTGTCAACGGCTGCCTGTGCTGCTACTTCTGCCGCTTCAAGGTCAAGGCCGAGGCCGTTCACGGTGTCCATGAGGAACTTGATCATGTTTTCTTTCTCTGCCTTGATCTCTGCGTTCTGTGCTTCGATCTCTGCCTGACGTGCTGCCTTTTTATCTTCGCGGCGTTTCGCTGCGGCTTCTGCGTTAAGGGCGGCCTGTTTAGCCTGATCTTTGAGTACATCTTTCGCCGCCGTTACTGCGAGGGAGAAAGTCAAGCCCAATTTTGATACGCCGTCTTTATCGCCACCGATTTTAGCGAGGATTGCACCCAAGCCTTTTACGTCGCCAGCTTCAAGAGCAGATTTCAGGGTTACACGTGCTTCGGTTGCGTTGTTAGTAGTAGTCATTGTATATTTCCTCTTAAGGTTTAGTTAGGTTGTTTGCTGTCTACGGGGTCATTATCTCAATTTCCCACCAGCTTGTCAAGTACTTTTTAAAACTCTTTTCAATCTTTCTTTCAGTGCGACACCAGATTTTCGTCTGACTTACTGGCTGTCTACTTAGGGAAGTTAACCTGTCCCGCCGCTCTATGTGATACATTATGCCAGTACTGCGATCATCCGTCAAGTACTTTTTAAGAGATTGACAATCTTTTTTCATTTTCCTTATATTTCAGTACTAAAGCATAACGCCACCAGCAAGCCTATAACGCGTTTAAAGTACTGCCCTAATATGTTTGCTTGCCTTATTCGTTGAACGGCTTATAGAGCGATACAGAGCGTTTAAATTCATTTGAAAAAGATGTTGACAGTACTGATCAAATCCTGTATTATGTATCTCATGAAAACAAGCTAACCCATAGGGTGCAGCAGTCCGTCTATAGGATTTAGTACTGTACAAATAAACAGGGGAAGCATTGCCTCCCCTTGTGTTATCGTTACGCCCAGATACTGCCGCCAATCTTCTGGCAAATGCTAGTACTGACATAATTACAATTCATAAGCTCATTGGTAGTGAACAGACCACTGTAAGAGTCTGCACCGATCTTAATACGCTTTTCAACGTGAATACGTGAACAGAAAAATACTTGCTTACTGGTAGTAACCCAAATGCTAGTACCTAACTCAAAGTGCTGTTGTTCTTCTGGTAGTTGGCGAGTCTCAATCTCGATATGATACCAGTCTTGTAACGGGCGGCCTTTGTAAAAATTGAAGTGATCAATGACCGTTTCCAGATTTGTGTCAGTATCTACTACCGACACGATCACGGCTTCTTTCTCTTCGGCTTGCAGTACTGCCATTGCTTCATGTACAGTGTTTGCGGTTACGTTCGCGTCGGTTACGTTGCCGTCTGGAGTTTTGAAAGTCAGGTAGTAGATAGTCATTTTTCGTTTCTCTTAATAGCGGGGGAAGTTGTTTCCCCCTATGCAAATCATTATACGCTTATCAGGGAGTAATGCAAGTACTTTCTTATGCAATTCCCAAAACTTCACCATCCTGATTTACTTTAAAATCGTATTCGTTCGCTTCGATAGTAGCCCAAAGTGCTTCATCGCTTTGTTGATAATCATTCTCTTTTTCCAGTTCGCGGTAAAGAGTGCGTGACAAGTCGCGAATCGTATCTGTCAAAAACTCTTCAAGCCGTTCGGCGTTCGCTTCTTGGGTAGGAGTCCAATCAATGTTATAATCAAGTTCTACACTGCCGCCTACAGTGTTTTCGTGACTGTAACGGCTTGAGCTACGGTTAACCTTTGCGTGAATCTCT